>Ga0154379_133_pt2 | contig 9308 bp, 10 predicted proteins | sample RifGroA2_FD_105623 | JGI IMG/M metagenome (GOLD analysis project Ga0154379, IMG submission 105623) | Candidatus Kaiserbacteria bacterium GWA2_50_9 | reverse complement strand
GATTCAGCACAATCTTTCACGATGATCTTATGAAAAAAAGTATTATCGGTTTCCTATTTTCTGCTGCACTACTGTTTCCCTCTTTCTCGTATGCACAATTCGTTCCCTTCGGTGGTCGTGATGTTTTCATAAATCCCATGTGCACATGCACTCCTATCCCTCCTATAGTTCTCACTTGTGCTAATCCCAAGCCTGAACCTCCCACATACGTCTTTCACATGTTTGGACCGCTTTGGATTGGTACGACCGCACCTATTGGGGGATGGCTCGCAATGTCCATAGCGGAACCGGCACTCGCATACCCAAACTACACTCTACTTCCTGGGACGTGGGCAATTGGTGAATTGATTCCCACTCCTCCAAATCCTCTTACCACCTGCGGTATGTATATTCCTTTTCCCGAACTCCTCGCACTCTGCGCAACACTACCCGGATATGCCCCCGCGGGAGTAGTCGGTGTATGCGTACCTTACGCGCCCGCGATTGGTATCGTAACCCCGTTCACTGGTACAGGGATAGGTGGTTGGTAATTTCCTCTAGGACATAAGCCCGACCTTGAGCCAATCATCGAGGGACAAATCTTCTGCACGAGCTTTTTCCGGAATGTTCCCAACCGGTAGTCCGGCTTCATTCTATTTGATCCAACCCAATCTCAACCCAATCTTCCACTTTACCTTAATATCGCCTATAGGCTACGATAAGGTAAACCTCAAACAGAGGTCGCGGACATGTTAATGCTAGAGTCGGAAGTGTTCCCTCAAGCCCTTATCGGATTCGAGCGCTTCTGCAACAAAGAAACGGATTTCGCCGACACCGCTCTTAAGGTGCGCTCGCACGAGTGAAATAAACTCATCGCATGAATATGGATACACCCACACACTGTCTTGAATTCGGACGAATCCTGCTCCTTCTAGAAGTCGGCGGAGCTGGTTGCGTACTCGCCGTCGTCGTTCATTAATATCGAAAATGAGCACACGCCATTTTCCATCCCAAAATACCGGCTCTGGTATCGCATATTCCCCAAATTCAATCTGCTTCATTATTTTCAGCCCTTTTTCTGTAATCTTGACTCGACGTTTCCCGTATTCGCCGGATACGGTTACCAGACCGTCCTGTTCGAGCCGGTTAATTCCCTGTGCGATGCGTCGGTAGAGCTGTGCACGATTCTTTGCGGGACGATCTAATTTCTTTAAAAGCCGAGTTAGTTTCGGTGCGACAAGTGCAACACTGATAATTCCTGCTGCCGCGAGTGAACGCAGGAGAAGATTTTTCATCGGCACCCGTCTCTGTTTTTGCTCCTTTCCCACTTTACCTTAGTATAGCCTATAGGTGATGTTAAGGTAAAGTAGATATACACAGTAGAGCAACTAAATCCTCATGAGGGAGAACCAGTCAACAAGCGCTAATTCCTCGGCGCGGGCTTTTTCTGGAATATTTCCAGCTGAAAATCCTGCTTCTGTAAGATTATTTCGCACATATTTTCTCTTGTGTGCAAAACCTGCGTGCAAGAGCGCGAAAAAATAATCTTCTTCTTCATGCGACTTAAAATTCTTTCGTGAAATATCGCGGATGGTAAGCACGGCTGAATCTACATTCGGTGCGGGCTTGAATGCGCCGCGCGGTACCGTAAATTCGTATTTCGGAACTCCGTATGCTTTCACCGAAAGCGAGAGAATGCTTTCTTTCTTCGAGCGTGCGATGCGTTCCGCCACTTCTTTTTGTACCAGAAGTGTCATCGCACTCGGTTGGTTCTCTGATTCGAGAAACATTCTGAAAATTTCTCCGGTCAAGTAATACGGAATATTAGCCACTACTTGATATCCCTTATTTAGTACGGTCGTAGTATTTAGGGGATAGTTACGAATGTCATCGTGTATAAGTTCAAGTTGTCCTGTCGCAATCTCATCTGCAAAATTAATCTCCAATTTCTCAGAAAGTTCACCGTCCGCTTCCACCGCAATTACCTTCCCCGCCAGTTTCAAGAGTTCCCGCGTGAGCATCCCTGTCCCCGGGCCTATCTCAAGCACCACAGAGTCCGGGCGAAGCCCCGCAACAAGCGCAATACGCTCCGCAATGCGCGCGTGCATCAGGAAGTTCTGCCCCAGTGACTTTTTCGCCCACATAGGGTGTACAATACCTGCATATATGACTAGCCGCAAAATCACCGAAGGCTCCCTCGGACGAGGACCTCTTCTTAAAATATTAAACAAACAGGCACGTGTCGCAGACCTAAGTGACGCAGGCCGCGAACGACTTGAAGCCGCACTGAAGGCTGGAATTGCGGTTGAAGCGAGAAAACACGATTTGCAATATGGTCTTAGTGACAAACACATCGATGCACTTAAACAATTCCCTACGTCCGAGAAATACGCAGATCGACGCCTTTTAAAACCGAAGGAACTAAAAGTGCTCGAGAATTCTCTCGATATTTTCTTTAAAACAAAGCCCGCCGAATCGAAAATCGAAGACAAAAACGCCCCGCTATCGAAAACTGAAGCTCCAGCGAATGACAATGTGTGGTCGAAGACAGAAGCAAGACTTCCGGAGAACATCGAACCAAAACCATCAGAGGCGCCGCCCAGACCAGCGGCTAACGACGATCGTTATCAGGAGGCCGCTTAAGCTTCGATGATTTTCTCGCCCTGCGTTTCGTCGTAGAGCATCAAGGAATTGTCGATATCGGATAGAAATGAAGATGGTGCCGTAACAAAATCGCTGCCATAGATTTTCCGCACAGACGCAAGCGTAAGATACAAACGTTCTTTCGCGCGCGTCATCGCAACGTAGAAAAGTCTCCGCTCCTCTTCTTCGTCGCGGTCGTTACTATCTCCCATTCCTTGATGCGGAAATAAACCTTCTTCCATACCGCTCACAAATACCGTAGTAAACTCAAGTCCCTTCGCCGCATGAACCGTCATAAGCGTGACACCTCGCTTTTCGCCCTGGTCTATTTCGTCCTGGTCGCTTGCAAGCGCCGCTTCAGCAAGAAACGTCGCAATACCCTCTTTCCCCGGCACAGCATCATGTCGCGCGGCGACTGATGCGAGCTCTTCGACGTTCTCAAACCGCTCGCGGTCCTCGGCACTTCCCTCGTCATACAGGACGCGGCGCATACCACTCTTCTCGACTACAAGTTTTACAAATTCAGAAGGCGCTAGTGTCTCTGCAGCGCGCGACAATTCTGCGACGATGTTCTCAAATGCCTCTACTTTCGCGAGCTCGCTAGCGCGAAGTTGCCCGCGCTGGCCGGCGACAAGCTTTCCGAGTGTCACTTTGCCAATACCGCGCGTTGGAGACGCCGCCGCGCGTAATTTATCGACCTCGCGCGAAGGGTCGAGCGCGAGTCGCATCCACGCAAGGGCATCTTTCACTTCCTTGCGTACAAAGAATTTGGTACCGATGAGTTTGTAGGGTACTCCTGCACGCAAAAGTCCTTCTTCGAGTGCACGTGATTGGAAATTCGTTCTGAAAAGAATTGTAATTTCTTCAGGTTTCTGACCTTCCGACATCAGGTGTTTTATCTGACGTGCAATCCAGCGTGCTTCGTCCTCTGCACTTCGCGCACTATGCACCACGATAGGCGCTCCAGCTGCTTTCTCGGTCGTTGAATACTTTACTTTGCGATTCTTGTTCTTCTCAATAACCGCATTTGCGGCGTTCACAAGATTCTTTGTCGCGCGGTAGTTACGCTCAAGAATGATTGTCTGTGCTTCTGGATACGTTTTGTCGAATTCAAGTAGATTTTCTATCGTCGCTCCCCGCCACGTATAAATAGTCTGGTCGATGTCTCCAACCACAAACAAATTTTTGTGTTTCGCAGCAAGCATGTTCGTGAGTCGGCCCTGGAGTGCATTGGTGTCCTGGTATTCATCGATGTGGATGTAGCGCCATCGGTCTTGTGCGAGCGCACGGATGTCTTTGTGCTCCTCAAGCAACCGCACCGGGAGTGCGATGAGGTCATCGAAGTCGAGCGCTTTTTCTTCTTTCAACGTTTTCTCATAGCGGAGCCACACTTCTGCGGTAATCCGATTGCCAAATCCAGACCGCGCATGCTTCTCGTAGAACTCTTGCGCGCGCACTCCCTCTCCCTTTGCACGTGAAATCCTCCCGAGAACCGCCCTCGGGGAAAACTCTTTCGTCCCGACATCGAGTGCTTTGAGTGCCGCGGTAATCGCTTTTTCGGAGTCGTCACGGTCGTACACACTGAAAAAACGCGGAATGCTGATAACGTTCCCATAGCTTTCCAAGAGCTCCCGCCCAAGCCCGTGGAACGTGGCAATGAACGGGAGCGGTCCGTCTTCGTCAAGCATCCGGCGCACCCTCTCGCGCATCTCGCGCGCAGCCTTATTGGTGAAAGTAACGGCAAGAATCTGAGAAGCTGGTATTCCTTCACGGATAAGGTGGTAAATGCGCGTGGTCAAGACACGCGTTTTCCCGCTTCCGGCACCCGCAAGGACCGAAATAGGTCCGTCCAAAGCGAGTACCGCCAGTTTTTGAGCATCATTGAGACCATCGAGGTATTTCACCTCACGACTATACCCCGAAAACCGCTCTCCACAGGCATTCAAAATGGCGGTTGACTGCCCCTCCTCCTCGGCTATACTCCCGGTATACCCGATATGGAAGTATGAAAGAAATGGCTTATGTAAGCCGTTTTTGTATTTAGACCGACCCGCCGAACCCCCCAGTTTTCCATTAAATCCAACTACCAATTCCTCATACTTGGACTCGCGGTAATCCTCTCCGCCGCGTCCCTTTTGCCGAATCGCGCGAGCGCGTTCTGGCCTTTTTCTACAAACGCTGACGCCGCGGCCACTGCATTCATCCCCAGTTCAGCAACACCAGCACTCGTAGCTTCTGTAAACAGAGGCCCGAACACAGGTGCGCCCGTGGCACTCGTAACATCAGGAAACTCGGCCCTTGTCGCCTATAACGGTCCGGATGGCACGGTCGCGGATATCGCTGGTTCGGCGCAAAGCGACCGTATTTCGGTCTATGTCGTACGCAAGGGCGACACACTTTCCGATATTGCGAAAATGTACGATGTGTCAATCAACACAATCCTATGGGCGAACAATCTCAAGAGCACGCGGGATGTCCGTCCCGGCGATACGCTTATCATCCTTCCGGTGTCTGGCGTCGAACGAGTTGTGGTCAAAGGAGATACACTTAAATCACTTGCAAAGAAATTTGGTGCTGACGCCGATGAAATCGCAACCTTTAACGACCTTGACCCCGCGGTGCCGCTTAAAGTCGGCTCGACGGTTGTCATCCCGGGCGGGGAACTCATTCTCCCTCCACCGGTTAGCACGAGTCCGACAGTCCGTACACCGATTCTCAATAGTGGGGGCGGCACTTTCTTGCCCGGCTTCTTTGTAAATCCGGTGCCGGGTAGCATCCTCACCCAAAGAATTCACGGACGAAATGGCGTTGACCTCGGTGCTGCACGCGGGACACCAGTACATGCAGCTGCCGATGGTATCGTCATCATCTCGCGCGGCGGCGGCGGATGGAACGGTGGCTATGGTAACTACATCGTTATCACACACAATAACGGCGCCCAAACGCTTTACTCGCACTTGAAGAGTGTTGCAGTCTCACCGGGTCAATCCGTTTCTTCCAATCAAACCATCGGATACGTCGGCTCGACTGGCCGCGTAACCGGCGTACATCTCCACTTCGAAGTTCGTGGCGCAGCGAACCCTTTTCGCAACTGCTCCGTCGGTTCGGTCTGTGCTCCGCAATAATTTTAATTCTCAACAACAATCGTTCCTGTCATCGCTCGATCGATGGCGCAGTGATACTTCACCGTTCCGACTTCGGTAAAGGTGTGTGTGAATGCGTGCCCTGCGGAAATGGACTGTGAATTGAGAACAATACCTCCTTCGTCAGAAGTAACCGTGTGGGCAACCGCGTCGGTGTTCATCCATATCACCGTTTCGCCTTTTTTGATCGTGATCGTTGCCGGATCGAATGCACCTTTTTGTATGTTTACTGTCTTTGTGGGGACAGCGGGCAAAGTAGAGGCGTCGCCGACGCGCGGAGCTGCGGCAACAACAGCTGCCGCTTGGACCGCTTTGAGATCTTTTTCAGAAGTCTTGGTGCCCGCGTAATATGCCCCTCCGCTGATAACAAAAACCAACACAATGCCGAAAGCGATGAGTACTTTTTTCATATAAAAAGATTATACTCTACTCAAACCCAAAAAGTCCACGGGGGCGATACTGGAGTGCTTCGTGAACGTATGCGGGGGTAACGGCGTCAGCACCGGCAAGGTCGGCAATAGTGCGTGCGACGCGCATCGTGCGGTGGTAACTTCGTGGCGATAGGTTAAGGCGCGCGGCAGACTGCGTGAGTGTCTCTTTTGCGGCAGCAGTAAATCCGCTTTTTTCATCGAGCTCGCGACCGGTGAGTGCTGCGTTCGTTGCGTTTTTCTTCCCGGTCCGCTTCGCGGCGCGGGTACGCGCCGCGACCACGCGTTCGCGCACTTTCTCTGACGGTTCTCCATTTGAAAGTTTCGAGAGTGTGTCGTGCGGAACGAGCGGCACTTCTATCCAGAGGTCGAGGCGGTCGACGATGGGCCGCGAGATGCGGCGCGATTGTTTCTCCGCGGCGCGCAGCGCCACACGCGAATCTTCGGAAAGCGTGTTCGCCGGATTCATCGCCGCGACTATCATACAGTCGGCCGGAAATGTTACGCTTGCGCGCGCCCGCGAGACAGTAACGACACGGTCTTCAAGCGGTTGCCGCAGCGCCTCGAGTGTCCGCGAATCAAATTCAGGAAATTCGTCCAGAAAGAGAACGCCCTTGTGTGCGAGTGTCACTTCGCCCGCTTTCGGGAATGCGCCACCACCCACAATCGCCACGTGCGAAATCGAATGGTGCGGTGCGCGAAATGGCGGCCAATGCATCGCTTCGCCTTCTTTCAGGAGGCCGGCGGTCGAATGTATCGCTGTTACTTCGAGCATGTCGTCGTCCGTAAGTGGCGGGAGAATTCCCGCAAGCGCCCGCGCGAGCATGGTCTTCCCTGTCCCGGGTGGTCCGTAGAAAACGATATTGTGCCGACCCGCAGCAGCTATCTCGAGCGCGCGCTTCGCGCTCTCCTGCCCTTTCACGTCTCGCAAGTCGAGTGAGGGCGGCGGTGCCGGCGTTTGTCGGTCGCGCACCAGGCGCGGCAGCGGCTTCTCTCCCTTCAAATGTTCAAGAAGTTCAGTGAGCGATTTTGGCGCATACACAGCGACGCCATCTGCGAGCAATGCCTCGCGCGCGTTCTTCGGCGGGACAAAGATGGTGGTGATGCCGCGCCGCTTTGCAACGAGCACTTGCGGCAACACGCCCCGAACTCCGCGCAGCGTTCCGTCAAGCGCAAGTTCGCCAACGAAGAGCATGTGCTCTACAAGCGGAGCAAGGTCACCGGCAGCGATAAGGTATGCGAGCGCAATCGCGAGGTCATAATGCGAACCTTCTTTTTTCAAATCCGCCGGCGAGAGCGAGAGAACGATGCGTTTGTTCTGTTGCTTGGGCGGCTTGATACCGGAGTGACGTATCGCTGCACTCACTCGGTCACGAGCTTCCTCAACTGCTTTATCAGCAAGACCGACTATTGAGAACGCATGAAGCCCGCGCGTAAGGTCTGCCTCAACGCTGATAAGTTCGGCGCTCGACCCGACCGGCTGTGCCGCATACGTCTTTGCGTAGCCGCTTTTCGGCACTGTCTTCTTTTTCAGCAAAGGTCGCCCCGACAGTGTTCCCTGCCGCTCCGAGACTTTGAGCGAAGGAGAAGACATGAAGTATTACAAATCCTTGGTACAGGTGGTCGCCGCCGGATCAGCTTCAAGCCGCGCATCTTCTATTTTCTCTCCGCACACTTCGCACACGCCGTACTTTCTTTTTTCGATGCGCGAGAGTGCCTCGATAATAGTGTCGTATCGCGCTTCAAGGTCAGCAAGAATGGCAGTATTGCTCTCGCGATTCATCACCACATCCGCCTGGTCTGCGAGGTCGGCTTCATTCCCTGTTTCAGACGGCATCGCCTCCCAATCACCAGGAACTGCAGGGTTCCTCCGACCGACGGTCCCCATTTCCGATTCCAGCCGCGCTTTCTCGGCTTCAAGCTTCTTTCTAAAGTGTTCGGTCCTCATCTGGGGAATGATAGCAGAGATGTCACCGCGATGTGCTGGCAGTTCCTAATCTCCCAACTATTTCGGTAAATGCTGCGGCATCTCGCGCAATGATAAGCGTCGTCTGATTCCAAAACCCGTAGAGAAGAACATCACGACCGGAGATGTCGCGGTACACACGCACGTCGCGATTTGCAACGGTCGCGTCATAAAATCCCGCGATAAATGCGGGAACTACCGGGGTTGTGGACGCCACTTTGGCTGTACTTTTCGGTGCTGTTACTCTTGGTGCGCTCTTTGGCGTCGTGCTCGCCATCGTTATTGCCGTGGCTGGAGATGTGGAAGATCCAATCCCGTCCATCGGGCGGGATTCGCCCGATACTTCGCTTATTGAAGTGTTTAGGGGGAAAAGTCCAGCAAGATATTCAGGCATGAGTGGCTCCCACGAGAGCATACCGAAGAAGACATTGCTGTATGAGGAAATAGAGAGTATGAAAAACGGACTTTGATTGCCGCCGACATTAATCACGCCAACCATATTACCGGTGCTGTTGATATTTCGTAGTAACACATCAGGCGCCGACACGGGAAGTGCTGCGAAAATGTTCTCGGTACCCGTGGTGCTTGCAACATAGAGTAGCCGCACGGTACCGGAGGCAAGAGGGCGACTGACCGAGCCTGTTATTGCTTGTAGGGGTGCCTCCCCCGTACCCGCGATTTCTTCGCGCTCATTCACAAATATCGGCGCCGACACGGTCGGCGCAATTACAACCGGTGCCGAAACTTCCGTATACTGCATATACGCCACGACCCCACCTGTTATGCCCGCGACAAGAAGTATCGCACCCCCAATAACGTACGGAAGACGCACGTGTGAAGATTCTTGCGGTACTATCTCCCGCGGTCCTCTGTCCTGCTCGGCGGCAAGTACGGTCGCCGTCGAAGCGTTCATTGATTTCATTCTGTCTGAAAAATCATTCGAGTAGGTCTGAAGCGGCGGATTCTTTGGTATTTCAGGGGTTGCGGCAGGAGGTGGAATGGTTGGAGGCTGAGCTGGAGCAGCCGGAGGAGGAACGAGTGTGTGTACTGGGGGTGGATGTACAGTGACTGTCTTCGGCGGGACAGGCGCATCAAGTGGCGCTTGCCCCGTTAGAGTCGCGCCGGGTACGGCGCCAGTCGCCGGCTGGC
>Ga0154379_126_pt4 | contig 9391 bp, 11 predicted proteins | sample RifGroA2_FD_105623 | JGI IMG/M metagenome (GOLD analysis project Ga0154379, IMG submission 105623) | Candidatus Kaiserbacteria bacterium GWA2_50_9 | reverse complement strand
AAGAGATTAAGCCCCGCTCCTTCCTCGTATTGTATCAGTTTATTTTGAGACTGGTTCTAGGCAAATTATCGCGGAACACAAAAGAAGGAGGGCTGAAGTCGCAATTGGCGGCGAAACTACTGCCCTAGGCCTGAAACACTTGCTGTCGGAGCCGGAGTGGGAGACAGTAGCGGATATGCTAAAAGCATTGATTCCGCCACTGCCTCACCTGCCGACAATGCGGATATTCACGTGGGCGATGGGGCTTGCAGTCCCGTTTGGCGTTGAAGTGGTGCTCGTACGTGACGGTAAGATGTTCCTCAATAAGCGTGACTTTTGTGGCGATGTGGCCTACCACACGCCCGGAACATACGTCGCCAGAGACGAGTCATTTCTGCAGACTGCACAACGGTGTGCGGACAAGGAGATGAAGGTCCGGGTCACTTTCGCGCGACCCATAAGTCCGCCCGTCAACCACCCATTTCATCCGCGGTTCCACGACGTAACGGTACTCTTTCTCTGTGAATTTGAAGGAGAACCACAGGGAGGAGAATGGTTTGGGGCAGCGGATTTTCCGCAGTTGCTGCGGGTCCAGCAGGAGTATGGGCAGTACATTCGCCCGTTCCTGCAATGACCCACGAAGAGGCTCACAGCCTCATCGTGGGTCTTTTCATTATCTCAGGGATAGCCAGCCAACAAGCACTTACCGATGATATGGTTTCTGCCCTTGACGAAACAAAAGTACCTTGACAAGATGATTGTATGAATGTCGTTGTGGTCGGATCATCGGGAGGCATCGGGGGAGCGCTTGTACGCCAATTGGAACAGCGCGGTCATCGCCTCTTTACTATCAGCCGGAAAAGTCCGCTGTCTGATGCACAGTGCGACATTACCGACCCCTCTGCGGTACGCGGCACATTCGAAAGAATGGCCGAAGAAGGGTTCGCGCCCGAATGTATCATCATTGCTTCCGGTATATTTGAAGATGATCTTATACCGCACTACGACCGAGCGCTTCTTGATACAAATTTCGCGGTCAATTTTTTTGGTGCGCTTAACGTCATAGATGCGGCGCTTCCCTACTTTCTCTCCGCAGGTAACGGCCATATCATCGCGCTCTCTTCGATAGCGGCATTGCGCCCTAACAAGCGTGGGGTGGGCTATCCGGCGAGCAAAGCGGCGCTCTCGCTCGCCATGCGGGGATTTGATCTTGCATTCCGCCCGAAAGGCATCGCATTCTCGGTTGCCTATCTCGGACCGGTCCGGACGAAGATGTGGGAGGGCGGGTCGTTCCTCGCCGCGACGCCCGAGGATGTCGCGAGCCGTATTGCAAAGCTCGTCAGTTCGCGCAAAACGGCTCTGTACGTGCCGTTTCTTTCAACACTGCTCGCCCGATTGGCGTTATTCATACCTGACCGCCTCTATATGGCGCTGCGCAAAATCCTGCTAGGATGATGTCTATGCTTACCAAGAAGCTCATATCAGCGGTCGTGGTGTGTTACGGCGACGAGGGCAACATTCGCGCGCTCTATGACCGCTTGAGCAAGGCACTTTCCGGTATAACCTCTCATTGGGAGATTATTTATGTGAACGATGCGAGCCCAGATAATTCTGAAGCGATACTACAGGAACTTGCCGCAAAAGACCCGCACCTCACCCTCATCAATCAATCACGCAACTTCGGTGCCCAAGCTGCATTTACGGCTGGTATGATTCAGGCGCTCGGCGATGTTGTCGTACTCTTGGACGGCGATCTTCAAGACCCGCCCGAGCTCATAGAGGAGTTCGTCAAGAAGTGGCTTGAAGGGTACAAGGTCGTCTATGGCATCCGTCGCAAACGCGAGCAGAGCATGGGAAGGTTCATGCAATGGCTGTATCACCTCTTTTATGTTTTCTTCAGCAAGACCGCGTATATTTCAATACCGCAAGACGCGGGTGAGTTCTCGCTCATGGACCGGGTCGTCGTCGACCAAGTGAACGCGTTACCGGAGCGGGACCGGCTTGTGCGCGGTCTTCGCGCCTGGGTCGGGTACAAGAGTTGCGGCATCCCCTATGTGCGTCCCGAGCGTTACGACGGGCGGCAATCAGTCTCGACACGCGGGCTTGTCTCGGCGTTCCGCTGGGCACGCAAAGCAATCTTTTCATTCTCCTATAAACCGCTTGAGTGGGTAACTCATATCTCGATTGTAGCGGCGTTTCTTGCAACGATTGGCATCATTGTATATGTGTCACTCTTCTTCTTTACCGATGCACCGCGGGGCTTCTCAACGGTATTCGTCCTCATTCTCTTTTTTGCCGCTATTCAGCTCGTAACACTCGCGATCATGGGAGAATACATGGGTCGTATTTTTGAGGAGGTGAAAGGTCGCCCGCGCTATATCATCCGCGATATCGTTAACGACCATCGCCTCGACCCGCATCACTAATGCTTCTGTGGTGCGGGCGTTTGTTTTTGTTATGCGGAAGTATAGTATGAGATGACTCATGAAGAACTTGCACAAACATCTCCCCGCCCTCGTGCACACCAACCCCACGCGGACGGCGATTCTTGTCTGCGACGTAGCAGGTACCGTTACTGAAGAGATTTCTCGTGCGGAGTTGTTTGCGAGGGTGCAAAGAGCCGCCGCATATCTGAAAAAAGCGGGGCTACAAGCTGGGAACAGGGTCGCGCTCGAGTTCGACAACTGCGCTGACCTGCTGATACTAAGCTGGGCAGCATGGGGAACAGGAATCGTGACGGTCCCGCTCGATATGAAACGCGACACCAACGAGTTGCGTGCGTACAAAATAAAAACGAGTGGGGCAAAAATGTTGATAACGCAAGAAGAATTCTTAGACAAGAAAGATATTTCCGGCGACACAGAGTGGATGCCAAACCTTTCTCATGAAGCATTGGTACTGTTTACCTCCGGCACGACCGCGCATCCGAAAGGTGCTCAACTGGCACTGCAAAATCTAGTCACCAATGCGGAGGGTATTATCGAGTGGCTACAAATCAAAGAGAGTGACCGCTTTTTGGTTCAACTCCCGCTCCACCATATCAACTCTACGACTTTCGCCCTCGCGTCCCTTATCGCGGGAGCGAGCATTGCGATACCACCGCTCTATTCCAATTCACGTTTTTGGGAACAGGCTGCACAAAGTAAAGTGACGCTTACGTCGGTCGTGCCTTCCATCATCTTCGACCAACTCTCCCGCACAAAGGAATTTGATATGGCAAAAGACCGCCTAAAATTGACCCGCATACAGCTCGGCTCGGCGCCGGTCGTTGCAAAAGATGCGCTCGAGTTTATGCGGAAATTCTCCATTCCCCTCTACCAGGGCTATGGGCAAACCGAGACGGCGCTCCGCGTCACCGGTGTGCCAATGGACGTACCCGCAGATGTGTATAAAGACCTTGTGGCCGAGAATTCGATCGGGACTCCAATGAAGTGGGCGCGGGTTGAAATAGCAGACGCAGAAGGGCATGTCCTCGAGGAAGGCAAAGGGGGCGAACTTATCGTGAAAGGCCCCGCGGTCATGCGGGGATATATCGGCAACAAGCCGGCGTTCCGTGACGGATATTTTTTAACCGGTGATGTCGGATACTGGAAAAAGATTCATGGACGGCGCTTCTTCTTCCTTGTAGGCCGCGCCAAAGAAATAATTATAAAAGGAGGGGTCAATATTTCTCCCGTCGCCATCGAGAACGCGCTCAAAAAAATAAGCCCTGACATCGAGCAAGCATATGTAATTGGCGTGAATGACAAACGATACGGTGAAGAAGTGGGGGCTGTTATCGTGTGGAGGAGAGATATTGATGCAACAAACGCCATGCGCGTACTGAAATGTACATTGCTCGTTGGGCATACGGCGCTCGGCGCATACGAAACGCCGAAATATCTTACTGCCGCACGCGCAGAGCAATTACCAATGACCTCAACTGGCAAGGTGCAACGCATCGTTCTCAAAAAAACTTTTGCGGACAAAATGAGTTCCCTGTACGACCTACTACAAAGTGGAACATTCCGATTCACAGTAATACCTCCCCAGTCTTCCCTTGCTGAAAAATCTCTCGCACTTTACAACCATTGCTGGCAGCCGCTTACAAAAAATCCCGAGGAGTACAAAAAATATCTTGGAGAATATCTCACGCTCGGCGCAATCGATGGAAATGGTGTTCTTGCAGGTCAGATATCTTTTTCTTATACCGACAAAAACATTACTTGCGTTTCGATATGCAGTACGGCCTTTACGCCAAAGCCGACACCCGAGGTCACAGATATTCCAGACCCGGAGGCAGTGCGGCACTATCTGCTCGCAGGAAATGACCCTGTGATGAATTTCCATCAAAACCTCGGCGCAGAGCTTATAGAGGTGACACCCAATGGTCGTCCCGAAGACAAAAGCTCGCTCGGTTATACAATGCGGCTGCACTATCCCTCCGCAAAGGTCATTGAATTTGGAGGACCGGTTTCCGCTCAACTTATACAGGCCGTTCGCATTCTTGCTCTTGATGTGGGCGCAGATGTATATGCTATTTCGCGCCCCGGAGGGCTCGCTGCATACCTAAACCGAACATCGTGATATATTTCATTCCATGACCGACACCACACAACCAACGTCCTTTTGGGACACGGTGCAGCAAGACGCTCGAAGAGTTGGATTTGTGGTAGACCCTCGTGCACCACTCTTCCGACGCCTCCTGCAGGCTCGCCGGGCGATGAAGCACAAACCCGGCTTCGCCTGTGTGTTTTGGCTCCGGGTGAATCAACTATTTGTTCACAACAAGAGCTGGCCTGGGCAATATCGGTTGCGTATGTGGCGAATGTACCGATTTGCCAACGACATCTCACCCTATGCTGAAATCGGCCCCGGATTATTTCTGCCACATCCAGTTGACGTCACGATAGGCGCAAGCGCTACGATAGGAAAAAACGCGACTATCTACAACGGAGTGACAATCGTGGGAATCGAGATTCCCCATCTGCCACGGCTCGGCGACAATGTGACCGTCTACACGGGGGCAAAAATAATTAAATCGGTAGAAATCGGCGATAACTCCGTTATCGGAGCGCTGACGCTTTGCAATAAAGATGTCCCGCCCAACAGCATCATGTATGGCATTCCGCCGAACGTAACGATACGCCCAAATGACGGACCCTCTACTGAGACTGAACCTCCGATTAGATAAGAAAAACTTTTTGTGCTACACTCGCCAAATATGAAATGTCTTCTCTGTCATAACGAAACAGCCGTCAAGTTCCTCAATCTCGGTAATCAACCGCTTGCGAATAAGTATCCAACAAAAGACCAGTTTGCAACGGAGGACTTCTTTCCGCTCGCGATTTATTTCTGCACTACCTGCAAGAATGTGCAGCTCGGTCAGATTGTGTCGCGTGAACGGATGTTCGTGGATTACTATTATCTCTCTTCTGTAAATCAGGGGCTCGTGCGGCACTTTGAAGAATTTGCAAAACAAATGAGGAACGCGAAGTTCGTGGTAGACATCGGTAGCAATGACGGAATACTCCTCAGACCGCTCAAGGAACTTGGAATAAAGGCGATAGGCGTCGAACCGTCCGTGAATATCTCAAAGCTTGCGAACGATGAAGGGCTCGAGACCATCACCTCCTTCTTTGATACTCCGACGGTGGCAAAGATAATCGCTGAACACGGCAAAGCCGACTTGGTCGTTACGAGCAGTGTGTTCACCCATGTCGAGAACCCGCATCAAATCATTGAGGATGTGAAGACTCTTATGACCGATGACGGCGCGTTCATCATCGAGGTGGAACATATCGGAGCGTTCGTCGAGAACACTCAGTTCGAGCGCTTTTACTTTGACCGCCCGTACTACTACTCCGCTACCTCGCTTCGCGACCTTTTCGCGCTCCATGATATGTACGTCGCAGATGTGGAACACATCACCCCGCACGGCGGCTCCATCCGCGTCACGGTCCATAAAAACGGACACCGAGCGTCGAAAACAAAACGGTTCCTCGCGCTTCTCAAAGAGGAAGAAAAGACGCTCACGCTCACCGAAATGGAGAAGTTTAAGAACCAGTCGGAAGCATATGTTTGCGCTTTCCGAGAAAAACTTGAAGAATACAGGAAGGCTGGTGTGAAAGTTGCTGGTTACAGCGCCCCAGCGCGCGTTTCTACCATCTGTAATTATGGAGGTATCGGTCCCGACCTCATTGAATTCCTCGTTGACGACAGCCCGCTCAAACAGAACAAGTTTAGTCCAGGCACCCATATCCCTATCGTGCCGAAAGAATACCTCGAGACGCATCCCGTCGACCTGCTCGTCGTTTTTGCCTACGAGTACCTTGATGATATTAAAAAGAAGACAGAGGGTCACAACTACCGATACCTCATCCCCATCCCTCCGCGCGAAGTGAAATAGAAAAAACGCGGAAGGATTTCTCCTTCCGCGTTTGCATCTTCGGTTGCCCGGTTACTCGGCAACCAGCTTTTGAACCGCGGCGTCGAACAGCGGGTCGGCAGTGCGCTTCGCGCCCTGCCAGTTACTCGACATCAGCCCGACGACGACGCTGTTTGTAGCCGGATGCGTGGCGTGGGTCCGACCGGCGTCGATAACCGCCACTTGCCCCATTTCGTAATGTTGAATCTGGGGTATCCCATCGTCACCTGGCACTGCTATCTCCGCCGAACCGTGAAGGACCGCGATGTTCTCGGTGAGCGGGCTACCGTCGGCGGCGGAAAAGCTGGCGGCGTTTTGCCATTTACCTTCGTCCGACATGACGATTGTTATCTTTGCCCCGCTGGCGAATGCGATTCTAATGCGCCGTTCGCCGATTTCCGGGAGTGCTGCGGCGGTTATCTTGACCCCAAGAATCTGCTCGATGTTCGGCAAGGGAATGCTCGTTTCGGCCATCTGACTTCTCCTTTTGTTTGTGGTTGAACTGCCCTTGATTTCGTGACAAAAACTCTCTGCACTTTTGAAGTATAGCACCTCTACATATAAAAGTCAAGGGGTGCGGCGGCGTAATGTCTGCGCCCCGTATTTCTCACCCATCCCGCCAATTGAGATACTCTATAACCTCTTTTGCCGAGAGCATACTGCCGAACTCCGGCGCCCGATATTTTTCAATGCGTTGTAGTTCATCGTTGAGCAATTCTGCACGTTTCCTCCTAATCAGCCCCTGAGAATGAGTTGCCTCCTGCATCCATGGGAGCGGTACGCCGGGAACCGCATAGACTCGGACAGAAACGCCGTTACGTTTGAGGGCCGTCACGGTCGTCATGAATACGCGCACCATATGGAATGGCGGTGCAATAATTGCAATATCGCCGCCAGCGATGGACTGTGCGTATTCGGCGAGTTTCTGCGCCTCGGAGCCGGTGTTAGCGCTTCCGCCGACATCGAACTTGACGACAGGCATCCCATTCTTCAGCCCTAACGCCTTGAGGCGCGCGACCGAGTGGTCAAAGCCCTCATACCCGTGGCCGCGATTGCCCTCGCTCGTACCAAGGGATTCTACTGCGCCAGCATGTGCGAGTTCAATGGCTCTCAAGAACGAACTATCTTCGTTATCCGGTGTGTTGCTGTAGATAAACGCCAACTGGTACGGTCCGCGATTCGGGTCTCGGTAATCGCAGAGAATCCGCGGTACGAGCAGGAAAAATTCTTCAAGCTCTTCCGCGGACAGGTTGGTGATTCTTTGTAACATACTGCGTTCGTGCCGAGTTATGTACAATATAGGTTACACCCTATATAATCGCAACTCATGCCTAAACCGTTCGTTTCTGAAGATATCCATACCATCGCAAAAAATCTCGGGAAGGACGCCAAACGCTTTGAGGGCAAGACCATCCTCATCAGCGGCGGTGGAGGCTTTTTGGGCAAATTTCTTGTAGGAACCTTTTGTAAACTCAACGACACCGTACTCAAAAGAAATCCTTGCAAGGTGATATCCGTTGATAATTACATCACCGGCATCCCTCATACGGATTTCGATTTTAAGAATCGCCCTGATGTCATCGACGTATGGGGCGATATTACGCATCCGCTCCCCATACGCGAGCCGATACAGTACATTATCCACGCCGCTGGCATCGCATCGCCCGTCCACTATAAGCAATTCCCGCTCGAGGCTATCGAGAGCGCTATAACCGGAATAAAAAATCTTTTGGAGTTCTCCCGCAGGAACCCAGTTGAAGGATTTCTCTTTTTCAGTTCAAGCGAAATCTACGGAGACCCGGACGCCTCACATGTCCCCACAAAAGAAACGTATCACGGCAATGTCTCGTCCATCGGCCCGCGAGCATGTTATGACGAATCAAAGCGGCTTGGCGAGACATTAGTCACTGTCTATCAGGAAAAATTCGGCATCCCGGCCACCATTGTGCGCCCATTCAACGTGTTCGGTCCCGGCATGGGATACGCCGACCGGCGCGCCTTGGCTATGTTTGCCTATCGGGTGTTGAATAACAAGCCCCTACCAGTTCACGGAGAAGGCACCCAGACACGCACCTTCTGTTATATAACCGATGCCATACCTGGGTTTCTCAAAGTGCTTCTCAATGGAAAGCCGGGCGAGGCCTATAATATCGGCAACGACCTCAACGAGATATCGGTAAAGGACCTTGCAGAGCTTTTTGTAAGAATAGAGGGCAACGGTGGGTCATACGAACTCATTCCCTATCCAAAAGATTACCCCGCAGGAGAACCGCAACGACGCTGTCCCGACCTCTCCAAAGCGCATTCGCAACTGCGTTACAAACCTCGCGTTTCTATCGCGGACGGTATACACCGATTTGTTGAATGGTGTCGCACTGACCCGCAATACAAGAGCGCTGAACTGCCATCATTGGCCAAGGTAACTCGCAAGAAGAAGTCTCGTGCGCGCCGTTAGGGCTTCGGCAAGTGCATAATCGCGCGCGGCAGGATGTGGCTCCGCAGGGAGATTCTTGATGACATACGCGCCATGCATCGCTCCTGCCTCCGGAGAGGTTGCGAGATGCACGATGCTTCGCGCTCCCCATGATGGAGAGCGCATTCGCAATAATCGGTTGAATCTCTCCTTAATTCCGGGACTCGTACCCATCCCGGTAGAGAGTTTTGTTCTGATCCAGCCGGGATGCACTGTCGTTACTAGTATCCCGCTATGAGAAAGCGCGCGAGATGCGCAAAGCGCATAGAGCATGAGCGCGAGCTTTGAATTTGAATACGCCTGCATGCCGTTGTACGGCCCGCGTCCATCAAGCGAGTCGAGATTAATCGTGCCGTATTTATGCATGGATGAAGTTATCATGATGAGCCGAGCAGGCGCGCTTCGTTTCATAAGAGGCAATAGCCGCTCGGTAAGAAGTACGGGGGCGAAGTAATTAACTGCCATGGTTCTCTCTATTCCTTCATATTCTTCGCGCACCGCAGACAGTACTCCCGCCGAATGTATAAACACAT
>Ga0154379_116_pt2 | contig 9640 bp, 13 predicted proteins | sample RifGroA2_FD_105623 | JGI IMG/M metagenome (GOLD analysis project Ga0154379, IMG submission 105623) | Candidatus Kaiserbacteria bacterium GWA2_50_9 | reverse complement strand
CATCAGAATCGGGACGGATACTTCTACGATGCGATCCGGATTCTCAAGACGAAGCGAAAGCAAGGGCGCGATGTGCGCGCGGGCAACGCCTTCGCGCAACTGCTCGCGTGCGCGCTCCCACGGATTTGCATTGAGAGTCGACATTCCGACAAATCTACCACGATTCAATCTGCCAGACATCAATTGCCGGTTCCTCATACGGATGGGCGCGCCGTGTTGCCGCAATGACAAGAGAGAGGACCTCTGAATCACAAAAGGTTTCGATCTTCTCTTCTTCCACTTCCTCCATCTTCCCCACTTCTCCGATTGCCGGCTGTGCCCCTATTTCCGGCTTGAATCGTCCAACCCCTCGCGAAGAAAAAGAGGCGAACGAATATTTCTCAGATTTTCCCGCTCCTGCCTTTCCCATCGCCTCGCGAATCGCATCAGCATGCGAGAGCGGAACATACACGATGATTTTGTACTTCGACATTCCATCATTATATGGCTAGAATTAGCCTGATGTCACAGCTTATTCTCTACGGCCTCATCGGAAGCTTATTTTCGCTCGCTGGTGGTCTTCTCCTTTTATGGCGCGCAGATTTCGCAAAACGAATTGCAAATATACTGTTTGCGTTCGGCGCGGGGACATTCATGGGCATCAGTTTTTTAGATCTGCTGCCCGAGGCGGTTGAGATGGTCTCCGAGCCAGATGATATTTTTCTTGCGGCAATTCTTGGCTTCGGCGCATATTTCGCTCTCGAGCGTCTTTGGATGAAGCATGTGCCGAAGGGACAAGCCGTACACGCACATCATGCGCACAGTGAATCTCTTCCGTGGATGACCGTGGCGGGCGATTCGATGCACAATTTTCTTGACGGCGTCGTGATCGTGCTTGCCTACCTCGCGAACCCCGCGCTTGGCCTTACGACCGCTGTTGCAATTGCTGCCCACGAGGTGCCTCAAGAGATCGGCGAGTTCGCAATTTTGCTTGATCAGGGATGGTCAAAGTCAAAAATAATCGCCGCTAATCTTTTCTCCGCACTAACCGCATTTGTCGGGATCGGTGTCGGGTACGTCGCATTTCCCTTTTTTCAATCCACAATTCCAGTCTTGCTCGGCGGAGTCGCCGGCATTTTTCTCTATATCGCCGCCTCGCAGCTCATTCCTGAAATCCATCACCGCGCAGGGCACGAGCACGCATATAAACTTCTCGCGGCCTTTTTCGTTGGTATTTCCATTATCTGGTACGTCATCACCCTCTCTCACTAAGAGCGATACATCCGCGCGAGTGAGGAGAAATCCCGGCTACTTTTTCGAGATCTGTTGCCAGAGCCAGACGCCGACAAGAATGAGATCAATGAGAATGACGAGCCCCACGAGGCCGCCAATAAACCCAGCGCCTCCCATCATTGAACTTGAGCCGTATCCGAAATTCATCATAGGTAATTTATAGCACGTATTATTTTTTCCGGAAGAAGCCCTGCCGAAACTGCGACAGGGCTCTTCCGCGGTCTCATGCGTGTTTGTGCTGTAACTCTTCAGATTCCGATCCCGACATCGTCCCTGCGCCCCACAATCCCAAAATCAGAATTGCGGCACCGAGAACTCCGAGAGTCCAGGAGAGTGTCGCCCCCGTAAGTCCCAAGAATGCGACGACCACCACGACGAGCCCGAGCAATGCGTTCGTATAACTTTGCCACATAAAAATGTTGGAACGCTATGCCTAATAATGCCGACCTCGCAATATTATCCTCTACGTCCCTAAAAATACGATGAATTTGCTAAGGTGGTCGCTTAGCTCGAGGGAGCCGCTCTCCGTCGCCAGCTGCAGGATTTCGCGCTGTTGTAACTGCGCTGCAGGATCAAAAAGAACGACACGATTGGATCGTGCCGCTCGGGGAAACTCCATGTTGAACACGTATGACGCTGTTGTTATCGCCAGCGTCGGTGCGGCGAATGATCGTAGACAGTCCAAATCGTTTTACGTCCGCGGTTGTCGTATCGTGTTACCACCGTTTGCGGACGGTGCCCGGTGCAAACGGTCACTGGAAAAATTCCCAGCAAATCGTCGTAGACCGTCTCATAGACCGGCACCATCTGATCATGGACGGTTCTCAACTCATTCGGCCCCGTTCGACGCGCGAATCTGCCTGTCGGACGAAGCGGGTCATCAAGCTCCCGCTCGCGCATTATCGTCGAATGCGCGACATCCTGCACTGTCCGCTCGAAGTCACGCACGGCGTCATTCAGTTGCCAGACATCATGACGCAACTGACTCTCCATTTCAGGAGCAAGGACCAGGTACTCTTTGGCCTGCTCCTCGATCGCCTTGATTTCCTCGCGGAAACCCGAGCATTGCTCCTCGACATGCTGCAGTCTCGCTTCTCCGACATATGTCCTCCCGGCGTACCATTTGTGAGCATCATAGATGCGGTCACTCATCCGCGCCAAAGCTGCCGTCAAAGTTGCGCCCAACTCCTTGCGAGTTGCCATGATGACTCTCCTCTGTTGTTTGGGAAGGTGCTGCTCGGCTAGGAATCTACCATTACATACGACAACATGTCAAACGAAAATAGAGGCTCTTTGAACCGCTCTTTTCAAAAAACAGTATGAAAGAATTTCTTTTCCCACTTCGACTCCGCTCAGTACAGGCAAGTTTTTCTCTACCCTGAGTATGTCGAAGGGTTTGGCGGCAAATTCTAAACCAAATCCTTTTTCTTCTCCTCAAATTCTTTTTTATCAATCTCGCCCTTGGCGTACCGTTCTTTCAAAACCTCGAGCGCGGATTTTTCGTGATTGTAAGTGCCGCGAGATTGGCTTGTGAGCCATTTGATAAGAGCGACAATACCGGCGATTATCAAAACCCACCAGAGGATCATAAAAATCCAGCCGAAACCGCCAAAGGGCCCGAATCCAAAGTTCATCATATTGCTTGTTGAATTATTACTGCCAAAGGGAGACGACCACCCTCCCCACATCATATTCATCATCGGCATCCAGCCACCGCTTCCGGCCGGAAACGCCGCCGAGGTATCGCAACCGGAGAGGCGTTTGCCCATAACAATATGGATTTGTTCTTCACCCTCCTCGCCGTGCGTCTGTATCATCATCGCGTTCATTGCCGCATGCGAATCTCCGGCCATCTGACCCATAAAGTATTCTCCAAGCACTCCGTACTGCTCATCGCTTAGATCGGCACAAGAGACTTCTTTTGCTTGAAGTTTATTCCAAAGCTCTTTGCCTTCTTGTTCTTCGCGTGCGGTGTGCTCAACAACTTCATTCCAATCAGCTTGAGTATTGGAAAATCCACCCATCATTTGAGCGTTTACGACACCAGCGAATGAGCCGACTATGACTGCCACAAGAATTGTGAAAATAATTTTTTTCATATTTATTAAGTTAGCCAAACACTAAAACCTTGTCCGACCCTTCAACCATTTTTAATAAATCGGACATGGTGGAAACCGGACACACTTTGCTTTCGCTCTTGCCGCGCACTTTCAAACAACTTTCGCACGCATAGATTTGTCCCTTCAACTCTTTGAACTGGAGTACTTTTACCGAAATATCAAAATCTTTGCTGTCTGGAATAGTGTCTAATTCCGAGCCCTCACTCATCAGAAAAATCTCCACTTGGTGATTGGCTTTAAGCGCGGTAATCCCGAGGCGGAGTGTATTCCACGCGTGTTCGGGTTTATTTGACTGTAAAATGATACCAAGTTGCATAAAATTACTTTAACATTTCTTCAAGTTTTTCTTTGGCGGCAAATTCTTTTAATCTAAATCTTGAAGCTATTTCAAAATACCCACTATCGCCAGAAATCCCAAGAGCGTAAAAATAACTCCCACAAATCGCATAATTTTATATGTGCGTTGACCGGGTTCATATTTTGCACCCATAATTATACGTTGCGTCCAAATTTGGAAACGCATAAAAACATCCGGTCTTACCATCGCAAGTCCACCTACAACCAAAAGAATAAATCCGACTATTTTAGATTCCATACTTGTTCAATTTGTCTTTCTAATATCCGCCCGTCACGAATTCGAGAATGGAATAAAGCCAATTATATCGATCTTGACTGCAAAATCGGCCAGATAACCAGAATAATGATGTCTGCGCTGAAATGGGAAACGACTGCCGCTTCAAGTCCTTTTTTCCAGTACAACCATCCTAGCACTAAACCAGCGATTCCGTTGAGTAGAATAGCTCTTCCTATAACCAGCGGTGTCAGTTCGGTAATGACCGAAGTCACTGGCAAATGTCCGAGTCCGAAAAAAATGGTTGCAATGGTAATCGCCGACCATACCAAGCCGCTTCGCGACAGAGGTGTCTTGCTTCGCGTAATTTTTCCAAAGACCCAGACTAACATGCTGACAAGAAACAGGCGTAAAAGTATTTCTTCCGCTATGCCCCCGTAGAAGGCTGCTAAAAAACTTTTCCAAAGCGGAACCTCGGTAACATATTTTGCGTCAATAACTACACCAGCAAGCTTGAAAAGATAATCACCGAAAATTATTGCAATACCAGTAAGGATTCCCAACGCTACCGGCAATCGCAAAAAATTTTTCCATTGAATAATATTACCATTTCGCGACAGTATTTGCTCCAAGACAGGAAACGTAAATCCAACTTTCCTTGCAAAAAATAGCCCAAGAGAAGCAGTGATCGCAAGAAGTACTGCGCTTTGGAGTACCGAAAGCAAAATCAATACGGGCAATGAGAACGGAACGCTTTGTAATGTATCTTGCTGTAAATAAAAAGCATATGGTAGTACTGCTAACACGCTTAGTGTTCCCGCGAGCCAAATAATCAGAAATAATTTTTTGTTTAGAGACATCGATATTATTTTACCAAATCTTCCATCAGAACGCTTAACCCTTTGGCCACAAGTCTTTTTCACACTGCTCCAAGTTGCCAATCTGGCGGAGAGGGGGAGATTCGAACTCCCGATGCCCTTACGGACATGCCGGTTTTCGAAACCGGTGCCTTCAACCACTCAGCCACCTCTCCGTCAAAAAAACACTAACATTTTTTTGCGTTTGAGCCAAAAAAATCGTATCATTTCAATGCTCTAGCGTCTTCTGCTTTCTTCTCTAGAAGCTCGCAGCTAGAAGCTAAAAGCTATTAGAGGCCCTATCGTCTAGCTCGGTCTAGGACGCCAGGTTTTCATCCTGGAAACTCGGGTTCAAATCCCGATAGGGTCACAAAATGTGTAAAGCAGGCAGACTGCTTTGCCTGCGAACATTTTGTGAAGGCACAGGCATACTTTTTGAGTACAAAAAATGCCGAGCCCGGGTCTGGAAAATTCATGTTCGTCGGAACATGAATTATTGTGGACCACGTAGATTACGCACGTGAAGCGTTCTTTTTTAGACTGGTAAAATGCTGTCTGTTCTCATTATCCAACCTCTGCGCAGGCTTTTTTTGAGAGCTAATCGCACGCTCACCCTAAAGGGACTGCTGTTTGTAGCTAGTCGCTACGCTCTTAGACAAACAGGAAGCGCGCGCGAAGATCAGGGGTTGGTAAAATGGGTTCGAGCGTGGTTGTATAGAGTCACACAAATTTGCACAAATAATTGCGTGATACTCTGATAGTTATTCCTAGTATGCATACGCGGAAATTATATTTGGGATTCCTGTCTATGTTTTTTTCATTCGCGTCCTTCATTCCGGAAGTCGGAGTTCACAACAAATTGCTATTGGCGGCGCTGTTCTATGTGGGGGTAGTATTTATTTCCGAATGGATTACGATCCATTTTGCGCATAAATCATTGTTGCAAGAAATACGAAAGAGTTGGCACAATACTTTTGCTTTTATACTAACAACAGCGGTAGGAGGGTTGCTTTTAGATGGCGTCGCAAAGTTTTTGGGCAAACTCTGGATTTACCCCGACTGGACCCCTATTTTTTACGCAGCAATTTTTATCCCAGGCTTCGCCGCGTATTGGCTTGCAATATGCGAAAGCTATCTCGCCGTAAAAGTATTGCTCGACAAAATTACACCCGGCAAGAGGCGGGTTGGAAAACTGCATAGATATGAGCGTTGGTTTTACAGCACGCTAGGTATGTGTGGTGTCATATTTTCACTCTTAGCGACGCTACTACTTTTAATCGATTTCTTCCAACAGTCGCTACCATTATTTGTACCCGACGATGTACGTGTGTCCGCGCCAAGTTTTCAAGTCGCATTCACAGAGGTCATGCTTCTTTTCTTAGGTATTTGGTTCTTTTTAGAGTGGCTGGAATATTATCGAAAGAAAACGTCTCTGATAAAGGATATAGTGCATCATTACTACACACCTCTCATTGCGATCGTATTGGGGTCCATGATCACATCTGTTTTTATGGAATTACAGAATGTTCCTGCTGGATTGTGGCGTTATACAAATTGGCCACTGAGCGATTTTGCTGTACTTGATATGCCCATCTTGATTTTCATTATCTGGCCACTGCATTACATAACGTTCCTGTCGTTGTTTCGAGCCATGACTAACAAGGAATCAGCCATGATCTGGCAGAGTGACCGTATAGCATGAGAGATATGAATTCTATTAGGGGAGTATTTCCTCTAGCTCCGGAGAAGACACAAATCCATGTTTCTGCTAGGACCTCAAGCCCCCAGTAATGTCTTGAATCAAGAGTTATGAATCAGAAAGAATTTGTATCTATTTGCAGCGATAAGCAATTATGGGACTGGATGAGAAAAGAATCAAAGTTTCCTTATCCAACGATCCCTAATGCGGAACGAGAGCGCTATCTAAAAGAATTGTACACGCGAGTTAGTGAGAGACTTTACTATCCTCAGCCCGCATTAGACTACTTGACTCTGAATAAGGGCAAGGGTGTCTTAAGAGTAGTTCCCGTTTTGAGTTTGGACGATATCTGTGTCTATTACTATTGTGTAAGGAAACTGGAAAAATTTATAGCTAAAAATCGCATTAATACTACTTTTGGAGGATTTGGGCTCAGCGGAAAGTTGAGACGTCATGAGCTCGATAAAGCGATTCAAGATACTCAGACGAGAGAGATAATCTATCTAGATGACGAATACGGATATTCCGTAAAGTATGTTTTCGGCGCCAGAAAGTGGTACCACGAGTGGGGAGATTTTAACCGCAAACTCTATTTTTGTTGCTTGAAAAATGCAGACGGATACGCAGCTCAAGCAGATATATCAAATTTCTACGACTCAATATCGCTCGATAGCTTGGAATACAAACTTCGAAAGGTAGTTGGAGCGAAGTCAAACGACATGGTCTATTTATTAATGCACTTTTTACGTTATTGGAATAGACACATATATTTCTATAGGCAACAGGGGGTTGGATTGCCTCAAGACTTGTTCGGGGAGTGCTCCCGTATCCTGGCGAACCATTTTCTGCAAACTTACGATAAGTCTATAGCGGGCTTTTGTCGCAAGTTAAAGGCACAGTATTTCAGGTATGCGGATGACCAGTTCTTTCTTACAAAGGATGAAGACACACTTGAATTAATCGTTGCGAAAGCATCGAGTTTACTCATGAAAGAGGGTTTGAATTTTAATCAAAAAAAAGTAAACATCTCTACAATTAAGAAACTTAAAAAGTCATTCGCATTTAACAGTCTTAGTGCTCTTGGAGGCAAACCGCACTTGGCGCCAATCCCGAAGGTACAGAAGGCCATCTCGTTCTATTTGAATAATAGGAAATCTTTACGTAAGGGAGGTCTAACTTTGGTTAGACGAATACTGACGGTTATGGAGTTTATCAATCGCAGATCGTTAAAATTATCGGGGCTCAAAAAGCATCTGCTCAGTTCTTCCTTTCTAAATAGAAATTATATTTTGACCTACCGTGATTTAACTAAAATCTATAAAATCCTTAACACAAAAGAAAGAAGGAAATTTCTCCGAATGATTAAATCGAATGTGGAGAATTGTCACTACACTTACTATCTTTATGATGTCCGGAGGTTTTATGAAAAGCACAATATGTCCACGAGATTAATTGCTTTGAGAATAGCGAAAGTTCGAGGGCTATATAAATTTGAGAGGTAATCCACTTTTATCCTCAGGTTTTAACTCTATTAGGGGAGTATTAGCTCTGGCTCCGAGACAAGCAGAATTCCACGTTTTTCAAGGGAAGCGAATTTGGAGGCCACAGCGCTGAGCGTCTGGAGGAACTGTATAATTGGTTTTGAGTTCTGTATCGTTAGGGTCACAAAATAGAACTGCATCTGGATTCAGTTCGGAACCGAGCGCGAGCGAATTTGATAAAATGGATCCTATGGTCAAAAAAACGCTTACCCCTGGGACGGTGCACAAACTGCCGGAGGATTTACGTAATGCTCTGATTAAGACGCCTGCCGCGCGAGCAGTATGGGAAGATATTACACCGCTTGCGCGCAATGAGTGGATTTGCTGGGTAATCTCTGGTAAAAAAGCGGAGACGAGAAGCAGACGTATCGAAAAGGGACTCTCGAAGTTAAAGGGCGGAATGCGCAGGCCTTGTTGTTGGGCGGGTTGCCCTCATCGTTGAAAGCGCCGCTAGCGTTGAATGAAATGGTAAAATTTATCGTCATGCAAAACATTACAAAAAGACTCATCGTGTGGGCTGTCGTCGGAGTGCTTATATTGGCGCTACTGGTGGCAATGCCGTTCACCAATGAAGTGCAGTGGGATGAAGCCGTTGCTTATAGCGTCATACTGCTCGCCGCTGGCGGTTTCTACGAACTGTGGCAGTGGCTGAAAAAGACGCGCACCAGAACGTATCGCATCGCTTTTGGTGTTGGGCTTGCGGGAGTGCTCCTACTCGGCTGGGTCAGTGGAGCTGTTGGCATTATTGGGAGCGAGAACCAACCCGTCAACTTGATGTACTGGGCAGTACCCGCTGTCCTACTCATCGGCTCTCTTATGTCACGCTTCAAGCCGCGAGGAACGGCGCGCACGTTGTTCGCGACGGCAGTCGTTCAAGTGTCGATTCCCGCGATTGCACTGATTATCTCGCCAGAAGTCAGCTGGGGCAACGCAGGCGTTATCGGGGTGTTCGTTTTCAATTCCATTTTCGCACTGCTGTTTGTCGTATCGGGCTTACTGTTTCGTCGCGCCGATTCCCACCGGGATTAAAAATGGGCTTAGAAACTTCAGAGGGTCTTCGTGTATAGTGACTCTATGGGCACTAATCCATACCTCAATGCCTTCCTCGCATCCGCGTATATCGCAGCGGTTGCTTCGTTTATGTATTTTGGCCCGAAGAATATTGGACCGAACGACAGCGTACTTGCTCCAATCGTGTTTCTCTCGGTCTTTGTTCTTTCCGCCGCCGTGATGGGATACCTGTTTCTCTCTCGGCCACTTCAGCTGTTTTTGGAAGGAAACAAGGCCGAGGCAGTCGCATTTTTCTTGAAAACTGTCGCGACTTTTGCGGTCGTCACGTTGATACTTATCGCCTTGCTTGTTTTCTTTTCTGCATGAGACTCCCTAAAGATATTTTAAAAATACCGGACTTGAGCCGCGCGCAGGTTGATCTGATCCTCAAAGAGGCCTTTCGATTCAAAAACAAAAAGGGGCCGGCTTCCGCAAGTGACCAAGTGCTGAGGGGAAAAGCCGTCGCGCTCATATTCGAGAAAAATTCGCTCCGGACACGCGTCGCGTTCGAAGCGGCAATCAGCTACCTC
>Ga0154379_104_pt1 | contig 9741 bp, 6 predicted proteins | sample RifGroA2_FD_105623 | JGI IMG/M metagenome (GOLD analysis project Ga0154379, IMG submission 105623) | Candidatus Kaiserbacteria bacterium GWA2_50_9 | reverse complement strand
TGAGCCCTTCGTCAGGGTCGCCCAAGAACTCGAGCAGTTTGCGCTCGACGATATTCTCTATCTCCTTCTCGCGCTGTGCGGTGGTCATGCTTACAATATAACATATTTAAGAAAAATCCTGCCCATGGCGAGGCAGGTACGGTATGAGTATATCACTACACAAAAAAACGGCACCCGAAGATGCCGTTAACCCTAATCGACTTCACTGATGGACGTTATCCACGCACATCCGTCAGAACTCTACTCCAATTATCACCTTCCGGAAAGTGGTTTGCGGGTGTGGGGTTTGTGAGCGCGCGGGCCGGTGCCTTCAAGCTTGTAGATTTCGTCCCGGATAAGCGCAGCGGTCTCGAAGTCGAGTTGCTCAACGGCCTCTGCCATCTCTTCCCTCTTTCGCTTTATAAAGTTTTTCGGGTCGTCTTTATAGGCGAGCGTGTCCAATACAAGAAGTTCATCAATCGTGCGCTGGTGCTCCGTGCGCATAGACGCAGCGATATCGTGGATTTCTTTCTTGATGGTCTGCGGCGTGATGCCGTGCTTCTCGTTGTATGTGACTTGGAGCGCGCGGCGGCGATTCGTCTCGCTGATGGCGCGCTCCAGCGAGCCGGTTATTGTGTCGGCATAGAGGATGACACGCCCCAATACATTTCTCGCCGCTCGTCCTATTGTTTGGATAAGTGAAGTCTCACTCCGCAAGAAGCCCTCTTTGTCTGCATCGAGAATACCCACCAGCTCTACCTCGGGTAGGTCGAGCCCTTCACGCAAAAGATTTACACCAACGAGAATATCAAAGCCGCCTTGGCGGAATTTGGTGAGAATGTCGATTCGGTCGATCGTCTTTACATCAGAGTGAAGATACTCGGCCTTCATCCCCTTCTCGCGCAGAAATGATGCAAGGTCCTCTGCCATCTGCTTGGTGAGTGTGGTGGCAAGCGCGCGGCCACCGCGCTTAATCACTATTTCTGCTTCAGCAATAAAATCTGCTATTTGTCCCCGGTACTTCGGCAATCCAATCTCCCTATTATTGTCGACCGTCAAAGATAGTGAGATTTCTTCGGAGACGGGGCGGACGATGAGTTCGGGGTCGATGAGACCAGTCGGACGGATGACCTGTTCAACTACTTGTTTTGAATGTGTCTTCTCGTAGGGACCCGGCGTGGCGCTTGTGTACAGGACTTGTCCAATGCGTTCCTCGAACTCCTCGAACCGGAGCGGACGGTTGTCGCGTGCCGACGGCAAGCGGAAGCCATATTCGACAAGCACATCCTTGCGCGACTTATCGCCCGCATACATGCCACCCAACTGCGGGACGGTGACGTGCGACTCGTCGATGACGGTTAAGAAATTTTTATCGCAACGCTTGAAGTAACTGAGAAGTGTGAAGGGTGGCTCGCCTGGGTTGCGCCCGTCAAAATGGCGCGAATAATTCTCGATACCGCTCGTATAGCCAAGTTCGCGGATAAGGGCGAGGTCGTGGAGCGTGCGGCGCTTGATGCGCTCGGCCTCAAGCGGTTTCTCCTCGCGTTTAAACTTGGCGAGCTGTTCGTCAAGTTCGAGCTTGATGTCTTCGATCGCACGATTACGCTTCTGCTCATCAGTTATAAAGTGCTTCGACGGGAAGACAAAAACTGACTTTGGCTCCGCCATTTTTGCGCGCGAAACCGGATCAAGCTGTTCGATACGTGCAATAGTATCGCTCTCCCCGCCGGAAGCGGATCCGCCTCCGGCGGAAAATATCACTTTATACATCACTCGCTCGTTGACGGGCATAAACTCAAGCGAGTTGCCGATAGCGCGCAACTGTCCTGGATTGAGGTCCGCGTTCGTTCGTTCAAAATAAATCCCTACGAGCTTGCGTATTAACGAGCCTCTAGTCTCTAGCTGTCCAGTCTCCAGTTTTACGTGTACCTTCTCATATTCCTCTGGCGAGCCGAGGCCGTAGATAGCGGAGACTGACGCGACAATGATGACATCTTTGCGCGTAAGGAGAGCCTGCGTTGCTGCGTGGCGTAGGCGGTCTATCTCGGCATTTATCATCGCCTCTTTCTCGATGTAGGTATCCGAGTGTGCAATGTACGCCTCCGGCTGGTAGTAGTCGTAGTACGAAACAAAATAATGCACGGCGTTCTCGGGAAAGAATTCCCGATACTCCTGCGCGAGCTGGGCGGCAAGCGTCTTGTTGTGCGCGAGCACAAGCGTCGGCTTGTCGTTCGTGGCGATGACGTTCGCCACGGTGAAGGTCTTACCCGAGCCGGTGACACCAAACAACGTCTGGTGGCGTAACCCTTCTTTGAGCCCATTCTCGAGTGCTTTAATAGCCACCGGCTGATCGCCTGCGGGCTGGAATGGGAGATGGAGCTTGAAGTTAGCCATAAAATTGGATACGTCAGTATAAACCTCATAAAAAGAAATCGCGAGCAGGTTTTGCCTGCTCGCGATGTGTACCATCCGGCAACGGAATCACTCTTCCGGCGGGTCGACAGTGAGATCGCCAACATCGAGACCGAAGAAGCGCAATATATAATACGTACACACAGCTGTGATTGCCGCTCGCGCTTTCACGTCGCCATTCTTGGCCGCGGTTGTCAGCGAGGGGATCGACCCCGAGATCCGTGCGTGACACTCATCCGATGCCTTTTGGATGGTAGCTGCTTCCTTTGTAGTGATGATATGACCATCGGGTGCCATGAGCACCATTGGCATGTCAGCGGCGAACGCCGGCACAGCGAACAAAAGACCGAAACCAACTGCAACAATAAGCATACGCATGATTTTCCTCCGGTGGTTGAACGACACGCTCTGGCGGATGCTGGAGCGGAGAACTTTCGGATTTCATGTTAGCACGCCTGAGACGCTCGTCAAGTTTTTATAAGCCGGCTGCCGGCTTTCTTCCTGCGCTCGTTCGGAAGGAAAAAATCAGAACCTCTCACTTGCCTCTCTCGCCTGTTAGTAATAATTCTTCAAAAATTCTTCCCGATACTCGTCAAATCGTCCGTCCAGAATTGCTTGGCGAGCGCCCTTCACGAGGTTGATGATGAAGCCGATGTTATGCATGGAGCAAATGACTGAGCCGAGCATCTCGCCCGAGCGCATGAGGTGCGCTACATACGCCAGCGTAAACTCCCCATTCTCGCCCATGTAGGATTTCGTAAACCCTACATGTGCGAGGGAGGTGAAGTCGGTGCGATATTTTTCGCCTTTGAGATGGATGATGCCGTGGCGTGTGTAAATAGAGCCGTGGCGGCCGATGCGTGTGGGCGCGACGCAGTCAAAAAGATCCATACCGCCAGCGATGCCTTCCAGAATATCGCCCGGCTCGCCGATGCCGAGGAAATGCCGCGGGAGTTCCTCCGGCAACTCCCCTACCGCCGCGGTAAGTGCTCCCTTCATATCCTCTTTGCTGAACGAGCCGCCGATGCCGATACCGTCAAATCCCATGCTAGCGATTTCGCGCGCGGACTCCTTACGCAAATCCTCGTGTCGGCCGCCCTGCACGATGCCGAATATTGTCTGCTTCTTGTTGGCGTCAATATTTTGCCGATGCGCTTTGAGGGAACGCTCTGCCCAGCGGTGCGTGCGCTCCATCGCCTCGCGCTGGTACTCGTACGGCTCGGTCGGCGACGTGCATTCGTCAAAGGCGAAGAAGATGTCGGCGCCAAGCGCGTGCTGGATCTCGACCGACCGCTCGGGCGTGAAGCGATGAAGCGAGCCGTCGAGATGTGAGGTGAATGAGACGCCCTCGTCGTCAATGACGGCGAGCTGACCGTGCTGGCTCGCGACATCTTCATCGTAGACTGCGAGTTGCTCCTCCTTTTCGGTCACCTCTCCTTTTGTAAATTTAGAAATAGTCTTGCCGAAGGCGGCGCCGAGCGAAAACACTTGGAAGCCTCCCGAGTCGGTCATCGTCGGCTTCGCCTCGCCAGAGCCAATCGGCGGAGGCGGGTCAGTCCAGCCCATAAACTTACCCAGCCCGCCCGCGGCCTGCACAATCTTCTCGCCGGGTTGAAGATAGAGATGGTAGGTATTAGCAAGGACGACGTCGGCGCCAAGCGCGAGAAGCGCGCTCGGCAAAATACCCTTCACATTTGCCTTCGTACCAACTGGTACAAATGCGGGTGTGTGAATGTCGCCGTGGGGCGTGCGTAAGAGACCAGCACGGCCGCCCTTGGCGGCCGTGCTGGTCTCTATTGTGAAAGAGATGGGGCCCACAGAAGTAAGACTTCTGGAATTTGAGTTGAAGTATGACTTCACTTCGCCTTTTGCACTTTCAGAAGTTCTACCTCAAAAACGAGTGTGGAGTTTGCGGGGATGACACCACCCACTGCTTGGTCGCCATACGCAAGCGATGCGGGGATAACGAGCTTGCGCTTACCGCCTTCTTTCATACCTGCGACACCTAGATCCCAACCCTTAATGACCTGCCCTACCCCGAGAGTAAAGGTAAAGCCTTCACTACCACGGTTCGCAGAAGCGTCGAAGACGGTGCCGTTCGTAAGCGAACCAACATAATTCACCGTGACGCTGTCGCCTGCCTCTGCGGTAGCGCCGGTACCCACTATTTCGTCAGTCATTTGAAGTTCTGTTACGTTTCCTGTTGGCATAGTATTGGAAGCTGATTGTTCTGTGTCGATTGGTAATGTTTGTGATTGGTCAACAGGCGTCCGACCGAACGGTGAAAGCCCAGGGAGGATGAAAAACATAACGACTACGACGAGCGCAAGCGCTACAGCGATACCGGTTTGGGTTGGTTGCATGGGTATAAAGTTATACGGAGTTGATTATACTACGGCTTTTGGAAATCTTTAAACCGCTTTACCTCCTCGGCGACCGCGGCCTTGGCAATGTCCTCGTGCCCGGGGACTTCGGTATCGAGAAATGTCTTGAGCGCAGCTGCATCGCCTGCCTCGGCAAGCTTGGCGAATGCGTCGCGCTTCCCCTCGGCGAGCTTCTCTATCACAGCAATGGTTGCCGCCTTAAGCGCTATCTCACCGAATTGTGCGATGAGCGTTTGTTGCTGTTCCAGAGGAAGGTCCTTGATACCGAGGTCAGTAGCAATGAGGGCAGTGAGTTCGTCTTGCATAGGTGACATTATATCATACGCTATTTAATAATACTCTTGAAATCATTCGGTTCGGGCGGGGACATCCATCGCGAGAAAATACTTAGGAAACCGGTACGCGGCACTCGCGGCCCTTCGATTATCTTCCCATCAACGAGATCAAAGGAAACGCGATATTTCCCCGTCTGATCGGCTCCGTAAATAACGCCGTCTGGATTTTTAGTTAGATATTCAGAAACTATCTTCATCTGCTCTGCGTGCGAACCGCCGTAGACGATCGCCTCTCCTCCAGTACCGGCGTAAGCATGCGGTACCATGGACGATACTTCGACACCGAGTAGATTTGTGTTCGGCGATGTCTCAAATGTCCCCGTACGGATTGGTTGACCTTGAGAATCAACGACAGAACGGCCCTCGCCATCTACGAGATACCCCCGTTCCCCCACTCGTGCAACAGGGTGATTCGGGTCGAATGCTGGTACAGGAGATTCAACCGTTGCAACTGCTTGTGCGGCGTCGATCCCTGTATCGATCTCTTGTTGATGAGCATCTTGAGCAGGAGTTATATCAACTTTTTCTATCGGTTGCCGATCGAACACCTCTTGTCGCTCAAGGTCAAATGTTTCGGCAACCGGAACTGCCGCCGATGCTTCCGGCATGATACGCATATCAGGCGCGGCGTCAGTTATGCCTTCCAGATGCAACGCGTCTGTGAACTTCAATTCTTCACCGACGATCATCATATGAGCACTCGGGTCGATGCGAACGCTTCCTCCTTTAAAGAAATCATGGTCAATGGCGAGTCGATGTATTTCACCCGGGTCAACTTTGGCATGAAAGAGTCTCGCGAGATCGCTTTTTGGATCCAAATTTTCCGGTGGATTATCCGGCAGTTGCTTCATAAGATTCTGCAACATGCCTTCATACCCTCGCGAAGATGCTCCTGTTTCAATAACCGTTGCCGCAGTCGCAGTTTCACCTGCCGCAGCAGCTGGTGCGGCCGCTGCCTTCTCTATCGCCATATCAGAATATCTGACATCCGTTTGTGCCGCTTGATGCACTTCTGCAGTAGATGCCGATGCGCCGAGTGCTTCATCGATATGTCTCACATCAGCTTGAGCCGCCTGGTGCACAGCCGCTGCTTTTTCTGCTATGGCCATATCAGAGTATCTGACATCTGCTTGAGCGGCTTGATGTACAGCCGCCGCTTTCTCTTCTATCGCCATATCAGCGTATCGCACATCAGCCTGGGCGGCTTGATGCCCTTCCGGTATTGCCATGTCGGCATGCCGAACTTCTGATTGGAATCCGCGCATTGATTGAGTAGCTTCAGGGGTTGTCGTGGCAATTTTACCTACGACTTCGCGCGCTGAGCCGCCCGAGACCCCGGCGGGCGCGTGATGCACAAATGTATCAATTTTTTCAAACATGTCACCGAGCCATTCGCGCGTATGTTCGACGACATGCTGTTCTTCAGCAACAACAAGGGCCTCTTTGATCGCTGCCCCCATCGCCACGGTGTAGAGCATTGCATCAAGCATTGCCCGCTCTTTCCTCCCGATGAATTGAGTCGATTTCTCCCCCACTTTTTTCTCTTGCAGATCCTTTTCGATCCTTGTGAACATGCTCGAGAGGCCGTACGCACGCTGCACACCAAGAAGGGTGGTGAAACCGAGCGCAACCGGCCACGTGGTGGCGAATACCGCTGCCCCGAGACCGAGTGTGACACCAATCCCAAGTTTCTCTCTAATACTCAGTTTGTCGTATTTTTCACCGAGGCCACGGAACCACTTTTCTTTGCCACTCATTTTTTCCGCCTTACTATCCATTTCTTTCGCCCTATTGTTCAGATACTCTTTCGATTTCGTAAAACGCTCTGAAACCGCTTCCACTGTGCTTTTTGCTCCCTCCAGTGTTCGTTTATATCCGTCAATAAGTTTGCCCAACAGTCCGCGGGATTCTGCTACGGTCATCTTCTCGGGCATTGCTGTTTCGGCCTCGACCTGCTTGCGTAGATAATCGCCCGCCGATTCAAATTCTTCTGACTTCTTTGGCTTTGGTGTGAACCACAAATTTTCTGGCACCGGCGGAAGCTTGGTGGTGCTGTATATCGGCGATGTCTCTTCGGCCGGTGTAACTTCCATTGGCTTTGCAGTATCCATTTTCTCTTTTTCCAGATCCGCACGTATCTCGGCATTCAGTTTGTCCATCTCCGCCTGCATCTTTCCTTGTCCGTACTGCGGCGCGATTATTTCCCCTTTCGCCAATGGTTCACTCGTCGGACGTGTCCGGTCGCCGCCAAACATCCCTGGCAAGCGACGGAGCCCCTCCCTCGCTTCCGCAGCCCTGCGTTCTCCGTCTATGAAGCGTGCCATCTCGTCTGCAATTGCCCGCTGTTCGGCCTCGGTTCCTTTGAAGCTTAGCTGTCTGTCTCGTAATTTCTTGTACTGATACAGAGTGTCAGAGGATATCTCCTCGCTACTTGGGTATATCTCCTGAAATTCTCTAATGAAGGACTGGGTCTCTTCTGCACGCTGTTCTTCCTGTTCTGCCAGGAGAGCCTCTGCCGGTTCTAGTTTCGCGTAGCTGTCCCTTTCTGACTGCGGAGCAGAGCCTATTTGATGTCCTTCCGGCACTTCGGGGAGCTCGCCATGACCGGTAATGTGTCCCCTGTATTGTAATGCCTCGCCTTGCTTTGCTTCTGCGGGTGCAGGCTCAGATGCCACAGTCGGCTTGGGCGCAGGCTCCAGTGATATGGGACCGTGCTTCCTTTTGTTCTCGATAATCCTTTGGTCTACTTTTAATTTTCCTGCAAAATCTTTTGCCTTTTCAGCAAGATCCGCCGACATGTTTTTTGCCATCCTTACATGTATTTTGTCCATCTTTTCTCCCGCGAGCAATCTATCCTTCATCGCATGGTCAACGGTGAGTTCGGATTCTCGCTGTTTATCTTCCTGTCTTCTTACGTCGTAATCACGGATTTCTTCTTCCGAGAATCCCCCCTTGAAGACTCTCGCCTCGGAATCTTCACCGAGACTCGTAATGCGGGTGTTCTCTTGTGCTAGTTTTATCGCCCCTATCACTTCCATTTCTTTTGCTCTATAATCGACGAGTCTCTGCTGTTCCGCGGAACTATCTAATTTCTTTTCAAGCTGTTCGTCGAGAAACTTAACAACACCCTCATGATGTACCAAACTCTGGGTGGCACGCTCGGCCGCGACCTCGTCACTAATTTTCTCCCATGGTTTCGCTTCAGCACCTTTATCTTGCCCAGCTTCCGTAATCAAGAAGTTAATCTGAGCAGAATATTGTTTCATCTTCTCTAGTGTGTTGGAGCTAGCTAACTTACTAAGGACACCGTCAACAAGATTCTCTCTATTGGCTGGATTCGAGAGAAGCAACATGACTTTCGTATGCTCCTCGGGAGAGACCTCAACATCTTCAGCGGCTAAAATGCCAGGCATATCTCCTTCCGATGCGAGTAACGCCTTAATCAATTTGCGCTGTTGCCTTTCGTTTGGTTCAATTCTCTCTAACCCTTCCTGCCTCCATGCTTCGGATGATGCCGTGTTGGTTTGTGATGATGTCTGCTGTTCGGCCTCATCTATTAGTAACTTGACTTGGGTCTCATATTGATTTCTTTTTATTTCAGTAAATTCTGTCGCGATAAATCTCACAAGTTTCTGTTGCATGTTCTCGTTTGCGAGCAATGTTAGGGCCTGCATGCGTTCTTCTGGAATAAGTCCAACGTCTTGTGATTCGAAAACGTCCTTCCATTCCTCATTAGGTGCGAGAATCGCTTTCAAAAGCTTGTCCTGACGTTGACGATCCGGAAGTGCGGCGACTGTTTCAATTCCTTCTGGCACTACGCCCCATGTGGCTTGGGCTGGAGTGGCTTCAGCGACCGAAACAGCCGGCGCGGCTTGCGTCGCTTCTGGGAGAGGATTAGCTTTTCTATACTCTTTGGCTGTTTCTATCACTATAGCGCTTGCGACCTCTAGGGCTTTTACAGACTTTTGTAGGTTACTACCGAGTTTTCCCAATTTGTCCACACTAGGCTTTTTCATTAACTGTGTACGCTTGTACTTCTCAGAAGCCGTTTGTATCTCTGTAAATATCTTATTGAAGGAATCCAATTTGTTTGATAATACATTAGGATTGACCTCCATACTCATAAGCCTCTCGAGAAGGGCATTGTGGATGCTTTTTGTCTTCTCTGTAAACGCATCTATATCGAAACCGGGCGGACGGTTGATGTTTTTTGCTCCTCCCCCTTCTCTTTTTGCCATAGGTTATGAAAGATACCGCTCGCGAATCATATTCTCAACTGTAGCATGGCGGGACATGATCTTCATGCCGCCTTACGCTGCTGTTCTCTGCGCAATTTTTCGAGTCCCGCTTCTATTTCGGTTGCGTCTTTCTCTTCTTCCCTCTTAGTTTCGTTAACTTCAGCAAAATCTTTAGAGCTGAGACCTTCGAAATCCGACTCCTCTGCTTGAGTGGGTTTCTTAAATTCAAATACATTCGCCATTCGGCCAGATAGAGGGATTCTCTCTTCGGGATTGTATGAATCCGAGACGCCCAATCGCTTCAATACAGCCTGTTTCTTCGCTTCCTCTTCAGCTTTAATTTTTGCCGCCACTTCAGCCTGCTCTATCCGGCGGGCTTCTTGAGCCGCTTTG
>Ga0154379_132_pt1 | contig 10067 bp, 11 predicted proteins | sample RifGroA2_FD_105623 | JGI IMG/M metagenome (GOLD analysis project Ga0154379, IMG submission 105623) | Candidatus Kaiserbacteria bacterium GWA2_50_9 | reverse complement strand
TGACCCGGAAATTGCACCGGACGAGATATTTCTTGATGCATCGAATGCGCCCGCCTTTGACCGTGCGCGTTTCGAAGGGCGGCTCGAGAAGCCGCTTTCACACGGTACGTTTTTCTATCTTGCCGCAGCGCTCACCACACTATTTCTCGTACTCATCGTTCGCACGTGGAATCTGCAGGTGACGAATGGTGCGGCGTTTGCAGCGGAGAGCGCGCACAACAGTCTCGAAGTGCGGACGCTTTTTGCAGCGCGCGGCATTATTACCGATATGAACGGCGTGGTTGTTGCCGAAAACGCGCAAAGCGATGACGGCAGCGTGGTACGCAGATATCCGTTCTCGTCATTGAGCCAGATTGTCGGTTATGTTTCGTATCCAAAAAAAGATGCGAGCGGAGTGTATTACGACACGACGGTGACGGGCGTTTCCGGGCTCGAATCCGAATATGACGCTTTGCTTGCGGGAAAGAACGGTCAAGTGCTGACCGAGACTGACGCGCTTGGTCGCGTTCGTTCCGAAGGTATGATAGTCCCGGCTGAAAATGGGCGGGCGCTCCAGCTATCAATCGATGCGAATCTCCAAAGACATTTTTTTCGAGCCATCGCGAATGTTGCAAGTACAGGACGCTTCATTGCCGGTGCCGGGGTTATTCTTGACGTACACACTGGTGCGGTGCGCGCCATCGCTTCGTATCCAAGTTTCGATTCGAACGTGATGTCAAGCGGCGGACCCGCGAGCACTATCAATGCTTACAACACGAATAGAGGACGACCGTTTCTTGACCACGCCATACAGGGTGTGTATGCGCCGGGCTCTGTCGTGAAGCCGCTTGTCGCTTCAGGTGCTTTAACTGATGGCATTATCACACCAAACACGATTATTAATGACCCGGGCTTCCTCTCGATACCCGACCCGTATCACCCGGGCGAGGAGTTTATCTATAAGGGTTGGAAAGCGCTCGGTTTGGTCGATGTACGAAAGGCGATTGCCTGGTCTTCCGACATCTTTTTCTACACCGTCGGCGGCGGTTTCAAAAATCAGAAGGGTCTTGGCATTGATCGGCTTGAGTACTGGTATCGACAGTTCGGTCTCGGGAGTCAGACGGGTATTGACCTCTCCGGAGAGGCAAGTGGACTCATTCCGAATCCTGAATGGAAAAAAGCAGTCTTTAATGAACCGTGGTATCTCGGCGACACGTACTTCACCGCCATAGGACAGTACTCGGTGCAGGTGACGCCGGTACAAATGGCGCGCGCTATTGCGGCCGTGGCGAATGGCGGGAAGCTCTTTACCCCGACACTGCTCGCTAATCAGGTGCCGAGTTTTGTCACGGTGGCTGTCGACCCAGCTGCACTGGTCGTGGTGCGACAAGGAATGCGTCAAGGTGTCACGAGTGCGCTCGCGAGTGCTATCAATGTTCCGTATATAAAAGTCGCAGCAAAAACCGGGACTGCGCAGACCGGCACACGCAACCAGTATGACAATTCGTGGCTGGTGGGATTCTTCCCGTACGAAAATCCGCAGTATGCATTTGCGGTCGTACTCGAGCGCGGACCAGAAGGCACAGGCGAAAAGGCGGTCAGCGTCATGCGCAATTTTTTTGATTCGCTCTACACAGCGCGCTCCCCGTATGTCGGCGGCTTGCCTGCCGGTAGGCAGGGTACGGCGACTTCAACCGTGCCCACACGATAGTTCGGTTGGATAAAAAAACCGCTACGAGAGCGGCTTCTTCATCTGCGTAGCGGGTATTTCGTAGAAATATCCGACAAGTACCGAGGCTCTGGTCGTAGCTCGCTTCACTTCTCCGATACTTGTTTCGATTTCGACATCAGCGAATTCGATAAGGAACATATTTTCGTCATCTGCATTGACCACTTTCCCCTCCGTACTGGGTGGAATAAATCCCTTTCCATAACGCACTGGGTATGTTGTCCTGATTCTTGTTCCGGGTTTCATTCATTTTTCCTTTCAATAAAGGGGATTTATCGGATTTTTCGACCTGCAACTTCTCTGGGAAGCATAATACACCTTCGCAAGATCCTGTAGTAGCTATTGCGCTCCTCGGCCACTCACGTACAATGCCCACACTATATGACCGATACACAGAACGCCGTTGTCTCGCAAGAAAAATTTGACGAGATGGTTAAAGAGCTTGAGCACTTGAAGACCGTGCGTCGTACCGAGATTGCCAAGAATCTCGAATACGCCCGTTCGCTCGGCGACCTTTCAGAAAATGCCGAGTACCAGGAGGCGCGTGATTTGCAAGCGGCGACCGAAGAACGCATCAAGAAGCTCGAGGAGCTCGTGAAGAATACGACCATCATCACTGACGGAAAAAAGAAGAACGAAGTGAGCTTCAATTCAAAAGTATCTATTAAGAAAGATGGGAGTGAAGATATGCATGAGTACACCATCGTGGGGAGCGAGGAAGCCGATATGCGCGTGAAGAAGCTCTCGCATATGTCTCCCTTGGGCGCGGCGCTGATGGGGAAGAAGAAAGGCGACACGTTCACCTTCGAGACTCCTACCGGCAAACAGACGTATACAATAGAGAAGGTTAATTAAAGTTGCACGAGCCAGCAGTCCCGAAAAAGGTCGCGCTCCGGTTCGAGTGGCCAAGTCTTACTACCTTTTTCCGGCCTCCTGGCTCGTGCTAAAGTAGTGCGTATGGCTTTGCTCGAAACGGTGCACGCAGACAGGGTTGCGAAAATAGCTCGTCTGAAAGAAGCGGGGATGGAAGCGTATCCGGCCCGTACAAATCGTACCCAGACGGTAGAAGAGTTTCTCGAAAATCACAGCACCCTCGAGAAGAACAGTGAGCAGGTAGTGCTCGCGGGGCGCGTGATGTCTATCCGCGAGCATGGAGGTTCGCTCTTCGTTGATATTTTTGATGGTACAAAAGGACAGTGTTATGTACAACGCGATAAGCTTGGAGAATCATCATACGATCTTTTTATTGCCACAATAGATACGGGCGATATTATCGAATGTGCCGGGCTTGCTTTCAATACAAAGCGCGGCGTGCCCTCGCTCGACGCGACGGGATGGCGCATGCTCGCCAAATCGCTGCGTCCATTGCCGGATGAATGGTTCGGTATTAAAGATGAAGATGAGCGATTCCGGAAACGGTATCTTGACATTTTACTCACCAAAGATCTCGCGGGGCGCATTAAACGACGCTCCACGTTTTGGAACACTATTCGTCAATTTCTTCTTGAACGAGATTTTGTCGAAGTCGAAACGCCCGTGTTTGAGACGACGACTGGTGGAGCTGATGCACGACCATTTGTAACGCATCACAATGCGCTTGATATGGATGTGTACCTGCGTATCTCGGCTGGCGAGCTCTGGCAAAAGCGACTTATGGTCGCCGGTCTTCCGAAAGTGTTTGAGATAGGGCGCATCTTCCGTAATGAAGGAATGTCGCACGAACACGCGCAGGATTATACGCAAATGGAGTTCTACTGGGCATATGCCGATTACCTGATGGGTATGGAGTTGGTCGAAGACCTCTACAAACACGTTGCCCTTGAGACATTTGGCACGCTCAAATTTACTATCGGCGCGTTTGAGATAGATTTGGGTGCGCCGTGGGAGCGTCATGACTACGTGCAAACTATTCAGAAATATACAAATATAGATATCACAACAACAGACCTAGAGACCATAGAAGCAAAGCTACAAGAGCTCGAGGTGAAATTTAGCACCGAGGGGTGGAACAAGTCCCGCGCCATCGACACGCTCTGGAAGTATTGCCGTCGACAAATAAAGGGCCCGGGCTTCTTGGTCGGCATACCGAAGTTTCTTTCGCCGCTTGCAAAGTCAGACCCGAAGCACCCCGAGATCACCGAGCGATTCCAACCGATCATCGCGGGAAGTGAGCTGGGGAACGGGTACAGCGAGTTGAACGACCCAATCGACCAGGCGGAGCGTTTTGCAGAACAATCTAAACTGCGTGAAGCAGGAGATGAAGAAGCGCAGATGTATGACCACGATTTTGTAGAAGCACTTGAATACGGCATGCCGCCAACGTGCGGCTTCGGCGTCTCCGAGCGTCTTTTCAGCTTTCTTGAAGGTATCTCCATCCGCGAGGGACAGATATTCCCACTCATGCGCCCCCGTTAGTGGTGGTATACTTTATCTACCATGTTGACCAAGGATGACAAAAGCTGGATTACTGGAGAGCTCACAAAAGAGCTCAAGCCTGTTCGCGACAGTGTGGATTTACTGCGCAAGAAAGTATCGGACAACAACTTTGATAAGCTTCATTCTGACATGCGCCTCAACGCTATCGAAGCATCGGGTGTGCGTTCTGAAGAGAAGCTCGATAAGCTTATGAACCTTGTTTTTGTGGGTGTGGATAACTAAAATAGGGAGTGGGGAGGAGTGGGATATAATCCAGTGAGTGGTCAGTGGAGTGGGGAGCGGGAGTGGTGGCCTGCCCTCTCACACACAACCATATTTTCACCATGTTCCTCGGAGAATATTTACATCTCTTTGATTCGAAAAACAGAATTTCGGTCCCCTCGAAATTCCGGAAGGATTTGGGCCGCGTGGTTGTGGTGACACGCGGTCTCGATAATTGTTTGTATCTCTATTCACATAAGGCATGGAAGCGCGAAGCGCAGACATATGCGGCAGACGTGAATGGAAGCGCCGCGCGCCGGGGTCTCGCAAGACTTTTTCTCGCGGGCTCTTTTGAAGTTGAGGTCGACAAAGGTGGACGTGTACTAATCCCTGAACATCTGAAATCTTTTGCGTCGATTAAAGACAAGGCAGTTATTGCCGGTGTTGCTGATAGGGTCGAGATTTGGGAGGAAAAGGCGTGGAAGAAATACACGGCCGATATTGAGAGAGATGCGAACGCTTTCGCCGAGAAGGTTGATAGCGGTGCGAGCAAACAATCATAGTATGGAATCCCGACACGATAGCGTACTTATGAAAGAAGTGTTGAAGGCGCTCGATGTACAGCCGAGTGACACGGTTGTTGACGCAACGCTTGGCGGCGCGGGACATTTCAAAGAATTATTAGCCGCCCTCGGAGAGGGCGGCGTCATCGTGGGAATCGATGCTGACCCGGCGGCAGTCGAACGCGGGCGCGAAGCATACGCGAATGACCGTCGTCCCGAGCGCCCGATTGCGCATCTGGTGAACGACAACTTCCGCAATCTTACGCGCATCCTCGAGCGGCTCGGCATTGGTACAGTGGACAAAATTCTCTTTGACCTTGGTTGGAGTGGATACCAGATAGCTGCGCTGCGCGGCTTTTCATTCCAAAACGATGAACCGCTCCTTATGACCTATGGCGAGAGTGGTGAGACTGCGGCAGATATTGTGAACAGTTCGTCAGAAGAAGACCTTGCTGACCTCATCTTCACCTATGGCGAAGAACGTTTTGCGCGCCCTATCGCGTGCGCTATTGTTGCAGCGCGCGCGAAAGAACGCATTCTCACGACCGGTGCGCTTGTCGATGCGATTGTTGCCGGTACTCCGCGGTGGTACCAGCAGGGTAAAACGCATCCAGCGACGAAAACATTTCAAGCGCTTCGTATTGCTGTCAATGATGAAATTGCAGCGCTGCGCGATGGAATGAATGCTGCGCTCGCTGCGCTCGCGCCGGACGGCCGTTTTGCAGCCATTTCATTTCATAGTATCGAAGATCGTATCGTGAAGAATGCTCTGCGAGATGCGGCCGAGGCGGGTCTCGGTGCGCCTATATCTAAGAAACCGGTTGTGCCATCGCGCGCCGAACTCCTCGCCAATCGTCGCGCGCGGAGCGCAAAACTCCGTGTGTTTGAGCGCGCTGCGGCTTCAACACCCATAGAATCTGCAGGTTCTGCTCATCGCGTACTTTCATATGCATAACGCCCACCCCATTCTTCCGTTCTCTTTTTTGACCCTCTGTTACGGCATTGTGGGCGTTCTTGTCGTAACTTATATCGGTCTTATTGCAGTCGTGATGAGCTCGGCGGTTCTCACCGTTGAGTTCTCACAATCAGTGAAGAATGACGTGGCGGCCGTGGCAGTACTAGAAAGACAGTATCTCACTATAGTGGCCCACATCACCAACACGAATTATACCGCCCTAGGATATGCCAAGCCGCTCAAAAAAGAGTTTGTCAGAGCGGAAAGTGTAACTGCGTTGCGCTAACATGCGTGCACAGTTCCGCTCCCGCATACGTCTTGTCCTCGCGTTTGTGTTCTTCGTCGCGCTCCTTATCCTTGTCCGTCTGTATTTCATACAAATAGTGTATGGACAGGAGTATTCGCGGAAAGCCGACCGACAGTACGCTTCAAGCGGCGGAGGGCTTTTTGATCGTGGCGCGCTCTATTTCACCCGCAAGGATGGAACGCTCATTTCTGCCGCGACCCTCTCAACCGGATTTCTTGTTGCAATAAATCCGCAAATACTCGTTAACCCTGAAGCTGCATATGCGGCATTGCAGACGGTTGTGCCCGATTTTATGTCGCGCGAGGCGTTTCTCGCTGCGGCTGAAAAGAAAGGGCAAGTATATATCGAAGTCGCCCATCGTCTTTCTGACGCAGACGGACAGACGCTTACGGCGAAAAATATTCCCGGCGTACAAGTGTTCCGTGAACGCTGGCGTCAGTATCCGGGCGGCACTCTTGCGGCACAGTCGGTCGGTATCGTTTCGTACGGCAGTGGAGATACGCTTGCCGGACGAACCGGTCTTGAGAAGTTCTATGAAGGGACGCTCGAACGATCAGGCAATTCGCTCTACAAAAATTTTTTTGCGGAACTTTTTTCAAACGTGAGTAATCTTGTCGTTGCAGCAAAAGATGCACGCGAGGGTGATATCGTCATGACCATAGAACCTGAAGTGCAGACGCGTTTACAGGAAGACCTCATAAAGGTGACACAGAAGTATTCAAGCAAAGAATCGGGCGGTATTATTATGGATCCTGCGACCGGCGCAATTATCGCCATTGCGAACTACCCATCCTATGATGCGAACGAGTTACAAAACGTTGACCCGAGCGTACTTGGAAATCCGCTTGTAGAGCACATGCATGAGTTCGGCTCTATTATGAAGCCTTTGACGATGACTGCAGGGCTCGATGCGGGAGTTATCACCCCGACGACAACATACAATGACACTGGGTGTATTACGGTGAATACCGCGCGAATCTGCAATTGGGATTTGAAGGCTCGCGGTGTCATTGAGGTGCGGCAGATTATTGAACAATCACTCAATGTCGGAGCTGCGTGGGTGGCGACAGAATTGGGGCAGGATACATTCCGCGATTATTTTACTAAGCTGTTCGGGACAAAAACCGGCATTGACTTGCCTCATGAAGGACGCGCATTGCTCGGTAATCTCATGAAGCCACAGCAGATAGGCTATGACACCGCTGCATATGGGCAGGGTATTGCAGTGACACCGGTGCAAATGGTGCGGGCGCTCGGCGCGATAGCGAATGGTGGCATGATGGTAACTCCGCACCTCGTAAGTGCCGTACGTCTCAATTCTGGTATCACACGCTCGGTTGAATGGAGTCAGCCGACGTCAGTCTTCTCGGCCACTGCAGCGCACGATACGAGCGTGATGATGACCGCAGTCGTTGATGAGAAGCTGCAAAATGGCGCAGCGAAAATTCCAACCATGTCAGTGGCCGCGAAGACCGGCACCGCACAACTCACGAATGGACAGGGGGGTTACTACACAGACCGTTTTTTCCACTCCTTTGTTGGTTTTTTCCCGTCATACAATCCGCGTTTCATCATCTTGCTTTATACGAATGACCCGCAAGGGGTGACGTACGCATCAGATACGCTCTCTCCGAGCTTCCTTGACCTCGTCCATTTCCTCATAGACTATTATGCAGTGCCGCCCGATCGGGGCATACCTGCACAGACAGACTCTGCCTCAACCACACCTGTATGAAAAAAATACTGAAAGTCGTCATGGTATTCGTCCTCGCATTCTTCGCGCGAGCGGTGCTCCGCCGATATACGCCGCGTATCGTGATGGTAAGCGGGTCGGTGGGGAAGACCTCAACGAAAGATGCAGTGGCAGAGGCACTCTCAACGAAATTTTACGTGCGGAAAAGCGAAAAGAGTTTTAATAGCGAGTTCGGCGTACCGTTCACTATTCTTGGTGTAGGGAATCCGTGGGATGACCCTTTTGAGTGGTTCGCGGTATTAAAAAGTGCAATTGGATTACTCATACTCCCGAATCATTATCCAGCTATGCTCGTGCTTGAAGTTGGTGCGGACCGGCCCGGCGACCTCGCTCGCATACTGCGCTTTGCGACGCCGGACGCCGTGGTCATAACGCGGTTGCCGGAGATACCAGTACACGTAGAGGCATATGCATCGCCCGAACAAGTGCGTGAGGAGGAATTTTCCCCTGCATACTCGCTTAACCCTGATGCGCCGCTTATCATCCCTTCTGATGATTCGTGGGTGGTTGGTGCGGCGAGGCGCATACCGGCGCGCATTCTCACCTATGGCATAGCAGCTCCAAGTACGGCACATATACGCGAAATTGGATTTCATACGACGGAAGGGGTGGTAGATGGTATGCAGGCTCGCATAAATATCGATGGCGAACAGGAAATGTGCATAGTGAAAGGTTCAGTCGGGGTCACCCAACTTTTGCCGGTCGCGGCCGCGCTCGCTACGGCGAGCGCGTTTAATATTCCGATGGCTGATGCGTGCGCGGCGCTCGAGAATTACGAAGCGCCCGCCGGGCGCGGGCGTCTCCTCGTGGGAAAGAATGGTTCGGTTATCATTGATGATTCATACAACGCATCGCCTGCTGCGGTTGAAGAGGCTCTCACGACATTGAAGTCATTTTCTCATGCAAAGCGGCGTATCGCTGTTCTCGGCGATATGCTCGAGCTCGGGCGGTTTTCGGTCACTGAACACGAACGTATCTCAGTGCTTGTTGGCGAATCTGCGGATGTTATCGTGACGGTGGGTATCCGTGCGCGCGCATTTGCTGCCGCACCGAAGCGCACAGAAGTTTTGCAGTTTGATAATTCACGTGCTGCTGCAACTGCACTTGCTGACTTCGTGCGAGAAGGGGATGTCGTTCTCGTGAAAGGTTCGCAATCAATCCGTACCGAACGCATTGTAGAAGCGCTCCTCGCTAATTCTGCTGACGTGTATAAACTGGTGCGGCAAGAAAAGAAGTGGCGGGAGAAGGCATAAGATGGTCACCAGTCACTAAGTAATTTGCTCCACGTATTCGCAAATTACGTAAGTGCTGTTCGACCTCGCCTCGCGGTTGCATCTGCTGATGCAACATCGCTGTGGCCTCACGAAAAGCACAAAACCTGCCGCAGGGCAGGTTTTTGTGTCTTTTTGTGACCCTACGCGGAATCGAACCGCGGTTCCATCCTTGAGAAGGATGTGTCCTAGCCGCTAGACGATAGGGCCCTAGAACAAATCATATTTGTTCGGGCGACCATCCCGCTACGGGATGGTTTAGCCGTGTATGTTTTATAGCAAAAAAAAGCTGGTGTCGCCACCAGCCTCTGTTTCCGTCCGCAGAACTCATTTATCAATTTCGCCGTCCTGCCAAGCGTTTCTTTCAGCATCGTCTCGCATTCTTGCCGCTCCTTCCTTGCCGAACATCTTCTCCAACTCCGTCGGCTTTGATGCAGGCGGCTTGTTTTCTTTGAGAAACTTGGGATGTTTCTCCATGAATGCCTTTCGCGACACTGCAGCCTTTTCCAAGGCCGCTTGTAAATCCGGCTGCATGTTCTTGCCCATAGGTACTCCCTCCATAGGATTGGACATACCTAGAGTATGCAGGGATAGAGCTCGTCTGTCAATTTGCGGCGTTGTAACTCCTCACAAAACCGAGTAAAGTTATCCACATAATAGCCAAGCAAAACCTCGCTTTTTTGATAGAATAAAGGTATAAATGAGAGGACATTTAAGCACTGAAATCCGACTCCAAATCAGCGTCACCAGACTGAAACGCAGTGTTGAACGGTATCGCCTCAAAATCAAAGAGCAAGCAGCGCTCCTGAAAGAAAAAGACCAGAAGATCTACGAATTGGAAGCAAAACTAGTGGACAAAGAGTCCCAAAGGAA
>Ga0154379_141_pt1 | contig 10140 bp, 6 predicted proteins | sample RifGroA2_FD_105623 | JGI IMG/M metagenome (GOLD analysis project Ga0154379, IMG submission 105623) | Candidatus Kaiserbacteria bacterium GWA2_50_9 | reverse complement strand
GACGATCTTCTTCACAATGAGCGGATAAATAAGGTTCGATTCGAACTGGTTCACGACGATAAAAAGACCCGCGACAATAAGCGCAAGCGGGATGCCTCCATCAGAATATCCAACGACGGCTGCAGCAGTTCCTGCGATAAGAGAACCAAAAATAGGAATAATTTCTGCAATGGAAGTAAATACCGAGAGGAGGAGCGCGTACGGGATGTCGATGATAAGTAGGCCGAGGTAGACAAGTATTGCGACGATAACCGAAAGGAGTATCTGTCCTTGCATCCAGAGCCCTATTTTCTTCTGTGCACGTTTCCAGAGGTCAACGGAATAGTCTTCATAGGCGACCGGCATGACCATGCGAAGGAAATCGTCAACGCCGGTATCTTGAAGCGCGAAGTAGAAGGAGAGCACGATGACGAGCATGAGCGAGAAGATGCCGCCGAAGAACGTGATGAAAAGTTGTATCACACCGCCGGAACTCGCGGCAAAAACAGACTGGAGCGAGAGAAGCGTCTGTACGAATGATTGCGACCCTCCCCCGCCGCCGATAAGGTCATTTGCGCCCGAGAATGGAGATGTGGCGTTCAGCGTATCGAGATATTTCGGCATCGCTGAGAGAAAGCCGGCTGCATCCGCCACGATCGGTGGAAAAAGGAAATAAAGCAATCCTGAGAGCGAGCCGAATACGAGCACATAGACGAGGAGCGCCGCGATAAATCGCGGAATGTGATGACGAATGAAAAATGCGACCCCCGGTTCTATAGCCGAGGCGATAACGATGGCAGTCAAGACCAAGAGGGCAAGGTCGCGCAAGAGCCAGAAGACATATGCTCCTACAACGATGAGGAGCGCGGTAAAAATGGTCCCCGCTGTGATGGAAATCTTGATTTCCTTGCTCATTATGAGCATCCTAGCACATTTCCTTTATTCGATTGCCGAGCAGATGCGGGCGGCGGCTTCAGGAATGGAGAGGCGCTCCTGTTCGCCCGTATCGCGGTGACGGAGTGTGACGGTATCTTTGAGCTCTGGATGCTCGCCAAGGGTATCGAAGTCTATGGTGACACAGAAAGGGGTGCCTATCTCGTCCTGCCGGCGATAGCGTTTGCCGATGTTGCCATTGTCGTCAAACTGGATGCTAGAGACTAGAGTCTTGAGGCTGGAATATATTTCTCTCGCTTTCGCTACCAATTCCGGTTTGTTTTTAAGAAGTGGAAATACGGCAGCTTTTACCGGCGCTATCTTGGGCGCAAGCGCGAGATAGGTGCGCACTTCCCCGCCGAGCTCGTCTTCGCGATATGCTTCGAGCAATACGAATAGTACAGCGCGGTCAACACCTCCGGAACATTCAATGTCCCACGGGATACTCTTTTCTCCCGTGTCAGGATCGACGTACTCCATCGACACGCCTGAATATTCTTGATGCCGACGCAAATCCCAATCACCGCGATGGTGAACTCCCCATGCCTCTTTCCATCCCATCGGTGAACTGAATTCAATGTCCCACGCATCTTTTGCATAGTGCGCTCGTTCGTCATCGGCGTGCTGGCGCAGACGTAAATGCTCTTTTTTAAATCCGAGGCTCACATACCAATCAAACGCAAACTGTTTCCAATATTCAAACTGTTTCTTACCTTCCTCTTCATCAGGACGAATGTAGTATTGCAGTTCCATTTGCTCAAACTCGCGTTGGCGAAAAAGAAAGTCTCGCGGTGCGATTTCATTTCGAAATGCTTTACCTATCTGACCGATACCAAATGGAAGTTTTGGATGCATGGAGTCGAGTATGTTTTTGAAATTCACTTGCACACCCTGAGTCACTTCACCTCGCAAGTATGCCGTTGTCGCGCTTTTTTCCGAAGCACCGAGCCGGGTCGGGACCAGAAGATTGAAAGGCGTTTGATTTGACCATTCTACTTTTTCACCTTTGTGGAATGCTTCGTGGTCAACAAGAATTTCCGGTTGATCAGCGCGTAGTTGTTCATGACAGATATTGCATTCGACCATCGGGTCGGCGAACGATGTCGAGTGCCCTGATGCTTCCCAGACGCGCTCGGGCATGAGAATAGCTGCGCTCATGCCATACACATCATCGCGCTCGGCGATAAATCTATTCCAGAAATGCTGTTTGATGTTGTGGCGAAGTTCAACACCAAGCGGTCCGTAATCATAGATGCCAGCGAGGCCGCCATAGATCTCGGAACCGGGGAATATAAACCCCCGTCGCTTGCAGAGCGAAACGATATTTTCCATCACATTCTGGTCACTCATGAGAATTGGATTATTGCACAGCTCCATTAACCATGCTATAGCCGGGGTCTCCCTTCGTTTCGATTGTCACGGAATCCGCGCTTGCAGAAACCTGTATGCCCGCAAAGCGATCGTACCCCGAGAAAGAGACCCCTCTTGTGAGAGATGTTGCGCTTCCTCTCTGCGAAATCGAAGGAGTAAGAGAGACTTGAAAGGCGCCCTGCACACCTGCGCCTTGTGCAAGGTCACCCGTATTCCAGGAAACTGTGTGCGACGCTTCATTGTAAGAGAAGGTGCCTGCTCCAGCGGTCACATCGGTGTATGAGACATAATTTGGCAATACTGCCGAGACGATACCGCCAGCGACACCACTTCCCTTATTCTGCACATTCCAAATAATCGTGTAGGTCGTCGTTTGGTCAACACGCGGAGGAATGGGACCGGTATTTTTCAAAGGCCCGGAAGAATGGAGCGAGGATACGGTGAGGACGACACTCGTCGCAACCTTTGTCGTCTTTGTCGCAGAAGCACTTACTTGCCCAGGCACGTTTGCCTGTCCGATACGAGTACCCGATACGGAGGTGGTGAACACAACCGTCGGTGTAGAAATAAGCGCGTCCGCAGGAAGCGTCCGGAAGGTAAACGTCCCAATGCCAGAAGCATCCGGCGCAAGAAGTGCGAGTGAAGGATCGGTGTCTTTGCTAAAAACAATCGAATGGTTGGTAGAATTGTAAAAGCCGTTAGTGGTTTGAATGCTGTCATAATCGATCGCGGTACCCGAAACCCTCACCGCAACAATCGCGTCCGTAACACTCGTTGAGAGCATGTTGGTATATGAGAGAGAAACATTTTGGGGAGCATTCGGTGCCAAAACTACCGACGGCGAAGTGTCTCCATTCAGTGTAAGTACGGTGTTGATGAATGGTGCGGCAATGGTGACCGCCATGTCTTGTGTCATGTACGTAACTGCGAGCTCCTGATCCTGCGCCGACTTAGCAGTCCCCACAGTGAAATGAAAAACCCTCTGTTCATTGTCTTGTCCGGTAAGTGTTCCGGTAAGCATTATCTTTGTGCGGGCTCCAGGCGCGAGTGTTCCGAGAAGAAAACTCGAATTGCCGAGCGGACGAGAAGAGGAGGTAACCTGAAAACCAAAAGGAAAGGTTCCAGTAAGAACAACATTCTCAAGCGGTATAGTCGCATTTGAACTCACGACAAGAGTGAAAGTAATCGGCTGTCCCGAAACGGTCTCAGTAAGCGAATCAACAGAAACCGAAAGCGGCGTTGTAGAAATCGTAAACGTATAGGAAGAATTTTTTATAAAAGTCGAATTCGATCCGGAAGTGTCGTAGTAGAGAGAGATGGGGAGGTCGAGCGCCTGTCCTGCCCCACCGAATACAACGGCCTTTATCGACCGCGTTACGCTCGCACCCGGCGCGAGCTGACCCAAGTTCTCGATATACCGCGGATATGCTTTCATCACGTCAGATGCATCTCTCGTACCGTTCGGGAAATCTATTTCAACAACCACATTTTCAATCGCAACCGAATTTCTATTCGTAATAGTGAGGGAGAGCGGGACAACATCCCCGCCGGCAACTGTTTTCGGACCGAGAATATCGACGGTGATCTTCTCTATGGAGACTGAATTCCCGCCCACGAAAAAGACATACCCGGCGATGCCAGCTGAAACGACGAAGAAAAGAAAGGCGGCAATGAAAAATATCCCCGCGAGACGCACGTGACGTTCTTGGTGTACGGGAATTTTTGTTGAAACCTGCCCTTCCCAGGTATGAGGCAACTCCTTTTTATCTGGGATGGTGAGCAACGGATGCTCGTGAGAATCTTTCTCAGGCTTATATAAGTGCTCGCGCGCGTGTTCGAGCGAGCCCGTGTCGTCTCCAGAGGGCGGTGGCATTGGATACTAGTATACAAGAAATTACAGACCTGAAGCGACAATGCCGTGATTAATACGCGCAACATAGCTCGCGCGGTTCTTGAGCACAGCCGCAAGCAGAGGCTCGGTAAATACTGACGCTTCACCCGGGATTTCACCTCCATCAAATCCGAGTGCTTTAATCACACGAAGAGCAGCGAGGATTTCAACGGCTTCGTGCACGTCCTCTGGCAATTTTGAAAGCGTCTCGAACAAACCCTTTACGATGAGAAAAAGCGAGGGGTCGTGGGCTTCTCCGGCAACAAGCCTAAGCAGAAGACCAGAGACACGCGCCGCCCTGCGGCGCGCGTCGACATTCCCTAGCCGCTTAAACCAATTCTCTTCGAGAATGGCTCCGGCGAGACGCCACCCCTCCCTTCCGCGGACGAGTACTACCGAGCTCTCGGCGAATGTCGCAAGTGCTGCGGCAAGCTTCGCCCCAGGACGACGCAATCCTTGTGCGCGAACGCGCACGAGACCAAGCTCGGGGGTAAGCAAAGTTACGAATGCATTCGCTTCTCCCAGAGACGACCGAGAGAGTACGATACCGCATGTGTCGTATTTATGTCGCATCGCGAACGAGGTCGAAATGTACGATACTGGTTGAAAGGATTGCCGAATATTTTCCCTCTGCACGTTTCTCTACTCGCACTACATCTTTCGGCGACAATCCTTCGGCTTTGCGCGCTTGTGCTACTGCGCTCGACATTTCACGTTCGTCGCCTTCTTTGATAAGTTCAGGCGTAAGGTTCGTATCGAGCGTGAGCTCTTTACCAATACTAATTTTCTTCACATTTACCTCTTCAGCAAGAATCGCCGCAAGCTCATTGGTAAGTGTCTCCGGAACGGTGAGGGAGGCAAGTGGCTGGCGTACTTTTATGCCAGCTTTCTGTCGTAGCTGCAATGCTTCAGAAACGAGTGCACGCACATGAGCCATTTCCTTGATAAGCGCATCATCTTTGTTCCCGGCAAACAAACTCCACCAATGCTTCTTCGTTTCAGGCCAGTCGGTGAGATGTACACTCAAAGGTTCCTTCTCGTCGCGCACAGCCTCGAAAATCTCATCGGCAATAAAAGGCATCACTGGTGCGATGATTTTCGAAAATTCTTTAAGCGCGTACCGTAGAGTAGCGAGAGCAGCTTTTTTGTCTTCTGCGTTACCTCCCTTCATGCGGTCACGCGAACGACGAATATACCATGTTGAAAAATCATCAATGAATTCACGCATTGGGCGCGTGGCATGCGGGACATCGTAGCGGTCAAATGCTTCAGTTGCCGTGAGAATCACTCTGTTAAGTCGGGCGAGAATCCACTGATCGAGTACATTACTGCTTCCACTAGTTGCCGGACCAGCATCATCCTTATACAGCGTATAGAACGCAAGAATGTTACGTAGCATATTGACCACGCGCGCATGTGCTTCTTTTACTTCCTCATCGCGAAACGTGAGATCCTCTGCCTGCATCACGACCGAGGACATAAGATAATAGCGGAATGCATCAGCGCCGTAGCGGTCGAAGAGCTCGTAGGGGTCCGTGTAATTCCCTTTGCTCTTGCTGAACTTCGCGCCGTCTGCCGCGAGCACGTTACCGGTCGTGATGACGTGACGGAACGTGAGCTGGTCGAAGAGCTCGACGCCCATCGCGTGGAGGTAATAGAACCATGCGCGCGTCTGGCCGATATATTCCGAGACGAAATCGCCGGGAGAACGCTTCTTAAATTCTTGCTGATTCTCGAACGGGTAGTGGTATTCGGCAAACGGCATCGAGCCCGACTCCACCCAGCAGTCAACCACTTCGGGGATGCGCGTGAGCGGCTCGCCCTTCTCGTTTTGTAGTTGCACCTGGTCGATGTAGGGCAAGTGATAATCGAGCTCATAGTCGCGGTTATGCGGCAGTGGAGAAAAATCGAGATTAACCATCTCTGCATTATCGATACACTGCAACAGTGGTGCGGTCGCGAGCCCCTCAAACGTCATCCCATTCGCAACAAAGTTGAGTGCTCGATTCGTTCCGTCATGACAAATAATCAGAATTCTCTTCCCTACATATGCAGATTCTATCGCATAGAGAAAATCGCCTGTCCTTCGCACCAGAGCCGAAAAACTCTCACCATTTGAGAATTCTTTTTTGGGGCTGTGCACGAATTCGGTATCGTAATAGACATCAACAACGTCAAGGGGCTTACCCTCGTTTGATTCGTCTACCTCCCACTCTCGAAGACGCTCGTCATAGATAACCTTTTCTGAATCAAAGCCAGTATTTTTGCAGAAAAGCTCTGCACTCTGTCGCGCCCTCTTAATCGTCGAGCACACAACGATGTCTGGCATATTGGTAGCCGAGATTTTCTGAGATGCTTCTGTCATTTGCACTCTTCCGTTTTCAGTTAGCCCCCCATTGACATCAATTTCCTTGGTCCATACCGTTGCCACATTATTCTCTGCTTCGCCGTGGCGCATCACGAGATATGTGTTACCTGACTTTGTGGTGCGCGCTTTGAGCTCTTCGAGTGAGCCGATGACCGTCACATTTCCCTCTTTGTCCTTCCAGATAGGGAGCGGGCTCGCCCAGAAACGATTACGGGAGATGGTCCAGTCCGGTGCACTCTCGAGATTATGCTTGAAGCGCCCGTCCTTCAGGTGCGTGGGCACCCAGCCAATCTTTTCATTCTCCGCGAGCATCTTCCGTTTCACTGACTGTATATCAATGAACCAACTCGAAACAGCGTTATAGATAAGCGACGTGCCGCAACGATAACAATGTGGGTAGGAGTGCGTATTCGGTGCTTTTGCGAATAAGAGACCGCGCTTCTCGAGGTCTTCTTTGATAAGCGGTTCAGCTTTCTTAATGTACTGCCCACGTAGGAACTCCGGGACGTCATTGGTATAGGTCGCGTTCGGGTTCAGGAGCTGGACCATTGGCAAGCCCTCAGCCTTGCCGAGATTGTAGTCGTCTTCGCCGTAAATCACCGCCGTGTGCACGATGCCAGTCCCCTCTTCGGTCGTGACGAAGTCAGCCGCGAGCACCTGCCATTTCTTACCCGCATGACTTTTTACTTTCTCTATTTCATAGAGCGGCTCGTATTCGAGGCCGACAAGCTCGCTACCGGAAAGGCTTGTGTAATATGTATATTCACTTAACTGATTCCCCAAGACTTGTCCTGCAAGTTTCTTCGCAACAATGATCCTCTCTTTCGTTTTCTTTGACTCATAAATCGAATATTCTTCTTTTTTTGAAACAGCGAGAGCAACGTTTCCAGGAAGTGTCCATGGGGTTGTGGTCCAAGCCAGCAAGTTATCTCCTTCGACAAAGTACGATTTTCTCATCTTTACCTTGAACTTCACCGTCACTGCTTCTTCAGCAATGTCCTTATAGGTGTTGTCCATCGCAATCTCGGCTTTCGCCAAGGGCGTCTCGCAGTGCGGGCAGTACATCAAAACCTTACGACCTTCGTAAAGTCGTCCCTTCTTGTGAATTTCTTTCAGCGCCCACCACACACTCTCGATGAATGGATTGTCCATCGTCTTATATGAATTATCGAAATCGACCCAGCGCCCGACGCGCTCGATATAGCGCTTCCAATCCTGCACGTACTCGAGCACCATCGCACACGCCATTTCATTGAACTTCTCGATACCGAGTGCGAGAATTTCTTTCTTATTCTTCAGCCCAAGCTTTTTCTCAACAAGTGACTCAATCGGGAGCCCGTGTGTGTCCCAGCCCCAGCGACGACGCACCCGGTACCCGCGCATGGTCTTGTAGCGCGGAATGAGGTCCTTTGAAACCGAGGAGAGGAGTGAGCCGGAGTGGGGCAATCCGGTAGCAAAGGGTGGACCGTCATAGAACACATATTCGCCCTTCGGGGACTTCTTGGTGAGCGATTTCTCAAAAATATGCTCGCGCTCCCAGAACGCGAGTACCGCCTCTTCCTTGCCCGCCGTAGCAGACTTTAGCGAAGGCTCGGGGCGCTTCGCCGCTTCAGATTTCTCGGGCATGTCAACCATAATCTGTTCATTCTAGCGTTTACCAAGCAGAAATGGAAACAGCCGCAGAGAACTCTGCAGCTGTTGGGGGGTTAGCGGACGATTGCGGCTAGCGCGCGTTCATGAAGGGTGCAGCCCGATAATAGCGCTGCCGATGCTTCACCAACGGTCTGGCCCGGAATCTGGACTTAAGAACCTCCCGGGCATAGGCGACCACGCACTCGGGTATCTTGTTCAGGTTCACGACGAGGTCCTGTGCATCTTTGGTCGCACGAATGAAAATCTCCCTAATCGTGCAACCGAGTCTTTTTGCCGCCGCTCTGACGATAGCGGCACGAACAACCCTACGGTCCTTTCTCATCAAGCCTCCGATTTCTTGTTGTGACCGCACGACGTGCAGTCTGCGTAAAAATCTAGCGCTTCCGACCTCACCGCGCAAGTCACATTTTCTCCGGTGTGGGGATACCAAGCACCACAAGACCGTTCGTCATTGTGTTCACAAATGCGCGCGCAAGCATGAGTTTGTGCGCCTCGTGGTCGCCGCCGATGATGCGCTCTTGCGCATAAAAAGAGTTCCACTCGCCCGCAAGCTCGGTGAGATAGTTCACAAGCAGGTTCGGTGCGAGCTCGCGCGCTGCGCGCGCGGCAACCTCGGGGAAATGCAACATAATTCGCTCAATTCGCGCCGGCTCCGCCGGCGCGGTGTTGTGTGTTGGCTGTTGGATGTTGGTAGCCCGCTCGAGCACCGAGCGAGCGCGCACGAGCGCGTACTGCAAATACGGTCCCGAATCGCCCTCTAGACTAAGTGCCCGCCCGCGATCAAAGATTATGTCCTTACTTGAGGCTTGTTTGAGAATTTGATATTTGGCCGCCGCTAATGCTACCTGCATTGCAAGTTTATCTGGATCATCTGCAAGACTTGCACGCGCGCGTTCTTTTGCCACATCAAGAAGATCTTGTAGAAATGCCAGCGCCGTAATGACGTTTCCTTTGCGCGACGACATTTTGCCCTCAGAAAATCGCATCATTCCGTGTGTTATGTGTTGGATTTTTGATGCAACTGCAGGCATGATTTTCCGTAATACGGCAAGCACTACTTGAAAGTAATCTTTTTGTTCACTTGCTGTGATAGTGATTGAGATGTCAAAATTCCACCTATCTGACTTTAGTTTTGCGAGTCCAAGTTCTTTTGTTTCATACGTTGGTAGTCCTTTGGACGTCACGAAAACTCGTGTGTGAAGTCCGTCTTGCTCTCCACGATATATTATTGCCCCATCGCTTTCTGAGAATATTTTCGGTGTGTTTTGCTTAACTAATTCGAGACCATCTCTCCACGTATGACTTTCGTAAAAATAGAAATTGAAATGAACTTTATCTGCGCTGTCAACAAAAATTGGTTTCATTCCCAATTTTTCATAGATTTTTTCGAAATCCTTTAGAGTTTCAATTATACCTTGGTCATAGATCTTATTTATTTTTTCATCGCTCCTATCGTAAATCTTCTTGTTTATTTCATCTATCTCTTTCTTGTGGCTCGAACCGCTCTCATATAAATCATTCCCCATTTTATACGCAACTCCCCAAGGGACTCCGTTATCTACATTTGACGGAAACGTGCGCGCATAGACCGCTTTTGCTACATGTAGTCCTACGTCGCCCTGGTAATTCGCACGCTTCACCTCGGCACCGGTATTTTCGATGAGCCGTGCTATTGCTTCGCCAATGGTGTTGCTCATCAAGTGCCCGATATGCATTTCCTTAAACGGGTTCGGGTCGGTGTACTCAATCATCACTTTCTGACCTGCACCGACATTTCCCTTTCCCCATTCTGACCCCTGCACATCTGCCTCGGCGACCGCAAATGAAACTGCTCCTCGTGCAAGAGTAATGTTCACAAACCCCGGCCCCGCGACAGTTACGTGACTCGCGATGTCCTTTCCAAGTTTCTCCATAAGAAATTTCGCAAGCTCGTCCGCGAGCGAGC
>Ga0154379_132_pt2 | contig 11476 bp, 18 predicted proteins | sample RifGroA2_FD_105623 | JGI IMG/M metagenome (GOLD analysis project Ga0154379, IMG submission 105623) | Candidatus Kaiserbacteria bacterium GWA2_50_9 | reverse complement strand
TGAAAACTAGTTGCCCGTATTGCCACGTCGTGTTTGATGTAGCGAAGGAACTCGGGATAACGTTTGAATTGAAGAACATTTCGGACGATGCCGTAGCGGCAGAGCTTGTTGCGCGTGGCGGGAAGCGGCAAGTGCCGTATCTCGTGGACACCGAACGAAACGTGGAGATGTATGAGTCGGCAGATATCGTTGTATATCTCCGAAAACACTACGGCCATGAACATTCGTGATATGTTAATTTTCATCCTATAGGACAAAAATTAACACAAATCAGAAATGATGTATGTTTATAAAAATATTTGTAACGCCGGGGGCGAAGAAGGAGAAGGTGGAAGAAAAAGGCGAAACACTCGCAATTTCAGTACGAGAGCCGGCGACGGGGAACCGTGCGAATACGCGCGTACGAGAGATTATTGCGGAAAGGTGTGGAGCGCCAGTTGGAAAAGTGCGCATCCTGACAGGACACCGTTCCCGCGCTAAAATGATAAGTGTCACTACCAGCTAGTCCTTTCTTTATGAACATCACCATCAAGGCGTCGAAATACACACTTAGTTCTGAAACAGAACGTTTGATTGAAGAGAAGCTCGCGGCGCCGCTCCGCCTCCTCGGAGAGAAAAGTGAAAACGCATTGCTTGAAATAGAGATTGAGAATGCGCCAGCAGAAGGGCGCTCATCGGAGCCGTGTCGGCTCGTCGCAAGGCTTATCGTAGATGGACAGGTGTATCACGCCGAGGCAGTGAAGCCCAGCCCCGAGAGTGCGGCAGACCGGGTTCGTAGTGAGCTCGAAGCTGAGATACGCCGTTCACGTGGCCGCGCGCGTAGGCTCTGGAAGCGCGGCGGTGCAGCAATCAAACAAATGCTGCGTTTTGGCCGCTAGTAACTTGTTTCGTTTTTGCCCTCGGGGATGACGCGCTCAACGATAAATTTTTCGTGTGTGAAGGACGCCTTTGTTATTTTTATCCGCTTTTCGTTCTCAAAGAAATACGTACCGATGGAATCAGCGTAGGCGCGGTACTTGTTCCAATTCTCTTGTGCTGGTGCATCGAGTGACAAAAGTCCGTCTTCTTTTTTCAATTTTCCCGAGCGCGTGGCTTGCGAGGCGTCTTGCGGTACTGGCATGGTCTCGCCTCGCTCAAATGCGGGAAGGGTAGTAGCGAGAAGTTCTGCGCCGAGAGCGATAAGTCGCGGACGCAGCTCACGCGCGGTTTCGTTGGGCGCGATGGGAGTCGTTTCTTGTGAGAGGATGTCGCCCGCATCGAGTTCGCGAACCATTTTCTGGATAGTTACGCCCGTTTCCGTGTCTCCGGCGAGGAGCGCGGCCTCAAGCGGCGTTGCACCACGATGTTTCGGCAAAAGAGAATAATGGACGTTCAAAACTCCTTTCGGAAAGATTTGTATCAACTCTTCGGGAAATATCTTGCCGTAGGCAATACATATCGCATAATCGCAGCCGTACGCACGAATTATTGTGATAGTTTCGTTATCAAGTTTTTCCGGAGTGAGAAATGGGACAGAGTGTTTGAGAGCGAGCATTTTTACCGGAGATGGTGTGAGTGTGAGACCGCGGCCACGCGGCGCGTCTGGGGATGTGACGACCGCAGTTGGTACAAAACCACTTTCGATAAGTCGTGCGAGCGTATCGCTCGCGACCTTCGGTGTGCCAAAAAATACGAAACTATGCGGTTGTGGCTTCATGGATCTGAATAAGATGCTCGGCATTGTCAATGAAGAGAATACCGTTTAAATGGTCGATTTCATGCTCGAATATTTGCGCCAAGATGCCGCCTCCACCACGCGTAAACGGTTTCCCATCCGGATGGCGCGCGCGTATCGAGACACGCTCGTGGCGTTTCGTTGTGCCGTAGACACCATGGACCGAGAGACATCCTTCATCAGTACGCGCGCGCCGACGAGAGGTCTTTATGATTTCAGGATTGATGTAAATCTCTACTTCAGTAGGTGGTGGAGTCGCTCCTTTTGGTACTACCACAGGGGGCAGCGTACGGTCCTTGCGCACGATGAAGAGACGCCACGAGATGCCGACTTGTGGCGCCGCAAGCGCAACGCCCTCGGGTTTCTCGTCGAGCGCCTCTTCCATATCGCGAATAAGCTTCGCGAGCTCCGCAGAGCCGAACAATTTTTCGGGTACGGGTTTCGCTATCTCTCGCAGCACCTCCGCCCCATCTTGCACGATTTCTTTCATGTGGCGAACTATAACAAAAAATTAACGTTGTGGGTGCTTGGTCGGGTCCAATTCCCACCAGAATTTCTTGCCGAAGTTCTTTGCCTGACTGCAGACGCTTTTCAGATAATAGAGGTCGTGGGTGGGTATTTTCTCCAGCACGGTGCCGAGATGAGCCATCGTCATCGGCGCGAGGCCGTCCTGCTTGCGGGAATAATTCAAATGCCGCAGGAAGAAGCGCATGAGCTCGCCGCGCTCAGTCTGGCGTTTCCTCCCCTTGGGCGCCGCGGCCGCCTTCTTTTCAAAATCAGGGAGAATATCGCCGATGGATTTCATGTCGCCTCGATGGAGGCGCCGAGTTCTTGGAGGCGGCGGACGATATTTTCGTAGCCACGGTTGATGCTGTACACGTTGCGAAGCATTGAACGGCCTTTTGCCGCGAGCATGCCGACCAAGATGATGGTCGCGGGGCGCAGCGCGGGCGGGCAGATAACCTCTGCGGCTTTCAAATGTCGCGGACCTTCGATGGAAATGCGGTGCGGGTCGTGGAGGATGGTCGTGGCGCCGAGGCGGTCAAGCTCGGTGTAGTAGATAGCGCGTTTCTCGTAGACCCAGTCGTGGATGAGCGTTGTGCCTTTTGCCTGTGTTGCGATGACTGCGAAGAAGGGGAGGTTGTCGATGTTGAGACCCGGGTAGGGGCGCGCGTGTATCTTCTCGGGGAAGGCGACAAGTTCTGATGGTTGTAATGAAATGTCGACGAGTTTTGTGATGCCATTTTCAGAGACGCGATGATTCGCGAGAGAATACTTGAGGCCCATTTTTTCAAGAATAAGGAGCTCAACTTCGAGGAACTCGATGGGCGCGGCGGCGATTGTGACGGCAGAGCCCGTCACAATCGCCGCCGCGATGAAGAACATCGCGTCAGTCGGGTCTTCAGCCACGGTGTACGAGACCTCGGCACTGATATCTGCGACGCCCTGTATGGTGAGCGTCGTGGTTCCTATCCCCTCAACTTCAACACCGAGTTTTTGCAGGAATCCGCACACCTCCTGCACTTGATAATTCGCCGAGGCGTATTTAATGGTGCTTGTTCCCGGAATGCGCGCCGCCGCGAGGAGAGCGTTAATGGTCGCCGTATCACTTGATTCGTACAACACTATCTCTGCCGGAGCGAGCTTCGTATGCGTTATCTGGTAACTGTCAGAATGTGTTTCTATTGTGACACCAAATTTCTCGAGCGCCATGAAATGCGGACGAACGGTGCGGAGCCCGAGCGTGCAGCCGCCCGATTGCGGCAACTCAAAATCTTTGAACAAATGGATTAAGGGGCCGATGAACATCAGGATGCTGCGTGTCTTAGTCGCCGCTTCTTGGTTAATAAGGCCGACATCAATTTTTTCAGACGGCGTTATCACGAGACTTGGCCCTCGCCACTCAACTCCGACGCCGATGGAGACGAGAACTTCAATAAGCCGATTCACTTCTTCTATCTTCGGGACACTGTGAAGCGTGGTGCGGCCCTTGTTGAGAAGCGAAGCGGCGAGGAGTGCAACCGCGCCATTCTTTGACCGGCTGGTCTCGACCTTTCCGGAGAGAGGTTTACCGCCTTCGATGATGAAGTTCATTTCTCCTTGCATACTGCCCATCCTATCACTTGGCACGATTTTTGCCCTGTGTACTACAACGCGCTAGTATGTAGGCAATGAGTTTCTTTTCTCCCAAACTCGGCATTGACCTCGGGACAACAAATGTCCTCGTTTTCGTACCTGGGAAAGGAGTTGTCATCAACGAACCATCGGTTGTGGCCGTAAGTAAATCTAGCGGCAGACAAGGGAAGAATAAGATACTCGCTATCGGTGCAGAAGCAAAGGCGATGGTGGGGCGTACGCCTGACGACATCATCGCGTACCGCCCGATGAAGGACGGCGTTATTGCTGATTATCGCATCACTGAAGCGATGCTCCGGTACTTCATGCGGAAAGCGCTCGGGAGGAATCCGTTCAAACCGACCGTGCTCGTCTCGGTCCCTGCGGGTGTCACCTCCACCGAGAAGCGCGCGGTCATTGAGGCCGCACTCAAAGCTGGTGCGAAGAACGCATACGTGGTGAAGGAGCCGATACTCGCGGCAATTGGTGCGGGCATTCCCATTCACGAGCCGATGGGGCGCATGGTCGCGGACATCGGCGGCGGTACAATAGACGTCGCAGTGATATCGCTCGGTGGCATTGTCGCCTCGACCAGCGTGAAGTGTGCGGGCGACCGCCTCGATCGTGCGGTAGTGGACCACGTCAAGAAGCAACACAATCTTGCTATCGGTGACAAAACCGCAGAAGAGATAAAAATAAAAATCGGCGCCGCCGTTCCAATGAATGAAGAGCTCACGATGCCAGTGAAGGGTCGCGACTTGATGAGCGGACTCCCGCGCACCGTTGACCTGTCAACCAATGACCTTGTACAGGCAATGTCACGCGAACTGCGTGAGATGACGCAGGCGATACGTAAAGTGCTTCAGGACACGCCGCCAGAACTCGCAGCCGACATCATCGACAATGGCATCATTCTCACCGGCGGTTCTTCACAATTGCGACAGATGCCCGAACTCGTGTATCGCCGTACCGGCGTCGTCGCTAAGCTCGGGCAGGACCCGTACTTCTGTGTCGCGCGCGGCACTGGCATCGCGTTGAAGCATCTCGACACCTACCAGAAAAGTATCTTGGCGAAGCAATAGGTTTGTATAAAAACAAAGCCGCCTCACAAAGCGCGGACTTTGCGAGGCGACATCTACCGAATCTTGACCGAGTACGACGGATCTCTCGACGCCACCGGGCACTTTCCAGTGCCCGCAACGGCTCCGGGACCGCGATCGCAGAGCATCCCATCCTTGTCCGAACGGAGAGGAAAGTACTTGTAATTCAGGTCCGGGAATCGCTTGAGACATTCCTGGACGGTTCTCGAATTCAAGAGTTTCCAGCCGCCCTCCCGGTACGGCATTTTGAGTGCCGTACCGATGAGATAATCACAACGGGCTTCAATCGACTGCTGGTCGGCAGCCGCCGCGGGTACTACAGCGAGTAGAGCGAAAATGAAAAGAACACGCATGATACCTCCTCAGTTGTTTGCGTGGGTATACGCTAGCATACACGATACTATTTGTCAAGTTGCCCTTGTCTAGTTCATACTAGGCACATGCAGCATCATGCGTTTGTTATTGAAGCGGAAGCGGAGAAGGGAATTGAGGTTGCGCAGGCGTGGGTGGAGAAGGAGCTCGGAATGAAGGTACGGGGGAATCCTGATGTTGTCGTTTTGCGTTACGGGCTTTTCCCAGTGGAGGAGGCGCGGCGAGTAACGGAGATCGCCGCGGGGAAAGCGTTTGTTGGTACGACGAAGGTGGTTATCATCGCCGCAACGCGCGCGTACCACGAAGCGCAGAACGCACTCCTGAAACTTTTTGAGGAACCGCCGGAAGGGACGTACTTATTTTTAATCATGCCGTCCCTTGGCGGCCTTCTTCCCACCCTCCGTTCCCGCGTTCAGGAAATATCCTTATCAACAGCCGGTCGTCCAAACATAGGGATATCGGAAGCGGCGGAGGAGTTCATGAAGGCGAGTAGAGAGAAACGGAGCGTGATGATAAAGAAGCTCACGAGCGGGAAGGATGAAGAGGAGCGACGCGAACTACGCGATGAAGCGCTTACGATAGTAAACGACATCGAGGCGGTGGCGTACGAGAAGCTCAATCGCGGCGGCGAAGCCGCCGCGCTCCTCTCCGATATTGCCATCTTGCGTGGACATCTCTACGACCGCAGCGCGCCGGTGCGGATGATCCTTGAACACCTGTCGCTCGTTATCCCGGAAGGTTTGGTATAATTGCAACATGGCATACGATTTTTCAAAACTGAAGGCGAGTATTAAAGAAACCGAGGAATGGCTCTTGCGCGAGCTTTCCGGCGTACGCACCGGTCGTGCAACCCCGACTTTGCTCGACGGAGTGAAGCCCGAGGCATACGGTACACGCACGCCACTCCGCGAGCTTGCAAGCGTGTCGGTTGAGGATGCGCGCACGCTGCGTATTGTCCCATGGGACATGTCGATACTGAAAACAATAGAGAAGGGAATTACCGAGGCGGACCTCGGTGTCGGTGTTGCCATCGATGACCAGGGACTCCGTGTCTCCTTTCCCTCGCTCACGAGTGAGCGGCGCACACAGCTCTCGAAGCTCGCGGGTGATAAGACCGAACAAGCGAAAGTGACGCTTCGTTCACACCGCACCGATGCGCTCAAAGCGCTTGAAACTGCAGAAAAAGCGGGCGGCATTGGAGAAGACGAAGTAAAGCGTCTCAAGAACGAAATTCAAAAACTCATCGACATCGGCAACGATTCACTCATAAAAGTTTTGGAACGTAAGGAAGAAGAGATAGCGCAATAAACCGTGGACATCTTGATATTCATCCTCGTTATCGTTGCACTGATTGTGGTGCATGAGTTTGGGCATTTTGTAGTGGCGAAACTCTCGGGGATGCGCGTGGACGAATTCGGGATTGGCTTCCCGCCACGTGCGATGGTTATTGGGAAGATAGGCGAGACTGAATACACCCTCAACTGGTTACCACTCGGTGGTTTCGTGAAGATTTATGGCGAAGACGGTGGCGGTGAAGATTCTCGGTCATTTTCGAAGCGCCCACGCATTTTGCAGGCGCTTGTGCTTGTTGCGGGGATTTCGATGAATCTTCTGTTTGCGTATGTGCTTATCACGGGTGCGCTTATCATGGGTACGCCGCGCGCGCTTTCGCAGAGCGAAGTTGCAGGAGCTCGAGATACACAACTCATGGTAGCAAGCGTGTTCCCGGGCTCGCCTGCCGCGCGCGCGGGAATCGTCCCCGGCGATGCCGTCCTTTCGGCCGAAGACGGCCATTATGTATTCTCGGGTGTAGACCCGTCCGCGTTTACCAAATTTGTCGCAGATGGAGGCGGGAATACCACCATCACGCTTTCTGTTCGGCATGCGGGCGGGGAAGAGGAGACGTTTTTTGCGCGGCCAGAGCCCGGCATCATCACTTCCGACCCATCGCATGCCGTACTCGGCGTAGAAGTCGCGACGGTGGGCGTCGTGCCGCTTTCATTTCTCGCGGCGGTTGCGGAAGGCGCGTCGCTCACGTGGAGCGCGACCACGCTCACTGCCGTGGGGCTCTGGCATTTCTTCTATAGCGTCTTTACGCTCTCAGCCGATCTCTCACAGGTGGCGGGGCCCGTCGGCATCGCGGGTGTCGTCGGCACCGCGTCGATGCAAGGCTTCGGTTCGCTCTTCTCGATTATGGCAATTATTTCTATCAATCTTGCGCTCATCAATCTCATCCCCGTCCCGGCGCTCGACGGCGGTCGTCTTCTGTTCGTGATTATCGAGAGTGTTATCCGTCGCCCCATTAAAGCGAGCGTCGCACACACAGTAAACGCCGTCGGTTTCGTCTTCCTTATCCTCCTCATGGTTGTCGTCACCGCCCACGATATCTTTAAGATAGTTGGCTAGTGGGACAGAGTAATTTTTGTTGCAACCGCAAGTGCTTCTATTTGTCTATCATGCCGTAAGAGGTGTGCAGTACCGGCACCATTTTCGGTTCGTAAATCTTGGATTGCTCCGGCAAGACCATCAATGGCGTTCTCTATGCGACCTACTGCGGATGCGATTGTGTCTACCTTTTCATCCATCTGGTCAAATCGCTCACCCACTTCACGAAAGCCATGCTGCATATCTGCCTGCAGTGCAAAGACTCCTTTGAGTTTAGTTATGTCCATATCGGTAATCATGCATGAAAGTGTAGCATAGGCGTATGCCCTAAACACCCTACCACTTCGCTCAAAGGCGGCCCGCGCGGCCCGCCTTTGTTTTTTGCCCAGGGCACGGAGTGGGCGTATACTATCGCTTATGAGACAATCACAGCTCTTCACTAAAACGCGGCGCGAAGCGCCGGCGGACGAGGTCGCGAAGAACGCGCAACTGCTCGTGCGCGCGGGCTACATCCACAAAGAGATGGCGGGGGTGTATTCCTATCTGCCGCTCGGTCTGCGCACGCTCAACAACATCGTGCAGATAATCCGTGAGGAAATGAACATCATCGGCGGACAAGAACTCGTAATGACCGCGCTCCAAGACAAGGAGCTCTGGGAGCGCACTGACCGCTGGGATGATAAGAACGTTGATAATTGGTTTAAGACCAAGCTTGCTGCCGGCGGCGACACCGGCCTCGCGATTACGCACGAGGAGCCCTTGACGCGCATCATGACGGAGCACATCTCCTCGTATCGCGACCTACCGGCGATGGTCTATCAATTCCAAAATAAATTCCGCAACGAGCTGCGCGCCAAGTCGGGCATCATGCGCGGGAAAGAGTTCATGATGAAGGACCTCTACTCATTTGCGAAGAGTGCTGGGGAGCATGAAGCACAGTACGCAGCCGCGCGCGCCGCGTACATCAAGGTCTTTGAGCGTTTGGGTCTCGGCGACCGCACCTATCCGACCTTTGCCTCCGGCGGCGTGTTCAGCGATTTCTCAGAAGAATTCCAGACGCTCTCGGAGGCAGGCGAAGATACTATTTATGTCGATGAAGAAAAGCATATCGCAGTCAATAAAGAAGTGCTGACGGATGAATCTCTCGCCAAGCTCGGGCTCGATCGGTCGAAGCTAGTCGAAAAGAAGGCAGTCGAATCGGGGAATATTTTTCATCTCGGAACGCGCTTTTCAGAATCGCTCGGGCTCACCTTCACCGCCGAGGACGGCTCGAAGAAGCCCGTCATCATGGGCAGCTATGGCATCGGCGTCACGCGCACCATGGGCATCCTTACCGAGATCTTCGCTGACGCTAAGGGGCTCGTCTGGCCGACAGGGGTCGCACCATTTACGTATCATCTTGTCGCGCTCGGACATGCAGGCGACGAGATTTCTAGAACTGCAGATGCGTTGTATGACGACTTGGTAAAAGCAGGCGTTGAAGTACTCTACGATGACCGCGAAGCGCGTGCCGGCGAGAAGTTTACGGACAGCGACCTCATCGGCATACCGAAGCGAATTGTGGTGGGGAAAGATGCAGTTGTCACTGGCGAATTCGAAGTAGTGAATCGCGCAACTGGCAAAGTTGAAAAAATTCCTCGTGCCAACCTTCTTTCTGGTTTCCGATCCCCGTCTTCTGGCGTCTAGCGTTATGCCTCGATTTTCAAAGAATGCACTCTTCAGTAGCGATATCGCGATTGACCTCGGGACTGCAAACACGCTTGTGTATGTGCGCGGTAAAGGTGTTGTCATTAATGAACCTTCAGTGGTGGCGGTCAACGACAAAACGCATCAGGTTGTCGCGGTGGGGAAGGAGGCGAAGACGATGCTTGGGAAAACGCCTGCACACATTCGTGTTGTGCGCCCGCTCTCGCACGGCGTCATTTCTGATTTCGAAGTAACGGAGGAATTGCTCACCTATCTCATTAACAAAGCACAGGATGGTCGGGTGCGACTCTTCGGCCCGCGTGTCGTCATCGGCGTGCCGACGAGTGTAACAAATGTACAGAGTCGTGCGGTGCGCGATGCGGCAAGGAACGCGGGCGCACGAGAAGCGATTATTCTCGAAGAGCCGGTCGCGGGCGCTATTGGCGCGAAACTACCGGTCTTTGACGCGGTCGGCACGATGGTGCTCGACATCGGCGGAGGCACCACCGACATTGCGGTCATCGCACTCAAGGGTGTTGTGTCATCGAAGAGTTCGCATATTGCCGGTGACCGATTTAATGACAACATCATCGAGTTTGTGCGGAGCGAGTTCAAGCTTGGTATCGGTGAACGTACGGCTGAAGATGTGAAAATCGCAATTGGCGCCGTCATGCCGCTTCACGAGATGCTTACGCGGAGCGTGCGCGGCCGCGATTTCGCAACTGGGCTTCCGCGCGAAATATCACTTACTGACACACACATTCGCGAAGCCATCGCACCGTCACTTGACGCCCTCATGGACACGATGAAGGAAGTTATCGAATCAACGCCGCCAGAACTCCTCTCCGACGTGCTCCAGCACGGCGTGACTGTTTTTGGCGGCGGGGCACTCCTGCGAGGACTCCCGCAAATACTCGCAAAAATGCTCGGTGTGCCGGTGCGGGTCGCGCCAGACCCGCTCACGGCAGTGGTGCGCGGCGCGGGTATCGTGACCGAGGACCCTGAACCCTACTCGGATTTCTTTGTCGATGAAGAGGACATTCTTAGCGAGGCGTAACGCGCTCATCTCGTCCACGACCATGTCGTGGGGAGGGTATGCACTTATTTTCTCTATAGTCGCACTTTTGGTACGCCTTGTAGCGCCTGATTTTTTTTGGCAGATAACAGCACCGGCGTTTCGCGCTGCCGATGCTCTAGCAGCACAAAGCCACGCATTCTGGGCTTCCTTCAATGATGTATCGGAACTCGCGATACGGAACGAGCGGTTGGTGGAAGAAAATGCCGCGCTTATAAACGAGAACCAGGCGCTTCGAGAAAAGGAAATGGCTATCGATGAATTTGATGTTGCAAAAGGCATTCTTGCCGCGGTTGTCGCGCGACCTCCCGAGAGTCCGTATGACACGCTCGTGCTTGCTGCGGGCGCGCGCGCGCGTGTCGCACTCGGGCAGGAAGCATTTGGCGAAGGAGGTGTGCCGATTGGTATTGTTACAGCGGTAACAACTGATTTCTCACGCGTCACGCTTTTTTCGGCACCGGGTCAGCTGACACACGGATGGATTGGGCGTGAGAGTTTGCCGTTACGCATTTTCGGTTCTGGCGCGGGAACGATGAACGCGTCGCTCTCGCGCTCCGCGGGTATTGCAGTCGGCGATACGGTATTTGCTCCCGGTCCTGGGATGTTGCCCATCGGTAGCGTCGTGCGCATCGATAGCGACCCGGCGTCGCCCGGAGCGACACTTCGCATTGTGCCAAAGGTGAATCCTTTTTCGCTCTCGTGGGTGCAGCTACGCGATGTCGGCGCGGGAGTACGCGATTTTTCTGTGGCCACTTCAACACGACTATGATGCGTAACGGTTTACTCACGCTCGTTCCGTTTGTTTCAGCCGTATTTTTCCCGTGGCCTCTCACGGCGTTGCTTGCGCTTGTTGCCGCGCTCTTCGAGCCCCTCGTCCCGCTTGCTGTCGGTCTCTTTGTCGACGCGCTCTACTACACACCCGGAATGGAGGCATGGCCACTCTTTACGCTCTCTGGGCTCGCGATGTCGGTTATTGTTGTCTTCGTGCGCAGCCAGCTTAGAACAGGTACTATTGGGTAATGTTGTGGC
>Ga0154379_142_pt2 | contig 11978 bp, 11 predicted proteins | sample RifGroA2_FD_105623 | JGI IMG/M metagenome (GOLD analysis project Ga0154379, IMG submission 105623) | Candidatus Kaiserbacteria bacterium GWA2_50_9 | reverse complement strand
GTCACCCTCTGCGAGTGCGTGGAGCACGCTGAATGGGGACAATTCGCCAAAGTTTTGCAGGACAAAGCCGCGCGAAAGCGCGAGTATCATAAAAAGCATTACGAGAACGATTGAATATCGAATTTGCATATTTTCCTATTTCCGAGATACCTCCTCTGGAGATATGCCGGAAAACGGAGGGAATGTATTTTCGGCACATTCCCAAAAGCCACGAACAAATGACTTGTTACTCAATCCAGTGCTCGTTCATGATACAATCGGGCACCGGGTTGTTCTCCCATTCGCCGAGTTTCTTGCCCGGCAGATGGTTGAAGTACCGGTTCTCTTTCAACCCGGTCCCGTTGAACGCCGGTGGCGACGTGACATCGCCATTGACCGCGACCACCCGAATCGCATCCCACTGATTAAGTTGCGCCCGGGTAAACTGAAGTTCGCGAAGGCCGGTTACCGCGACATCTCCGACGGGTTCTTCTTTGGTGATCTCGGACGACCCGCCCTGCGCTTCAGGTGTCATGATGAACGACACCCGGAAGGCATGCTCGACCGCGCTTCGCTGCAGCTTCCCTTCCTTGTACGCGATGCGGAATTGCCTTCCATGCTTCCGTGACACTTTCGCATCGGAGAACAGTCGGGTACCGTACTCCTCGTTCGCGTGAGTTGCCTCAACGCCGGGGAGAGTCAGTGCCTTGTGCTCCCAGACGTTTATCTTGAGGGTGTACACGTCTGGGCACTGGCCGACCGGCGCGAAAACCGTTGCCAGATCGAACGCCCAGCTCCAGTTGAAGCACACGAGGGGGAGGTACAGCGTATACAACTTCCCTTCATGCACAACCGTCCACGAGAGCGCCTTCGCCGTCTCGGCGACCGCGCCCTTGCGGTACGGACGTCCTTCGGGCGACTTGAGGACTGGCAGTTCCCCCACCTTCTTCTTATCCATCACGTGGGGTTTGTGGCCGCCGGTCCACATCTGTTCGAGCAACATGCCCGGCGTAAGCCATACTTCGACCCCGCCTCCACAGGTAGCGCCGAGCTTTTGCTTGAAGGCAGTCTTGACCGCCTCCGGCATGCTGAAACCGTCGATGGCCGCAGACGCCTTCTTGCAGGCATCAGCCTGTGAGGTTGCAAAGGGAGAAATCCCCCATTGCGTCCACTCTTCTGCAGCTGAAACAACGGACCATCTGAGCGCAGCGACAGAGCCGAGCGCCCCTACTACAAACTTCCTTCGGGTAAGCATTGTGACCTCCTTTGCCGCTAGGGCGCTGGGTTGATCGGACTTCGGATTGATTCAAGGTGCAATACCCTCCCTCCAATAATGGCTATTGCGGAGAGCCATCCCGCTGGTTCCTAAGAACCGGCGGGATGGCTTTCAACAAAATCTGCGGTGACAACGAACCGGTCCGCCTTGGCGCCGAACGAATTGCACGTCGCGAGCGTGAGCACGCGACCGGCAACTGCGAGCTCGATGCCTGCATTGCTCGCGGCGCTCTCCTTCGTGACACTCCGCACCCGATACGTATATGCCGTACCGGAAGAGGATACGGTGACAACATCGCCCGCAACGAGCTTCTGAATGCCGTTGAACGTCTTGTACGCCTGATTGCCGACAATCGGTAGATAGCTCGAGTGACCGAAGAGAACGACGTTCCCAACTTCGCCAAGCTTAGCTGATGTCGGGTATCGTACTGCGCCGGAGAGTAATTTCTCATCGAGAGTTTCAATATCGGTCGTTACCGGATTCACAATAGTCGCCAAAAGACTTATCGCGGTAATTTCAATTCCTATCGGGAGCTCGACGACATTTTTTTCCGACACGTTCGCACTCAAGGTAACCTGCGAGGTTGAGGTCTCTACGATGGAAGCCTCGACCGGAACCATCTCCGGCAACAGGCCGAGTGAGGCAAGCGCACCAACACTCCCGATGAACATGACAGCGAAAAGACCCAAGAAGCTCCACTTCCGTGCGTACGCATTCCTCCCGACTCGAATAAGCCGAGCTAGTAGCTCGATAATTTCCTTCATATCTTCTTACTCATCAATACACTATTGTGTCACTTATGTCAAGCTGCTCCCGCTTGACATTAAAACTACCCCGTGGTATGTATTTATGTACATGAACGAAACGATACATACTGCGGAAACTCGCAAGGCGGCCACGCGCGGGCTCGCCATTGTGGGCTTTATCGCGCTTGTTGGCGCCGGCATATGGCTTGCCGTTTATTCGACACGCTATGTCCCAATCGTGGTCAACAATGTCGGTGTGGCGGCTGTCTATCTTGGTTCCATCTTTACTCCGGCTCCCGGCCCTACCCTCTCGGTCGTTCCGAATGCATCAACAACAATTCCTTTTGGCGAAATAAGCTCAACTACTCCAACTACAGAAAGCCCTGCTTCAAAACCTGTAGCGCAGAAGCCTGTAGCAACAACTGCTGGCGAAAAGACAACGAGCACGGTCCAAATCGGCAGTGAAACCGCTGTGAATACGCTCTCCGGTCTCCCTGATTTCGTCACGACCATCAGTGCAGTTGGATATCTCACAACCGCGTCCGCAGACTCGTTCGTGGCAAGCTCTACCGTTCCCACGGGTAGTCGTGCAGCGGTCAGCTTCAGTATCAAAAATGTTGGCGCGAACGCGAGCGGTCCCTGGTGCTTTAGTGCAACAATCCCGACGCATTCTTCCTATCTGTACCAATCGCAACCACAACAATCGCTTAATCCAGGTGATAGCATTGACTATACACTCGGCTTCGACCAAGCATATCGGGGTGCAGACCAGATGATTTCAGTCACCGCAAATATCGCGAACACGGCAAATACTGCGACCTGCGCGCGCACCGTGACCGAATCGAACACGAACAACAACAGCGCTTCTGCAAAGTTAACTATCCTCGGAGGTTAAACGTCTAGGTTTGCAAGCTTTGCGTTCGATTGAATGAATGATTTGCGCGACGCGACGTCAGTGCCCATAAGGATATCGAAAATGCGGTCGGCCGCTTCGGCATCGTCTACGTTCACCTGCTTCAAGACGCGCCGCGCCGGATCCATCGTGGTTTCCCAGAGCTCGCTCGGATTCATTTCTCCGAGACCTTTGTAGCGTTGAATGTTCACCTTGGTCGGTTTTTTTGTAGTCGCCACTTCTTCTGTAACTTCTTCAGCAGATTCGACTTCCTCGCTTTCACTGACCTCGGCAACTTCTTCTGGCGCCACACCAAGCTCTTTCAGCACTGTTTCTTTTTCTTTATCAGAATACGCATACGCAACCGCCTTTCCTTTTGTAATTTTGTACAGCGGCGGCTGAGCAATGTAGACAAAACCCCCTTCAATAATCGGGCGGAAATGTCGATACAGGAGTGTGAGGAGAAGCGTGCGGATGTGTGCTCCGTCCACGTCGGCATCGGTTGCGATAATAATCTTGTGGTAGCGAAGTTTCGAAATATCAAACACGTCGCCGATAGCGGTGCCCATCGCGATAACAAGCGCGCGAATCTCAACCGATGCAAGCATACGGTCGATGCGCGCACGCTCGACGTTCAGGATTTTACCGCGAAGCGGCAGGATCGCTTGCGTGCGGCGATCTCTGCCCTGTTTACTCGAGCCGCCGGCTGAATCTCCTTCTACGATAAACAGTTCGCCCTCTTCTGCGCTCTTGGTCTGACAGTCGGCGAGCTTACCAGGGAGCGTCATGCCTTCGAGCGCACCCTTGCGCAGAACTGAATCCTTGGCTGCCTTGGCTGCTTTGCGCGCCTTTAGAGCAAGGAGGACTTTGTTGATGACAGAACGCGCGTCGTCTGGGTTTTCTTCGAGAAATGCTGAAAGTGCTTCGCCAAAGACCGTCGAGACCGCACCTTGCGCCTCCATTGAACCTAGTTTCGCCTTGGTCTGGCCTTCGAATTGTATCTCGGGAAGCTTCACCGAGATAACTGCAGTGATGCCTTCAAGCACGTCGTCGCCCGTGAAGTTCTCATCCTTCTCTTTTAGAATGTTCGCATTCCTGCCGTAGGTATTGAGCGCGCGGGTGAGCGCTGTCTTAAAACCGGTGATGTGCGTGCCGCCCTCGCTGTTGTAAGTGTTGTTTGCAAACGCAGTGATTCTCGGAGTTATGTCGTCAACGTATTGGAGCGCTACTTCGACCGACACATTTTCGAGCTGACGATCAACGTAAAAAATGTTTTTATGCACCGGCGTCTGGTGCTTATTGTGAAAAGCGACGAGCGACTTAAGGCCGCCCTCGAAATAAAATGCGAGCGATGGGGCCTCAAACCCAGATAAGTCGCGCAGATAGAAACAATCCTCATCATTTTTGTGCGTCGTCGTGCGTGCATCAATGACGGTGATGCGAACACCCTTTACGAGGTACGCCTGCTGTCGCAGGTGGGCAACTATCTTTTCCCAGTTCCATTCGATGCCTTCCTTAAAGATTTCTGCGTCTGGTTTGAACTCCACGATAGTGCCGTGGAGCTTGCTCGTACCGACCTTCTTCACCTTCGCGAGCGGCTTGCCTATCTTGTATTCCTGACGATGAATACCGCCGTCCTGGTGCACAATCGCCGTCGTATGTATGGAAAGAGCGTTCACGACTGAAGCACCGACGCCGTGGAGACCTCCCGACACTTTATACCCGGAATCTTCGCCGCCGAATTTGCCTCCGGCATGGAGTGTGGTCATGATGGTCTCGAGCGCAGAGACTTTCGTCTTCGGATGGATACCAATCGGCACGCCGCGGCCGTTGTCTACGATGCGCACATACCCATCAGGAAGGAGCGCAACCTCAATATCGTCTGCGAAACCGCCCATCGCTTCGTCGCGAGCGTTGTCGAATATCTCCCAGATGAGGTGGTGAAGACCTTCGGGACCGGTCGTCCCGATGTACATACCGGGGCGCTTACGTACCGGCTCGAGCCCCTCAAGAACGGTGATGGAGGAGGCATCGTATGCATGGCCCGCGGCGCCTCCGGCGCCGCGCTTACTTATCTTCTTTTCCGCGTCTTTTCCAGCCGTTTTAACCATGTTTTATATATCCCCCATTCTATCACAAAACACCCCAATTTGCAGGCCCAAATGTAACTTTATCCACCATCCTATCCATCGTAAATACTGTTTTTGTCCTATAGGATATAAATGGTATGGGAAAGATACCAATACAGGATAAGCGAAAGATGGCAATCCAGGCAGCCCTCCTACGGACGCTTTACATTGGCGGCATACTCACTATCGCGGTGCTTGCCCCGAAAATGATGCATATTCTCGGGAGTCCGGATCGCGGTAAATCAGGTCGCCAAGAATTATATGCCCGCATCAAGGCGGCAAAGAACCGACTTAAACAACGCGGTCTCATTTTTGAAAACACGGATGGGCACATAAAATTGACCGAACAAGGACAAGCGCATATTGAACACATCCTGATGCGAGAATACGAAATTCCCTCTCCGGTACTCTGGAATGGGAAATGGCACATTCTTCTTTTTGATATTCGTGAGCGACGCAGGAGGATTCGGACACAGTTGCGAAACTTACTGCAAGGAGCCGGTTTTGTTCGCTTACAAGACAGCGTATGGGTATACCCATATCCGTGCGATGAATTCGTAGCGCTCATCCGCACACATCTCTCGAGTGGTGTCGGCGAACTGCGACACATCACTGTCGACGCTCTCGAAGCAGATCGAGTACTTCGTAATCATTTCCGTCTTCCATAAAATACTGAATCTGTCCTATAGGATGAAATTGGTATTACAAATGCACAACAATATGCATGCATAGAAAATATTAGCCGATCTTACAATTAAGCCACAGAAACTGTTTTCTTTACTTCCTTAATAATTCCAACCGGGTTAATTACTTTGATTCCTTTTTTGTTCCGACCGGCAGTTTCTTTCACTATTTTTAGAAATTCATCATTTGTTAAATTTGGATTAACCTGAAGAGCAAGTGCAAATACTCCGGCAAAATAAGGAATTGCCCAACTCCAGCCTCCTTCGGTGTCGTATCTATATCTGTTATCACCTTCCTCTGACGCCATAGTCCGATAATCACAAGGAACAATTATCGTATCTTTTACTCTGTCAATAAAGTCCTGGTACGTCTTGTATCTATCGAAGAACTTTTTCTTAGAATTCTCGTCTAATGAAAAAACCTGTCTCTCAATATCTTCTAGTGAAGGTATGCTTCTCTGAGAATCTGGATAAAAAAGTGGGAGTTCGTAATCATCAAATTGATCCTTATTGGATTCTGAACCTCCACCGGTGATTGAATTTTGATTAAAATACATGCTGTCTATAACAGTTATCCCTGATTCTGCAGCCTTCTTTTTGAGTTCAATCCATTCTTCTACTCCTGGAACTTCGTCATAACCTTTAGAAACACTCACTATTTTTATCTTTGGTTCACTCTGTTTGTTGTATTCAATAATATCTTTGAGAGATTTGATATACCCTAAAAAGCCATCCATCACTGCATTGATGTTTCCGTACACCACGTTAGCACCAGGAGCAACACCACACTCTTTTCCTGCAAGCAAACTAACAACTGCCGGACCGTGCATACTGACTCCGGTATCATTCGCAGATTCCGGTGTGTAATATTCTCTGTTGCTAACAATATTGTCTTTAAACTCAGAGTGTGTCGGCGATATTCTCTGGTCAATGATTCCCACAACAACTCCGGCGCCCGTTATTCCCTGCCCGTGCAATTTTCGAATACCAAGTCCTGGATTCTTTCCTTCTTCAAGAAGTCTCTCTGGTGATTCTGTTTGTACTTGAATCTGTTGATTAAAATTCTCCATATTTAACGCACTTCGTAGCCGGCGGCGCGGAGCGCCGCAGAAATCTTTTCCATAATACTGTTTGCCTCCTCGTCGGTGAGGGTGCGTTCCATTGACTGGAAGACGAGACGGAACGCGAGCGAGACTCTTCCCTCTTTCTCGAAACGGTCAAACTGATCAAGGCGTACGAGTAATTCCCCCGCATGTTCCTGTATAAGAGATTTGGTAAACCCTTCATCGGTGCCAGTTGGCACCCAAAATGCTATGTCACGTACGATAAATGGATATATAGAAAACGGTTTGTACGCACTAAGCTCATAGCGTTTCGGTATATAACTGGAGCCCCACTGTTCAAGTTCTTCTTCGGAAAATTCCATCTCTTGAGGGGTGATGACTACGGCTGTCCCTGCTTTTTGTTCTACGGGCCATTGAGATTTAACGATAGATAAACGTTCTTTATCCTTTCCAAAAACTGTTCCTGCCTCAAAAATCTTCACAGTCTGTAGAGGACCTAGAACGCGAGCGGAGAGACATTGCGCGTTAACAGCCGCTTGTGACATACCGCTTAAAAGATCTGTGCGTAAGAAAGGACGCTTCTTGTCAAGAGGATTTGCTAAACCTATATCGCCTTGGTTAGCAAAAGACTGTGTAGAGATTTCTGTAAATCCTTGCTCCACGAGTTGGTCCTTTATTCGCTCGATGCCGCGATAGCGTGCCTGGTCTGGCACTCCCGACAGTGGCGGTAATTCAGTTGCCGGAATACGGTCATAGCCAATGATGCGCCCGACTTCTTCGACAAGGTCTTCAGAAATTGTAAGGTCAGTGCGTTCAAAAGGCGGCATAACGGTGAAGATATCGTTTACTACTATATATGGTAGTGCGAGTCTCTTAAAGGCATTCTCGACTTCTGCTTCCAAGAAATTTGAGCCGAGAACGCTGTTTATTTTTTCAAGAGAAACGGAGACTGATTTGTTCTGCTCGGGATGAGACGGATACTCATCAACCATACCTATAACTTCCCCGCCAGCAATGTTGGTAATGAGTGCAAGTACATCGTGCATGCCATACGCGCAGAGCTCCGGTGAAGGACGGTTTTGGAATCGCTGGCTCGCATCGGTTGAGAGTCGTAGTACCTGTGCCGTATGACGAACCGATGTCCCGTCGAAGTTTGCCGATTCGACTATGAGGTCAGTCGTGCTTGCGGTCACTTCGGCTTCTTTCCCGCCTTTAATACCTGCAATACCGATTGCACTATCAGTATTCGCGTCAGTGATGAGTAGTGCACCCTGCTTCAAGACAAATTCTTCGTTTGAGAGTGTTGTGAATTTCTCACTCTCTTTCGCACCCCGGATCAAAATGGCATACTTCCCATCCTTTTCCTTCAATTTTCCAGCATCAAAGGCGTGGAGCGGTTGACCGATGTTGAGCATCACATAATTTGTCGCATCAACGACATTATTGATGGAGCGCTGACCGACCGACTCAAGCGCTTCGCGAAGCCATTCCGGCGACGGACCCACCCTCACCCCCTTCACCACCGCCCCCATATACCGCAAGCACTTCTTTGCATCCTCAATCTCAACTGAAAGCCCACACCAAGGACTCCCCTTGGCAACCAAGGGGAGTCCTTGGTGTGGTTCGTGGAGGGGGTCGAATTTGAGAGGGAAGTCGAGGATGGCTGAGAGCTCCCGCGCGAGTCCGCGATGCGAGAGGCAGTCCGCCGCGCGATTGGGCAATACTTTCACATCCAACATGTCTCCCTTTATCTCGTCTATTTCAAACGCATGAAAAGTGTACGCGTCGGCAATAGCCTCCACGCTCGGCAATGGCACGTCAAAGTAGGTCTGGAGCCATTTCAGAGAAACTTTCATATGCGGAGACGGGAGGGGGTATGATATATCATACTAGTCAGTCACCTGCTTCGGGGGCACGGATGTCTGTTCGAAAGCGTAGTTGAAACGGATGTCGCCTGAATGGAATAGGCGGGCATCTGGAATACCGTACTTAATCATAACGATACGCTCGAGCCCTGGCCCAAATGCAAAGCCTTGGTATTTCTTTGGGTCAACTCCTGCATTCTCAAGCACTTTCGGATGTACCATACCGGCGCCTCCCAACTCTAACCATTTCTGTTCTTTCTCAAACCATACGTCTACTTCCATCGACGGCTCGGTGAAAGGAAAAAAGCTCGGACGAAAACGGGTCTTGATACTGGGGCCAAAGTACTCTTTAAAAAATTGAGTGAATGTTCCCTTAAGGTTCGCGAACGATATGTCCTCGCCTATAGCCAATCCTTCAAGCTGAAAGAACTGCGCTTCGTGGGTTGAATCAGTTGCTTCGTTACGAAATACTTTACCCGGCACAATAATGCGGTAGGGTGGCTTAATTCCTTTCTTCATTTGCTCCTCCATATAACGGATTTGCACTGGTGATGTATGTGTTCGTAATACTTTCCCCGGCTCACCCTTAATCCAGAACGTGTCTTGCATGTCGCGCGCCGGGTGGTCCTCGGGGACATTCAGCGCGGTGAAATTGTGCCAATCGTCCTCAAGTTCTGGTCCAAAAGCGACGCCGAAGCCCATACGGCCAAAGATGGCCGCAATGTCGCGGATGGCGATAGAAATAGGGTGGAGTCGGCCCGGCTGGTTCATTCTCAAAATATACCAGCAAAAAGGGTAAATGTGCTACAGTTACAGCATTATGAGTTCCGAGGTTCTCGCATACCCTTTTCTTTTTATTGCGATATTTTTTGAATCGTTCGTTCTGGTGACGCTTCTCTCGAAACCTGCACGCGTGGCACGCGCGCGTGTAGCCAGCACCACCACACCAACAGTCGCCGTTATCGTTCCGTGTTGGAATGAAGAAAAGACAGTCGCCGCAACCTGCGAATCACTTCTCGCACTTAATTATCCAAGCGACAAGCTGGAAATCATCCTCGTCGATGACGGGTCGACCGATTCCACACCACAGGCAATGGCTCGGTTCGCACATCATCCCCAAGTGCGCATTATCCACAAGGAGAACGAGGGGAAACACACCGCGCTCAACGCTGGTCTGGCGGTCACGAGCGCCGAATTCATCGGCTGTCTCGATGCCGATTCGTTTGTCGAGCCAGACGCGCTCCGCGAGATAATCCCGTGTTTCGCAGACACGCGAGTCGGGGCCGTGACGGCAGCAATGTCGGTCCATCGCCCGAAGAGTTTCATCCAACACATGCAATATGCTGAATACATATTCGGCATCACCATGCGACACTCTATGTCCTCAATTAATGGTCTCTACGTCACTCCCGGACCATTTTCGTTCTATCGACGCTCAGTCATTACAGAGCTTGGCGATTTCCGCTACGGACACCAAACCGAAGACATGGAAATGGCACTCCGAATCCAGCGTGCGGGATATAAAATCGAGAACGCCGTACGAGCACGGGTCTATACCAAAGCGCCCCACACATTCGGGAAGCTGATAAAACAACGCACACGTTGGACCAGTGGCTTTCTGCGAAATATTCTCGGCGAATATCGAAGTCTCATCGGTAGGCGTAAACACGGAGCACTTGGGGTCCTTGTGCTCCCAAGCGCACTACTCGCCATTGGGAGCGGCATTTTGCTGTTTTTATTAACAATCTTCAAATTCACACAGCATGCGTTCGCCGCATTTTCTGTTCGTGCGGGTGTTCCGGTCAGTTATGCGTTCGTACCGCACGGTTCATTTGACTGGTTTTACTTTCCTGTGAGTTTTTATCTGCTTCTCGGGGCCACAATACTCATTGCCTCGCTTGTTCTTGTCACCGTAGGGAAACGGCTCTCAAGCACACCCGGGGACCTCAAGGTTAGCCTCGTTTCTTATATGCTTCTCTATGGTCTCGTCGTACCTTTGTGGCTCTTGCGCGCGACAGGCGACGTGGCGCTCGGCATACGACGAGATTGGCGCTATTAGTATGTCACTCGTAGTCCGTAATGCACTCATCGCTCTTGGTATCACGATCTCACTCGTGGGCACCGTTGCCTATGCGGTCAATTATTTAAATGACGCACGCATCGCCGAGCTCTCGACCATTGAGGACCAAATCTCTATTGACACGCTCTCTCTCGATACCCAATTTTCTCTTCTCGAGTCGGCACCCTGTGACAGTGCCGCTTCCTCGACAACGCTTATCAGCAGTCTCGCTGACCTGGGAAGCCGCCTTTCCTATACAGAAAACCAATTAGGTACTGACAATGAACAAGTGATACGGCTCAAGCAACAATACTCTCTGCTCGAGATACGCGACTACCTCATCACTAAGCGACTTGCCGCTGCGTGTGGCACAAAGCCCGCGACAACCGTGCTGTATTTCTATAGCAATGCGGGCGACTGTGCTGATTGCGACAAAGCCGGCTATGCGCTCTCTTACTTGCGCGATACGTATCCGACACTGCGTGTCTACTCCTTTGACTACAATCTCGACCTCGGCGCGCTAAGGACATTTATCTTCTTGAACAAAGTAAAACCTTCATTGCCTGCCTTTATCATCAACGGAAAACAATACTACGGCTTCACCTCTCTCGCCGATTTCGAGAAACAATTCCCCAAGGGAGCACTCTCTACGTCAACTCCCCCGCTTTGAGCCGCCTCCCCGATTCGAACGGGGGACAGGAGCTTTACTGCCAAGCGTAGTGAATCACAAGGCATGTCCTCATGCATTTGTGTGAACGGAGCGCCGGCAGAAAGAAAATCCGCTTATGAAACGGATTTTCTTACAAATAGTGTTGCTCTATCCCGTTAGAGCCGGGGGCGGGTCTCGAACCCGCGAACCTATCGATTACAAATCGATTGCTCTACCAACTGAGCTACCCCGGCGAAGTGAGGGAACACGCATATACGTCCTCGTATGTGCTTGTTCTCCGAACGAGCCGAGGAAAGCGTGCAAGCAACGCTTACCACGGCTATCTAACTATACATCCGTTATCTCCGGATGGGTCGCCTTTAGGCTTCCCTTGAATTCCGAAAGTGTTTTCACAAACTCTCTCACATTTTCGCGCGGAGCGGTATCGACATCGTGCCGAGAGCGCAAGTGCCGCACAAGGCGTGTGAGGAGACGCTCTATGGCACGCACTGCCTGAAGCGAGAAGTGCACAATAGCATGACTGGTCATCGCGGCAATACGGCGAGTTTCGTCCCGCACGAATGCACCGAGGTCGACATGCGTCAAAGTGAATTCAACACGTTCGACCGTGTGATC
>Ga0154379_138_pt1 | contig 12321 bp, 19 predicted proteins | sample RifGroA2_FD_105623 | JGI IMG/M metagenome (GOLD analysis project Ga0154379, IMG submission 105623) | Candidatus Kaiserbacteria bacterium GWA2_50_9 | reverse complement strand
GAACGCGACCCTTGCCGATCTCTACGACCCGAATACCATGCCTAAAGACCTTCTCGATGCCCACCACGCGCTCGACCGCGCCGTCGACCGCGCCTACGGCATTACCAAACCCTTCGCTTCTGAAGCGACGCGGCTCGAGTTCTTGTTTGAGAAGTATCAAGAACTCGTGAGTAAGTGAAAATTTCAAGACCCGCTGTTTAGCGGGTCTTGCGGTCAGGAGGGAGATACATCACGGAAACTTCTTCGGCGAGGCCCCTCATTTCTTTCGTTACTGCATTACTTTCAGTTCGCCATGCACGGGGCAAATGTCCGATTTGTGCCAAACCTCTTCCCGAACCTTTCTCCAAACTCTAAATGTGTTGCTTGTTGCACTTTGGCTGACACCTCTTGATTTCTCGAACCTCGAAAGCGTCTGCTTCTGCTGCAGTGTCACAAAAACACAAACCGAAATGCACGACATCTGGCCAGTACTCTTCGCGGAGATGCGAGAGTAGTCTACCTCGCATACCCTCTTCACCAGTACCCTTGCCTATGTAATGCGGATACAGCAGACCATCGGTAGAATTTATGTATCCACAGTAATACACGCCGATAGCCGTGGAGTCCCACTTCCCGATAACTGTTGCGTCGTAAGCATAATGCCCTTGATAAGGATGAACCATGGTCAATGTTAATTAAGCCCTCTAATAATTAATTCCTTCGTTTGGTGATCAATCGCCCGAAGTACAACTATTTTAGTACCGCGATTCCTAATGTCAATACTGTTGACAACTACTTGACAGAAAAATCGACACCTCTAAGATAGAGACATGACTACTCCCCTCCTGAAGAAGCTGCGGGAAGAGCAGGGTCTCTCACAAGCCATTGTGGCGAAGGAGCTCAAGATGTCTCGCCCGACGTATATCTCTCTTGAGCAAGGGAAGCGTAAACTCACCCTCTCCGAAGCAGAATGTTTAGCACAAATGTTTGATATCTCACTTGACGAACTTGTCTACGGAAAACGCCGCAAGGTTGATGTCGTCTTATCGAAAACACCAGTATCAAAGAAGGCAGACGTGGAAGGTGGCTTGCGCATCAACGTGCCAGCCGAGAACAAGGAAAAGTTCAAACAGGTGCTGCTTTATATCCTTGAAAAGATCGGTAGCAAGCCGAATATCGGAATGACTGCACTCTATAAAATTCTTTACTTCATCGATTTTGATTATTATGAGAAATTCGAGGAACAACTCATGGGTGCCGTGTATATCCGCAACCATTATGGTCCGACTCCTGTTGCATTTGCGAAAATCGTGAAAGAGATGGAACGCGAGGGTACGCTTGAAACAGTTGAAACAAAGTATTTTCAGCATGAACAAAAGAAATTCCTTCCTCGCACGAAATCAGAATTGAAACAACTTTCTGGTCAAGAAATTGCACATATCGACGAGACGCTAGCGCGACTTGGCGACAAGAACGCCCGTGAGCTTACTGAGCTGTCTCACCGTGATATTCCGTGGATGTGCGTCAAGGATGGCGAACAACTGGAATATGAATCCGTCTTTTATCGTTCAGACGAAACTTCACAACGCGATTATGGACCGGATCCGTTATGAGGAAACATCAGAGTTCGCTCATGACATCAAGAAGCTCCTCAAACGCTTCCGTTCGCTTCGAACAGATCTCGAAATAGCGAAACACTACGCATTGGTTCCTTTTCATTCCGAGCCGCGTGTAGACACGCACTCTATCGAAGAAATTTCGGGGTCGTGTACAGAGGAAGTGCGAATGTGCAAGATAAAGAAATTCGCCTGTCGTGCGCTTAAAGGACGCGGCATCATGAGCGGTATTCGCGTCACCTATGCGTACCACACCCAACATAAACGGGCGGTATTTATCGAGATTTATTTCAAGGGTGATAAAGAGAATGAGGACCAGAAGCGAATTAAAGATTATTTGAAGAATCTCTAGCGAAATGACTCGGGGATGGGGTGTGCGAGCGCGAGTTTCTTCACTTCCTTTTTCGCTTTCGCGACTGCCGCGTCTGTGCGCATTGTGAGTACCTCAATCATTATTTCGGCAACCCGTTTACATTCTTTTTCTTTAAATCCTCGCGTTGTCATCGCCGGCGTGCCGAAGCGGATGCCGGAGGGGTCCATCGGCTTTCGCGTATCGTCGGCAATCGCATTTTTATTGAGGGTGATGCCCGCCCTGTCGAGGAGCTTCTCGGCTTCGCCGCCGGAAATGCCAAACGAGGTCCACACATCAAGCAGGATGAGGTGATTGTCAGAGCCGCCCGTAAGCATCCGTGCTCCGTGTTTCTTAAACACCTTCTCCATCGCGTGTGTATTCGCGATGATTTGCTTCGCGTATTTCTTAAACGACGGTCGAAGTGCTTCGCCAAATGCTACCGCCTTCGCCGCTATCTGGTGCATGTGAGGGCCACCTTGAAATCCCGGAAACACGGCCTTATCTATTTTCTTCGCCAATTCCTCACTCTCGCGCACGAGTATCATCCCGCCACGCGGTCCACGGAGCGTTTTGTGCGTGGTGGTGGTCATAATGTCGAAACCGTAGTCAAACGGATTCTTCGCAGCCTTGCCCGCGATGAGCCCAGCGATATGTGCTGCGTCCATTACCGAAATCGCGCCCACTTCGCGCGCAATAGAGACAAACTTCTTATAATCGAGCTCGCGCGGATACGCAGAGAATCCCGCGAGCACTATCTTCGGTTTTATTTTCTTCGCGACACGGCGCATATCGTCATAGTCGATTTCGCCGGTCTCGATGTTCTTCATCTTGTACCGCTGGAAATTGAAAATCTTGGTGAGATAGGTCACGGGGTGGCCATGGGTCAAATGTCCGCCATGTGAGAGGTCCATACCAAGCACGGTGTCACCGGGTTGAAGGAGTGCAAAATACATAGCGACATTCGCGTTCGCGCCGCCGAGCGGCTGCACGTTCGCGTATTTCGCACCGAAAAGTTTCTTTGCACGTTCAATGGCGAGCGTCTCCACTTGGTCGGTGAACTCTTGCCCGCCATAGTACCGTCTGCCCGGGGACCCTTCCGAGTATTTATTCGTGAGTGACGACGCCATCGCCTCCTTCACCGCGCGCGAGACATAGTTCTCTGACGGTATCAACTCCAGCCCCTCCGCCTGCCGCTTCTCCTCGCCCATGAGGGCTGTATAGGTCTCTTTGTCTTGTTTTTTAATCCGTGGATAGAAGTTCATAGGTCTATATTAGCTTTTAGTCAAATCGTCCACAATCTTGCGTACTTCACTATATATGTCTTCAACAGATCGCATGCCTGATTGATTTATGCAGTCAATAACCTTCCAATTTTTCTGATGGGTTGCAAGCCAATTTGCAGTCGCATGACTTCGTTCCAAATAGTTTCTGTCTTCTTCCACCGTATCTTTCGTACCCACACTAAGGTGTTGATTTTTCGCCGCACGTTTCTCAAGCAAAAGCTTCAAACTCATCTCAACCGGCACCCTCAAATAAATAATTAAATCCGGTCGCGGGATGTGCAATATCCCGTGTTCCATGCGATCCAGCCATTCAATAAATGTGATGCGTTCCTGTTCGTTAGAAATCTTCCCGCCCTGGTGGATCTGATTTGAGCTTGAGAAACGATCCGCAATAACGACCCTTCCCTCTTCGAGGGCCTGATAGATACGCTCTGTTGACTCCAAGCGATCGAGTGCATAAATCGCCGAGGCGATCTTAGGGTCAAGGTGAAGAAAGTCGCCGTGCTTCCCTGCGAGACACTCCCCAATGAATTCACCGAAGAAATTGCGATCATACGCTGGGAAATCCATCCTCACCGAATCAATACTTTCTCCCATCAGAGTCTCCGCCAAGAGGCGCGATTGTGTCGCCTTACCCGATCCGTCATTGCCATCGAGAACAATAAATTTTCCTTTTTTCATGTAAATTGTTTACCGACGATATTGTTTCTATGGTTCTTGTTGAAAAGTTCTTCACTGCCTTCCATCAAATATATATTTTTGATCCCGACAGCGATAATTGCATTCCAACAAGGTTCACACGCCCACCAATGACCCCAGAGATATAGGTCGGCGCCATTGATCGTATGACCGTGTGACTGTGCGTCAGAAATTGCCCGTGGTTCACTGTGATTTTTCGGATGACATCCTTCACACAGTTCATACCCTTGTCCCGTTGGAATACTTTGTTTCACTCGCTCACACTCATGAGTGAGATGATAATTGCTACCGTTTGCTCCCCTACCGACAATCATACCATCACTCACTATCACCGAAGCAGTTGGCATTGTAGTGTCGAGCGAATGTTCTTTGGCATATTTTTTTGCTTCGACCATACACGGATTATCGGCAGAAACGTAGAGAATCAAACGTCCTGCGGGAATGTAGGGGTAGTGGACGTTTCCCATATCGACCATTTATAGCATATAATCCCGCCATGACCCGATTTGACGCTCTGTACCAGGAAATCCTTTATCGTATCGTGCGAGAAGGCACGCGTGAGATCTCCGAACGCACCAAACACGAAATAGCTGCAATACCAGGGGTGCATTTTTCGATAGACATAGAAAAAGAAGGATTTCCTCTCCTTACGTTGCGAAAAATTCCAATAAAGATGTTTGTCGCTGAGCAGATTTGGTTTATTGCTGGAGTACGGAAACCTGCAGATTTTTTACGCGAATATACAAAAATTTGGGATAACTTCACCAATCCGGCGGATGTAGTAACCGTTGCGTATGGATATCGTTGGCGTAGGCACTTCGGACGTGACCAAATTGATCTACTTATTAAACTACTCGAAAAAGAACCAAGCTCACGACATGGTGTAGTAGTGACGTGGGACGCAGCAGCAGATGGTCTGAGTCTATTCAAGAAAAAGAATGTCCCGTGTCCATACACCTTTACCGTAAATATCATTGGCGGACGCCTCCATCTGCATAACATCGTCCGTTCGAACGATATGCTTCTCGGATTTCCCTCGGACGTGGCTGGCTTTGCATTATTGCAGTGTATCCTTGCACAACGTCTGGGAGTGGAAGTGGGAGTGTACTCGCACTCTATTTCAAACGCACATATCTATGATAATCAGTACGCCGCCGCAGATGAATTGCTAAAAAGGAAGATTGCTCACAAGCCTATCCATCTCACCCTCCCCAAAAACACATTTGAACGCGCCGAGAAGAAAGATCGCACATTGCTTGATGAAATTGTTGCTGATATCGCCAGCCAATACCAACCGCTTGCTCCGATTACTGGTTTACAGGTAGTCTTATAGTATCCATGGCTATACTTACCAAAAAAGAGATTCTCGATCGCCTCCAAAAAAAGAGTATTGTTTTAAGTCCGAGTCTCGATAGCTTCCAGCTTCAAACCCATGCAATCGACTTGCGGCTTGGCTTCACTTTTCTTATCCCAAAGGCGTGGCGCTTAACTAACAACGGTCGAGAAGCATTAGATGTCGACCCTTTGAAAGATCACGGGCCAGAATATTTTGATATTTTTGAACTTGAACAAGGGCAACATTTTGACCTCTTGCCAGAAGAATATGTTCTCGTATCAACCTTTGAAACCCTTAGGATGCCAAACGATCTTATGGCTGTGTTATACCCACGTTCATCGATTAATCGTAAAGGACTCTCAGTGGATTTAACCGGCATTATCGATGCCGGATACGAAGGTCAACTCACGTTGCCCATCCGGAACAATACCAATTCTCAAGTAATACGGTTACACCCCGGTGAACGTTTCTGCCAAATAGTATTTGAGGAGTTGGTACACACAATCATGCCACGAAAAAGCCGCTGGCACCAAAAGGATGTTGTGGAGAAGGGGAAGAAAGAGAGACAAACTGAAATGAAACTGATTTTTAGTGGTGATATCAAGAAGCTGAAAACAAACTACCCAGCCGTTAAATAGCTATGGCGAAGGATTCTCGTATCAGTCTCATTGCCGCTACTGGCAAAAATCGCGAGCTTGGATTCCAGGGCGAGCTCCTGTGGCACCTGCCGGACGATATGCGGCGGTTTAAAGAGCTCACGATGGGGCACCCGGTCATTATGGGCCGTAAAACCTGGGAATCGCTCCCAGAGAGATTTCGGCCCCTCCCCGAGCGTACCAACATCGTTGTGACGCGGCAAACTGGATATGAAGCAATGGGTGCGACAGTTGCTGATTCGTTTGAAGATGCGCGTACCGCTGCGGCGCGCGCGGCAGGCGCAGACGAAATATTCGTCATCGGCGGCGGTGAGCTTTACCGCGAAGCATTGCCGTTTGCGAATCGTCTCTATCTCACGCTCGTTGATGCCGATGCCGATGCCGACACTTTTTTCCCGCCGTACGAAGATATCTTTACGAAAGTCATTTCTGATGAATCACGCGAATGGAATGGACTGACTTATCGCTGGGTCAATCTTGAGCACACATGATCATTTCTTCCCTCCGCCACCGCGCTTCCAGCGGGGACGGAACATCACCGGGGCGAAAATGTCTTCGTCTGGTTGCACGACAAGCCAGTCGCGTTTGGGTGACCTATTCTTGAAAATGATATTTGGAACACCTCGCAGGACGACGAGTGGTGTCCGCTCTGCCACTTCGCCCATATGGAGCCCAGCTGCGGCGGCCAAGGCATCGACAAGATTTGCCAATTCAATTCGTATAGGTCTCCCGAACAAGTCGGGTTCGCCCCGGTAATCGCGTAGCGGGTCAATGCCGTCCCATGCGAGCGCGAAGCCGATTGCACCTCGGCGCAGAAGGTCGCTCTTCGAATCGCTAATAATAACCGCAATCTTCTTAACACCGTAAGTTTCCTGAAGCCATAAACGTAACTGGCGAGCACTCTTGAAAGGGTCTTTCGGATAGAGGATGTAGTGTCCATTCCCATTGCTTTCGTCGATGCCAGAAGAACCGGTTATAACGCCTCGAGCGATTGTGAAAAGTTTCTTGTGCGGCGCACGCGGCACATGCCGATACCACTCGGCTTCACTGATAATGATATCTTTCTTGTTCGTCCCCTCTATCGGTACACAAGCCCCTTCTCCTATCGAGACTACTTTCGAAGAAATCGCAACGATGTCTCCCTCGCGAAGAGTCAGTGTCGACGCGCGTATCGCGGCCTTCAAATCATCTTTGGGTGGAATGAGTACGCGGAGTTTGTAGGGGTACAGGTGCATATCTCTAAGGATTTGTCCGAGTGATAGTTACCCCTGGGATACCGTTGTCCCACACAGTGCTTTTCTTGATTGTGATTTCGACTGTCTGTATACGAGAGTTCTCCAAGATCTTGATCGCTATATCTTCAGCGATTCTCTCAAGTAAATACCGACTCTCTCCCTCAATGACTGCTTGGATTTTATTTTTTATGTCTTTGTAGTCAACGGTATCTTCTAACCGATCACTCTTGCCTACTGACCCCACAACGACACCAAGCCGAACCGAAACTGAAAACTCTTGTTCAACGCTACGCTCTACAGAACCGACCCCATGCCTGCCCTTAAACAGTAACGAATCAATGTGAATGTAGTCCATAATGTGTAGTTAGGTTTATATACCGCAAAAGACTACTCACGATTCGGGAGTAGTCTTTTGTATTGGAACTACTTAGATCATGATTACTTCACTTCCACGCCCATACTCCTTGCAGTTCCGGCGATGGTGCGGCCGGCCGCTTCTGGAGAACTTGCATTCATATCGGGGATTTTTTCTGCAACGATTGCATCAATTTGCGCCTTGGTAATCGTTCCTGCCTTCGTCTCTTTCGCTTTGTCCGACCCCTTCTCGAGGCCGAGCGCCTTGAGAATCAGGCGCGAGGCTGGCGGGTTCTTCGTAATAAACGTGAAGGAGCGGTCGTCGTAGACCGAGAGCTCGATTGGAATAATGGTCCCCTGTTTATCTTTCGTTGCCTCGTTGAATTGGGTCACGAATTGACCAATGTTCACGCCAGCAGGGCCGAGCGCGGTACCGACCGGCGGCGCAGGCGTCGCCTTTCCACCCGGGATTTGCAGCTTTATCTTTTTTACGACTGTTGCCATAACGTCCATACGCTAACACGACGTATGGAAAACTACAAATCTCAAGCACGAAATTCGAAATTATTAAAATTTCACTCTGCTGATTTCAGTAAAATTGAGCTTAGGATTTTAGTGAGTTCGACTCCTTCGCGCTCGAGCGAAATGCGTCTCGCTTTTAGAGAATCAGAAACATCGATAAGCTTTAGCCAATAGACGCTTTCTTTTGCCTCTTTACGTGCGATTTTTATTCGCATTGCGAAGTCTCTTTTACTTAGAGCTTCATTTGCTTCAATGTAATTCGCCCCCACAGATCCAGACGAGCGAACTAATTGTTTGCCATCTTCTATATTTGCAACCGAACGTGAGAGTGTTTTTACGAACTCGCGAACCGCCATAGCAAAAGCCAGTGTTCGCTCCTCAAGGTCAAAAGTCTTCTTCTCTTTTTGTTCCACTCCAGAATTGTACTACCGTTTGGAATTTCGTATTTGAGATTTGTTGCTTAACTTGATGTTCTACAATTTCCTAATTTGGAGAAAATCAAGTTCCACTGGCGTCTCGCGGCCGAACATCGAGACCATCACCTTCACCTTGCCGCGATCCTCATCTATCTCCCCCACCTTGCCCTCCAAGTCTTTGAATGGACCGTCGGCAATGACGATAGGGTCGTCCTTCACGAGGTCGATGCGGTGCTTCGGCGCTTCTGCAGTCATGCGCTTCATCAGTGTTGCTACTTCAGATTCTTCCATTGGTACTGGCAAATTGCCGGAGCCAACAAAACCAGTCACCCTTGGAGTATTGCGGACTACGAACCACGAGTCGTCGTCGACAATCATCCGCACGAGGATATAGCCCGGATAAATCTTCTCCTCCTCGACCGTGCGTTTCCCTCCCTTCACGCGAATTTTCTTCTCGGTGGGAACGATGACATCGAAAATCTTTCCCTCCATGCCGAGCGATTCGATACGCTGCTTCAAGTTGCGTTCGACGGCATTCTCATACCCGGCATAGGTGTGAATGGTGTACCAGCGCGCATCCTCCAGTTTAAGCGTTGTCTCATCACGAACTTCTTTGCGCTCCACGGGCGCAATATCCGCCATCTGTTGTATTTCGTTTTCGTCCATAAGAAAAGCTTAAGCTCCGGCAACACTACTCACTCCTAAACTGAAGAGGTAGTCGAGAAGTCCAACGAGAAGTGCGATGGCAAGCGCAATGAAAATAACTACGAGCGTGTGTGCAAGTGCCGTCCGATTGCTCGGCCAAACAATGTGGGTAAACTCTTCGCGAACATGCTTCAGATAGGTGAAAGGTGAGGTCATAAAAGATGTTTCGGTTAACCCAGCACCTAATTTTGTTGCAAAATTAGGTGCTGGGTGAAATAAAAAAGCCCTGCGGGCTCTCTATATTGAGAGCATACTACGAAGCACAAAACGCGTCAACTATCGAATTTCGTAGGTGATGGAGACAGAAGCGTTGTAGGTATTTTCTCCTGCCGGAATGTTTGGCGCTTCAGCCTTCGATACCATCATGTCGCCGCCCATACCGTATGCCATTGGATACGGATACCCGCCCGACGACTCACTGAAATTCACAATCTTTCCCAATGTCACGCCAAGCTGGTCTGCGAGGACCATTGCTTGCGCCTGTGCTTTGTTGATAGCGTCCGCGCGCGCGGCGTCGTAGCCGGCAGTGGAATCATCGAGCGCGAAATCCGGACCATTAACGTTCTGTACCTCAAGCTTCCCGAGCCCGCCGAGCATCGCACCGACCGCAGAGAGGTCGCGCATTGTTATTTGCACCGTTTCAGATACTTGGTAGCCGGTTATTTTGGGCGTGCCGCCGTAGTAGTCGGGGCATGCCTCTCCCCGTGTGCACGGATTCGGGTACGAATATTGCGGACTGATGTTATAGGAGAGCGTCTTCACATCCTTGTCGGCAACACCCTGCTCTTTCACAAAATCGAGTACTGCGTTTGCCTGTTTAGTCGTGGCATCCTGAGCATCAACAACGGTCGTCGCCGTGTGCTGCACCGTGAACGAAACCCGCGCGACGTCCGGCGGAAGTGTCGCCTGACCCGAGCCCTGCACCGTGATGGTATCAGTCGCCGGATTACCGGGACGACCAAAATTCGCAGCGGTGCCTATTGTTTCGGCAAGGAGGAACAAGGCGAGTATAGAGAGAACACCGACCAGCGCAATGCGCACGACACCACTGTCAAAAATCTCATATAAAGGATTATTCATAGCATAACCAATTAGGGATAGTACCTACAGTATAGCACTACACTTTTATTGTCCCTGGAGCGTTGCGAGAAGTTTTGCAAGTGCTACATGGGCCGGCAGTGTCGAAACAGCGAGATTTGGATCGGTCCAGTTCGTCACTCCTTTATCAATCGCGTCGAAACGCAAGACATCATTCCCGCGTGCGAGGTAGTACGCGGTGTCAATAATACCTTCAAAACGCTCAAGCGATACTACGGTAAAACGGTGGGTGCCGAGTACGGTGGAGGTGAAGGAAGTAACGCTTACCGGCAAACCAGATGCGCCGCCAATAGCGGTCTGTTGTATGGTAGCGAGCGCAGTCGAGGACGCAGCTATCTCATACCGACGGACGACAATGCCGCTTGTCGCATCCGACATAATGGCATCCATCTCATAAGCCGCGACACTCGCCGCATCGGGAAATTCTGCACCAGCAAAACCATCGGGTACCGCGAACGAAATTCCTATGTCTGGAAGCGACATGTTCGGTGGCGGACATGCGGGGAAGGTACACGAGCTGTCCGTACGCGACACTGCGGTTCCATCGGGGCACACAAGCGCATCAACGGGACACGCGATCGGCTGGAGTGGATGCTCCACGGCATTTCGGTACACCAATCCTCCAATCCCTATAAGAATAATGGCCAAAATCCCGAGGAATAAGCTCTTCATGGGTGCATGATATCACGCGTCCCTAAATCGTTGGGGTGGTCGATGGGTCACGATCCCACAACCTTCTGCGCCACAGGCAGATGCTCTACCAATTGAGCTACGACCACCATGACTTGCGCGGTATGCCGCGCAGTTTTTTTATAACACGAAAACGTAAAATACGCCTTAATATTTCGGATTTTCTTCGGTGATACCCGCTTCGTGGTTTGCAAGACGTGCAAGCGCGAAGAGGAGCGAGGAGAGGCGATTCAAGTATGCCAGTGTCTCGGGAGTCAGTTCGCGCAGCCCAAGCTCTTTCACCGCGATAACACGTCGCTCCGCGCGGCGCGCAAGCGTCCGCGCGACGTCGAGGAGCGCGGAGAGTTCGGTCCCGCCTGCGATTGAGAATCCCTTAAGCTTCGGTATCTCTTTTTCTATCGCATTCACGATGTTCTCAATATTCTTCACAACGCCCTCCCCCACACTTTTATTAGCGCCGGCAACTTCAGCTTGGATGATGAAAAGTACCTCCTGAGCATCGCGCAAAGCTTCCGTAATACGCGTCTCACCCGCACTCCGCATTTTCACGAACCCGAGAAATGCATTCAGTTCGTCCAGAGACCCGAGCGCTTCGGGCAATTCCGACGACTTCGATATCCGCTGTTGATTACAGCCAAACGCGGTCGTCGTGCCTTTGTCTCCCTTCCCCGTAAAAAGCGCCATATAGCCCCAGTATAGAGTACTGCGTGAGATACCAAGCTCTCTGGCTATGAGAGCCTTAACTGCCTCTGCATTCATTATCTCTTTTTTTGGGTGTCAGACAGCTTGAGCGTGATCTCGCCAACCAACTGCAAGAGCTGTGCATTTTCTCTCTTCAACTTAATGATCTCTGAGATAGTTGGCAGGCCTTCTGTCTTCTTGGCTATCCAGCCATAGATAGTGTTCTCTGATATGCCATGGTCGCGCGACGCATCACCGACAGAAACGCCCTCATTCTTGATGCGATTGATAATCTGCTCCTTAACCTCCTGAGAGACCTTGTGTTTCTTCATATGCTTGTATGTTAGTGCAGTTAATCATACAAGAATGGTGTATGAAATTTGGGGGACAGACCATTTTCCATTTGCTTCTCTTTTTGTTTTGGCGGAATTCGGGGCGGATTTATTATTTCTTTAACTTAAATCTTTTTTCTTCTCCTCAAATTCTTTTTTATCAACCTCGCCTTTGGCGTAGCGTTCTTTCAAAATTTCGAGTGGTGACTTGTCTTTTCCATGCGTGCCATCGCCATGATTGTGTCCGCACCGTGACCATTTCCAAAATTACCTCGTATTAAAGCGACAATCGCCCAGATTACGAGACCCCAGAAGACGATCATAAATATCCAACCGAACCCGCCCATAAATCCATATCCAAAGTTTC
>Ga0154379_105_pt3 | contig 12852 bp, 10 predicted proteins | sample RifGroA2_FD_105623 | JGI IMG/M metagenome (GOLD analysis project Ga0154379, IMG submission 105623) | Candidatus Kaiserbacteria bacterium GWA2_50_9 | reverse complement strand
CCACAATCACAGGAATATTGACGGCAAGGTACGCAAGAGAACCGACAATAACACCGATGCCAATACCCGGAAGACCCCAGACCGGATACAAATACACGGTGCCAGCGATAATGCCGAGATTGTAGAGGACCGGCGACACCGCGAAAAGTACAAAACGCCGGTGCACTTGCGTCACGCTCCCTAGCACACCCGAGAGACCAAGGAGAATGGGTTGCAGAAGCAGGATGCGTGCAAGCAGGATGAATTCAGTTTGGTATGCGGATGATACGAAATCCGGATACAAGAACGCAAGGAATTGCGGCATGAGAACCGCAAGTACGATACAAATAAGCCCCCCAACTCCAAACAGAAACGTCGCGGATTCGGAGAGAAGACGCCGCGTTGATTCCCTATCCATACCCGTTATCCGTGGGATGAGAACATAGGCGCTCACCAGAGAAGAAACAAGAGCAAAAACCAAATCCGGCACGCGGAAGGCGGCATAATAGAGATCAAGCACCTGCCCTGCGCCGAACGTGTGCGCGAAGATACGGTCACGCAGGAGTGCGAGGATTTGTGAGGCAAGCGTAAGCGCTGCAAGCAAATACGCGGCCTGATGGAGACCTTGTATTGGGGCCGCGAGACGCACATACGCGGCTTGTCTCAAGCCGCGTAGTGGTGCTGCGATGCGTTCGAAAGTCTCCCGAACCATCGCCCTATAATACTCTACTCCCTACTCACTTAACAGGAGTCGAAAGGAGGTTCGCTGGGAACGGATTTCTTCCTGCTTCGAGTGCGGTAAGCTGCGTAGCAACCGCGTTTGCATTGTCGCTCGATATACTAGCGATCGCCTGAACTTGCTCGAGTGCTTTCCGCGTATCACCCTGCTTCGCATACACTGCAGCAAGGATATAGCGCGCATTCGCAAATTGCGGATTCGCGGAGACTGCAGAACTCAAAGCAGTAGCGGCATTCGCGAGATCGTTCTGGGCCGCATAGAGGACACCGATCTGGAAGAGAATGTTTGGGTTGTTCGGGGTGAAATACGCAGCAGCAAGAGAAGCGGTAAGAGCGTCCTTCACATTACCGTCCTGCACCAGAAGTTGCGAGAGAAGGAAAATCGCAGCGGTGAAATCTTGCTTGAGTGAAATGGCATCCATCAAGTTCTTTTGTGCTGCTTTGTTATCGCGATGTGCGATATCAAGTTGCGCAATAATGTACGGGATCTGTGGATTGGTCGGATTGAGGGTGCGCGCTTTATCGTAGGCGGTTTTTGCACTATCGTAAGCACCTGCCACCTGCAACGGTACTGCTTGAGCATACAGATTTCCAAGTGCAATCCAATTCTGATAATCGGACGGACCGAGCTTCGTTGCGGTGAGCGCAGCGTTAATACCGGTCGAGAGCGCCGTCTGGAACGCCTTCTGTGCATCAGCCGGTGACATCGTTGTGGATGCAGCTATTTGATTAAGACGGGCAGTCGCAACACTGGATTGGACCTTATACGCTGCGGCAGCTGGGGCGAATGAGATTGAATTTTGTGCTGCCTTGTCGGCTGCATCAAGATTTCCAGCAGCATATGCTGTATTCGCCACCGCGAGCTGATACGTCGCGATGTAGTGCCCCACGAGAGAATAGGCAGCTACAACGGACCCAAGAAGAAGGATGGTGAGTGAAAATACGATGACGAAACCGAGTCGTGGACTCCGCGAGAACACAACACCCGACTGGTTCCCATCCGTGCTGAAACGCACTGTTGAGGCAAAGAGACCTGCAAAAGCAAAGGCGAGTATGAGAGTGAGTGTGTTCGGTAGGTCAAAGACCGCGACAGTGAAGAGATACACGGATGCAATGAACGAGAACATCGAGACATACCGGACGAACACGTCTCGTGGTGCACGCGAGATGAGCATACGTGAGCCGAGCACGATAAGAAGCGCAATGAGCCCGACCCATGCAAGAACTCCAACGAAACCAGTGGTCACGAGCGATGTGGGAATGAAGCCAATACCCGAAGTGAAATCAACATTCCAAAAGGCAGTCGAATTAAGCGATGCGTCCCGATACTTGAGCCATTCAGCTCCAAACGTACCCGGTCCCGAACCAAAAACCGGGGTGGTGGCATAAACCTTTTGAGCAACATCGAACGTTGATTGCCATGAGGGACGAACGTCCAAGACATTTATATGGAGTGCGCTCGCAAGAGCACCACCAAGCGTCCCTCCAATAAGGAAGAACAACGAGAGCGCGAGGAGCGCGAGCGGCATGACGAGTGAGTGCCTTCCCTCTTCAGCCATGGATGGCTCTTCGTCGACCACCGTAACATCATCAAGATCCGTGTCCCTTACCTGCGAACTGCGTCTCATCACTGATTCAACGAAGAGCCCGAGAGAGACAAGAGCAACAAGCACCCACACGAGCGATGTGTTGTACACGGCGAGCAAAACAACCGCCCCGACACCACTTCCGAGAAGTACCCGATGTGCGCGCTGAGGTAATTCAAGCTCCCGAAGTGCGAACAAGATACCTATCACACCGAGTCCGAGCAAGAAGGCGAGATCGTTGGTAGAGCCAACGATTGAAAATGCGGGAGAAACAGTGTCCGGTGAAAATTGCCCGACAATAATGACGAGAAGCTGGAGCACGACCAACACAACGAATGCGAGAGCCCCTGCGCGAAGATAGGTACGATATTGTTCGGGACGCCGAAGCACGAGCGCCGTGAGCGTTCCCAGAATCGCCGCCACAAGCATGAAGCCGAGCGTGTCTACCTCAAGAGCCGACCCCCACAGAGCATTGCTGAATACTGTTCCAGAGAACGCCGCCGATAGCGCATATGCAACGACAGGAAGCCAGAGTGCTCCGACAAGTGCGAGTGGCGGAAAGATGACATTACCGCGCGAAAGGCGAACAAGGATGTAAAGTGCGAGCGTTATGAGAGCACCTACTGCAAGAACAAAGGTTTTTATGGTCGCAAGCGAGACAGTGACATTCGGGACGAAGATAAATACTGCGGCGATAAGTGTCACAAAAAGCGCCCAAACACCTACGGTCTCGAGTGAGTGACGACTCGGCGCGATAGCTGGTTGATACGGAGGCATGGTTATTTATATTACTACCTAACTGATAATACCGTTTAGTATACTCTGATTGTTACTTCGAAGAAGGATTATCCCCACTATTCCGTAAGGTGACACCTTGTATTCAGTTTGTACCACTTGACTCCGTAAGGTGACACCTTATGATTAACACATGACAAAGCGGAATACTCCGTTTACTGTGGGCGAATGGTACCACTGCTTTAATCGCAGCATTGATAAGCGCATAGCATTTGAAGATTCTCGAGATTATCATCGCTTTCTCGAACTTCTTTATTTAGCAAATGATCAGCTGCCTCTCCGACGTGACGACATAGGCATACGCAAGTTTGAAGAAGTTTTGAACATTCCTCGCGGCAAAATATTCGTTACTATTGGCGCATTCTGTCTGATGCCACACCACTTCGACTTGGTACTGAAAGAGATTGTGGATGGAGGTATTACTGCGTTTATGCGAAAGATGGGGACGGCATACACTCTATACTTCAACGCACGACACAAACGAGCGGGCAATCTGTTCCTTAAGCCCTTCCAATCTCGGCATGTGGCCACAAACCGCTCCTTCCAACACCTGGTGAACTACATACACTCTAATCCGGCAGTGCTCTATGAGCCCGGATGGAGAACCAATCATGTAGTAGATCCTCAGTTCTTGGAAGAACAAATAACGGCATATCCGTATTCAAGTCTTGGCGCCCACAGAGGCGCGCATACACCGACCGCCGCTATTGTGGACGCACAGCTACTTTCTGCAGGGCGCACTGTTTCATTACAAAAAATGTTGCAAGAGGCACGGCAGTATTGCGCTGATTCCAATCTCCCATAATGTTTACATGTGGTATAATGCATTTGGACCAGGCTAGGCGATCGCCCAGCACCACTTTTCAAAAAGTGGTGCTGGGAGGAAAGTCCGAACATGCAATTCTGGAATGCTGGGGGCTGGATGCTGGATGCTGGAAGTTTCCAGTCTCTAGTTTCCAGTCCCTAGCCTCTAGTAAACAGGTAGTGGGTAATGCCCGCCGTCCGTGAGGACAGAGGTGACTACAGTGACGCTGAGGGCGAAAGCCGGAGGCTCCCTTCGGGGAGAATCTCGTTGAAAAACGAGGGTGCAACGACCAAATCCTTACCCGCATGCAAGGCCGTACTCTGGAGTGCTGGAGGCTGGGGGCTGGATGCTGGATGCTGGAAGTTTCCAGTCTCTAGTTTCCAGTCCCTAGCCTCTAGTAAACAGGTAGTGGGTAATGCCCGCCGTCCGTGAGGACAGAGGTGACTACAGTGACGCTGAGGGCGAAAGCCGGAGGCTCCCTTCGGGGAGAATCTCGTTGAAAAACGAGGGTGCAACGACCAAATCCTTACCCGCATGCAAGGCCGTACTCTGGAGTGCTGGAGGCTGGATGCTGGATGCTGGAATGAATCCAGTTTCTAGTCTCCAGTCTCTAGCCTCTAGTTTGTGCCGCTCGAGGTGTTGAGTAATCAACATCCCAGATAAATGGTCGCTCACGACAGAATTCGGCTTATCGGTCTGGTCCACAAAAATGCGAACACCCGCGCTCCTGCGCGGGTCTTCGCTTTTTACTCACTATTCACTATTCTATTTCGCAAACACCGCCCGCGCAAGCCAATTCCCTCTTCATATCGCTCTCGTCCTGTCGCTCATACGCAATGAGCTGAGAATAATCTACATTGGGAAAGCTCGCCATACGTGCTTCATACTCTTCTTTTGTTATCGTCTCGTACGGCGCGAGGCGGTAGACGTGGTTACTGCGTGGGAGGAATGAGAGCCCGCCGACAATATCCCAATTTTTCTGCACCCAATCGACGACCGGTATCCACTCATTCTCGCTCACCGAGATGGTCGCAGAAGGATTGTGATGTGTGTAATTAAGCTTGACCATCTTCCAGTATTCAAGTTGGTCAAGCGCGGTGAGGTCGTCTTTGAATCGCGCCTCCTTGGAGTGGTCGGGCGCCTTGACCGGAAATTCGAATACATAGGTATTTGCTTCTTCGAGCGACTGCCCTACTTCCGGGTAATACGGTACACCCTGATCGCGCATAAGTTTGAAAAGCGAATCGGTCGCACTGATGCGTACGCGGCGGATGTAGTACGGTGCATGGCGCGGGTGGATACCCGAGGCGCAGTTGAAGGTCTGCGAAACAGTGCCTGAAGGCTTCACCGCAGTCACCGCCATCGAGCGGGCGACGCCAAAACGCTTTGCATAGGTCATATTCGTCTTGTCCGCCATATCGCGGAGCTTGCGCATTACTTCCGGTTTCCGCACAACCGGCGAATCCCATTGCCCCGTTATCGAAACGCCGAGGAGACGCTCTTCGGCGCAATGGTCGATCCAATCTTTTGAGATGTAATTGAACTTCGTGAGCGTTGATTGATAGGTGCCGAGTATCGCCGCGAGACGCGCCTTCTTCAGAAGCGACGCTTCGGTGTCATTTGCACGCGCAATGACTTCAGAGAGATTACAGAATTGTTTTGATTGCAGGATGATCTCGGCGCACGGATTCACGCCGATAGATCCCTGTACCACGCCCTCCTCGCTGATAAAACCGACTTTTTTGAAGTAGTCCACACGACGCTTCGGCAGGCTTGCCGTAAGTGACCCGCGGTTGAAAATGCCCCGTTCGCCGCTCCCGCTCTTCATAAGCGCGACCCATTCGTCCATGAGCTCGGTATTGGTTGGTTGTACTTCGTACACGGCCGAGTTGTTCGCTATTGAACGATGCGGATCGGTCATGTAGAACTGACCCTTCTTGGCATCGCGCATCTCGACATCATCAAGGTCGGAGAGTGATATCATCGCGGTGCGCCGCACGCCGCCGGCCACCACGCATTCACCTATCTTGCAAATGACATCGTGCGCGTCGATAGTGCGCAGGCGACGCCCTTGACGCGAGAGTACTTTTTCGCGAGTGAACGCAAGCAGAGATTTGAGCGGCTCGGGGCCGGATGCTTTGCCGCCCATTGTCTTGAGGCGCGCACCCGCAGGACGTATCTGAGAAAAATCGAAAGTAACATCATTCCCCGCATACCATGTTGTGAGCCCGAGCGTGAGCGCATCACACCAACCTTCTTTTGAGTCGGCGATGGTGTGTATGTTAGCCTTCTTCCCTCTCTGTTTCATGATCTGCGGGAGCTGTTCCACATTCTGACTCTCTACCGCAAAACCAACGCCACATCCCTGCATCGAGAGATACATAATCTCAGCAAAATCTTCGAGTTTGGTCGGCGCAATGAAAGTGCAATTGTACGCACAGGTGTTACAGCGTCGCGCCGGCTCGCCCGAGAATTGCATCAGACGCATTGAAGGCATCACTTCTTGTTTCAATATACCCGTACGCACTTCCACATATTCTTTTTCAATCAGTTTGTTGCCGAGATTTTCGCGCATGAAGCTGATATAGCGATCCACGGTCTCCACCCACGTCTCGCGCCGACCCTCGGACGGTATCCATTTCGCATAGGTGCGCAAGTAGACGAACTCACCGAGAGAATTACCGTCAAAATATTTTTTGCTTTCTGCGGCAAGCTTCTTCACATGTTCCGGAATTTCCGCATGCGCCGCACGCAATTGTGCGCGCTTATCGCGGTAGAGGATATAGGCCTTTGCCGTCTTCACATAATCATTCAGAATGAGATATTTCTCGATGGAATCTTGCTGGCCCTCAACGGTTGGGAGAAAACTCTTGTATTTCTTCGCGAATCGCCCGAGTTCTCCCGCTACCTGATGCGCCACCAACACGGCATCTTCCTGACTACCCTCTTCTGCCACAACCATTGCCTTCCAAATAGCAGCGGCTATCTTATCGAAATCGAATGCAACGAGTCGTCCATCTCGTTTTTCTATCTGCGGTATCATCTCGCGATACCGACGCGTTTCTTTTGAAATAGGTGTCTCTACCGCTCCTAAAACTTGAACGGACTGCACTTTCGTATGGGTGGAAACTCTCGCGGTTTTGGACATGGTTTGAAAGGGCAAAAGGAATAAAAATGTATAGAGCTATTTTACTCCTCCCTACAAAAAACACCCTGTGGACAGTGTTATTCTGTAACGCTTGGGAAATTTTTCAATGAGAGTGGCGTGCCGATTACGACATTGTGTTCGCGTGCGAAACCTGCGACGGTCTCTAGGACATATCGAGCCGGGGCGGTCGGATAAAAGACATTCGGGTATGTTTCGGGTGCAACATCCTGCTCGATAGATACAACTTGTCCTTGAGCATCCAGCCAGAAGATATCGACTGGGATGAGCATATCATTCATCCAGAAGCCGTAAAGGTCGTCTACCAGAAACACAAAGAGCATACCCTCGTCCAGCGCAATACTCTCTCGACCACCAAGACCAAATTCTCGTGCCGCTGTTGTTGTCGCATACTCGATTCTCAAGGACACTCCGCCAAATTCTGCGGTTGAACCAGATTGTGCCTGCTCTATCGACTCTGTGGATTGGGAGGGTGCTGTTTTATTGATAAGTAAGAACGCTGCGCCAGCCACAACCACGATTAAAAGCACTATGTAGAAAGTCCGTGTCATATGCCTCATCGTACCACTATAAAGCGGGGTTGCAATATCCCCTTTTCGAAAAATTGCGGAGGCGGAGCGATTCGAACGCTCGGAGGGTTTCCCCTCACACGCTTTCCAAGCGTGCGCACTAGACCGCTATGCGACGCCTCCGTGTATGAGTGTTATAGCAATTTTATGCTCCCGGCGCGAGGAGTGCCTTGATACGCTCCTTAACCGGCGGATGGGTGGCAAACAAGTTTTCAAGCCACGCCAGTTTATTCCCCTCTTGCTTACCGAAGGGCTCATCGATAAAAAGATGTGCGGTCGCATGTGATGCATGGTGCATCGAGATATTCGCCGAACTTATCTTTTGGAGAGCGGACGCGAGTCCTTCGGGATAGCGTGTAAGCAAGGCACCCGATGCATCCGCAAGAAATTCGCGCCGACGAGAGACTGCGAGCTGAATAAGTTTCGCGGCGATAGGGGCGAGAACAATACCAACAACCGCAAGAATCATAAAAATTGCACTCCCCTGCTTGTTATCGCTTCGGCCACCGCCATAAAACGACATGCGCAGAAAGATATCTGCAACGATGGCGACGGAACCCGCAAGCACGACCGCGATAGTCATAAGCAAGATATCGCGATTCTTGATATGCGAGAGCTCGTGCGCGATGACCCCTTCAAGTTCCGGCCGCGAGAGCATCGAAAGGAGTCCGGTTGTCGCGCACACGACCGCATGATTCTCGTCACGACCAGTTGCAAAGGCATTTGGCGCCGCGTCGTCTATCACATACAACTTCGGTTTCGGCAAACCTGCCGTAATCGCGAGATTCTCGGTAACCGTGTAGAGGTCGAAGAATTCTTCTCGAGTCGCTGGCCGTGCGTGACTCATCGAGAGCACGAGCTTGTCGGATTGCCAGTAGGCGTAGAAATTAGTCGCCACGGCGATAAAAACCGCGATATAGAGAATAGTAGGATTGCCGTAGTACCAGGAAATCGCGTACCCGACCGCGATAACAACGACCAAGAACCCGAGTATGAGTACCCAGGTCCGGCGAATATTGCTTGAACGTTGTTCGTAGAGGTTCATACGTCACTATCTAGCATTTTCATACCTTCCTCGTATACCAAAACCTGATTCTTTCCTTCTTTTGCCTTATATACAGCTACATCAGCCTGTTTAATGAGAGTTTCTGAATCAGCAACATTTGATGCATCTATCGGACGGACTCCGATACTCGCGGTTACCGTGCGCTCATGCAGCTTCGGGTCATTTCGCAGATTCTCACAAATTTCATTTGCAATTTCTATTGCTTTGTCTTTATTCGCACTAGATAAAAATATATAAAATTCATCCCCGCCAAATCGCGCAACGATGTCTGATTTACGAACTGAGCCAGTGAGGATTTCTGCAACTTTCTTTAATACAGTGTCACCTTCGGTATGTCCGAAAGTATCATTTACTTTCTTGAAATTATCAAGATCTATAAATAGAAGGGCAGCTTCTTTCAGCTGTTCAACACCGCGACGACGATGTTCCTCTATTTCCCCGCGGATAAAGGGGAGTGAATTTTCAAGTTCGTTTACAAGAAACTTGCGATTTTTTAATCCTGTCAGCGCATCGGTAACAGTTTGTTCCTCAAGCGCCTTGTCAAATGCATTTCTATACTCCGTGCGCTCGTCAATGAAATCTTCCTTTTCGTCGGAAGTTATTCCGTACCTTTCTTCATCCGCTTTTTCTATCGCGCGACGTTCATTCTTGCCTTCTTTCCCCATAGTTTTAGAACCGTACCTTCACCGGTTCGTTGGCAGCCGCATCGGCAGCGGCGAGTTCGAAGAGGTCCATCGGTTTGAAGCTGAAAGAAGAGGCGATGATATTACCTGGAAATGATTGCTCCGCGGTATTCAGGGTCATCACGGTGGTGTTGTAGAAGCGGCGAGATGCTTGAATCTTGTCTTCGGTGTCGCCAAGCTCTTTCTGGAGCTGGAGGAAATTCTGGTTCGCCTTGAGGTCGGGATACGCTTCAGAAACGGCAAAGAGCGTCTTGAGCGCGCCTGAAAGCATATTTTCTGCTTGCGCCTTCCCTTCTGCACCCGTGGCACCCATCGCGGCGGCGCGCGCTTTCGTCACATTCTCAAACGCACTTGATTCGTGTGTAGCATAGCCCTTCACCGTCTCGACAAGATTCGGAATAAGGTCATAGCGACGCTTCAGCTGCACTTGGATGTCCGCCCATGCCTCTTTCGCCTGATTTACGAGCGAAACCAGCCGGTTATACGCGAATATTACCCAAAGCACGACTACTGCGACGACTATAAGAATGATGGTTGTTGTAGACATAGACAAAGTATATACCACCCGTGGTATGATTCAAGCGAATTAACGTAATTAATATTTAAATCATATGAGAAATCCTATCGGGGCTATTGTCGTTCTTGTTGTCATTATTGCAGGCGGTTGGTATCTCTTAAAAGGAAAGCCGGCAGAAGCGCCGGCACCAGATGCAACGATTACTGGTCAGATGCCTGCAGACGACAGCTCTGTTCCAGAAACGGTCGTGAAAGACGGACTTCCAACTGATGTAATCGTTGAATATACTGACGCGGGCTTCTCACCTGCGAGTGTCACAGTCCCTCTCGGCACCTACATCGTATTCGTGAATCAAAGCTCGAAGAATATGTGGGTCGCTTCGGCGATGCATCCAACGCACACTGCCTATAGCGGTACGACTCTTGCTCAACACTGTCCAGACACCACAGGCACCGCATTTGACGAATGTAAGGGAGATGCGCCCGGAAGCTCGTACTCATTTAAGTTCAATAAAGCGGGAGAATGGAAATATCACGACCACATCGATGCGACTAAGTTCGGCACAATTATTGTTACTCCCGCAACAACATCCTAACGCACCGTTTGAGCCACTGTCTTCACGACCCACGGGTCGAGCATATCGGGGATAATTTTCGCTGCGGTCGGTTTCTTGATTAGCGCCGCGAGTCCGCGAGCGGCGCGGAGCTTGATTGCTTCAGTAATCCTCTTCACACCTTTATCGAGCGCACCGCGGAAAATACCGGGGAAAACGAGAGAGTTATTTATCTGATTCGGGAAATCAGAGCGGCCAGTGCCAATGACCATCGCGCCCGCCTTCTTTGCAATATTCGGCAGAATCTCCGGGTCTGGGTTCGCCATCGCAAGCACGATGCTGCGCGGTGCCATGCTCGCAACGTGTGTGGCATTCAAAAGCCCCTTGCCGGAGAGGCCAATGAATACATCTGCACCCTTCATCACGTGAGCCAAGTCTCCCTGCATCTTGCGCCGATTCGTGAGCTTCGCGAGCTCGGCTTTGTGGGTATTCAATCCTGCACGGCCGGCGTAAATCGCACCCGCACGGTCAAGAAGAATGATGTCTCCTGCCCCCGCGGCATATAAGAGCTTCGCGGTCGCGGTGCCGGCTGCGCCGGCACCGCTTATGACGACTTTGAGTTTCTTAAAATCCTTCTTCACCACCTTCGCCGCATTGATGAGCGCTGCAAGCACAACAATAGCCGTCCCATGCTGGTCATCATGCATCACAGGTATGTCCAGTGCTTCAATGAGTCGTTTCTCAATATCAAAACATTTTGGCGATGCAATGTCCTCGAGATTTATACCGCCAAAAGCCGGCGCGATGGCTTGTATCGTGGCAACTATCTCGTCTGGGTTTTGAGTATCAAGTACGATAGGCCACGCATCCACGCCTGCCTTCTCTTTAAATATAAGTGCCTTCCCTTCCATCACGGGTAGTGCTCCATAGGGACCGATATTCCCGAGACCGAGCACCGCGGAACCGTCAGAAATAACCGCAACACTATTCTTCTTTATCGACATCAGCCGCGCATCTTCCGGATGTTTCGAGAGGTGGAGGGACGCCGTACCCACGCCTGGCGTGTACCAGAGCGAGAAATCCTTCTTCTCCTTGAGCTTCACGCGCCCTTTCGTCTCCACGCGCGCCCCCTGCTTCTTGTACGCCGCCAGTATCTTTTTAGTGTCCATAGTAGACGGCAGTATACACCCTCCTGCCACCACCAACTCAACCATCCATCTTAAGGAACGACCGTTTCTTATTTTGGATGCTCCTATTTTACGATGCGGGAGGCAGACCGAAGTGCTCGCGCAGGTGCTTGTCGCGCTCAAGCTGCTCCACGATCATATACAGCGCATCGGCACCGATGTGGAAGTTCGCCTTTGCAAGCGCGATGATGTCTTCGCAGTCATAAGGATAAATCCACGCGCTATCTTGAAGCCGTACGAATCCAAATTCTCGCATGAACGTTCGCAACAAATCGCGTACTCTGCGACGTCGCTCCGGAATATCGAAGAGTACCACGCGCCATCGGTCATCCCAGCGCTTTGGTTTTTGTGCGCTCCTCTTCCGCAGAGATTCAAACTCCAGCATTCGTTCACCGGCTTCAGTCGCACGTGCATAGCGCTTGCCTCCCCGTTCTTCGAACGTAATTAAACCTTGAGCGGCGAGCCGCCGCATGACCGTATTCGCCTGGTATCTAAACCGCGCATCGTTTTTCCGATTCAAGAGATGTTTGAGGATCTTGTTGAAATCCGGTACTGCGCCGATAGCTACCATAACGCCCCCAACAGCTGCGATAAGCAGCGCTTTCTGGAACGTGCGCAATTTCCGCATCTTTCTCGATTTTTTCTCAATAACTCCCATCTCTGTTATTTTCGCACATACACACCATCCAACATAAGGGACGACCGCACCTTGTTGTGGATAGTACGGGTGTGGAGGGATTTTGAGGATTTTTGAATCTGTTGGTACGAAAACAAAAAGCCTCGCGCATTTCTCCCATCCCGAAGGACGAAATATATGCGCGAGGGTTCAAATAGACCGAGGTATGACTTTAATTCTTTAGCCAAAAGCTAGCGCCAAGCCTAACATCACTGTGGCCACTCCGCTTAACTGCTCGAAATGTGATGAAGGAAAGAGGGGTGCCGTTTCTTCCCACACCACAAGTAAGTCAGTGTTATCTTCGCGTTTGAGGCCCACATATTTCCCTTCGAAGCCCTGAAGTCCGTGGCCGATTGAAGCGATTCTGGAATCTTCGATGCGGAGGCGACAACCAGGCCCAGGAAAGAAATTTCGGACCTTGAGTTTCCTAAAGTTCCCCTCACTGACTAAGCTGGTGTCAGGCTTGCCGGCGTCAAAACTCCGTCGATAGATAGCCATCTTGATAGTTTGATCTTCCTTAAGACTTTGGACG
>Ga0154379_144_pt1 | contig 12876 bp, 12 predicted proteins | sample RifGroA2_FD_105623 | JGI IMG/M metagenome (GOLD analysis project Ga0154379, IMG submission 105623) | Candidatus Kaiserbacteria bacterium GWA2_50_9 | reverse complement strand
TCCTTGTGCGATGAATAGCGCGCACGCGTCAGACGCGTGTGCGCTATCGCACTCTATCCATGCGACGCCGTCTTTTGTTAGGTATTTTGGAAGTGCCACTGCGATGCGCCTGATTAAATCCAGTCCATCATCGCCGGAACGAAGTGCAATCGCCGGCTCATAGTCAGTGACACTTCTCGGCAACTCGCGGTCAGTTGGTATGTATGGTGGATTAATTGCGATAACATCGAATTTCATATCGCCAAAAGGTTCAAACAAGTCGCCGATGCGGATATTGGCTCGGGGTTCATCCAGATTATTTTCGCGAATATTTTTCAGAATAGTCGGCTCGTGTGCGGGGGAAATTTCACCGAAATAAACCTGTGCATTCTGCAGTCGGGCGAGCGCCGCACATCCGATTGCACCTGACCCTGCACAGAGATCCAGAAGACGCAGTGGCGCGCCACCTTCAGGATGCGCCAATACGTCTTGCAGTAGCTGTTCGGTCCACCATTCGGTTTCTGGGCGCGGGATTAGAGGCTTAGAATCCAAATAAATTTTGAGTCCAATAAATGGTTGCCAGCCGATTACATACGCTTCCGGTTCTTCTGTATTCATATATGAACGCTATCACATAAATAGAAAGCGTCCCTAGCAAGAGGGACGCTTTCTATTTTCAAAATTATTAGTATCCGCCTCGGCCGTAGCCACCACCGCCGCCGTAACCACCTCGGTCACCGCCACCACCACCGAAACCGCTTTCGCGGCGCGGAGGACGTTCACCCTGCGGGCGAGCAAAAGAGACTGAGAGCGTACGCCCGTCCATCTCCTTGCCGTCCCAACGGTCTATCGCCGCCTGCGCCTCCGCTTCTGAAGCCATCTCCACGAAGCCGAAACCGCGCGAACGGCCCGTCATACGGTCGCTGATAATGCTTGCAGACACGACTGTTCCAGCCTCGCCAAAGGCCTTCTTCATGTCGTCTTCCGTTGAGCGATAGGGGATTCCGCCCACGTAGAGCTTGTTACCCTGTACTGCCGCTGCACCTCCTGCTGGACTGTCCATGTGTTGTTGGATTTAACTGATTAACCTCGCCGAAACTGAACACTTGTGGCCGTTTAAGACCGAGCGAAGCTCTAATACTCTGCGAGTTAACGGCAGTATGCCAGAAATCCTCACAAAACGCAATATATGTGGATAAGTCTATTGCGTAAGCGCAGAAATCGCAGGGAAGAACATCCCGACCATGCCGAGTGCGAGTAGGGTCACGATAATGATAGAAAATACGCGTTTCATAACTTCAGTATAACAAATTTACATCTTTTCTTTAATCATATCACGCTTGATGTCGGCGAAGGTTCCTCCCACCTTCTTGCCGGGATTCAAAATGTTAAGCGGGTCAAATATGTTTTTAGTTTTTTCAAAAAGCCTCACCATCTCCGCGCCGAAGAGCATCGGCAGGTAAGGCGTGCGGATAATGCCGTCGTTGTGCTCACCTGTGGTCGTCCCGCCCTCGGCTATCACAAGCTCATATATCTTGGGTGCCAGCTCCAAAATAACTTGCCTATTCTCTTCTTTTGATAAGTCCATAAGCGGAATGATATGGAAGTTGCCGTCGCCGACGTGACCGGCGATAGTGTAGATGAAATGCGATTTATATTCGTCTAAGAGAGCATTTATCTTCGGCAGGAACTCCGGGTAACATGCTGGCGGGACGACGAAGTCGTCTATGAAGGGCGCAGTATGAAGTCCGTGCACATTTTTACGCAATAGATTGAAGCTCTCGCGACGAACTATCCAGTACTTCTCCGATTCTTTTTCATTTTTTTCTATCTTCATCTTTAAATTCAAGTCTGTGAGCAAGTCCCTCGTCTTTATTGCTTTCTCGTCAGCTATTTCTATAGAGTCCTCGGCAAACTCAATCATAAGGAGGAGCTTTGGTACACCTCCTGTTAACACCATCTCCACTTCAGGTATGAAGTCTATGCCGAGCTTAGCGGCCTTAATCCAGCCCATTTGAGAGAGCATGCCGGGTATGAGCTTCACAGCGAGAGTGAAGGTGTGGTCGTCAAAACTCTCAAACGATTCAGGGTTCATAGGTAGAACGCGCTTCACAATTTCAGGCAGAATAGAAAGGTCATGGAGAAAGATTACGAGCATCGCGCGGTGTTCCTTAGGCTTCACCAGACCCAACTTCGCCTTTGTCCAGAGCGCGAGTGTGCCCTGCGAACCGCAGATAAGTTTCGCGAGATTAAAAATGTTAGTTTTCTCGTCACGAACGCTCCAGAGTGCATAACCGGCAGAATTCTTAGAAACCTTCGGTCTGTGAGATTCAACGAGTTCAGCATTTTCCGCCAGTAGTGCATCCATTTCGCGATAAATTTCCCCCTCCAGAGTTTGCAGTTTCTTTTTTTCTCCCAATTCTTCCGGCGTGAGCGATTTAAAAGTTATTTGTGAGCCGTCAGAAAGTACAACATCTAATTCCTCAACATATTTTTCTGTCTGACCGTACTCCAAAGTGCGCTCTCCGCCGGCATTGTTAGCGACGATTCCGCCCATGGCTGCTATCTCGCGACTGGCGGGATAGGAGGGAAGTATCAAGCCCTTTTCCAACGTCGCTTTCTCAAAATCGCGATAATACACACCAGGCTCGGTGACGGCATAATTCTCGCCGACCTCACCAATTTTGTTCATGTGTTTAGTAAAAGAAACTACGACGCCGGTTGTGAGTGGACCGCCGGACATGTCTGTACCTCCCGAGCGCGCCGTAACATTTATTTCTTGCCCCTTGCCCCTTAAACCTTGCACCTCTCTAACTAGCGCGGAAACATCGTTAGCGTCTGCGGGATACACAACGAGTTCCGGAATTCGTTCAAAGAGCGAAGTATCACGCGACGTTTCGCGTAGCGCGACAGCATCATCCGTCACTTCTCCCTTTATCGCGCTCGCTATCGCGTTTTTTAAATCAGTCATTGTGCACAGTATACCCGCACTGTGCGTGTTGATGCTATGTTAAAGACAATGCGCGCCCGACGCACGACGTTATTTTTTATCGGCATCGTGCTCGCGTGGGGCGCGCCGAGTAGTGCGCTCGCCGTCACCTATGTAACAAGCAATATCGTGAGCGACACTGAATGGGCGCTCGTCGGCAGTCCATACATTGTGGACTTTGCGGACGGCCCATTTCCCCTGCCCTTATTTACAGTTCATGAAGGCGTAACGCTCACCATTGACCCTGGAGTCGTCGTTAAGTTTGCGGCGCTTAACGGAATGACCGTGAACGGCACTCTGCGCGCTCTCGGCACCGCCGATAATAAAATCATTTTCACCTCCATTAAGGACGATGAAGCGGGAGGCGACACCAACGGGGACGGCTCTGTCACTATGCCCGCTGACGAGCAGTGGATGCATATAGAATTTAACGCCGGCTCAACGGGTTCTTTTGATTATGCAGTCGTGCGCTACGGAGGCGGACTTCCGATTCCGTTCGGGGTCATGACTGGCATAAAGAATTACGGCGGCACAGTGACTATTAATCACACGACGCTAGAGCATAACGGCTATGACGGGCTCGGCCAGCACGGCGGGCATACGACAGTCACAAACTCCATCATTTCCAATCATGAAGTCGGCATCAACATGAGCGGCGGCGAGCTGGAAGTCAGCAACTCCAGTATTACTGGCAATGACATCGGCATAGTGAATGACAGTGACGACGGTTCAGCCGACGCGCGCAATAACTGGTGGGGCGACGCGAGCGGGCCGCATAACGACGATACTAATGCCGCAGGCGCCGGCGACGCGATAAACGGCGACGTACTGTATTCGCCATGGCTCTCTAGCGACCCCTTCGCGCCCGACCCCTGCGCCGAGCCCGGCGCCTGCGCCTCCAACGTCCTATTCCTGCCGGGCATTGAGGGCAGTCGGCTGTATGAAGGAGTTGGGTGCGGGAAATCGGCTGAAGAGAAGCTCTGGGAGCCGCTCGGCGAGTCAATTTTAAAAATATTGCGCGGCGCGGGCGACGACAAGGTAAAAGACCTTTTTCTTGATTCGTCGGGCAAGAGCGTTTGCAGTGATATCTATGCGAAGACGAACGACATTATTGATACGGTCAAAGGGAGCGATATCTACAAGTCGTTTATTGACGAGATGAACGGGCTTGAAGCGGACGGCACGATTAATGACTGGAAGGCGACCGCGTATGATTGGCGGCTGTCGCTCACAGACCTTTTGAGCAATGGCGCGGAGCGGAATGACAAAATATATTATACGGAGGCGACGAGCACGCCGTATATAGAGCAAACACTACGCGCACTCGCGGGGAGTTCTAAAACGGGAAAGGTGACTGTAGTCGCGCATAGTAACGGCGGTCTCGTCGCCAAAGCGCTCCTGAATAAACTTGGGGGTGAAACCGCCACGAAGTTGGTGGACAAAATAATAATGGTCGGCGCGCCACAGGGCGGCGCGCCCGAGAGTTTCGGCGCGTTACTCGTTGGATACAACGCCGGCATTTATAAATACGGTTTCCCGATTGTCTCAAACGCAGTAGCGCAAGAGTTCGTCAAGAACTCTCCGATGGCGTACCATCTTCTACCGTCAGGGGATTATTTGGAGAGTACTGCGGGCGATTCAACCCATCCCGTCGCCCGCTTCGCGGGCGCCGCCTACGCTAAAGAAATTTCTTCATACGAAACGACAATAAACAACAACACGGAACTGGAGGACTTTCTTCGCGCGCAGTCGCTAAATTCTGCGCTCATTGACTATGCAGGCGACCAACATGACGAGCTGGACTTCTGGACACCGCCTTCTGGCGTAGAAGTGAGCCAAATAGCCGGCTGGGGAGCCGACACGGTCGCTGGAATAGACTTCTACACGCCACCGCCCGTAAGCGTGGCGGCGGCGCTCGCTCCTCTTCGCGCCTACCGTCCGATATTTACCGAAGACGGCGACGGCGTCGTCCCTATCCCGAGCGCGCTCCTGATGGCCACGAGCTCGAGCGTAAAAAGGTATTGGGTGAATCTCTTCACATACAATAGAGACTCAAACACCGATCGGAAGCACAAAGATATTTTTGAAATCCCCTCACTTCAAGACTTCGTGAAGAACACCATTGAGAATAGTACCAGCACGTTGCCTGCATACATCTCTACAAGCCAGCCAGCGACAATAACTGATAATAAAAAACTCACCTTCTTCCTCCACTCGCCGCTCACGCTAGAGCTCATCGACTCTTCGGGCAATGTTACCGGCCTCGCCGACGACGGCTCAATGACCCAAGACATTCCAGGCTCCACCTATGGCGAGTTCGGCGAGGTGAAGTACATTATCGCTCCGGTTGGTAATTATTCGCTCACAATGAACGGGCAGGGTGGCGGGACATTCTCGCTGGATATGCAGGAGTCCTTGGGTGGAGTTATCACTGCTTCAAGCACTATTGCGAATGTCCCAACAGCGACAAGTACTCTCGCGAGCCTCACCATATCGGGCGGACTGGAAACCGTCTCGGCGCTCACTGTAGATAAGGACGGCGATGGCACAAATGTGTTCACGCTCACGCCACAACTGGGAAAGACGGTGAATTATGAACTGCCCACGCCTACCGCTCCTCCTGTGATTTCATCAGGAGGCGGGGGAGGTTGGGGAGGAGGCGTTTCATTTATCGTTATCGCTACAACAACGGTTGCGACTACAACGGCTTCGACAAGCTCACCACAAGCAACTATTCAACCAGTCGCTACTAACACTACAGAAGCTGTTATTACTACTCAAAAGCCTATTCAGATAAAGAAGAAACAACCGGTAGCAGTAGTTATTCCGAAAAAAGCCGAGACAAATATTCCACAAACCCCGTTAGAAATCGGATTTCTAACGGGGCAGACCGCCTCGGTGTACAACGCTTCTCAACAGCCGCTCTTCGCTCGCATTGGCAGGGCAGTATATAATGGACTGTATGGACTCTGGCTCAAGCTAAAAAGCTTCTTTTAATTCAAAATGAAAAACAAAATCATCCAATTTATTCCGGCTCTCGTCACTCTTTTGATTATCGGTTTTCGGTACTTTAGCATATGGTGTGCCGATTCCATTCTCTCTTGTTATAGCTCGTGGATAAATCAAATAGCATTAAGCATCACCAAACCACTCTACCTTTTCTCACTCTTTTTCCTACCAATCGCTATAGTTCTCGCCTTTGTCCCGCGATACATATTCAACTCATGGCTTAAGTTCGCCGCGTGGTCGCTACCACTTTTATTCGTACTCGTAGCGACCCAGCCGGTCGTCAGCTCCTTCCTCTCAACCAACCGAGATGACGCCGCCCGCCTCGCCGGCCAAGTCTTCGCCGCCATCTCCCTCCTCCTTATCGTTTGGCGCGCCCTTCATAGTGCTCGCACGTAGTAGGGAAATATTTCGCCTCCCGCTTTGCCCGTCCGTAGCCTCTGGCGTAGGAGGGTCGAAAATCCGGCCAAGCCTGATTTGCCAAAGTTACCGATTGAAACAGTGTTAGAATAGTTTTATGTCTTTAGTTACTATTCCCGAAGCATCAAGATGGGCGTCAAACTTTCTCGATAAGGAAATTTTTCCAACAAACATTTCTTACCTTGTCCAATATGGGAAAGTAAAAAAATATGGCGAGAACGGCTCAACCATGCTCGATCTGGATGATTTAAAAAAATATTATGATTCATATAACGGTAAGCGCGAAGTAAGTTGGAAAAAGAATTTGGGCGATGATTTGAATTGGGCACTCTCCTTTGACAATTTGCGTGAAAAAGACACCACAAAACATGTCCATCGATTGCATCCATACAAAGGCAAATATATTCCACAACTTGTTGAATACTTTATAGACGATCATACTGATGATTTTAAGAAAGAATCTTATTTCAAGGACGGGGATATTATTCTTGATCCATTTTTGGGTTCTGGAACAACGATTATCCAATCGTTAGAAATGGGTATTCATTCTGTTGGTATAGATGTTTCAGAGTTTAACTGTATGATCTCAAGCTGTAAGGCCACGCTCTATGATGATGGATATTTACAAAAAGCGATTAAAAAACTGCTCGTCTCGCTTGATTCTTTTGAGCATGACAACAAAATTCAAGATTTTGAAAATGAACTTTTGGCGGAACTTGCCAAATTTAACACAGTACATTTCCCTGGCTATGATTTCAAATATAAGATCAATCAAGGAAGTTTTGATGAAAGTAAATTCGCTACAGAAAAAGAAAAAGAATTTTTACCTGTTTACCAGAAATTACTCAAAAAGTATTCAATTAAACTAAAACAAGATAAATCCAATTCTTTTCTCGATGTTTGGTTTATGGATAATGTTCGTCGCGAGATAGGTCACGTATTCGAGACTATAAAGCAAGAAAAAGATGTTAAGACGCGGCAAATGCTCGCACTCGTTTTAAGTAGAACCATTAGGTCATGTCGGGCGACAACACATAGTGACTTGGCAACTCTTAAAGAACCCCAGCTCACGACGTACTACTGCTATAAGCATAAAAAGATATGCAAACCACTTTTTTCTATAGCGACGATGCTTAACCGTTACGCTCTCGATACGTTAGAAAGAGTCAGAGAATTTAATAGATTGCGAAAACCCGTTTACTACTCTGTTTTGACGGGTGACTCAAGAACAGTAAATATTTTTGAGAAAGTTGAAAAAAAGAACCCAGAATTTTCTAAAATTCTAAAGAAACAAAAAATAGCAGGTATATTCTGCTCACCTCCATATGTTGGTCAAATCGATTATCACGAACAACATGCCTATGCGTATGATCTTCTTGGATTTAAACGCAAAGATGATTTGGAAATAGGTCCGCTCTCTAAAGGGCAAAGTTTGGAGGCTCGTCGTTCTTACGCACAAGGGATTGCGGATGTTCTAAATAATTGCAAACAATATCTCAAAACGGATTTCGATATTTTTCTTGTAGCAAATGATAAGTATAATCTCTATCCAGAAATTGCAGAAAAATCTGGAATGAAGATTGTAAATCAGTTTAAACGACCAGTGCTAAATCGCACAGAACGTGATCGAAATCCGTATTCCGAAATGATTTTTCATTTTAAGGTAAAATAAACTTATGGCTTTATCAAAAAAACAAGTCAATAGTATCGAGGAGGTTTTGAAGGCAAGTTTGCGTAATAAGTTTCAGAACTATAAACCAGAGCCGGCATCAATGCCTTTTCATACGCGCTTACTCGGTAAAGACCGTCTTGCTTTGTATTCTTTCATTCATTCTCTCAATACGAATTTTGGTACAAGTATTTTCGAGCCAGTTGGTCTTGCTCTAGCACAAAAAAACTTTAAGACGGCTTCCGCTCAAGCCATTGTCGGTGAGCATATCAGTAGTGAGGCTCAAATCGCAATCCAAAAAATTATTGATGGACTTACGACAGCTAATACTAATCCAGACAAAGAAAAAGAAATAGAAATAATCCGAAAAGTTTGTCAGCAAGGGGTAATGATTAAAGTGAAACTGACACGTATCGATTTAATGATGGAATCAAAAGACGGAGGATATTTTCTTTTTGATATTAAGACTGCTAAACCAAATGCTGGGGGTTTCAAGGAATTTAAGAGAACATTGCTTGAATGGACTGCCGCTTTTCTTGCTAATAATCCAAAGGCAAAAGTAAACACGCTTATCGCAATTCCTTACAATCCATACGAACCAGAACCATATAATCGTTGGACAATGCGTGGAATGTTGGATCTTGATAAGGAACTTAAAGTAGCGAGTGAGTTCTGGGATTTTCTTGCTGGCAAAGACACATACAAGGATTTGCTTGACTGTTTCGAGAGAGTTGGTATCGAGTTGCGGGGTGAAATTGACGATTACTTTAAACGCTTCAATAAAATATGAATGATATAAATCTTGAAAAAAGCTGGGAGTCAATAATTACTAAAACACACAGTGCAAAACCAAACAGGGGAAATTTGCCAGAAAGAGAAACACTGCTAGCCTCGCAGGTCTTGTTAGGACAATATGAATTAGCAAGAAGCGAGAAAAATAAAGAGTTGATAAAATTCTACACCGATGTTTTAGAAACCTATGAAAAGCATGGTATAAACGGACACATTGTCTGGGAAAAATAATTTAGACCCACAAGGCGTTGCCTTGCGGGAAAGGGAATGGGTGGGAGAAATAGAAAATAAGGCAGGTATCCACAATACAATGCGGTCGTCTACTATTGCGGATAGTGGAATACAAAGTTGTGCAAAAGGTTTTCATATCGTACCCTTGATGGTTATGTACGCATATATATTGTCGAGTGGAGCAAAAATTGATGCCGACCGAGTTGTTGACGCGGTTCTTGTTGAAAACGATTATCCGCAGACGTACCTCGATACCGAACTCGGCGCGCTCATAGAGATCCCGTCTGAGGACAGTCTCGGACGATGGGTAAAAGAAATTGGAGCAACAAAAAGATATTTTGTAATCGAGCGTTTTACTGATGATGATCGTAACAAATCCGCTCGATATTTTATAGATACTATTCTCACGGATATGGATCCGCGCTCTGCTCCAAGAGCTCGAGATGCCCTTGTCCATGGCGGATGGCGCGCAATGAAAGATTTCCTCGAGAAAAATACTGATGGATGGATTCACGGATGGGACCAGTACATTGCGGATGAAGCGTGGGAGTACGTGCACGAATGGCTGACAAAGAATCCACACGTTCATATCAAAGCAAAATTTGAGGGATGCGGGGATTGCACGGCGTGTGAATTAATTCGTAAAGGAGAGGGAGGTGACCGCAAAAAGCTCACAAAGGCTATGGATACGGAAACCGTTATGCAGAATGTTGCACGACAACTTGAATCGCGTGTGAAGGGAGCTCTTATTACGTCGCCGGGAGTATTCACTTTCAAAATAACATTGAATGATTGCACACCGCGCGTATGGCGGCGCATCGAGGTACCGGCTATCTATACATTCTTCGACTTACATTGTGCGATTCAAGACGTGATGGGTTGGACGGATAGTCATTTGCATGCATTTCGTGTTGATACGCGCGGCCAATCAAAAGCGAAGCGTAAGGGCGGACGAGGGTCAGTCATTACAATTGAATTTCCAGGCCCTGAAGGGAGAGACGAGTATGCAGACGAGTGTTACGACGAACGCAAGGAGCACATTGCTGAGTGGTTTGGGACACGTATGACACAGTGTGTTTATGAATATGACTTTGGTGACAGCTGGGACCATATTGTGCTTTTCGAAGGGAAATCACCTTGTCAATCTGGTGTTACGTATCCACGTTGTATCGCCGGTAAGAATGCATGTCCGCCGGATGATTGTGGTGGTGTAGGAGGATACGACGATCTTCAGAAGATTATGAAAAACCCTGACCACAAAGAACACGCCGATATGCTTGACTGGTTGTGCCTCGAGAGTGCAGAAGAATTTGATCCGAAGCATTTCGATATTTCCGAAGTTGAATTCCAAGACCCAGCAGAACGTCTCAAAGAGTACGAGAACGGCTTTGGCGTTAGATAGTTGATATCATCGTGGGGTAGAATGCTGATATGACAGGCAAAAAATACGATGCTGTGTGGGTGTCGCATTCTTCAATTGGGGATTTCTTGAAATGTCCGCGCGCGTACTATCTGCACAATGTTTATAAAAATCCTGACACAGGGCGCAAGATAACTATAGTGAATCCCGCGCTCTCGCTCGGCTCGGCTGTGCACGCAACTCTGGAGGCGCTCAAGGCATTACCGGTTGAAGATCGTCTGCATCGCGACCTGCTCTCCGATTTTGAAAAAGAGTGGGAGACGAGTGCATCCGGCAAGAAGGGCGGGTTTACCAGTGATGTAGAAGAGGCGGGAGCGAAGGCGCGCGGGCGCGCAATGATAGAGCGGGTTATGAAAAACCCGGGACCGCTCTCGAAGAAGACGGTAAAATTGAAGGAGACCGAGAACAATATGCCGCCGAATTTTTATTTGAGCGAGAAGGAAAACATTATTCTTTGCGGACTTATTGATTGGTTGGAGTATGTGGAGGAGGACGACAGCATACGGATTATTGATTTTAAAACAGGGAAGAGTGAAGAGAGCGACGACTCGCTCCAGTTGCCGATATATCTTCTTCTGCTCGGCGCGCTCCAGAAGCGCCGCATGAGCGGCGCGGCGTATTGGTATCTGGAAAAAAATGACACCACGACTGAAGTGGCTCTGCCGGACACTGGACTCGCGAGAGAGAATGTACTCGCGCTCGCACGGCGAGTGAAAGACGTTCGTGAACGACGCGCATATGACTGCCCGCGCGGCCCATCTGGATGTTTCGCCTGTCAGCCGTACGAATTGATACTGAACGGCAAGGCGGAATATCTCGGCGTAGCTGGCTACGGCCAAGATGCGTATCTGGTCTAGCGTGTAGGTGTATGATTAGGACATTAGCCATAACACATTGATATGAATCACCTTAATCCAAAGAAAGTCGGGCTTGCCGTCGGTAAATTCCTCGGAGGTGTGCATCTTGTCTGGGCCGTACTCGTCGCGCTCGGGTGGGCGCAGGCGCTCGTTAATTTCAGCCAATGGGCGCATATGGTTAGCGTGCCGGTTGTTGTAGAACCATTTAACCTCACTGCAGCTATAACAGTTATCCTCGTCGCTACGGCCGTTGGTTTCGTCCTAGGCTACGCGTTCGCACACATCTGGAACTACCTGCATCGCTCTTAAATCTGGTATCATCGCGAGATGACACAAGGAGAAGCGCTCGCGATATTGAAGACTGGTGCAAATATATATCTCACTGGCGAGCCCGGGAGCGGGAAGACGCACACTATAAATGAATTCGTAGGATGGCTCCGCACCTCGGGAATAGAACCTTCGGTCACCGCTGCGACCGGAATTGCCGCGACACACGTGAGCGGAATGACACTCCACTCTTGGAGCGGTATCGGCATCGCGGAGCATCTATCGCGCGCGGACGTAGACCGCATCGCTAGCAAAGAGCACATAGCTCGGCGCATCACGAAAGCCAAAGTGCTGATTATTGAAGAAATTTCTATGCTCTCTGCGACGACGTTTGAGATGGCAGACAAGGTTTGTCGCGAGGTGCGACGTTCGGAGAAGCCGTTTGGCGGACTCACAGTGATTCTCGTCGGAGACTTCTTCCAGCTTCCACCGATTTCAAAGGGTCGTGAAGTGAAGTTCGCGTACTCCTCGTCAACATGGCGCGACCTAAATTTAATTACCTGTTATCTTACAGAACAGTATCGGCAGGACGACAACGATTTTCTTAGCGTGTTATCTGCGATACGTTCTGGTGAAGTTGAAGAGATGCATCACGAGCGACTCATGACACGGAGCGTGTCATCAGAAGAGTTACCACCTGACGCGCCTAAACTTTTTTCTCATAACGCAGATGTTGACCGTATAAATGCGGGCGAACTTACTAAGTTGAAAGGAACAGTGAAAAAATTTCATATGAGTTCACGAGGGAAAGATTCGCTTGTGGAGGGGTTAATGCGCGGATGCTTGTCACCAGAAGTCTTGGAGCTGAAGGAGGGTGCTGCGGTTATGTTCACCAAGAATTCTCCACAGGGGAGATTCGTGAACGGCACACTCGGCGTGGTGACCGGCTGGGGGGCCGATGGTATGCCTATTGTGAAGACGAAAGACGGGTTGAAAGTAACAACCGAGCCGATGGAATGGCAGGTAGAGGAACAGGGAAAGGTGCGAGCGAGCGTCTCGCAGATACCGCTTCGGCTCGCCTACGCAATGACGGTCCACAAGAGTCAGGGGATGAGCATGGACTCGGCGATTATGGATTTATCAAAGGCTTTTGAATACGGACAGGGATATGTCGCGCTCTCGCGCGTAAGGAGACTCTCAGGCGTGTATTTAACAGGACTGAACAGGCGCGCATTAGAAGTGCATC
>Ga0154379_139_pt1 | contig 14323 bp, 10 predicted proteins | sample RifGroA2_FD_105623 | JGI IMG/M metagenome (GOLD analysis project Ga0154379, IMG submission 105623) | Candidatus Kaiserbacteria bacterium GWA2_50_9 | reverse complement strand
GCGCGGAGCGTTCGGCCATTATGAGGGGGGTAGCGCACATCCGTCTCCTGCGCCATCTCTCAATACGACAATCGCTTGCGAGTACCTTGGGTTCAAGTTTTTTCCAACCGTCCGCGGTTGTACTCGTTGCACTGCTTTTCCTTCTGACGTACCACGACCCAAGCTTCAACATCATCTCTTTTGCGGCTTCCCTGTATTTGATACAGAAGATATTTGCGTATCTTGAGTCTGGACAAAACAGTATGCAATCCATAGGTGCGCTTCTGCCGTATGTGAGGAATATTGAAATGTTCAAGCGCAATCTTGATGCGCACAGAGAATCGACAGAGGGCAAAAAATCTTTTGTTCTCGACAAGGAACTTGTTTTCAAAGATGTTTCTTTTTCATATGACGAAGGGAAGTCGGTTCTTGATGGTGTGAATTTTTCTGTGCATGCCGGGGAGACCGTCGGGCTCATCGGGCCGTCCGGAGCGGGGAAGACGTCCATCGCGGACCTCCTTCTGCGATTGTTCAAGCCGAGTGCGGGCACGGTATTTCTTGACGGGATACCGAGCGACTCCATCGCGCTTGAGGAGTGGCGCCCGCACATCGGGTATGTTTCGCAAGACGTGTTCCTTCTAAACGACACTATCGAAGAGAACATCAGATTTTATAATCGCGTGTTGACCACGGAGGACATTGAGAACGCGGCGAAGCAAGCGAATATTTATGACTTCGTTATGGGATTGCCAGAGGGCTTCAATACGACTACGGGCGACCGGGGCGTGATGCTTTCCGGCGGTCAGCGCCAACGCATCGCGCTCGCGCGGGCGCTTGCGAGTCGGCCGACCTTCCTTATGCTCGATGAGGCGACGAGCGCGCTCGACCACGAGTCGGAGAGGCTCATCCACGAATCTATCCGCGCACTCCACGGCAAGGTCACGGTGCTTATCATTGCGCATCGCCCCTCGACGGTCGCTGAAGCCGACACCATTCTCGTACTGAGTCACGGGAAGATAGTGGAGCGGGGGACGCCAGAGGAATTATTACAAGACCACAATTCGTATTATTACAAGATGCAGCAGACGTGATAGAATAAATGACATTCTCCCTGAAGGAGAGCGGGTAATTATTCTGTAATTAATCAGCATGAAAAAATATTTCTACGCATTTGGGGCCTCCATGCTCGCGCTCAATGTGGGCGGGCTCCCAGACATGTCCACAGTGCCCGGCATATCGTCGGTACCGGTTCAAATTTCTGATATCAACATTGAAGAAATACAGCGGGGAAATATACAAGTAGGCAACGTGCAGATACAGACAGATGAGAACGGTCGCACAAACGTGCAGGTGGGAGACGATGTACAGGTACAAACAGATGGGCAAGGTCGCGCGAATGTGCGAGCAGGGAATGTGGAGGTAAATGCGAATGGAGAAAATGATTCGATTACGATAGGGGGTATGAAGTTCGGACTCGAAAGGGCCGCGACCTCGGTATTTTCGTTCGGTGAATTGGAGCAATCGATAGAACGGCGCAAGCAAGAACTCGAACGGGAAGTCGCGAGCACAACCTCTGACACCAAGGACATCCTGGAGAACGTTAATCAGGTGCGCCTTGCGGTACATGCGCTCCTCGCTTCAAAAGACATGCTTGGCGGTATTGGACGGCAGGTATCGCAAATCGCACAACAGATGAACGATTCGGTCGCAACGACGACAATCGCTGAATCAAAGATACAGTCACGAGGTTTTTTCTCCAGGCTCCTGTTTGGCGGCGACAGCACTGCGGCGGAAACGATTTCAGAAGAAGCAGTGAAAAACCAGGGATATGTGCAGAAGCTTACCGGACTTCTTGACCAGGTGAATGTTCCGGCAGATGTGCAGGCGACGCTTGAGGCGCAGATAGACGCCCTACAGGCAGAACAAGCGCGTCTCCAGGATCTCGCCGAGAAAGAAAAGGGCCGATGGGGCATCTTCAGCTGGCGTTTCTTCTAATAAACTGCAAAGAATACTTAGGTGTTCGCGTACATGCCTCGTCAATTGGCGAGGCATGTACATTGTGTAGCTATGGTATAGTGGTTCCTATTATGCGACTTGAGGGGACGGTAGGGCAGATGGCGAGGTGGGTAGCGCTCGGGGCGCTTTTCCTCATTCCGGTCATGCCGTTTATTGTTGCGAACTCGTTCTTCTTTCCTTTTATAACCGGTAAGGCGTTCTACTTCCGTATTTTGGTTGAAATAGCGGTTGCGGCATGGGTGGTTCTTCTCTTTCTTAACAAAGAATATCGTCCGCGTTTCTCCTGGATTGGCGCGGCAGTACTTGCATTTGTCGTGTGGATGTTTATTGCGGACGCATTCGCGATAAATGCGGCAAAAGCGTTTTGGAGCAATTTTGAACGTATGGAGGGTTGGATGCTCCTCGTGCACCTCCTCGGTTTCTTTTTCGCCGCGAGTGCAGTATTACGAGTAGAAAGAAAGTGGCGCGCGTGGTTCTTAACATCCCTTGCGGTGTCAGTTGTTCTTTCGGGGTATGCGCTTCTACAGTTCACCGGTTCTCTTGCTATCCATCAAGGATCTGTTCGCGTAGATGCGTCGCTTGGTAACTCTGCTTATTTTGCCGTGTACCTATTGTTCAATGTGTTTATTGCGCTTTGGCTTGCACTCACCGAAAAACGTTCTTGGCTCAAATGGTCCTTACTGGCGCTTGCCGTCATAGAGGCGATCCTCATTTTCTTCACTGAGACACGAGGTACGGTGCTCGGGTTGGTGGGGGCGCTTATGCTCGCGGCGTTTCTTACAGCGCTCACGGCAGGGAAACATATGCGGCGGTTTGCAGCGGCGGCATTCGTCCTTCTCATCGTCCTGACGACGGGTTTCTATGCTTTCCGCAACTCGTCGTTCATCCAGGATAATCACGCACTTCAGCGCATTGCCTCTATTTCGCTCAACGATGGCGCAACGCGTTTTGCTATCTGGCGGATGGCTTTTCGGGGAGCGCTCGAACGCCCGCTCACCGGTTGGGGACAGGAAGGATTTAATTATATTTTCAACAAGTATTACGACCCGTCACTGTATCACCAGGAACCGTGGTTTGATCGGGCGCACAATGCATTTATCGATTGGCTCACTGCAGGAGGATTGCCGGCATTTGTCCTGTATCTCTCGCTTTTCGGCACCGCACTCACACTCTTATGGAAGAGCCCCGAACTCTCACGTCCAGAGCGCATTGCACTTACCGCTGCTTTAGTCGGGTACGCATTTCACAACATCTTCGTTTTCGATAACCTCTTCTCTTATGTGTATTTCTTTGCAATACTCGCGCTCATCGATTCGCAGGTCGCACGACCTATTCCAAGATTTGAATCCGCACCCGAACTCAGCGCCACGGATGGGGCGACGACCGTTCTTCCCGTTGTTACTGTTGTTGCAGCCGCGCTCATCTGGTACATCAATATTTCCGGGATACAGGTGGCAACCAAACTTATCACGGCAATTTCTCCTTCGAGTATGGGCGTTACCGGGAATATTGCGGCGTTTGAGGACCTTGCCGCTCATCCGACCTTTGCCGCTCAAGAAATCCGTGAACAGCTCATCTCATTTGCCGCTTCGGCCGCGCAGAGCCCACAGGTAACCAATGAGCAGAAGCAGCAGATAGTTTTGCTTGCGTTGAACGAAATGCAAAAGCAAGTTGATGCCTATCCGCTCGATGCGCGTGAGCATTTGCAACTCGCTTACCTGTACCGTGCCATCGGAGACGGTACGGACGCACTCAAACATCTCCAGATCGCTCAAACGCTTTCGCCGAAGAAAGAGCAAATCTGGATCGAGTCGGGAGCTCTCAAATGGGATAATGGTGACACGAAAGGGGCGCAGGCGGATTTCAACACTGCCTACTCGCTTGGCCCGCAGTTCAATGAGCTGGCGGAATACGCTGCCGCCGGTAACTTCGCAGCCGGCGACGTGGCGGCTGCCGAAAAGATTCTGCTCGATGTGTATGGCACACTAAATGTGAGTAGCGACGTTCTCGCTGTTGCATATTATCGCACCAAGGATTGGCCGCGTCTTATCGATATGTGGAAGATGCGTACGAGCAAACCCGATGCAACGGTACAGGCGTGGTTCTCGCTCGCGGCCGCTTATTATACGTCGGGGGACAAAGCGAACGCCATAAAAACGATTACTATCGCTATCGAAAAGTATCCGGATGCGGCTGCTTCGGGTGCTGAAGCGCTCAAACAAATAGAAGGTAAATGAAACTGGAAGAACACGTTCCCCTCGCGCCACTCACGACACTTGGTGTGGGAGGGGAAGCACGTTTTTTTGTTGAAGCACACACTCTACAAGAGGTGACCGATGCACTCGACTACGCACGTACGCATGCACTCCCGGTGTTCGTACTTGGCGGCGGCTCCAACATCGTCATCGCTGATAGCGGTTTTGAAGGACTCGTGCTCCACGTGTGCATAGCAGGCATCACGTGTGAAGAACGAGAGAAGGGTCGCGTGAACGTGACTGCGGGCGCTGGTGTTTTGTGGGACGATCTTGTTGCGTATACGGTTGCACACGGGTTCATTGGTCTTGAATGTCTCTCCGGCATCCCCGGTACGGTCGGCGGAGCCGTAGTCGCCAATCTTGGTGCGTATGGTGCGCAGTGCAGCGACACGTTTGTTAGTGCGGAGGTACTCGCGCGTGACGATGAAACGCATACGGCACGAGTATTTACGAATGGGATGTGCGAATTCTCGTATCACGACAGTATGTTCGGTCATATGCCTGGACGATATCTTGTGCTAGAAGCCACATTTTCGCTTCTAACCACCGGCACCTCACATCTCTCGTATCGAGACAACCGTTTCGACCTGGCTGCCCTTGCCGCAAAACATGGTCGCGAACCGACCCCTGCTGATGTGCGTGCTGCAATTCTGGAAATGCGCGCAGAGAAAGGCGTTTTGGCCAGTTCCTACAAAAGCGCCGGGTCTTTTTTCCACATGCCGTTTGTTTCATCAGAAATGTATGCAAAGACTGTGGCGAAAGCGCAGATTCTTGATAGCACAAAAGAAGAGCGCCTGCGTCCGTGGGCGTGGGAGCAGCCGGACGGGGCGTATAAGATCGCCCCAGGATTTCTGCTTGAATATACCGAGTTTCAGAAAGGGTATGTACGCGGCGCAGCAGGTATTTCGCCAAAACACACGCTGTGCATTATTAATATTGCCGGCGCGCGCGCGTCAGAGATAGCGCTGCTCGCGCGCGCGATGCAACAGGCGGTCGAGAACGTCTTCGGTATTCATCTTGAACGCGAAGTTGAATACGTCGGCGCGGTGGAAAAAGAGAATTGAAATATTTTCTTCGAGTTATCCACACTCCATTATTTTTTCTTACACAAAGGGTTCATTACGCGCGATAATGTCATATAGAAACGTTTGAGTGCGAATGTATTTCGCGCACGAACGGGTCGACATATCAGCTATCACTTATAATTCGCACCCACCATGGCAAAGAAAAAGGCTGCAAAGAAGCGCAAGGCTGCAAAGAAGCGCGCATAGTTTTGTAAAAAAGAGGAACTCCGCTCACAAGGCGGAGTTCCTCTTTTGTTGGTATACTGCCTGTCAATGTTTGGGTTGTCTCGTTTCTTCTCACAAAACCAATCCGCTGCCTTTCTTCGGGCTGCGGTGTCTGTTGTGGCATCCGTAAATAAGGTGTCAGCAGAGCTTGTGGGTTCCTCCGATGAAGCGATACAGGCCCGGCTCGCGCCCATACGCACCCAGGCAGTTGAGTCCGGCAGGGCGAGGGATGAGGATATTTCGCTCGTGTTTGCCCTCGTGCGCGAAGCGGCACGCCGAACGCTCCGTCAGCCCCACTTTGATGTCCAACTCATCGGCGGGCTCGCACTGCTTCGAGGCAAGATTGCCGAGATGCGAACCGGCGAAGGGAAAACGCTTGTTGCAACCCTTCCGGCGACATTCCATGCGCTTTCGGGGAAAGGCGTGCAAGTTATTACAGTGAACGACTATCTTGCCCGCCGCGATGCGGCGTGGATGGGGCAGGTGTATCAGTATCTCGGTCTTACGGTCGGGGTTGTAACTTCGGGAGGCGCGTATCGGTATGACCAGTCGCATGTCGAGAAGAAAGAGGACAGTGACCGCGACGCCGCAGGTTCATTCAAGGTGTTCTACGACTATCTGCGTCCGGTAACCAAGCATGAGGCATACACTGCCGACATTACGTACGTCACCAACAACGAACTCGGTTTTGATTATTTGCGCGACAACACCGCGTACGATGCTTCACAGATCGTACAGCGCGGCCATCACTTCGCCATCATCGACGAAGTTGACTCTATCTTGATCGATGAAGCACGCACACCGCTCATTATTTCGGGACCTGCGGGGGATTCACAAAGTCTGTATGAGCGTTTTGCGAGCATTGTTCGTGCTTTCAAGGAAGGGGAGGATTACACGGTCGATGAGAAACAGAAAGCAATACAGATAACCGAGGTCGGCATACACAGGGCCGAGACAGCGCTTGGTCTCGAGAATTTATATACGGAGGGTGGAGTGAAATACGCACATCACCTGGAAACGGCAGTGCGCGCGAAGGCGCTCTTTCACACGGATAAAGAATATGTTGTTCGCGATAACGAGATAATCATCGTTGACGAATTCACCGGGCGGTTCCAGCCGGGACGTCGTTGGTCAGAAGGTCTCCATCAAGCCATCGAGGCAAAAGAGGGTGTTAAGGTACAGGAGGAAACGCGTACCTACGCCACCGTGACATTCCAGAATCTCTTTCGTATGTATAGCGGACTTGCTGGTATGACTGGTACGGCGCTTTCCTCCGAGGAGGAGTTTTATACGGTGTATGGGCTTGAGGTCGTGGTGGTGCCGACTAATAAACCTTCGGCGCGGAAGGACTTCGACGACCTTATCTTCCAAACGGCGGCAGGGAAGTACCGCGCAGTCGCGCGTGCAGTAAAGGAGCGGCATGCAAAAGGGCAGCCAATTCTCGTGGGCACAGTTTCTATCGAAGACAATGAGATAGTCAGTACTTTTCTTACGGATGCGAGCGTGCCCCACGAAGTATTGAATGCAAAGAACCACGAACGAGAAGGCGAAATCATCGCCGAGGCGGGGAAGGAGGGGAGGGTCACTGTCGCGACGAACCTCGCGGGACGTGGCGTTGACATTAAGCTTGGTGGCGCACTTGCGACTGCAGAGATGCGTACCGCCGTTCTCGAACGTGGCGGACTTGCCGTTATCGGTACCGAGCGGCATGATGCGCGCCGCATCGACAATCAGTTGCGCGGGCGTTCGGGCCGCCAGGGGGATCCGGGAGAGACGCGTTTTTATGTCTCGCTTGAGGACAAACTCATGCGTGTGTTTGCTGCCGAAACGTTAAAGAACGTGATGGGCCGCTTTGGTATTCCGGAAGACGAGCCAATCGAAAGCGCGATGATAACGCGTTCTTTAGAAACTGCACAAGGTCGCATCGAAGGTTTTAATTTTGATTCGCGCAAACAGGTCCTCGCGTATGACGATGTGATGAATACTCAACGTGTCGCCGTTTACGCGCGTCGTCGCGCGGCCCTTCTTGGGAGTGACACAGAGGTCGAGGTACTTATACAAGATTTACTCGGGGAGGGGGAGACGGCACACATTGTGTTTCAGGCAAAAAAAAGTGAATTTGGCGCCGCATTCGTCCCGCACCTGCGCCGGCTTCTCCTACAAATCATCGATACGTTCTGGCTCGAACATTTGGAAACGATGGATTATTTGCGCCGCTCGGTGTCACTCCGCGCATATGGCCAACGTGATCCTCTGATCGAGTATCGCCGCGAAGGGCTTCAGCGTTTTCGTCAGCTTGAAGAGAATATTCGCGCGGCGGTCGCGGAATCATTACCGCGCCTTGAGAATCGTGACGACGCGCGCATTCGTGCTGAAGAGGAGAAAACACGTGCAGCACTTGTTGCAGCAGGGAAGGAGGAAGGTTCCACACCGATGCCTCTCAAGAAAACGTCTGGGTACGGACGTAATGATATGGTCACACTCAAGAAGGGCAACGAAACGAAAATGCTCAAATTTAAAAAAGTAGAATCATTTCTCGCTGACGGCTGGGAAATCATGAGCGAAACATAATATGGCATTTGTTGATGAGGCAAAGATATATGCAGAGTCGGGTAAAGGCGGCGACGGCGTCATTCGCTGGTTGCGCACCAAGGAGACCGCGCGCGGCGGGCCGTCCGGCGGCGACGGTGGCAAAGGCGGCGATGTCATCCTCGTTGGGGTACGTGATTTGGCGGCGCTCGCGCAGTACCGCTATGAGAAAAAATTTCATGCAGAGAATGGTGGAGCGGGGAAGGGTGAATTGAAGCGCGGTGCAAACGGTGAACCGATGCTTCTTAAAGTACCGGTCGGCACGTTCGCCCGAATTGTCCAAACAGGAGAAGAATATGAAATTACCAAAGAGGACGAACAGATTCTACTTTTTCGTGGAGGCTACGGAGGGCTCGGCAATGCTCGATTTAAAAGCTCCACCAATCAGAATCCTTTCCGGCAAACGGTCGGGAAAGCTGGAAAGGGTGGGGATATCGAATTAACCCTCAAGATTATCGCTGATGCGGGGTTCATTGGCCTACCAAACGCGGGGAAATCGTCGCTTCTGAATGCACTCACGAGAGCGAAGTCAAAGGTCGGTTCCTATCCATTTACGACATTGGAGCCGAATCTCGGTGAATTCTATGGTCACATACTTGCCGATATTCCGGGACTTATCGAAGGGGCCTCGTCGGGACGAGGTCTCGGTATTAAATTTCTTAAACATGTTGAAAGAACAGGAGTTCTCTTACATCTCGTCTCGGCAGACCAAGATGACCCCATCGCGGCGTATGGGGAAGTACGTAAAGAAATAGAATCATTCGGGTACGGTCTCGAGAAGAAGCACGAGATAATTGTCCTGTCTAAAATAGATCTTGTTTCGCCTCAAATATGGGAAACAAAGGCGCAGCTTTTGGTGAGAGAGACTGATAGGGAAGTACTTCCGGTATCGGTAAAAGACCCAGAATCGCTCAAGAAATTCTCGGAGCAACTTTCCAATCTTCTCAAGAAGCAGTAAGCTAGGCAGCATGTATCGTCCCGCCATCGGTCTCGAGATCCACGCAGAACTCTCGACCCGGACCAAGATGTTCTGCGACTCGACGAACAACCCCGATGAGACACGCCCAAACGTGAATGTTTGCCCTGTGTGCCTCGCACATCCGGGTACACTACCGGTTATTAACCGCGAGGCAGTTCGGCACATGGTACGCATCGGCACTGCGGTCGGAGGAACGATTGCGGATTTTAGTGAATTTGACCGCAAGAGTTATTTCTATCCCGATATTCCGAAAGGGTATCAGATCAGTCAGTATGGGCATCCGCTTGTTACCGGAGGTCAGCTCGCAGGGATTGCACTTACGCGTGTGCATCTTGAAGAAGATACTGCGCGCTCAATTCATGCCGGAGGGAAGAGTCTCGTTGATTTCAATCGTGCAGGTATTCCACTTATGGAACTTGTTACCGAACCGGTCATTCCGGACGCAGAAACAGCGGGTCGTTTTGCGCGTGAATTACAACTTCTCTTGCGTACGCTTCGTGCGAGCGAAGCAAATCTCGAAAAGGGAGAAATGCGCATCGAGGCGAATATATCTGTTTCGAACAAAGAGGGAACATTTGGCACTAAAGTGGAAGTGAAAAACCTCAACTCATTCCGTTCTGTCGAACGGGCTATTGCATTCGAGATAGAACGTCAAACCGCCCTCATTGAGGGCGGAGGCAAAGTGGACCAGGAGACGCGCGGATGGGACGAAGCGAAACAACGGACCTTTCACCAGCGGTTCAAAGAGGGGAGTGCCGATTATCGCTATTTTCCAGAACCAGATCTCCCGAAACTACTTTTGTCAGAAATCCCGGAGTTTTCTCACGACACGATTCGTGCGTCATTACCAGAATTGCCGTGGGAGCGCCGCGAGCGTTACGCGAAGGCATATGCGCTTAAGAAAAGTGATGTCGCATATCTTTGTGCAACGCCAGAACGAGTAGCTTTTTTTGATGCGACCGCTTCTACACTTGATGGAGATGTGTCGCTCGCAGCGCTCGCTGCAAATTATATTGTCTCTGACCTTGCTGGGTTGTATGCAAAACGCGAAAAAGAGGAATATGAAATGCTTGACCCTGCAGCATTCGCGAAGCTTATGCGACTTGTCGGTTCGCACACACTCTCTTCTCGCGGAGCGAAAGACACGCTTCTCATTTGGTTTGAGAAAGGAGGAGATCCGGAAGTGATAGCGAGAGAGCGCAGCCTCCTTCAGATCCACGATCTCGTTACACTCGGAACGGTAGTTGACACAGTACTCGCCCAGGAGGAGAAAGCGGTACAGGAATATAAGAATGGGAAGCTCTCAGCGCTCCAGTACCTCGTGGGCAAGGCTATGAAGGAAAGCCGTGGAGCGGGGAACCCACTTGAGCTGCAGAAACTCATAACCGAAAAGCTTGGCTAAATACAATCCACACCTCTTCCTTCCCAGCCGAGATATGGCTATACTATCGGAATGGATGAGTTAATTATAGGGGAGAAAAAATATATATCGTCGAAACAAGCGGCAAAAGCCACTGGGTATGCAAAAGACTATATAGGACAGCTTTGTCGTGAAGGACGTGTCCCAGCGCGACTTGTGGGCCGTAGTTGGTATGTTCTTGAATCTGCAATTTGCGACCATCGTTTTGGTGAACCAAAAGAGACCATGACAAATGAAGCGGATAAAGGGAACAGTACCTCTACAGCTCCGACATCTGGGTGGGAATCGCCCAGATACATGGCTGCGGATGCCGAAGTTCTCCCATCCGTGAATCGGCTGCGAAGCGAGGGGACGGATAATAAATTAGAAACAGGAGGGGGAGGGGAAGAAGGGGTTTCTCAGGGCCTCCAGGACACTTGGCAGGCATGGTTCGATAAGTTTGAGCCGCCTCCAATCACTGATGCTGCCATAGAAGAATCAACAAAGCAGGAAGTACAGGAAGAAGTGGCACAATATGAGAGCGACGTGATGGTTCCTATTCACCCAATACACAATTCTCACTACCGGGCACTCCCGGTGTTTGAAGAGCCGGTGCCACATCGGCGTCCCGCTGAAGTTATGACTGAACTGGCGGGCCAACAAGGAGACGGGTCAAGCAAAAGAGGGGGGTCTAGAAGAGGGAAGAGGGTCTTAGGAGCCATCAAATTAGTTGGTGTTCTTTGCGCCCTTGTAATGGTTGTTGCAGCAGCAGTTGGAAGCGGATATTTAGATAAATACCTCATCTCGTATGACACAGCAAGAATAATTTCTGGAATTTCTCTCTATCAAAAATAGCATAACTACAGTATTTCTCGTCTCGTTTGTACAAGATACATATATAGAATGTTTTTTATATCAGTAAGACTGTAATTCAATGTATTCAAAAATAAAGAAACGAGGAGGAGGGTCATAATAGCCCCATAGAGCAATTTTGCATCAAATATACTCATATCGGCACCCTTAACTGGGGATCAAAGAGTATCAATATGAATTTATATATTCGCACAATGTTTCTATTTCAACATTTTGCGAACAATACTATGATCTAAACTTAATAATAAGTCATTCACCTTTCATTTTATTTTTTGCATGAAATCTTATTCTGGATATCCGATATGTCTAGTAAATACAATGTATATGGATGATATAACACATATCTATTTGAACGAATGGATCTAAAATTTTTAGGAGAAAGAACAAGATGAGCTTCGTTTGATGAATTTCCACATGTTATTTCTCCCAATTAAACATTTTTTGATGATTCCGGAAGCATTTTTTGGCTGGGGAGCGTCTTACATAACTTAATTTTTAAGGTTCCGGCCCAGTTCCTGGTGTTTTGGCCGGTTTTTCTCAATGCTTTGGGGAATAGCCAAAATCTGCTCATGTAATAAATTACAGTTTTTTACGTATAGTAAATTTTGGATCATTTTGGAAACAAATCTTATCCACACTTTTTCGATTCCTCTCTCGCTAAATGCCGAAATAATAAGTTACTATTTAGTTAATTCGGATATCCGACATGGATCCTTCACTCAACGAAAAGTTAATCACGACAAAGTATGCTGGAGAACTTTCTGGTTACACTTCTGATTATTTGTCGCGTCTCTTACGGTCGGGGAAAATCAAAGGAAAAAGGATTGGACGAAATTGGTTAGTAGAACGAGAGTCACTTGTTAATTTCCTCGATACACAAGGAAGCCATAATGTTGATCGTGCACGTACGCTTGCGGGAGAACGGGCGAGAGAATATCGTGAGCACCGCTCGTTCCTTCGACGCGCGACGAAGAAGTTGACAGAATCTCTCCCTACGTCACAGCCAGCCGATGGTACAGTGAGCAGTTTTTCCTCGAAAATCCCTGTGGCCGCATGGGGTATTCCAGCGCAGGGACTTGGTTCGCAAGCGCTTGCGCTTGCCGCGGGATTTCTCGTCGTTACTTTTGGTGCACTTGCGGCGCACGCGAGTATCATCCCGGATGCAGCCGCACGAGTGGCTGCGTCTGCACACGAGATCGCCGCCGGATTTGGTGCAACGTTTGGTGGTGTGCGATTGAACATCGTACGGAGGATAGACGCAACAGAAATCGGAGTGCGTGAGATATCGGAGCGCGTTGCAATGATGAACGCGATGACATCTGCAAATATTGCACCATCGTACCTCGGGGAGATTGATTCTACATTTTTGGAGATGACATTCGAGGGCGAACAACATCCATTCATAGCCGCGAGATTTAAAAGCAGCGTCCCTCCGCCCCTATCGAATAAACCGCTCGTTGCGGTTGGAGATATGCAGTCATTCATGCGCGATACCTATGCATTCGTGACCTCGCCGGCGCATGCTGTGGATGCACTCGTAAATATCTATAGTGTCGCTGGCGAACATTCGTATGATGCCATTACTGCGTCGCTTAGTGCATACGATGTTCTCGTTAGAAAGTCGGGGGTGCAGATGCTTGCCCTTGCTGGTACGACGCGCGACATACTCACGCATGTGCCGGAGTTCGTCACAAAAATAAATCTCGCACTCGGCGAGTCGATCATCGAGGCAACACATGCGGCGATACGGGCTGACGTAACGCTTGCGTACGGAACCGCCGTTGCCGCACCAACAGCGGCGCATGCCGCGGTGGCGTTTATCGGTAATACGGGAGACTCGCTTGAGCGCGTGACCGCGCGTACGCCCACTCACGTTGCGCGTGCTCTGCGTACTTTTGGCGAAACGGGACCAGTAGTAGCACAAAAGATTTTTGCCGTGGAGTATGCAGGAGCAACTCGTTTTGTCGCACTCGTCGATACGCTTCTGAATGGCTCCGCGGCTTCGCTCACCAGCATGGGTCAACTGGCGTATGAGGGTATAAAAGGAGCCAGAGGCATGGTTTTTGCTGCCACCCCTCTCGAAGGTGCGCTCGTTGCCCTCGAGAACGCATATCTTGGTGCTCTCGGAAAGGGTTCAGTTGCACTGCGCGGCGCAGGTAGTGAAGTAGTACTCGCTTTCAATTCAACAATGAGTGCATTTCGTTCAAACGCACAGATCGCTGCGGTGATTGCCGCGGTGCAGCCCATACTTTCTCCGGGTGAACAGATTGCACTCGCGATATACGAGACCGGTCGGGGTGCTTTCAATTCTGTAAGCAATGCGCTCGCGATGATTATCGCTCCGTCACCCATTATTGTGGTGCCGAATGTTGCGCAACAGCGCATTGCAGTTGTGACATCATCAGAACCTTCTTTTCCATTGCGTATTGTCGGAGCTGAAAGTCCGCCATCACCAACGACTGCTTTGTACACCACCGTTGTACAAGGAGTCTCGCAAGACCTCGTGGATCGTTCGCTCGCCGCACTTCGTGTCGACATTCTCGGGACGATGAGCGACATAATCCGACCAGTCAGCAATCAAGCCGCGACGAACATTACGACGATACAGCAAGTGAATAAGATTGAAGATCTTTCGAATCTCATCGTTCGCAACGGCGACTTTCGCGGCGGGTCATTCTCGAGTGGTACTTCAATCGCTGCTGCGAGTGGGAATTTCACCAGCCTCACTGGCGGTACAACGAGCCTTGAAGGAACGACTGTCACCGGCACACTTACTACTACTGGCAACATTGGCGCCGGAACATCCTCGCCATCCCAGCTCCTCTCGGTGCACGGCAACGGCCTCTTCTCTGGTGACTTCTTCGCCGCCAACCTCACGGCGACCGGTACCCTCACCGCAAACTCGCTCTCCCTCACCACTGCACTCCCGGTCTCTAGTGGCGGC
>Ga0154379_136_pt5 | contig 14771 bp, 17 predicted proteins | sample RifGroA2_FD_105623 | JGI IMG/M metagenome (GOLD analysis project Ga0154379, IMG submission 105623) | Candidatus Kaiserbacteria bacterium GWA2_50_9 | reverse complement strand
ACTCTTTTTACTTCTTCAGTCAAATTTTCAAGTATCCACAATAAGAGACGGTCGTCTACTATTGTGGATAGTCCTTATCAAAAGTACTCCACGACCGTTATAAACTTTTGATATGCTATATAGCAGACTCTAATTTTAAGAGCTTCTTCTTGGCTTCAGAGCCGCCGCGGTTGAAGCCGCCGATTTCTCCATTCGCGCGGATGACGCGGTGGCAGGGCACGGAGAGATCGTGATTGTTCTTCATCACTGTCCCAACCGCGCGTGCGGCTCCGGGGTGGCCGATGGCTCGCGCGACTTCCCTATAACTGCGCGTCTCTCCTCTCGGTATCTGCCGCACAGCGTCGCGCACACGCTCGGCAAACGAATTCTTCTTAACGTTTTTGATAAATGTTATGCATCCCAACATCCACGTAATAGATTATGTGTTTGCTTATTTTGATTATAACTCTGTATGAAAAGTTTGCTGAAAAGGCGTGGTACGACTTAAACTTACCGTGCAGTTTATGAAGTTTGAGTATTTTATTATTCTTTCCTGTTTCAAATAGTTTAACCGCGCCGATGATGTCATCTTGTACGGCTTCTTCGCATCTCTTAAGCGAACGCAAGAAGCGTGCCGTATAGAGATACTGCATGCTAAAACCGCTTGAGAAGCTTCTTCAGGTCTCCGCGATACATGCGGTTATCTTTAATATCTGCTTCCGCCTCCTGAAGGCGCATGATGGCTCGCTCTTCTTGAAGGCGCCCGAGCGCATAGCGCACAAGGTGTGCCTTAGATTCGCTCGTTCCTGCCTTAAGCTCGCCTTCAATAAAGGTTTGTAGTTCTTTGGTAATTGGTACGGTGATAGTGGTCATGCACTATATAGTAGTACTATTTTGTAGTACATGCCAGTACCGGTGTGTACAGTTACCTTTTGTTTTTGGCATGGAGCTCTTGGAGTGTTTTACCGGCATTTTCTCGATACGTGCAGTAGTCGCAGGGACCACCGCCGAAGGCGGTGCCTATGGGTGGAATCTCATCGCTCATCAGCATCTTTTTCAAGTCATAAATCGCGGGCTCCACCCACGTGTCGCTACCGGTATATGGAATGAGTTCAATATCAAATTCAAGCTTCCCATCAAATGCCTTTGCGTCAGACTTCCCATTGACGTATACAAAGTATGCAGTCGGCGAAACGGCAAAGCCGTTTTGCCGAAACAGCCACTGGTAAATCTCAAGCTGTCGTTTGTAGGAATCATACAAATCGTCTTCGGTGCTCGGTCCTATTTTTTTACTCGTTGCTTTGTAGTCCACGATAATGAGTTCTCCCGCAGGATTCACCCACACGTCGTCAATGCCACCGCGCACGAGAATATTCGTGGGCTCATGGAGATAGCTGATGCCGCGCCGAAGCGCGTCCCGCCACTCGTCCATCCGTTCATCGACAAGTGGTACCGCATCGAGACCATACTTCTCTACGAGCGGGTGCTTGCTGCCCGCAGCACGATGGATATCGAATTCGCGTTTCAAGAGCTCATCAACGGCATTATTGAGCGTAAATGCCGGCATCGACGGGCGCTTCACCCCGAGGCGCATATCAAGATAGGCGCAACGCTGGCACTCTGAAAAGAGGTCTATTTTTGAGCGGCTCACGCGGAACGGCTCTGTCGAAGTCAACTCAAAAGGTCCACTACCTCTTCTCGCTTTGAAACTAGACTGTGCCATGTGTTATTCGGTCGTCATGAAATATGCAACGACACGCGAACCGGTATCAAAATCTACATATACACTGTTTATCGATGGGTCGAACATTCCGTTATTGTCATCGCGATACAGTTGAACTGCGTAGGAGCGACCCGGTTCAGTCGGTCGCAGGAGCGAAACTTCAACATCCGTGTGTGGGCCAACCACGCGCGCAGCGCCAAGTACATTGCCCAGATCACGTCCGTTTACCTCGAGAACCGCGATCCAGATACCTGGAGGCGGGACGGTGACTGACTCGACGATAACGCTGTCGCCCGAAGGTTGATTGGCGACAGATATTGCTCCACTCTCTTGGGGTGCAAGATCGGTCGAGGTTGTAGAAAGCGGAGAGAAGCCGGGGTCTAGATTTATATCGCCACCAAGGAACCAGGCACCCGCGAGCAGGGCGCCGACCATGACGCCGATAACAAAAGAGGTTGCTGAGAAGTCCTTTATCATACGGAAACAATATCATGAAGCGCGGGAGGAAGCGAAAGGAGGCCTTCTGCCTCTGCAAGAAGCTCCCCGACACGCTCACTCGTAAGATGGAGTGGGTCGAGAAGCCTGCGGTCCCGGACTATTTCATCAACGGCAATAACCCCGTGCTCAAGAAGCAACCGTTTCTCCGCAGAGGAGAGACCGGTAAGAGTCGTAACGGGATACACGAGTGCGCGGGTCATGCGCATAAAGAGGCTCTCCTTAGCCGGGTAATCCCACCCAAGAAGTTCGACCCCTGCGCACTCGGCGTACGCAATAGCTTCGGACGTGAATTTAGTGTTCGTCACGAGAATACCACGGTCGATCGGACACGAACGCGCAGTCTTGTCACACGCGAAGATATCTTCAAAACGACTCTTTACATAGAGCGCCACCTTTAGATCTGTCTTGTATCCTGGGTCATTGTGATATTTGAGTTCAGCAGCAAGAAACTCATTCTGCGTTTTGTGCGATGCATAAAAGTCAACTTCGTGCTGCACGCATTTCCCTTTCATCAATTTGCGTGTTTCAACCTCCCATCCCTCTGTTCGGTAGAGGTGCGAAATGAAATCCTCAAAAGGATGCCCTGTTGGCCCGAGCTCCAAGAGTGCGCGACGTAACGCGTAACGAGCAGCAATGGGACGCGCCTCTTTGCGCAGGAGCGCAAAGGCACGCGAATATATTTCTTTGGAAGTTGCTCCGGGAACAATGGTGTCGGTTATAGCTTTTACTATACGTTCTGCCGCGTATTCACCTGCACCCGCTCTATGGAGTGATATCGCAAGAAGTCTCGGGTCAAACATTTCTTTCGACCCATCTGCCTTGGTGATGATAGGAAGCGTCGTCATGATTTCGTCGTTGTGGCAGCAAGACCGTTGACCGTCGCGGTTATCGGCAGTTGCGCCGGCGCACTGATAGTCACACTGAAGTTCATCCGGGTAGGCACCTGCAGACAAATGCCTGAATCTTCCGGCATCGAAAGCGCAACAACAATTCCGGCGGGACTTGACGCATCGCCCGACAAGAACGCTTGTGCGGTTATATCAGTACAGGCATTTGGCGCCTCAATCGAGCCAGTTATCGTGTGCAGCCCTTTCTTGAACGAATCATGGAGGGTGACAAATGGTACGACCGTAGTAACCTTTTGTGAAAAAGCGGTTTCTTCAACATCGCGCGTATGCGGCACAGAAAGAACGAACCCAACGAAGATGACGACAGCGATTATCGCCGCAGCAACCCACAGACGCTTGGGATTCATCCCGCAATAATACCACCCCCGATGAGTTCCCCGTCACGGTAAAAAACGATTGACTGCCCAGGTACGGGCAGGTCGGGAAGTGGTTCGTCACTTACGAAATGATTTCCCTCTACACGCCCTTGTATACGGACACCGCGATACCGATATTGTGCTTCAGTAACTTGCGTGGGCTCGATAAACCAGTTTTGATTTTCGAATTTTATTTCCGTACGTGCTTCCTGCTTCCTGCTCCTGCTTACTGCTACTTCCTTTTTCGCAACGTCTTTCCCGATTACATACCACGGGCCGTCTGGCCGCGGGACTCGCTGACCAATGGTATAAAGGAGCGCTGGATTATCAGCTCCCAACTCTTTTTCAAGAAATTCTTTTACGGAAACGCTTCCAAGAAAGCAAATACCCTGACTGTCTTTCTTCTCTGCGACCGGCAGATTGAACTTCTTCGCGAGCTTACGCACTTCACTTTTCTCCATCTGACCTACTGGAAATAGTGTTGCGGCGAGAACATTCTTCGGCACCGCCCAGAGGAAATAACTTTGGTCTTTTTCACCAGAGCGATAATGCCCCATCGCAATCGCGTCCGCACCATTCTCTTTCGCGAACCGATAAAATGCACCGAACTTCACTTCCCTGTTGCACATCACGTCCGGATTCGGCGTACGCCCTGCGCGATATTCTGCAATCAAATAATCAATCACACTTTTCTTGTATTCGGCGCTCGCGTCGAGCGTCAGAAACGGGATATGGAGACGGGCCGCGACCCGCATCGCGTCGCGGCGCTCATTCGCCCACGTGCACGGCATGCCGGGCGGGTACCAGCCCTTAATGAACACACCCGTTACCTGCGCTCCCCGCTCTTTCAGTAGAGCCGCCGACACAGCGGAGTCCACTCCTCCCGACAGTCCTATGAATATTTTTCTTCCTTTTACATTCATTTCTCCTATCTAATCATGCCTATCAATTTGTGACTACTATAAAATGAAAAAGGTCGTAAAGATATTTTATCGCAGATACTTCCTCTGGTTCGCTTGGTGGCCGGCATAGGTCGTGGCGTAGTGCATGAGTCCATCGTTTCCGGTGAGGTAGTAAAGATAGTCCGTTTTTGTGGGATTCGTTGCGGCATCGAGAGAATCCAAACCAGGATTTGATATGGGGCCGGGCGGGAGACCTTTGTGGATGTACGTATTGTACGGCGAATCGACTTTGAGGTCATCAAACGTAGGCGAATACGTATCGCGCCCGTAAATATACCCGAAAACCGCATCCACTTGAAGCGGCATACCGAGCTCGAGCCTATTCCAGAGGATGCCAGCGACCATACGTTTCGCACCGATGGAGCGCGCTTCCCGTTCGATAAGGGACGCCATGATAACAATATCAGAAAGTGAATGTCCAGACGCCGTGATGTCGTTTTTAAAAGAGAGTGTTTTTGTATCAAAATTTTCCCGCATGGTTTTGACGATGGAATCAACGTCAGAGGATGGCACAAAAAGATACGTGTCAGGGAACAGATATCCTTCGTACGGCTGTGCTTTTGAAATGAAGTCCGAAGTGGAGATATCCGGAAATGCGTTATGTACGCGCTCCGCTGCGTCGCGCGCAGTCTCACCTTCGGGAAAGGTTATGCGCGCAGGTGGGATGCCGTAATCTCCTGTCATAAGCCGGTACGCGACAACGAGAAGATTCTCCGGCGTGTTAAAAAGATACGGGCCTGCTTGTACGCGGACACTCCCTCCCGATACCCGCAGCACCATCCGCAAGACTCGCGGGTGCGCAATAATGCGCGTGTCCGTGAGCTGCGCCGCAACTTCAGACGCGGAGGTACCTCGGACGATCTTCACAATACTTCCGGATGGAAAATCAGACGGCGGCAAAAATGCGATGCAATATCCAGCAACAGCGAGTGCAACAAATACAAAGACGACCACCCACGCGCGCCAGAAGCGTACGAGATGGAATTCAATGGCAGACGGGGCTGCTTCAACGTAGTGTTCGACGTCCATACATCAGGTTGGTAGGTTCGGGGGAGATTCGCCCGTTGCCGAACTGACACGCGCAAGACCTGGCGATTGGATGGACTGCGATGGAATGTGGAAAACGGTCGCGAGTTCTTCAGTACTTAATATCATCGTTTCATCTCCAAATAAACCATCATGGAAAAAGGGGTCATAAAAGAACTGTCGGCGCCGATAATGCTCCACAAGTTTCTCGCGATAATGGTTCTTACGTTTTTCGACACCGATTTCCCACGGATAATCATCGAACCGTTTCATCCATTTGGTCGAGTTAATGCCGTTCCAGCCGGTGTTAGTAAACGGCTTAAAGAGACCGACCATATGCGTGACAGCCGAAACATTAAACTTGTTCGGTTTTGCGAGATACACACCCCGTATACCAACGTCATAGGCAAGCTTTGTGGTATTACGATCGATGGCACCCATCAGCTCCGATTCGCCTTTGGTCGGATTCGGGAATCCCGGGCGCTCTTCGCCGGTTACAGGGTCAATATACGGATTGCGGGCTTTCTTGCGAATTTCTTCTATAAGTTCTTTTCCTTTATCTCGCCAGGTGTATACCTTTCCTTCAGCATTCTTTTTTGTGCTCTCTTTGCTGCCCGGTCCGGCACCATAGCGCTCGCCCTGATGCGCACGAATGACAAACTGGAGCCAAATGTTTTCCCCTTTCCCGATAGAGCCCATAAACTCTATAAGGTTCGAGAGCGGGTCAACCTGCTCCGGCTCTTTCTGCACCTGGTCAAGAGCATATTCAACGTACGTCTTGATTGGTAAAGGGTTCTCGTTCGTGTTCGCGAAGTCACACCCCCAAACGCCCCATTCCCCGGGCTTTGCGGAAATTAATCGTGAGTAGTCCAGAGCTTCGACTATTTGCACGCCGGGATATTGCGCGTACATTTGTCCCTCTATGATCTTGCGCATGTTTGCCCGTCCCCACATGAAAAAATGTATCTGCCCTTCAAATGAAGCTATTTCGAGGGAATAAAAGGGACGAATACCCCCCTTAAATCTCGCATACCACGTTGATTCGCCTCCCGTGAGGTGTATCGCCGAGAAGAACGCTTCCATGGCGAGCGGCGTCTTCACCAGATTGCGGGGCGGTTTTATTTCCAGAAGGACATATTGTTGGGCGGCAATGAACTGGGAACGTTTGAACACATACCACAGTTTCCATGCGCCACCCACAAGTAAGATTGGCAGCCACAACGGCGAAAGGAAAAGCGCGAGGGACAGGGCGAAGACGACCGCGCTCGGCATAAACACATACGCGAGGCCGAGAAGTATAAGACCGGGTATGAGAAGGGTCGGCGAATCGAAACGAATACCAACCTGGTTCGTAATATCCTTCCTTAAATGTTCGAGAGCTTCTAAATACGGAAGAGCGACCATGTTTGGATTATAGCAAGAAACAAATAGCGCCCGCCGGAAGGCGAGCGCTATTTGTTCATAGAGTTAGACTGCTGCGTAGCGACCGTCCTTGAGGCGCTTGAAGTAGCGCGAGTCGTTAAGATTTACCAGAATCGTATTGTCCTTCACAAAACGTGCCTTCTTTACGTGCTTGATGATTTCGTCCTTTTTCATCGGGCCCATTTTTTCAAGCGTCTCGCGGATGACGTCGCGCACAACGCCAGGCCTATAGCCCCATTCAGTAAGCGCATAGAGACCGCGACCGACAAGGACGAAGCGTGGGTCCTTGATGAGCTCATTGTGCGTTGTTGCAATATGAGCTTTCTTGGAAAAAAGAGAACCGATGGTTTTTGCGACCTCGGAGAAATGCATCGGAGCACCGTGACGCTTCACCGCGAGGTAGGCATAGTCGCGCACGCCTTTGATGCGGATAGCGGGCGCGGTGGTGCGACCCCATTCAGCAAGCGGATTACTGCCAATATGCTTACTAAGTGTGAGCCAGCGCTTTAACACTTCTTCATTCTTGTATGCATCATTAACGCTTTTAAGCTCATCAAGAAAGCGGTCAAGGAGATTTGCTTCCGTAACGACTTCGTTGTCGGAAAGCGACGAGTAAAGGCGAGTGAGTGCGTCATGAATATGTTTTGCGGTCGTGTGGTCAACGTGCCAGCGTGCGAGGAAATCATTCGTCTCGCGCTCGCGGAAAAATGCGGAATTGACCATGAGGAAAAAGCGGAATCGATTGCGACTCTTTTCATCTTTGCCGAGTGCTGAAAGGAGTGTCTCTTCGGGCACGATGGCACCGAGTGAATGGATGTATTTCGCTATCTCCTCAAATGCGGCTACAGCATCTTTAAATGCCTTGCTGCCCCGCACTGCATCGAGCCCCGCTGCTTCTATCTGGCGCACACGCTCGCGCGTGATGCTGGAGCGATCGCCGATGGCTTCAAGCGTTTCGCGCTCGGCATTTGTGCTAAGACCGAAACGGCGGATGAGCACCTCGCGGGCGCGCTCCGGGGCGGCTGCGAGAAGGCGCTTTACTAGCGCTGTACTATCGAAAGAAAACGAAGCAACTGGCGCTGTGTGCGCCTTCTTGTGAAGAGCCTTTCCATTCTTTTTCATGTGGTCTAATTTATAGCAAACACCTTATAATAAGTCAAGCGGGGTCGAATTATACCACAAGGTTTAGGATTTTACCCGCCACATATACGACTCGTTTTGGCTCTTTTCCACCAAGCGCCGTAGTAACTGCGGGAATGGCCCGCGCAACACTCGTAGCGGTCCCTTCAGAAGTGTTTGGGGCGAGAGAAATGAATCCACGACGCTTCCCATTTACCTGTATGGTGACATTCGCCATACCTGAAACAAGCAGGCTAGGGTCAAATACAGGCCACGGCTGCTGGTGTACACTACCCTCTCCCCTAAGCTTTTCCCAAAGGTGTTCGGCAAGATGTGGCGCGAATGGCGCGAGCATAATTACAAATTTCTCTAGTACCTCTTGAGGCACTTCTTCTTTCTCAAACATGCTTAAGAATGTCATGAGGGAAGCAATACACGTATTGAATTTAAATCGATCACCATCTCTGGTAATCTTGTCTTCCGTCAGTGCGAGGTGTTTTTCTAGCGAATGGCGCATTATTTCTTTTCCTTCTTTACCTCGATTATTAACAACAAAACGTGTTACTCGTTCCAAGAACTTGCGCATCGAGGCCACGCCGTCGAGATTCCACGGGTAACTTCCTGGCTCATTGTACGGGCCGATGAATGCGAGATAAATACGCACGGCGTCGGCACCGTATTTCTGCACGAATTCATCGGGATTGATGACATTTCCTTTCGATTTGCTCATTTTATGCCCATCGGGACCCAAGATGAGCCCGCGATTGAAACGCTCGATGAACGGCTCTTCGACCGGCACGAGCGCAAGGTCGTAGAGAACCTTCATGAAGAAGCGTGCATAAAGAAGATGCATCGTCGTGTGTTCGCTCCCGCCCGAGTAACGATTGATGGGGAGCCATGACTTCATCAATGCGGCGTCGGAAAAATCATGCGCGTCTGTGTGGTCAAGGTAGCGGAGGAAATACCACGAAGAATCCACGAAGGTATCGAGCGTATCATATTCCGGCGTCCACCCTTCAGCAAAAATCTTTGTCACGCGCTCGCGCAGTTCTTTTGACGAGGCAAGCGGCGCTTTACCGGTCGGCTTGAAGTCAACGTCAGTCGGCAAAAGCCACGGCAGATGTTCAGAAGGAATGGCGTGCGGCTTTCCTTCCGGGTCATAGACAATCGGTATCGGGCAGCCCCAATATCGCTGGCGAGAAACGAGCCAATCGCGAATGCGATACTGCGTCACTCTCTCTCCACCCACATATTTCACGATGTCCCATTTCACTTCTTCGCTATTCTTGCCGGTAAACTCACCTGAATTAACGAGCGAGCCGGTTCCCATGTATGGAACAGGTCCATTTTTGAAAAGACGGAGGGAATGTTGGTGAGTGTCGGCAGTCAGGAAATCAGCAAGCTCATCTGTGGTAAGCCATTTGACTTCGTGTTTTGCATCTTCTTCAGTGGAAATATCTTCGCGCGCATCATTTCCCAGCTGCACGGTGAACACGTGTTCGTGCACATGGGTATTCTCCTGTTTCGGTACATGATAAAAAAGCCCGTCCACCACTCCCAAGTTCCCCGTAATTGTTGCATGCGTATATCCAGTCTCTTCTTTAATTTCCTTCAATACTGTTTCTTCTGCCGTCATTCCTGCGTCAATAGTCCCGGTCAAAAAAGTTCCCCATTTTACTTTCTTCCATGCCAATCCGAGATATTTGTTTTCCGACCAGTGCTTGATAATCGCGATAATGCCATCTCTAACGATAGCGGGCTCATCTTTGCGAAACTTCCCCGGTTCGGTTGATTGATAGAACGGTGGTACGACCACCTGCCGAACAGGAAGTTGCATTCTTTGGGCAAATTCAAAATCACGTTCATCGTGCACGGGAACGGCCATCACGGCGCCAGTGCCGTAAGAGGCGAGAACATAATCCGCGACGTAGATTGGAATCTCTTCTTTCGTCGCTGGATTAATCGCCATCACGCCTTCCATCTTCACGCCCGTCTTCTCTTTATTTTCGCTGCGCTCTCTTTCGGTTTTCTTTGATGTTGTTTTTATATAATCCTCAACATGCTTTCTGTTTGAAACTGCTGGTAACAAAGATGAAACGAGAGTATGTTCTGGTGCAAGCACCACGTAGGTTGCGCCGAAAATAGTATCTGGCCGCGTTGTAAACACTTTTATGTATTGGACATTCGATGTCCTAACTTCGAATGAAAGATACGCGCCCTCACTCTCGCCTATCCACGCGCGCTGGGCTTCTTTAATCTCCTCGCGCCATGGGAGTGTTTCCAAGCCAGCGATGAGCCGCTTTGCGTAATCAGTAATTTTAAGGAACCATTGCGTGAGATGCTTCTCCTCGACCGCTGTACCGCAACGCTCGCAACACCCATCAATAACTTGTTCGTTCGCAAGCACAGTCTGGTCTTTCGGACACCATTTGACCGCGGCTTCGCGGTGCTCGGCGAGCCCGTGCTCGAAGACTTTTGTGAAAAGCCACTGTGTCCATTGGTAGTAACTCGGATCGCAGGTCACCACCTCTTTACTCCAATCAAACGAAGCCCCCATAGAGGCGAGTTGTTCGCGCATCCGCGCCATATTTGCATACGTCCATTCCTTCGGGTCAGCGCCATTCTTAATGGCCGCGTTTTCGGCGGGCAAACCGAATGCATCGAAGCCAATCGGAAAGAGCACGTTTTTGCCACGCGCGCGCAGCATGCGCGCGTAGATGTCAGTAACTGCAAAGGCGTACCAGTGGCCGATATGCAGGTCACCCGAGGGATAGGGGAACTCCGTCAGAAGATAATATTTCTCTTTCGTCGTTTCCGAGAGGTTAGCAGAATACAAATCAAGACCTGCCCATTTCTCTTGGGCTTTTTTTTCGATGTCTGTATGGTCGTACGCCATGTGTTACAAAGCCCCGATCCAACTCTTACGGTTGTTTCGTGAGCGGCGGATAGAAGCTGGAGTCAATGGTACGGTCAAAACAAACTTGGCCTGCGTCGTGCTGCCAGTTGTCTTGTGGCGGCATACCCTTAGCTCCCACCGGCGTAGGCCGTGCTGGTTCTGAATACGCGAATTCCGAGTACACATTTTGATTCCCACGACTCTGCGTGTTGAACTCTGCACAGAGTTTGAATGACAATACGCCGGTCGCTTCGTACACATATGGCTCGCCTGTTTGGGTATCTACTGGCACCGAACCATACGCGAGAGAATTGTTGAGGTCATCAATCACAGCAGGAAGTTTTTGTTTTGCTTGCCAGTAGTACACAACTTGCGACTGTATGTTCTGCAGGTCATTCACCTTTTGTGCGTCAAAGCGCGCAAGACGCGCTTGCTGTGGAGTACCGACGATGAAGAACCCGGCGATTATCGTAACGGCCACGAGAATTGCGACACCGATACGCACTGCATTCCTACGCGCAGGATACAGGTCCCAATACCCGCGTAAATCACTGATGAAATGCATGAAGACGCCGGACGCGATAAGAAAGACGACGAGCACCTTGAGCAGAAATGCGGTAGTGAGCGCCTCGCCGTTGAGGAAGGTCGTGAGGAGCATAATAAGGTCGACCGCTATTGCCACGCCGGCGACAAAAAGCGTGAGTATGAGTGCCCAGCGACGAACCCAGATATCATTCCTTGAAGAGTCGCGAGAAATATCTCCGTGAATAAGCTTCATCAGGAGGAGATAGACTGGGAACAAAACAATGATGGACGCCATCTCGTAGCTAATGCCGCTTTGATACGGGTCGGCCGGATAGTACGAGAGAGCGTTCGGGAACGTGTAGTTTATGTAATCGAACGTGAGGAGGATGAATGCGATGACGCTCCAGTAGAAAGTGATCATCGCCCCCGCCCACAAGAAAAAGTCTTTCGCAGTTATTTTAGGTTTGTCCATAGACGTGGATTATACCATAAAATAATTCACCCCACCGTCCGAGTCCTTAGTCGGGGGTGGGGTGATTTTGATGTAACGCCTTTTGGCGAGCGAGGATGGCCTTCAGAGGCCGTCCCGCTCACGCCGGCGCCGCCGTGTGACCCAAATAAGGTATCACAACACCCCTTTTTTTTGTCAAGATATCCACAGTTTGTGCCGACCGGTACATATCGTGGATAGCTATCAGCCGTGGAGGAAGACCATCACGTCGCCACCATTGTTCGTACTCTCTGAGAATAGAGCGCAAAAGGCATGAAATACTCTTCGAGACTGGCGAGACGGCTACCATAGACCGCGCCGCCCAAGATTGCGTCTGCGACGCTCTCGCGTGCTCGGTCGAGCTCGGGACGGCGACCCCGCCAGCGCACATCTTCTCGAGTGAGATCGAGGAGCTCAAGCGCTCGCCCCGCAGCGCCCCAGAAGAGTTTCTCGTCCTTGTCTTGCCACGTGCGAGCGCGCCCGACCTCGCTTCCGATATTGCCGAGCTGGTCGGCAAGCGGGAGAGTAAACCAACGTTCTCGTGAGACGGCCATGCTCAATCGGAACGGACGAGTCGCGCGACGATGTTGCGTACCGCGAGGCGCACCGTTTCATCTTTAACACCGCGTGTCCGATTACCGATAAGCGGTTTCAGGTTCACCATGGAGTCGAATTCGATAAAGTCGTCGTCCGTCTTATCGAGATAGAGGTTGACGCCCCAGGTTGTATCGCCCTTGGAGCCGGCCTGTTCGATAAGGAGCGACTGGATGTCGATATGCAGCTCTCCGCCGACGCCCATGATGCCTTGCGCGACGTCGACGACCGCCTTGATGAGGTCGCCGTACTGCTCGTGTGCGAGTGCCCGCAACTCCTCGCGCGTGATGCCCCCTTTGACAATCTTCGTCTCCATTGTGCGCGTATTATATCACGCATCTTCGTGCTAGCCGTGAAGAAAGACCATCACGTCGCCGTCTTTGACTATGTATTCCTTCCCTTCTGTGCGAACAAGGCCCTTCTCGCGAGCGGCGGCGTAGGAGCCGGCCTCGAGAAGCTTCTGATACTCGATGACCTCGGCGCGGATAAATTTAGTCAAAAAATCGTTGTGAATGGCGGCGCCCGCAATCGGTGCGGTACTGCCAGCAGGAACCGTCCACGCGCGCGTCTCGTCAGTACCCGTGGTAAAAAATGAAATAAGTCCCAAAATCTCGTACGCACCACGAATGAGGCCGACGAGACCGTCCTCGGGAACCCCGAGCTCCTGACGGAAGCTCTCACGGTCATCATCAGCGACATCATTCAATTCACGCTCGGTCGATGCATCGAGAAATATATAACGCCCGTCGAGCAACTTGATGAGCTCGTACGCGCGCTCCGCGCGTCCATCGGCGAGCTCGTCCAAGTTGTGCCCGCCGCTCTTTTTATTTAATGCGTACAGAATCGGCTTCATTGTGAGGAGGTTCAGATGTGCAATGAGCTTCACTTCGTCGTCGGTAAGGCCGGCATGGAGCGCAAGCTTCCCCGCTGCAAAGTTTTGCATCAGCTTCGTGAGCACCGCATCTTCGGTGACGAATTCTTTGCGCCCCGCCCTAATGTCGCCCTCGATCTTGTCGCGACGCTTACGCACTTGCTCGCCATCGGAGAGTACGAGCTCCATATTGATAATCTCGATATCCTTGTACGGCTCGACTTCATTATCGACATGCACGATGTTCGTATCATCAAAGAAACGAACGACTTGTAGAATCGCATCCGTCTCGCGGATGTTCGCGAGGAACTGATTCCCGAGCCCCTCGCCTTCGGCGGCGCCCTTCACGAGTCCCGCGATGTCCACGAACTCTATCGCCGCCGGAATCACCTTCTCGCTTTTAGAAAACGTTGCAAGTGCACCCAGTCGTGTATCGGGTACACCGACAACACCAACCGAAGGGTCAATGGTGCAAAACGGATAATTCTCACAGGGCACGCTTGCTTTCGTGAGTGCATTAAAAAGCGTGGACTTCCCCACGTTCGGCAACCCCACAATTCCTATTTTGAGCATTCTCTAAACGTACAGGATTTTACTCCACTACGCCATTACCCGATTCTTTAAATAAGAAATCTCAAACACTTCATTCTGGACTACCCAGCGATACAATGCGGGACTAAGAAATGTGGCGAAGACGATAGTCCCTGCGAGGTGGAGTAACGTGAATGGAATTTGCCCAATAAGCGCGACCATAAAGGGTTGCCCGGCAAAGAGCGGACCGATGGTAAGACCGGTCGTGGCATCATAAGCAATAGTGCCGACAATACCAAAACGAAGGAAGTTCCCAACAGATGCTTCGCGGTTCTTGAAGAAGTAGTGTGCGGCTGGCCCGAGCGCTCCGTACGCGAGCGCCGTCACGAGCGTCCATATTCCCCATCCGCTCGTTACCGCGTCAAAGAGGACGACGCCGAAAAATCCGAAGAAGAAACTCCCGATGGGGCCGTAGCGCTTCGAGAATGGCATCAGTGTTGCAAGCATCGGTTCAACATTTGGCAAACGGAATGGGATGAGGCGGAAAAGGAATACCGCGCCCCAGCCAATTGCGAACTTAAGCCAGCCTGTTGTGAAAGAAAGTCTCATATCAGTGATGAGTATACTACAGTACGCCTTTAAAGAACGAGATTGCAGCGTTTAAAATGAAACTGAAGAGATTCCTAGTCGGCACGTCCGCCACGGCGGCCATTTGATTATCGATAAGTACAGGTATCGAAGGCGGGGACGACATTTTTATTCCTGGTTCTGGATTTTGCGTTACGTTCGGCGCGGGCTCCGTGGATATCACATTTACCACAACACCTGCAGGGATTTCTGATTGGGTTGAAGTCGCGATAAGGGGTGTCGA
>Ga0154379_137_pt1 | contig 15657 bp, 21 predicted proteins | sample RifGroA2_FD_105623 | JGI IMG/M metagenome (GOLD analysis project Ga0154379, IMG submission 105623) | Candidatus Kaiserbacteria bacterium GWA2_50_9 | reverse complement strand
TGATGGGTGTTCATACCCGAAGTATCGCATGAGATAGGAATATACGCTAGGGAGATGTGTGAATATCAGTAGGTGCATCCTTTATGGGCCCGCCATCATAAAACCAGCTTTCGAAATATTTCACTGCCACCGAAACTAATTTCACCTCTTTGTCACTGAGCACTTCTCCATTAGTCCCCCGTGTCCCATACTCACGAAGCGTACTGCCGAGTTGTACCATGTCTCTTTCGTCTTTCCTCGATCCTTCAAGCATTGAGAGAAAAGCGGTGATTGTTTCGGGGTCTACACTACTCGCCAGTATCCCGCCCTGTTCTTCTGAATAATTACCATGGCGGGCGTTTACTGACTTCGTCGATTTTTCTATGAATTCTCTTCTCTCTTCTCTAGAAAAGCCCGCATCTCGTGCGTTCTTTACGAAACTTCTTAGTTTTTCGCTCATAGTAAGAATGCTACCACAGAGCAAATGAAGGTGAGTGCGTGTCGCGAAATGCTTGGCCGTCACCTGTGGGAAATATTGTGCGCACATTATTGGTATACTTGATACATGAAAGCAGAGGACGCAAAACGACAATTTCTTGAATACATCGAGATAGAACGTGGGCGCGCGGTAAAGACGATTGAGAATTATGACCGGTATCTCACTCGCTATTTCGAGCAGATGAAGATACAGAGTGTGGGCGAAATCACCGAGCAAAACGTCCGTGACTTTCGCCTCTGGCTCAACCGGCAGAAAGGAACGAAAGCCGACTCAATGAAGCGCCGCACTCAGAATTACTATATGATCGCGCTTCGCGCCTTTCTCAAATTCCTCCGTAAACGCGACATCGATGCTATTTCCCCGGAGAAGATAGAGCTCGCGAAGCTCCCTGAGCGTCAGCTCGACCTCATCACTTCCGCCGAGCTTGAGCGGCTTATGAAAGCGCCCGGCGAGGCGTATGCGAAGGAAACTGATGAGGACAAGAAAATCGCGTATCTGCGCGACCGCGCGATACTCGAGCTCCTCTTCTCCACCGGACTCCGCGTGTCCGAGCTCTGTTCGCTCAATTCTGACATCGACCTGACCCGCGACGAGCTCTCGGTGCGCGGTAAGGGCGAGAAGATGCGCGTCGTCTTCATCTCCCCTACTGCGAAAGAGGCGGTGCGCGAGTACCTGAAAGCACGCAAGGACATGGAAGAGGCGCTCTTCGTCGACGGTCGGCCGAACAAATTGCATCGCATCATCCCCCGCGACGTACAACGACATTTAAAAGCATACGTCGCACGCGCGGGCATCACGAACGTCGTCACGCCCCACACGCTCCGCCACGCCTTCGCTACCGACCTGCTTAGCAATGGCGCCGACATCCGCAGTGTCCAACAGCTCCTCGGCCACGCCTCCATCAACACGACACAGATTTACACACACATCACCGACTCGCACCTCCGCGAAATCCACAAAAAGTTCCACGACAAGGGCCGTGGGTAGAAAAACGGCCCCATGTCCGGGGCCGTGTTGTGTGTGGTTGTCTCCATCGGAATCCCGAGCCGTTCGCGACGAGCACGTATGGCTTTCGCCAGCCCTTTCCCGAACGTTTCTAATCCCGATTCCATTTCAGGGTGGTACCCACAGAATGTCATGGCTTATTTCTCCTTTGCTTCGAATGCACACCACGCGACAAGCTTGTCCATCGCCATCGCTACATCGTTTTTCGGCCGAAGTTCAGCGTAGTACGTTTCGTCGAGACGTGTGAGGAAGATATTCATTTCCTCAATTTCAATTTCGAACGCGCGTTCAATGGGAACGCAATCCTCCTTAGAACGCTTCAGTGCTTGTTCGTACAGACCTTGTGAGAATTTCGTAAGACCATCAAGCATTTTCGGGTTGAATCCACAGAGTGGCATAACGCCTCCTTAGTTAAGGTTGACCCTCTGGTATTAGAAAACAACTACAAGGGTACTGCAAAATAATCAACGTTTTAGAGATAATCGTAAACAAATTGTTTACGAAAGCACCTAATTCTGCTATACAATACGGATGACAGGGGGTTCTGGAATTGAAGATGCTGCAATAGAACTTCTCCAGAAAGGATCCCTCCCAATTTCTGAATTAATAGACGGGATTGATGCTTTGAGGCACGGCGTGACAAGACAAGGTGTCTATCGTGTTCTACGGAAATTGAAGCTGGAGGAAAAGATCGTCATCCACGGAAAGTCCGTATCGCTCAATATCCAATGGTTGCGCAAGATGAGCGAATATTTTTCTGTTGCGCAATATTATTATTCTCCGAAACATGACAACCCAAATTTCTTCCTCAATCTCAAAGAACACGAAAAGGTCTCTCTCACTTTCAAGACACTCCTCGACTTGGACATCTTCGCGAGCCATGTCATCCACATGCTCGCCGAGATCATTGGTGAGCATGAGCCAGTATTTGTTTTTAATCCGCATGAGTTTTTTTCGTATGGGCGACCGGAATCGGAGAAAATGTTATTCGAGGCTATGCAGGAAATGAAAAAACAGGTATTCATTCTCTCCTCCCATGAAAACCCATTAGATCTTGCTCTTAAGAAACAATTTGACGGTACGAGGGTTCAGTACCATATTGTACCGATAGTACCGTTTGATAAGGGAAATTATTATTTTAATGTTTACGGTGATTATCTCCTGGAAATTACTTTGGATAAGAACATAACCGCCGCACTGGAAGCCTTCTACGTAAAAACACCTGTGTTTGACGAACAAGCGGAGAAAGAATTGTTTGAAATCTTTGCACACAAAAGTCGACATAAATTGGTTATTACAAGAAATAAGAAGAAGACCGATACGTATAAGAAATTCTTCTCTAAGTATTTCTACACGCTTCAAGAGAATCGTGGCTGATATTTATTCGCCGAAGAGTTCTCCGTGTGTGCCGATGTCGGAGATAGTAACGACTCGCGCTTCGTCATTTCGTTTATAGAGTAGTAACAAATTAAAACCAAGGTGGCACTCTCGATAGTTTGCAAACTCTCCGTGCAGTTGATGGTCTTTGGTTCTCTCGGGAAGAGGTTCTCCGTTTTCTAAACACCGTAAAATTCTATGAAATACCTCCGTATTGAAATTTCCAGAATACCGTAATTTCTTTAGACGCTTACGTGCTGACGCAGAAAGCGAGACGTGATAAATCATGGAAAGAATTCCTTCATTATTTGATCAGCCGTATAACGTTTCCCATACTTTTCAGCATATTCGGTTTCGCGAATCATTTGTGCCTCAAACTCCGGTGTAAATCCATTGACAGTACGCGGAGTAAAGGGCATCGCCTTGTCCTGCGCGACTCGAGAGAGATACATATTTACTCCTGTGGAGAGATCAAGTCCCATGCGTTTAAAAACGCCTTGCGCCGCGCGCTTCGTCGCCACGTCCGTCCGCACATTGATTGTTGTTTTTGTTGCCATACTGCCAGTATACACATTGTGTATACAAGTGCAACCGAGCTCGCGAAGATGTAGAATAGAGAAATGAAACTCGTGTCGTGGAATGTGAACGGCTTACGATCGCTCGCCAAAGATGGGTACTGGGAATCATTTCTCGCGGGCGTGAAGCCCGACATCTTCTGCCTCCAAGAGACCAAGGCCTCTCCGGACCAGCTCTCCGAAGCATTCCTCTCCCCTGCCGGTTACTCGGCTTTCTTTTCTTCGTGTCAGGTCAAAAAGGGCTACAGTGGCGTTGCGCTCTACTCTAAAATAGAGCCGCTTAAAGTAATTTACGGTATGGGTATCAAAGAATTTGACCAAGAAGGCCGCATTGTGGGTGCAGAGTTTGAAGACTTCTGGCTCCTCAACATTTACTTCCCCAATGGCGGCCAAGGGCCTGTGCGCCTCGACTATAAGCTCCGTTTCTATGACGCCTTCCTCAAGTTCATCGAGAAACTCCGCAAAGAAAAACCGGTCATCTTCTGTGGCGATGTGAACACCGCGCACGAAGAGATCGACTTGGCGCGGCCGAAGGAGAATGAGGAGAACACCGGCTTCCTCACCGAAGAGCGCGCCTGGCTGGACGAGGTGGTAGCCGCCGGCTACGCGGACTCCTTCCGCCACTTCCACCCCAATACCAAAGACGCGTACTCCTACTGGGACTTATTCACGCACGAACGCGACAGGAACGTCGGCTGGCGCCTCGACTACTTCTTCGTCGCCTCGGAATTCATCAAGCGTATCAAAAAAGCCGACATCCACCCCGACATTTTCGGCTCCGACCACTGTCCTGTTTCTATTACTCTGGCGAATTAACATCAACGCGGTCAATCATAAACTGAACTGCTTCGTTCGTGTTAATAGTTTGAATACGAATAGTGGGGAACTTGAGGCGAAAGACTCTGAATATTTCATCTGCGAACGCTTGCCCAATGGTTGGGACGCGCTCAAAGTCGAGCGTGACACGTTTGAACTTATCGAGGCCGACCAGTACGCGCCTCGCTTGAGAGCGTGATACGTGTATTGTTCCATGAGTAAAGAGACGGACATGAACTTCTGTCCTATCGAAGTCCTGTGAACCGTCTTCTGATTCAAACGCGCGGAAGGTATCGATAAGATGGCGTGCAGAGTGGTAGTCAATATCAAATCGAACTTCAGTACCCTCTACCGGTACTTCGTCGGCGAGAAAGAAAATATCGGGTACAGTATTATCCGCTCTCATTTCCCAGCCATAACTGCGAAGCGAGAACCGGTCTGCAACTTTTGAAGTAAAAAAGATTCCTTGCCCAGAATGCGCTTCTGGTGCAGTAGTAACTTTCCCTTTCAGCACGTCTTGCATAGCCTCAAGTGGAGATGCAAGCGAACGTTTCTTCATCAGGTTGCGGAATGCACCGATGCCGTAATCGCGAATAGTAAATGAGAATTGTGTTGGCGACCCTGAAGCTGTGTGTCCGGACACCAAAACTTCTACCGCAATACGCGGCGACTCGGAATGCTCAATGGCGTTGTTGAGCATTTCAGAAAATGCATAGTCGAAGATGCTCTTCACATTCTCCGACGCGAGCTTCAGAGGTACGAATCGGTCGCGGACATCCATGAGTACCTCATGTTCTTTCAACTTCTTATTTTCTAAGTTCAATTCGATTCGATCACGAACCTCAAATGGCACGTTCGGCACAGCATATCGCCTCCCTCGACGCTCACCGATGCGAATCGCATTCCCATCGCGCACAAGCTTAGTGAGTAACACAAAGGCTCTCTGCCGTGAGAGCTGCAGATGCTCGGCAAGCTGAGGGGCCGTGGCACTTTCGCGCTTTGTGAGGAAAGCTAGTATCTTATGCTCGTTTTCGGACATGTTTACAATGGTATAATAATGTAAACTTTTTGTAAATAGCCTTGTCAAAGAATGTAATGTACTCGGCAAAGACTGTTAATTAGCCAACACGTGAAGGTCTGACCTTCACAAACAAAATTTCCCTATAATTGTCGACCGTCAAAGATAAGGATATTGTGCGAGAGTAGGTGTCCATTACATACTGCTATAGCAGTAAGGTATGGATAAGTCAGACTTACCCGATTACTTTTCTCAAAAATTCGCGTGCGCCTGGTGTCGACATCCAATAGGTACCCTGTGCATCCCAGTACAGCCACGCCTCATCGTCGCCGCCAACAGTAACGCGCCCCTCGGTAAGCTCTGGTTGTGTGTGTTCAGTTTTTAATATTTCCTTATAGAGATGTTTGCAGTGTTTTGCATTTTCCTTAATCGCCACCTTCGCCTCATCTAATCTGTCGAGCTTTATAAGCACGAGAATATTTCCCATCATCAGTTCCGGCATTAGATCGTCGGGATATCCTTTCGTTAGCTCACACAACTTCTCCAGCTGATTTGTCTTTATGTAGGCGGTCGCCAGCAATGAGCGAATGCCTTGATTGTCATTCGGGTTAAGGGCAATAAGCTCTTCGTAGAGAGGTACTGCGCGTGAAGGCCCGTCCATCGATTCAACAAGCTGTGCGTATTCTGCCAATAGTCGCAAATAGGGCCGATTATCGAGATATCCCCACGGCAAGCGATCTTTCCCGACAGCAAACGAGGGTGGTAGTAACATTCGTCCAGCTGCGATAGAGCGCTCTAATAACACACGAGCTTTTTTGTACTCGCCGTTTTCTTCAAAAAGCTCACGCGCGAAGTCAACAACACCATCAAAAAAATATGGGCTCATTCCGTCAAATTCATCTCCACCTGGGAAATTATCGTCTTCACCTTCTTCTTCGTCGTCGAAATCGTCACTTTCGTTTAGATCTTCCCACATACCGCGCAGTCGCTGTATAGCAGTTGGGAATTCAAATTGCCATTTGTGCTCTCCGACGTTAACCACCTTTGTTTCTTTCGGAAACTGCTCAGCAAACACGTCATAGAAGTCACGTCGCTCTGATAGTTCCCCCTTGCTTTTGTCGTTCACGTTTCCCGTAGCGCGCTCCATCATTTCGTTTGGAGAAAGCCCATTCAGCGACTCGTGTGGATAAAAGTTCCACGCCTCCATAATCACATCGGTTACTTCGTGACTGTCTTTGTCTGCAACATTTGACTCTTCAAGGAGCGCAAATATGAGCCGCGACGAAAGGTGCGGGTCACGCTCATTCCAAATAATGTCCTTAATATCCTGCACGGTAACTTTCCCGGGCACCTTCAGCCTGGACAACACTTTGATGAGCCTTGATTCAATAGCCTGTGCACCGGTTCTCCCCGTTCCTTTTTTCTTCATGCGGATACTATACTCGCTTTTTCACCACGGGAAAGTCCACTAACTAAATATCCTTATAATTGTCGACCGTTAAAGATAGGGATATTGTAGGTATCCACAACTTGTCGCTATAGCGTAATGTTTTGGATAGTAGGACGTCGAGGATGGAAAAAGAAAAAGGGCGCCGAATTTCTTCGGCGCCCAGTTCGTGTCGTGAACCATTCGGATGATAGTCGTTATCGGCGCTAACCTTGCCGTCACGCGGTACCACGTGAGGTCATGCGTTATTCCCATCACCTTACCGCACGACCTGACCTGGCTCAGTATGCGATAAAAAGTCTTTTTGTGATTTTTTAATATCATGAGTATCGCATAGAATCAAGTAAAACAAAGGTTTTCTGAGCTTGGCGAACAATTTGTGCATAGAAAGTGACAAAATATGATATACTTTTGGACAATGAATAACCAGCACGACTCTGCGCTCGCTGATAAGTTAGCCAAAGCGGGACTCTCTCAAAAGGAGGCGGTAATCTATGCATTTCTTCTTGAGCGAAAGGGGGCATTCCCTTCTGTGATTGCCAAAGAAACTGGGCTTAACCGGACAACTGTATACAAGATCCTTTCAGTTCTATCTGTTAAAGGTCTCATCACGGAATTTGAAAAGAGAAAGAAGTTTTTCTATCAAGCCGAGAGTCCGAAACGTTTGGAGAAATATGCGGAGATGCAAATTTCTATGGCCAAGACAGCAAAGGAAAACTTGGGGCGCATCATGCCCATACTCGACGGACTCCACAGAAGTTCTCCGGACAAGCCTGTCGTGCGATTTTTCGAAGGGAAAGAGGGGGTACTAGCTATCTACAATGAGCATGCACAGGGAGAAAAACCTTATGACATGCTAGCGTTTAGTAACACTATTGGACTCCTTCCTCTGTTGAGTCAGGAGTTTAAAGAAAATTATCAAAAGCAAAAAGCCAAAATTGGCATAACAACGCGAGCTATCGTCCCCTACACACTTGAAAATTCAGCCGCGCTGAAAACTTTTTATAAAGTTCTTCCTAAGCGGCTCACTCCGCAAATTAAATATCTTCCTTCTGAAGAATTTTCGTTTAGGGGCGACTTAACTCTTTTTGATGAAAATAAAATTTCCATCATAAATTTCAACGAACCCCATTTTGCCGGAACGATTATCGAGGACCGAACCATATACAACATGATCAAACTTTTCTTCGAGCTCGCGTGGCGCAATCTGCCTGAATACAAGAGAGCCGAGTAGTCCTCTGTATAAAGGACACGGTTATCCACAGGGTGTCCTTTACAATGTCCTTTAGTAAACTAGTATCAACAAAGGAGAGAAGTTCTTTGCGAGCTCTTTCACAATCATTGGCATTAACCTGCAGACACGAGGCGCCTGCCTACATCCGCGGTGATCCGCGACACAAGCCATTGCGCACGGTGTTCCACGTGAAAGCACGAAGTAATGCAACCAAACAAGCCACCCCCTTTCTCGGCTGGAGGCACCATTTACGCCCCCTGCTCCTTTTATCGCCTACAGCCACCCACGGGTGGCTTCAGTGTTTCTATAAGTTGTTCCACGTGGAACTTATTTCACACATTAGCAAACGTGATGTTTCTCCATTATGTGCTTTATTTCCTCATCTTCTGTCGCTTCTCTTCTCTGCTTCCCTGCTTCACCTAGAGCCTGGAGACTGGCTTCTGGAAGCTGGAGCAATTCAGCTGTTCGCTTATTTAAATATTCTTCAGTATTCTTGGCGGAATCATCAAGTATTTCCTCAAGAAGCGCGTTGAGCGTCCATCCTATCCTCGGCCCTGGGTTCACGTGGAACATTTCCATAATGCGTGCGCCGTCAGTCTTGAGCATCCCCACAGATATGGGGTCTCGGAGCGCCTGGTCCACCATCGCCTTGTACTTACGAAAGCGAAATGGCTGTTCCTTGGGCCGCCCGGTGCCTATGCGGTCACAAATGCGAAGATTGAGTAGGTCCCATATGTTTTCCTCGCCGACATTCTTAATCATCCGCCGGACTGCCGACAAAGTTATCTGTTCCGGGTCAGAGAAGAACATATGCCAACGAACCAGCTTCACCACCTTATCAATTGTATCTCGTGAAAAGTGTAGGTCCTCTAGTGCTTTCTTTGTTACACGTGAACCCACAACCTCGTGTCCGTGGAATGTCCATTCTTTCTTCTCATCCGACCAACGACGGGTCTCCGGCTTCGACACGTCGTGGAAGAGACCGGCGAGGCGGATGTCAAAGCTCCAGTCCTTGTCGGCGGCGTGTTGCATAGTGCGCATCAAGTGCTCGAAGACGTCATAGCTATGTGCCTGGTTCTGTTCAACACCGATGCCACGGATGAGGTCTGCTGATATGTATTGCAGGATGCCGAGCCTCTGCGCGAGTACGAGTGCGCTCATCGGCTGTGTTGAATTAAGGATACGTACAAGCTCATCTCGGACTCTTTCACGTGAAACGTGGCTTAAGTGCTTACTATTTTCGCTTATCGCCGCGGCGGTTGTACCGTCTATGCCGAAACCGAGCTCAGCAACAAGACGCACAGCGCGTAGCATGCGCAGAGCGTCCTCATTGAAGCGCTCCAAGGCATTCCCTACGGCTCGCACTAATTTGTCCTTTATGTCCTTTTGACCATCGTGCGGGTCAATTAAGTGTCCTTGAGAGTCTTCGAACGCGATGGCGTTGATGGTGAAGTCCCTCCGGGCAAGATCTTCCAAGAGGGAAGTGCCGAACTCAACCTTATCAGGGTGTCGTTTATTGGAATACCCGGACTCGGTGCGGTACGGGGTCACTTCGACGATGGCGAGCCGAGCATCCTCGGGGCCGGTCTTCACCCCGACCGTACCGTAGTCGTTCTCGTAGAAAGAATCGGGAAATACGGCTTGAATCTGCTCCGGCGTAGCATTCGTGGTAATGTCCCAGTCCTTCGGTTCTAGACCGATAATGAGGTCTCGGACGCACCCACCGACGAGGTACGACTCAAACCCGGCCTTGCGTAGACCGTTTGAGACGAGTGAGACTTCATTTGGGATGCGATATGACATTTCCAAATCGTACCACACGGGCACTTCAGCAAATATAGTCGCTGCACTTCTTATTTGCTTGGTCGTACCACGTTGCCGTACTATAAAGACACGCCTCGGTGGTGAAATGGATATCACGGCTGACTTCGGATCAGCTGTTCCGGGTTCGAATCCTGGCCGAGGCACTGGAAAAACAAAAGGTGGTCTCAGTGAGACCACCCAAGCCAGGGAAAGAATATTCAGGTTCGTTCGACGAGTTTTCCTTCCTTGTCGATGTGCAGCGTTGCGAGCGCTTTTTCGAGCTGTGCGAGCTCGTATTCGATTGTGGCGTCCATGCTCGGATGCTTCCCGCTCCGGACTTCTTCCTGGAGGTCCTCGTAACAGCCCTTCACGAACTCCAGAGCTCCCTCCACGGCGTGCTGATTGAATCCACTCGGTGGCATAACAATCTCCTTTTCTGTTTGCACCAAATGCAGAATATTAAAAACAGTAGTGCAAGTCGAGAATATATGACTTTTATTGCATAATATTGAACTATTTGTTCAAAAATGGTAGTCTCTAAGAATGCTATTCAGCACCGCAAAGAACGCAGAAGACCATGTCGTGGAGTTGGTCGCAAACGATCGAACGACAATTAAGTCTCTCCACGCAAGACTCGATAAAGAGCGTGCTTTGTCGCTACGAGCGATGTACAAAGTGATCAATAAGCTCGTCGACGCGGGAGTGCTCCTGAAAGTAGGAAAACAAGTTATGGTTGATCAGGAATGGGCGAAACGTGTCGGGGAGATGCTAAATTCAGCGTCAGCTCCGCTTCTTTCTGACGGAGAACGAGCTGTTTATACCTTTATCTCTGTGGAACATCTGGACGCCTTTTGGAAAACAGTCGTACTTCCACTGGAACAATCAACTTCTGCTCGTGAGGTCTTCTTTTATAACCCACATAATTTCTGGGCGTATTTGCCGACCCGCAAGGAGAGTGAAGATGCGTATTATCGGCACTTTGAGAACACGAAACGCTACGGTTTCTTCACAGTAGGAGGGCACTCGGGGGCGGATGCAGAATTCAAGAGGGAATATCAGAGCGATTTTTTGCAAACTGACCTGAGGAATATAGCATCCTTGCGAAAAACTGATCATATAACAATTATTGGTCCTATCATTATTACGGTGCGTCTCGCAAAGGAGGTAGCCGAGCGCATCGACAAGTTATACAGGTTGGAAAAGAGTATGAAGGACATACTCCCAGAAATCGTACGTATCTGCCAAAAGCCGGGTAAGATACGGTTTGTGCTAGAGAACAATCCAGTAAAGGCTGGGAAACTTAAAAAGATACTTGCCCGTAATTTCTATTTCAAACGACCGGAATAGAGTTCTTGTCTATGAGAGAGGTATATGAGAACATATGAAACATGCGGGTATGGTTCAATGGTAGAACATTTGGTTGCCAATCAAAAAATGGGGGTTCGATTCCCCCTACCCGCACCAAAACGTGATTTCGAAACAACTTTACAGGTGTGTACAAACCTGTGCACACTGGGGATAAAGGACAGAGGACTTTTTGACGAGTCCATGAAATAGTAAGCAAATGAGCCGTTATTCTAAAAGGCATGGATATTTCGTCCTACACTCGTAAGGAGGTCGGAAATCTGGGAGAAAGTGTTGCTTGTGAGTATCTCAAGCGACGCGGATTTTCTATTCTTGACCGCAATTATGTAAAGAAAACAGGCGAGTTAGATATCATCGCGGAACGAGAAGGTACGCTGCACTTTGTGGAGGTAAAGACGGTGCTCGCTGAAGAATTTCCTCTGGCAGAAAATAAAGGGGAAGACCGATATGATCCATCGCTTAATTTACATCAAGCGAAAGTACGGAAGGTTGCACGAACGGGAGAGTGGTATGTCCTTGAGAAAAGGTGGAAGGGAGAATGGCAAGTGGATGGAGCCCTCGTGTGGCTTCGTCGCAGAGATGGGGTAGCGCGAATCAACTATCTGCCACAAATCGTCTAAACCTGCTACGATGCAACAAACCGGGCCGTAGTATACCGGTAGTACGTCTGCTTTGGGAGCAGATAGACCGGGTCCGATTCCCGGCGGCCCGATGATTAGTTTAGCTGAGCGGTAATAATCGCCTCGAGTTCGGGAATTCTTTGTGCGAAATTGGAAATGGAGATTGATGTGGGCTGACCAAGTAACAAATCTATTGCTTCTCCGGTCTCTGTCGCGTATTCGGCACGAATATACGATGCCGTGATGGCAGTCAATGAACGCGTGTCGGTTGGGCCCTCGATCGTGCTTGTTGTGATAGTCCCCACGAGCTCTCCAAATGCGTTAGCGACACCACCGCCAGAGGAACCTTCTTGTGCAGCGGCCGAGCCGCCAAAAGCAAGCACATCGACTGTGTTTTTTACAAAAGTGAATATTTCTTTTATCGAACCAAAAACAATTGTTGGAGTGAGGAAGGATAGCACCTGGCTCGAAGCGAGAAATTGCGCACCGTACGAAGCGATAATCACTGGTGTGCCAGAGGTAGGGGGTGAGATGGCGAGTGGTATCGAGGGAAATGAGTCGGGGAGCGGGTTCCTGTCGGCACTTTTTGAAACGGCAATGAGTGCAAAATCGTATTGACCCGTCCCATTCGGTGTACTCTGGGTCAGGACTTTCGCATTCGCATATAACCATGCGGGTGGAATGTAGATGGGTTTCGCCCCATATTTATCAATTGCCGGACTTCCCGAGCGGATAGTGCAAGTGACATTGCGGTCGGCAAGAAGAAAATATTGCGCGATATGCGCATTCGTGAGAATGATGCCTTTCGGGTCAATGAAGATACCACTGCCCGAAATCGAATGGAAACCGCTCCCTAGTGGAGCGTAACAAATGATATTAACAAGCGCAGAACGCAGAGTGGATGCCGAAGCGTCAAGTGCAGCATTACTTACCGGAACAGAGACTGGGGTAGAAACAGGAACTGATGCAGCCGCTGGGACTGGAGCAGAAACTGTGTTTTTTGTCGGTGCCGTCACTTTTTTTGGTGGCAGTGTTTCTTTCACTGGCGACTCTGCCTCTTTGAGATTCGGTAATGTAATAGATGGCACTGTGTAACTCGGTACGATAGAGACCGTCGATGAGGCTGTGGGGACTTTTGTCGGGGTTTGCTGAACAGACGATTCGTTTACAAATGCCACCGCAAGCGTGAAGAAATAGGCTGCGGCGACAATACCCAGATATGGCACGAAGCGCTTCATCTTCATACGCTAGCGCATAATCGTTTTGAAAGACAGTGCCCCCGTAAGATATCGAGAGATGTGGATATCGAACTAGTATATATGGATTGTACAGATATATAATCTAGATATGCATAGTCCATCCATACGAGAAAAAGCATTGGAATTGAGAAAGAACGGGTTTTCTTACAAATATATTTCATCAAAGACAGGTCTCTCAAAAGCAACCCTGAGTGGATGGCTTGCGGAAATACATTACAAGCCAAATGAAGAGACAGTGTCGGCATTTGGAAGAGCCCGGGCCGCGGCAAGTGCTCGTAGAGCTGAATTGCGCCAACAGTCAATTGAAGAAATACGAAAAGTGGCAACCAAAGAAGTCGGAAAGATACATCAAAGGGACCTCTTCATGTTTGGTCTAGGCCTCTATATGGGAGAGGGATGCAAAACAAACAGTCAGATTCGCGTGATGAATTCGGACCATCGTATCATCCAGGCAATCATTGCATGGTTTAGGATGCTTGGTGTAGAAAGGAGACAAATCAGACTTCGCCTCCATTTGTACCCGGATAATGATGTGAAACAAAGTTTGCAATTTTGGTCTCGTGCCACTAGCATTCCATTATCCCGATTTCAGAAAAGCCAAATTGACAGACGCACCGATAAAAAAGCGAAGATGCGACGGAAACTTCCTTTCGGTACCGCGCAATTGACTGTTCAGGGAGGAGGGAGAAAAGAATACGGAGTCCTTTTCTTCCGGAAGATTCAACTCTGGAATGAGGCAGTTTCATTGGGGGTTCAAAAAGCGGACGTGGTCTAACGGTATGACGGTTGCCTTCCAAGCAATCAGCGCGGGTCCGACTCCCGCCGTCCGCACCATAATCAAATCCAAAGGCATTTCGCCGATGGAAGCACGGGCGGCGCGAAGCGCCGCATAAGGAAATACGGGCTCGCCGCTTGCGGCGCGCGCGTGAAGGGTGAGAAGCGAATACGTGGAGCTTCGCAAGGCCGGAGCACGACGGTGCGAGGATGGGTTGCGGACTTTTTCAGCAGAAAAAGATCTGTGGCAGGTGCGAGCCGAAGATTTTTTGGAGTCCGGGCCACGATGCGATTTTTGTTGCAAGAAACTTGCATATTTTAGGTAGTCGTGCTTTAATGTAAACGGTGGCATTCGAGAGGTTTCCGGATACTTTGGTCTTTTAACGTTCCAGAAGGAGGTGCCAGATGGCGCTCAAACAGCGGAAAACAATCCGCTCTATAGCGCGGGTTGGCATCAAAGAAGATGTTGGGGCGGTGTTTGGCTATGTCGCTGCCGCGATCATGGTCGTCGCATTCGTGTGGTACGGACACGACATATGGACTGGGTCCGCTAGGACCAACCCGCTTTCGTGGTGGATGTGGGCAATTGAAACATTTGTCGGCCTTATGATTTATGCCGACAGGACCCGCGATATATCCAAGTGGGTAGCCGAAGCAGCGTCTCTCGTCGGGGTTGTTGTGGTAGCGCTCTACCTCGCCGTGATAGCGATTCAAGGACATGTTTCAGTAGTATTCGCGTCGATCGAATCGATCGACTTCGTCTCAACTGGAGCGGCGATTGTCACATTCGGGTTCTGGATTGCGACACGCAAAAAATTGGGAGCTGGTCCGTCCATATGGGTATTTCAAGTTACGCTTATTTTGGTAGCGTTTCCTTTGATCCGTGCCACGTTGGCGGACCCATCCGTGGAGCCGTTCTGGCCATGGACGCTCTGGACGATCTCGTTCGGTTTTCAGACCGTCTGCGCATGGTTGCGCTGGGATGGATATGAACCCGTCGTCAATCCGCTCAACTACGCAATCATCCACTGTCTCGTTGCGGTGATTGTTCTTCTTGGTACCGCGTCCTAGGACGCGGTACTTTTTATAAAATAGGCAGTCAAAATCCATTTGACACCACCTCAGAAAACACTATGGTGGTATCATGTATGCTATGCCAATCGTGAAAAAGACCGCAACAACACGTCGTCACGCAGTTAAAAAACAGGAAAAACACCTGTATAGGCCGTATACTCCTCTTAATTTCTCTAAAATCGAAAAGCAGGCGCATATGTTGGCCGATAGCATCGAAAACCGATTTGAAGAGCTTGTACACATTCTTCTTGAATATGAGAGCTATGAAGTGGTTCTCGATGAGACCAAACGCACGCTCGATCTGTTAAGAAATTTAAAAGAAAATAAGCAATATTTTCGACTCCGTGTTGGTCCTGTTGTCACCTTTTTACCGCGTAATCAGCCTCTTTATGCGCTCGCATGCTTCGTCATTGTCCCCTCGTTTATGGCAAGTGAAGTGCATTTCCGTATTCCACAGAGCATGAAGCACTTTTATCCAAAATTACTCGCACTTCTTGAGATAAATAAATATTTCCCCAATATAGAAGTATCTCATAACCAACGTACAGAATTTCTGCGTGAACATACCGCGCTTCGTGTGAATTTAAAAACAAAAGAAACATTTCCTGTTACCGACGTTGTAATATTTACCGGCACGCCAACCCATGCCGACCAACTACGCATTATTTTTGACCAACGAACTCTTTTCATTACGAACGGCGCAGGTCATAATCCTGTCGTAGTGAGTGATGATGCGAATTTGCAAGAAGCGATTGAAGCAGTACTTACACTTCAACTGTATAACCAAGGCCAAGATTGCGCGGCTCCTAATG
>Ga0154379_135_pt1 | contig 17047 bp, 19 predicted proteins | sample RifGroA2_FD_105623 | JGI IMG/M metagenome (GOLD analysis project Ga0154379, IMG submission 105623) | Candidatus Kaiserbacteria bacterium GWA2_50_9 | reverse complement strand
AGCAGTCGAGGGAAACTCGCCACGCTTCACTTTGGCGCGCAACCCACGCTTCACGTTAGAACTCAAATCGCGAATAAATTGATTCGCCATGCCGAACTCCACCGACATCATCAACACATTATCGCTCGGATAGTGGCTCCGGTCGTGCGTGCGGATATGCTGGATAATATTCTCTTGCAAGAGCCAGCCTATCTGCCCACCGTCTACCGGATTACGCGACAAGCGGTCAAGCTTCCAACACACGATGCCCTGCGCCTCGCCCTTATGTACCCGCTTCAACATTTCATTAAACACGGGACGACCGGGCATCTTCGCGCTTCGTTTCTCGACAAACTCCGCGACGATTTCTAACTCCTCGTCTTTAGCGAGCGAGCGCAATTCGGACAACTGCGCCTCAATGGACAATACCTGTTTGTCCTCAACATCAGTGCTTTTACGGGCATAAAGGAAGTATTTCATGGCAATTGACGTAAGCACTTCACATATGATACACTATTGTCATACTTATGAAAAGCAAGAGTAATCTAATAGAACAGCTGAATAATTTACCCCATTTCACTAAAAGTACTGTATACCAGCTTGGTAGTCAGTTGGGGCTAAAAAACAGCACGGTAAATACCTATATCAGCCGCTTTTTGAAGCGTAAGGAGATATTGTCGCTGAAAAATGGTCTGTATATCTCCGCTAAATTTTTTGCAGACAACAAAAGTGATATTTCATATTCTTTCTATCTCGCAAACATTCTTCGCACACCATCGTATGTAAGTTCGTGGACTGCGCTTCAGTATCACAATCTCACCACAGAAGCTATACGTTCAATCACATCAGTCACGTCAAAAGTGACGAGAGATTACGAGACAAAAGCTGGAACGTTCTCATACCAGTCAATCAACAAAAATCTCTTTTCAGACTACTCGCTCGTCAAAGGAAAATTTGATTTCTTTGTCGCTTCTCCGTCAAAGGCACTGTTTGATTTGCTGTACTTTAGAACCAATCAGTTTCGCAGTATTAAGTTTGATGACGTTGAGAAAATAGTCGAGGAGTTACGAATAGACATTAGCGAGATGAACGAAGAGGAACGGAAAAATTTCTATGAGAGAATAAAAACATACCTCCATGAGTGAACAGATCGTAACAACTCTAAAAAGCAAACTCGATGGTCTTTCGACATATGGCTTTAGTATTACCGACCCCGAGACGCGACTCAATGCTCTCAAAGAAGAGTTGCAGTTTTATGTTCTCGATTTTATTTATCATCACCCTGAATATAGCAAATGGGTAATGTATGGCGGCTCAGCGCTCCGTATTTGCTATGACCTTGACCGTATGTCCGTTGACTTGGATTTTGAGATAAGTGACGATTTCGACAACAATTTTCTTAACGAACTTAAGGAGGAAGCTGAAAAGCATTTCTTAAAAGTATACGCTGTCGATTCTAAATTTTTGAGAATTACTATCACCAACAACAGGGGCATAATGCTCAAATTTCGAGTTGGCAATCTGATCGAAGGATATGCTTCCGAATGGGTTCACGTAAAAATTGACCTCAATCAGTTTGTTCCAGCTTCCGGTGTAGTGACAGAACGTATGCCACAGAATCATGGGCAGTTGTCATTTGTGATATTGACATATAACCTCTCTTCTCTGATGGCGAGCAAGATTGCTGCTATTTTTTTGCGCGGGACACGTGGCGTAGGTAAAGCGATATACGAAGAAAAGGGACGTGATATTTATGATTTGCTTTGGTATATGAGCAAAAAAATTGTGCCTGATCTTGATTACCTAAAAGCAAAAAAAGTTGAGGCAGCGAAAGACTATCGAACACTATTTACTAAACTCGCGGTAAAGATGAATAATGTGAGCGATGAAAATTTGAAAAACGATATCACACCGCTCTTTCTTGACTCTCGGTATGTAACCAACTGGATCAAAAGTTGGCGCGAAACTTTCTTTCAGTTGCGCGATACGTATAAAATCAGAACAGTATCAAAGTATCAGGGAGTTGAAGTGTTTGAGGATTTTCGCACCGATGTGTTCTCCTTTATTTTTGAGTACAGCACGAAAGAGGGCGACCGAGTACGCATTATATGCAACTTGAGTGAGTATTGGTTTCTGTTTAAAGACATTGAGGTTTCGTTTCCAATCAACAACACAGTGAGTGATACCATCAAGTTTTCCTCAAATGGTTCTAGCAGTAGACCAACATCGGAGAAAAAACAGAAAGAATATGCCTCGTTGTTCTACGAAAAAATTGAGGCGTACCTGAAGAAAATTAATTATGAACTTGTTGGTGACACGCTAACGACAAAACTTATTCGTATAACCGCTGACAATTTGAATCAGAAAGAACAGATCATTCTCCGGAAAGAAGATTTAACCGAGGGTGACTTCGATGATTGGTTGAAATAAATGGTTGACGGGAGCTTCGCTGGTTTCAAACCCGCCAGCGAAGGGGCTGGTGCGCGAATGGGAGGGAGTCAAGCACACTATGGGCGTATTCTGCATTTGCATCCCCCTCCAAAAAATCCTCCCTCCAAAAACTCTTCGGCTTTTGAATTTTGAATCTGCATTGCACAACAAAGAAGTCAGAGAAATCCCTTCTGCCCCCTATGCGGCGCTCCGCGCCGCGCGGGAAAATTTCTCAGAAAACGAGACTAGTTTTGTTCAGGAGACACAGCCAATATCCATTAGGAACGAAAAATCGCCGGCTCGTCCGGCGATTTTTCGTTGAAACTCTTCTCTTACAGGTCTTGTATCGCCTGCGACGCTGCTGCTGCGTCTGCATCGAGAGCGGCAGATGTGTCCGCGGTCTGATTAAGATCAGCGGAGATATCCGCCGTAGTGTCGCCCGCAGTGAGCGGTGCGTCCTGCGTCTGTGTTGCGACCGAAGGCGGCAGCTCTGCGGCTGGTGTCTGCTTCCCATACACATACCAGAGTGCGAGCGCAATAATAACGAGAGCGCCGATAACATACCATTTCCCCATCGAAGAGCCTTGATCCGTTGTTTGGTCCATAGAGATTTTAATTAAGGATTATTGGTTTGAGGTAGCTGAAGTTGCGGTCGTTCCCCCCTCATCAACTCCGGGAACCTTACCGAGCGTTTGAAGCGCATCTTGCACTGCTCTACGCGCGACCATCATTGGCCCATCACGCAGCGCGAAAAGATCCTTAAACAGCGTCGCGTGGAGCGTCTGGAACGCTGCTTTTAATCCCTTCGTGAGCTCCTCTTGGCCCTGCGATGTTGAGGTTGCGGCAGTTGTAATAATGGTCGACGTATCAGGCGTATATATTTTCGAAGCCTGCGCTGCCACACTTGCTTGTGTTGCAGTGGTGACATTCTTTGCTATTTGGATGGCTGCGGTGGCAGCCGTAACATCTTTCCCATTTGCTGCTGCTGCAGCCGCCCGAGCTTCCATCTTTTGTACCATAGCGTTGTAGCGATCGAGTTGTGCCGCGAATTTGTCGGTCCACGTCTTATTCAACTCCTCAAATCGCGTAGTGAGCCTTTGTGCGAGCTGCTGGCGTTTCTTGTCCTGGATGTCCTTCATACGCTCCGTTGCCTTCTCGCGTTCGGCCTTTACGCGCTCTTTCGCTTCTTCCCGCACAGCCTTTACGCGTTCCCCCGCCGACTGTTTAATCTCTTTGATGTTTGCTCGCGTTGTCGTTGCGATCGCTTTGCGTGCATCAGCTGCGGTTTTTAGACGCTCTTTCGCCTCACGCGCGGTTTTCTCAATCTCTGCTTTCCTTGCTGCGGCTTCGACTCTCACGCGTTCTCGCGCAGCTTTTTCGATTTCTGTCTTCGTTGTCGCGGACGCTGGGTTTTCAGCGGTTATCCCGACACTCGATGTCGTATTTACTGCGGCCCCTTCCTCAGCAAGCGCAACGCCTGCCGAAAGCAGAAGTGACGCCGCGACGCCGATAGCTCCCATAGTTCTAAATGTACGCATAAATGAAAACATTTAATTTATATGTTAATTCTGTCTTAAGCTATCGGAGATTATTGTACCACCCCTACGGGTACGCCTATTTCCGTCTCCGGCGAGACAATGATGCACGGAGGATTTCGGTGAAGAGGGGGTGCATCTAGACAAGCGCAAAGTTTGCCACTTTGCGAACTGGTTTAGGACTATTGCCGAAGACTTTTGATGCTTCAAGTACCTCAATCAAAAGCGGCCTATCATCCTTCGTGAAGTGCACGATGAAATTGCCAAGCTCCCGTGCGTGGTCAATACGCCCGCTCGTTGCTCCCGCAAGCGAAAGAACATCTGAATCAGAATCGTATGAGACTTTAGGGGTTATCTTTTTCATATTGTGATTTCAGTCCTGGGTAAAAGGTTATGACGACTATTGTAGCACTTTTCTGCTTATAGACCACTCGCAAAACGCGCCGTCTATCGAATCCACCCTGCGCGATATAGAGCGGTAAACGCCGGTAATCGACAAAATTTGGCGCTCGAATGACTTGAATCACCTGTGCTCGTGAGACCGAAACACCATACATTTTTAATGCGTCAAATTTCTTGAGCGCATGCTTCGTGAAGCGAATGAATGCAATACTCTCTATCTCTTCCTCTTGTGTGTGGCGGCACGAATAAATTCAGTGAAGAGGGGGTGCGGGGTGAGTGGGCGCGCCTGGAATTCAGGATGGAATTGCGTGCCGAGCATAAAGGGGTGCACCTTACGTGGAAGCTCGGCTATCTCCATTAAGATACCGTCAGGGCTCGTGCCTGAAAAGACCAGACCGGCATCTTCAAGTGGCTTTATGTACTTCGGGTTTATCTCATAGCGATGGCGATGACGTTCATCGACAAGCTCTTTCTTGTACGCGGCGCGAGCGAGTGTGCCTTTTTTTAAGTAGGCCGGATACGAGCCGAGGCGCATTGTGCCGCCGTATTTGTTGTCAGCGAGGTGTTTTTTCTGTTCGAGCATGATGTCAACGACTGGATCTTCAGAATTTTTCTGTATCTCGGTTGTGTGCGCGTTCTTGAGCTTTAGCACGTTACGCGCGTATTCAATGACCATCAACTGCATGCCGTAGCAGAGACCGAAATACGGGATTTTATTCTCGCGTGCGTATTGTATCGCCTTTATTTTCCCCTCAATACCGCTCTCGCCGAAGCCGCCCGGGACGATAATGCCCTGGTACTTACGAAGTTCCGCGAGTGCTTTTGCGCCACCGTGCTCAAGATGTTTTGAATTTATCCACGTTATCTTCGCGCGACGGTTGAGCTTCGCCGCAGAAAACTTGATGGCCTCGATGACCGAAAGGTATGCATCAGACAGTACGAAATCCCCCGTATCAAAATATTTCCCGACAATGGCGATGGCAACTTCCGGTACCTTTGTATCCACCGTTGCGAGCGCGAATTTCTTCCACGCCGCGAGTGACGCCTTGCGCTTCTCGGGCAATTTGAGTGCGTCAAGGATGACATCGCTCAATTTGTCTTTCTCAAAGTTAAGCGGCGCTTCGTAGATGCTTGAAATATCTGGCGCAGAAATGACATGCTCCTTGCGCACGTTACACCAGATAGCGAGCTTTTCCTTACGCTTATCATCGAGCGGATGAGTCGAACGAGCGATGAGGAAGTCCGGCTGCACACCGTTGCTGTTCAACTCGCGCACGGCGCTCTGGGTCGGCTTCGTCTTCATTTCGCCGATGGTACCGGGGACTGGAAGGTACGAGACCATCACAAAAAGGACATCGTCAGAGTGCTTCATCTTCATCACCCGCGCGGCTTCGATGAAGAGCGCATTTTGGAAATCCCCCACCGTACCGCCGATCTCGATAACCGAAATACGGCTGCCATTATGGTCAGCCGCAGCCTCCATGCGAGCGATAATCTCGTCGCGCACATGCGGTATCGCCTCGACGAATTTTCCGTGGTAACCGAGCGCGCGTTCGCGATTGATAACCGACTGGTACACCATTCCGCTCGTCATGTAATCTTCGTTCGTGAGGTCGCGACCGAGGAAACGTTCGTAATTACCCATATCTTGGTCGGTTTCAAGACCGGTGCGAAGTACGAAAACTTCGCCGTGCTCGGTCGGATTCATCGTGCCTGCATCAACATTCAGATACGGATCAACTTTCACTAAATTTACCAGATATCCCTTCTGCTGGAGCAACAGACCGATGGAGCTCGTAACAACGCCCTTCCCAATACCGCTCATGACCCCGCCGAGGACGAATATGTATTTGTGACCCTCTCGTGCCATGTTAGATTTTCAGATATTTACGAATAGCAAACACCGAGGCGATGGCACCGAGCGCAATGCCTGATGCAACCAGTATGAAAAAGACGAGTGTGAAGTGGTTCGCATAATAACTCGCGATGTTGAATCCGCCGAACCAATCTGCCGTTTTCATGCCTGCATACCACGTCGCCGGCCATAACAGCAAGAGGACGAGGAATGCCGAAAGGACGCCGGTAATGATGCCGGTCACGATAAAAGGCCCTTGGATATACGCATTGCTCGCACCCACGAGACGCATCACCGCTATCTCGTCTTTTGCGGTGTAGATTGCGAGCCGGATGGTTGCGAAGGCAATGAGGATGGACGCAATGGCGAAGAGGACAACCACTGCAAATCCTATCTCCCGCGTCGCCTTGATGGCGAGTGTGAGGCGGTCAATGACATCCTTATTTTGCGCATAATTAACGCGGTCAACGATAGAGGTGCCGCCAGTCGAGAGTGTCGGCGATGCCTCGAGGAAACTCACGATGCTTTCATAATCGGATGGGTTCTTCGCCCGTATTTCGAGCGAAGCATCAAGCGGATTCCCGCCGAGCTCATTCAGTGCTTGGAGCGTCAACTGGTCGTTTGCATGGCGCGCGCGGAACGCGGTGAGTGCATCGTCGGCGGAGGTGTAGGTAACGCTCGCCACTTGTGGCAGCTTCAGGAGCTGGTCGCGCACCGCAAATATTTCTGCCTCGCCCGCGGTGGTAACAAAATAGACTGATACGTCCACCTTCCCGCTGATGGTCGTCAATGTGTAATTAAGGAGTGCCGAGAGGAAAATGAGAGAACCGATAAGAGCAAGCGTTACGGTCATGATGAGAACGGTCGCCGCCGAGACGGCACCACCGCGAGCGAAATTCTTTCCACCACTTGCGAGTACCCGTTTGATGACCATCCAGTTCATATTCTTTATAGTATATACTTTCCGTCCGCGTCGTCCCGCACCAGACGACCGCGGTCAATTGTGACCACGCGTTTGCCGATAGCGTCGACCACGCCCTTGTTGTGTGTCGTGATAACGATGGTTGTGCCGAGCTGATTAATCTTCTTGAGTATTTCAACTATCTCGTAGGTATTGATGGGGTCGAGGTTCCCCGTCGGCTCGTCCGCGACGATGAGGTCTGGCTGATTGATGATTGCGCGACCAATGGCGATGCGCTGTTTCTCACCACCCGAGAGCTGGTCAGGAAAATGTCGGGATTTATCGGCAAGATTTACGAGCTCAAGAATGTAGGGAACATCGCTCCTGATTTCGTCGTCGGTGCGACCGGCCGCTTCCATTGCGAACGCGATGTTCTCATACGCCGTCTTGTTTGGAATAAGCCTGAAATCTTGAAAGACCATGCCTATCTTGCGGCGGTAGTGGTGGAGTGCCGAACTTGGCAAATCGTTGATGTCAATCGATTCAAAAAAGACGCTGCCGACGGTAGGACGTTCTTCGGCGAGAAGGAGTTTAAGAAGTGTTGTCTTCCCTGCACCCGAGTGGCCGACGATGGAGACGAATTCCTTGGGGGCGACAGAGAGAGTGATATCCTCGAGCGCCGGCCCGTTCCCGTTGTACCGTTTCGTCACCTTGTCGAAATAAATCATGCTCGACTTCTATTGTACCCCAGTTCCTTCACCCCCGTCCAGAAAATGCTTTATTTGCTCAAAAAGACTGGGGATAAACACAAGAATCGATAGAAAAATCAACTGCCGTACAGTTCGTGGTGAGTCCCGATATCAACCAACAAGCAGTCAATGTCGCTTATCAAGCGATAAATGATGCGCATATCGCTCGTTACCGAGAAACTGCGACATCCCAGATATGGCTCGTTGAGGGTGTGATCATCAAGCAATGGATGCCGAGGATCACTCGCGAATAACAATTGCCGCTCGATTGCTCGATCTCGGAGCGAACGTGAAAGGCGCTTAAACCTTTTTTCGAAGCGACGCGATCGGAAGAATTGCATTCATTGATTATCGCATGAGACTCCTAAGATATTTCGCATTCTCCTCGGGAGTGAATGGGCCGGAAACATTGACGCCGCGTTCGGCGTCTGCAATCACTTTCTTAATTGCACGTGCAACAGATGGTCGTAGTGGCCGCGCATCGACCGCTTGCACATCGAGCTCGCCCGCGCCGTAGGCGCGGGCCGCTTGGGTGAAGATTGTGGTCAGCGTCAACCCTTCGTGCTTCGCACGCTTAGCCGCCGCGTTCTTCACTACAGTCGGGATATTGAATATAACCTTGGTGGTGTTCATATATATGGAGTATATACGACCTTTCTGAATATGCAAGGACTTATTCCACTTTATTTATAACTGCGTCTATAAAGTCGTCTAGGTCTCCGTCCAACACCTTGTCTGGGTTAGAGGACTCATGTTCGGTACGATGGTCTTTGACCATTTTGTACGGATGGAGGACGTAGGAACGTATCTGACTTCCCCACTCGTTTGCGGTCGTGGCGGCGATGGAGCGGCCTTTTGCGACTGCCTGGCGCTCTGCTTCTTCTTTTGCAAATATCTTCGCCTTCAAGAGTTCCATCGCTTTTCCGCGGTTCGCGAGCTGGCTACGCTCACTTGAGATATGTACGGAAAGGTTTGTCGGCCTGTGAAGGACGCGCACGGCCGTCTCGCGCTTGTTCACATTCTGACCGCCCGCCCCTCCCGAGCGCGCGAATTGTATTTCGAGGTCATCCGGCTTCAGCTCCACTTTGTCAATCGCAACCAGTGTCGGCAATACTTCCACAAGCGCAAAGCTCGTCTGCCGCTTCGCGTTCGCATTAAAGGGCGACTGTCGCACGAGCCGGTGCACTCCCGCCTCGTGCCGCAAACGGCCATACGCACCGTTGCCAGAAATTTCGAGCATCACGTTTCGGTACCCGCCGTGGTCATTCTTGTTACTATGGAGCTCACGCACGCGCCAGCCCTTCTTAAGTGCATACCCCTCGTACATCCGTCGGAGCATACGTGCGAAATCCTCGGCATCGTCCCCGCCTGCGCCCGCGAGTATCGCGAGCGTGGCATTCCCGGCGTCATGCGGATCGCCCGAGACACCCTCTTTGAGGTTTTGGTATTCTTGCACGAGTTTCTGCGCAGCACCCACATCCGCCCAAAAATCGGGCGACACCATCATCGCCTCCAGTACTTTTAGTCTCTCGCCCTTTTCTTCTTCTGGCTCGCTCATAGGGCGAGTATAGCAAGATATTTATTCTGGAGCCGAGGGGGAGATTCGAACTCCCGGTCTACGGTTTACGATACCGTTGCTTTACCAGCTAAGCTACCTCGGCCGTTCTTCTTTTCTATCACAATTTTTGTGCTTGAGCGAGAAGCCGTCCTTCCTGTGCTCGTTTACTTGGCGCGCACATTGGTCTCCCCTTCCCTTTATTGAGAGCTGCGAATGTTGGACTCAATGCATCACAGTTTGGACATACCACCGAAAAGACGCAAGTACTTCCGGTGTTCGATCCGGCGTCGTTTTCGAATCCGGAGCCTCCCACGACTTGAGGGCCTGCGCCACCGGTCAACCAAAGCCGTGGCGCACACCCGCTCGTTCGCGCACCAGCCCCTTCGCTGGCGGGTCTGAAACCAGCGAAGCTCCCTATCAGTTTCTATATCCTATGGCTTCGAGAAATTCTCTGGGTTTATATATTTGTTCAACTTTCAGTGCCTTGCAGACGTCTGGAATTTTATACAAATCCCCATTGCCCTTTCGTGGGGCTTCCCGTGAGAACACCACGAGCTTGTTTGATTCAGCATAGGCAATAAGATAGGTGTCACCGGTAGATTTACCGGTGACATCATCAATCATTTTGTAAGTATTGTTGATTTCAGCACCTCGATTGCGATGGTCGTCAGTGATGCTTTGCATCAGTCCTTTTTGCTTCTGTTTCTCACACCACTTTTTCAATCCATCGTTGCCAAATTTTATTTCATCAACCATAACATCCAACAAGACCCATTCTCCTCTGCTGAGCGCCTCTTCAAACTTTGTCCAAAAGAATTTATTCAGATCTATAGGCAATCACAGCGAAAACTGAATCAGCGCATTCGTGTCCAAGATATATATCCTCTTATCTTCTAAGGGATTCATACCATTTCAGGAGAAAACCTAAGTAGATTAGCCGCCTCTATATAGCCGATCCTATTGTCTAAGTAGGAGTTCTGGACGATGCGGTTATATAGCGAGCCGTTCGAATCTCGCATGTTATTTGTATAATTGCCCCCATTCTTTGTTTTATCTTTTTCTGCTTTGATTTGCAGATTCTCGTCCATTTCTTTCTGGATTTCTCGCTCCAAACTAGACTGTAGATCGTTGCGAATTTTACCTAATTCTTTGAGACGATAAAAAACCGAAAGCGGACTGACCTTATAAAGATCTGAGATTGAATCAATATCAGATTTGTTATAGAAATCCTTAACGAAATCTCGCTCCGGCAGGAGGAGTTCAGCGGCTACCTTATTACAAAATACTTCCTCCGGATTTATATTTCTCTCCGTATTTCTAAAATCAAACGAGTTAGAAACTGCATCACTTTTTCTGAAGAAGTGGGCCAGCTCATGGACAAAAGAAAATATTTGCGCTGATAATGCGTCTTTGCGATTTAGCACAATGAAGGGACAGTAATCATTCGATATAAACAGTCCGCGCATATCATCAACCTTGATGTGATGATATGAGATTGTTTTTCCGACAAATATTCCCCCCTCTTCGGCTTTCTCGATTAGGTAATCGAGAGCGTCTTTACGTGCAGATATTTCTTTCATCTCCGCAATACTTATGCCGAGCTTCTCAGAAATGAGCTCCGCAAGTTGTTTTGGCGACGATAAATGTCTACCGGTACCTTGTAATTTATTTTTTGGAGAACCGCTATCTCGTAACTGTCTCTCAATCCATTTCTGTCTCGTTACTACAAGATTGATTAGTTTCTTTACCTTCTCATCGCTCTTCTGATCGACTCCGATTCGATAATCGGGAATGGCTTTATTTTTCTGAAGGTTCTCTTTTGCGAAGAATAGAAGTTCCGGCACGTTATACAACGCGGCAAGTTTCGTCACTTGAGACCATGTCGGCAGTGATGTCCCCTCCTCCCATTCGGTAACAACATCTTTACCCGACGTCGTTATTTTTTTGGACGCCACCTGTGGACTTATGCCCATGTTCTCGCGGGCAATTCTCAAGTTTCCCTTGTTTATGAAGTGAACAAGGCTCATATCCACATTATACAGAAATGGAGCGGGGTTGGTGGGTGCTATACTAACAACGCAACCAACTCAGTGAGTCGTCTTTTTTAATGGCCGTCTCGGACAATTCAAGGCGACTTGAGTTGGTTGCACCGGGACGGCCATTAGAAATTTATGCATAAATACTTTTTATACGCACGCAAAAGCACTGATGTTGAGGACAAACAGATTTTGTCTATTGACGCACAGCTTGCCGAGCTTCATACTCTTGCGAAGCGCGAACAACTCAATGTCGTTGAGGTATTCGTAGAAAAGCGCTCGGCGAAGATGCCGGGACGTCCTATGTTCGGCGAGATGATGGCGCGAATACAGAAGGGTGAAGCGCAGGGCGTTATTTGTTGGAAAATTGACCGGCTCGCGCGAAATCCAGTGGACGGGACAGATTCAGTGGTTCCTGCAACAAGGCGTCATTCGCCATATCCAAACGCACGACCGCTCGCACTTCCCTAACGACAATGTGCTGATGATGTCCGTGGAGCTCGGTATGGCCAAAGAAATCTTTGGCTCGAACCTCCTCCTCCAAAACAAATTAGTGCGCGCCAGCGCGCCGAATTCGTCTGAATTAGCGGGGGAAATCAGTGGGACGCGCTTCGCGCGTCCCATCAAAAAGTTGGTCTTTTGTCTGAAACTCGGATTCTGGAGTCCCTATTAAAGCACGCTAGAACCAATTTCGCCCTCTAACCTTCTCGCGCCTCGCGGACTCGGCGCTCTCGCGCGCGATTACGCGCGCTCGCACGAGCCCTGTCCGCGCATTTCTGTTTTCTGTCCGGACTGGATTCGCGGGGGGGTGTTCGGAATGCATGGAGCGGCAGGGCTCGGGGAACGGCTCATTTCTTCCCGGCCTAACGGCTCACATGGGAAGAAATGAGCCGTTCAGCCCAAATGCAAATATCCTATGGTCTCTGGTCTGTTTTCTCCGCTCTGTGGTTGTCGTCCATTGGCAAAGGCAATCCACCCCTCGGCATCCGCCTCGGGGCTGTTTCCGCTATGGCTACGAGCGCCTAGATTCGTCTGTGCCGCCTTATCCTCGCAGAGTCGCTTGCTAGCGACAGCTCGGGGCGGCTCTTGTTTGGGGGAAGGAAGGAATCCTTCCCCCAGCTCGGGCTCCTCCTCGTGCCTTCGGAGTCCGCCCTTCGCACAACCCCCTTCCTCGTTTTCATTAGAGCGGTGGTAGTGTCGCTTCCGCTTCTAGATTCAGTGCCTCCGCTCCGGGTCGGCGCTCGTCCTTAGCCATGGACGCTCATAGCGGAAACAGCCCCGAGGCAAATGCAAATGCTTGCCCCGAGTGTCGCGCAGACGCGACACTCTTCCCACCCGTGCGCGCACGCCCCGCCTGCGGCGGCTCCCAAAACAAAGCTCTTTAGTTTACATTCGTGTTTTCGACAAATCTCTGTATTCTGTTGACGCGATTCCTAATTTTTGCATTTCTACCAATCATCTCCTGCACTTTATTACATGCGTGTATAACAGTCGTATGATCTCGATCAAACAATCTTCCAATGGACGGAAAGGAGAGCCCGATGTCAGTACGCAATAGGTACATAACAATCTGTCTCGGAATAACAACATTGGCTCGACGAGTATGCTCGCTCAATTCGTCTCGAGTAATCTCATACATTTGGACGGTCTTCTCAATTATCCTTTCTGTATCGGATTTTAGTCTATTCTCTTCTTCAGCAATGTAGTCGCGAGTATCGGCCTCCTCATCATAAACATCTTCCTCCTCTTTGTCTTTGGGGAGAACAGGTGCGAGGGCTTTATTTATTATTTGCCTAACACGCTCGCGTGTTATATCCGACTTCGCGGCTATTTCTTCAAGAGTATGTCGTCGTTGTTCTCCTAGACCAAAGTACATTTGGACCATTATGCGTTGCCTCCCGTCCATATTTTCAAGCAGTTGTATCTCGTCCATTTCGTTCTTTTCCTTGGCTTCGTCTAACATAGTCGTTCGTCTGACATCGGATTTTGTTGGCTCGGCTTCAACAAAACGACTATAAATTGCATCGCCGAACTCTAACTTTCTCTCTGCGATGTATCGGGGAATGTCAGTTTCCGGTCCGTAAATCTCTGGAATGATTCGTTTTTGATACGCTTTATTTATCGTTTTCGCGAGCGACTCATTCAAAATAAGCTCCGCAATGTAAAGTTGAGCTTTTTGAGACTGGAGCGCTTCGGTTTTCTGTGGGTTTTCGCCAAAATAATACTCATTTATCGGGTGGGATGAGTTTATGAGGATAAAGCCCTGGGTTGGACTTCCTTCGTTGGTATCCAAAGTTGCCTGTTGGTTTTTTGAGAGACCATCGTCAAAGTCCCAATCTCTAAAAAGACCAGTTGTGCTTGTTGGGGGAGTTGGTGAATATTTACGAATATCGATACTGCATTGGGCTGAGTACTCTCCAATGCCCGCTTCTATAATCCCAGATTCATCGTTCTGTGTGCCTCGAAATGGGACCTCAATTTTGGCAACTTTTGAAGTTGATCTCATTCTTTTTGGTACTGATATGCTCGTCTTCTTCAAGACAATAGTGTCATTTGTGCTTGAAAAGTTGACCTTGCTCCCAGTTTTTACGAGCGAAAGATCGATGTAAAGATTGAGCGTACTATCCTTGTCTGCGACCACCCTCACATACCCGGGGCTGAAAACGATACCCTTCTCGGGATACACGATATCCTCTGACACTATTGAGACAACGACAGACGCCCTACTCTTCCCAGCTATTGCCTCTAGTGTGTCTACTGTTCTTGCTTTTGAACCGGTAATCAGGATGGTTTTCGATACCAGACCGTTTCGATCTACATGCGATTCATCAACGACAATTTGTGCCGTGGAAAATCCAATGAGATTCTTTTTGGCTTTTAAGGTGATTGTTGTCCCTGGCTTGATAACCTTTGTATCGACGGTAAGTTGAAGTCCATAACGTTTTCCAACAGTTACCGATATAGTATTGCGAGCAAATTGCAATCCTCCTGCCGGGCGGACCAGTTCTTTTGTGCGAATAGTGCCATTCATGTCCTCGCCTGTGAGTTGTTTATAGAACTTGTTGAGCTCTTCAAACGCTTGACGGTGCTTTTCAACTATAGATGTCGAGATTCCCTCGTTTGTCCTTCTTCGCCTCTCTTCCGTGAGAATGGGAACAAGCCAGTCTCTTACTGCGGACGAGAGTTGCTTATAGAAATCATGGTGTTTGTTGAAGCCGTCTCGTGAGTCCGACAGTATTTCGTCCGGATGTTTTCCGTTTATCTTTTCTAGAATGATGTCCCGAGCTCCAGTAAGTTTCATGCGACCGAAAAACTTGTCTGCCCCGGGAACATCGTCCAGTCCGAAAAAAGTCTGGTCGTATACTGCCCCCTCCTCGTCACAGACGAGAAGTCCATTTTCACGCTCATCCCCAAGTGTAGGAATTGGGAAGGACGACTTATAAAGCTGTGCATCAACAATTACGGGAGGATAGCTCTCGAACTGAAAATTAAACTTTTTTGAGTCGACAGGTTCCCCTTTTGGAAACTCATATTTAATGAGACTCTCTTTGGTCCCACCCTTGTCCTTATAGATAAGCTTGACCTCGCGTCGGTCGTTATTATTGATGAGACGGAGCATGTAGAATACCCGTAACTTCTGTACCAGATTCTCGTAGTCGTGCAGAACTGTGTCTTCGAGAACAAATTCAATGACTGTTCCGTGCTCGCCACTTATCCCCCATTCTTTCGCGACCTTCGCCTCTCGTACTTTATCTACGCTTATATACTGCTTCCCCTTTTTCCAATAAAACCGACAAAGCGAGGCTTTGTTGTCTTTTATCGACTTGATACACCCATCCCTATGATAAAAGAGGACATCGGACAAACCTTGTCCAAAAATTCCTCGCGTACTAAATCCCTCATACGCTCCACTTTTTGCCGCACCATATTCTCGAAATTTCTTTTCCAGTTCGTCTGCGGACATTCCTTGGGCCTGATCAATTAGGCGGACCATTCGCTTTGCCTTATCAACAAAGATTGTTATCGGGAAAACGGTCTTACTGTGGCCGGATTCTGATTCCACTGTGCGGCGATAGCTATCGTCCGAGTTGGTTATCGGCTCTGTAAGTGTTTTTAGTAGACTTTTCCCAACAGCGTTAGTCTGCTTTCTCTTTATGTATCGTTCGGCAAACTGGACTGGGATTTCAGACATAAATATAGAATTTAATCGAGAAGGTTTTTAAAACGGTTCTCAAGCCACTCAAGGAACTCAAGCACCTCTTTGTCCTTCGTGGTCGTGGCCGAATCCTTTAGACGCATTAGGTGTTGGGCAAGAAGATGTCCAGGGACATAAGGTGTCGCCTTTAGAAAATCTAGAAATTGGTAGTTATTTATTTCTTCCCCCGCTTGCCATGCTTTGAACGCCTCGGAGCTTTTCACCTCTTTCGTCTCTTCTATAACAGATCTTCCGCGGGAACGAGTCGGCGTTTTGGGGACCATTTGTTGATTCGGGCTGGATAGTATTTGTGCAATCTGTTTCCCGACCTCGCGTCCCAACTCATTGAGACTGAAGCCGTTTTCAACGGTACCTGTTGCCCAGTTCTTTCTTTTCTGGTCAGTCAGCCGACGAAGAGTTTTATTGATTCTATTTGTGTCTGGATATTGGGAGAAATTCTCCATTGAGAATTTTCCAGGAAATAACTTGAAGAGCGCCACAGCTGCGTAATCGAAGTACATGGGAATCTTTTTTTGATCTAGCACACAGAGCGCATAAACTGCGAGCCGATCTAAATCAAGACTCTCGTAGCTTTTCGTCGGATACGACTTGAGGGCGACGATTATTTCCTTGTTATTGTCAGCCATAAATAAATTAGAGTTTAAAAGCTTTCCGCTTTGGATAATGGAACTTTGCCTTCATTTCTCTTACACGACGCTCGATTTCAGAAAATATTTTTGATATTTCTTCTTCGTCGTACTCATATACGCTTCGGTTGGAGCAATTTCCTAAAACCTTTAACCGCTGTAGAACACTATTCGTGCGCTGTGTCGCAAGACGCTTAAAACGATCTTTTGATGTCTCATTTTCTATTGCTTGTTTCATATTTGGAAGGATAGCATACCCTTGTAAGGAATGCAAGCCCTTGCATAGGAAAACTATAAAACCCTCGCCCTGCCGCTCCATGTATTCCGAACACCCCCCCGCGAATCCAGTCCGGACAGAAGAGTAAAAGCGCGGACAGGGCTCGGGGCCGACCGCGAGTCTGCGAGCGGGCGGTGAGCGCCGAGTCCGCGAGGCGCGAGAAGGTTAGAGGGCGAAATTGGTTCTAGCGTGCTTTAATAGGGACTCCAGAATCAAAACAAGGTCAGTTCCGCGGTCAGAAAATTTCGCGGCGCGGAGCGCCGCATAGGGGGAATGCGCATTTCCGCGCGCTTCGCGCGCGTGGAGAGTGAGGTTCAAAATTCAGAAGCCGAAGATTTTTTGGAGGAAGATTTTTTTGGAGGGGAGGTCGAATACATACACCAACACTTGCCCCACCCTCCCAGTATGGCAACAGTCTATGTTCTTGAAGTGTGTGAGTCATAGACTGTACAGATGAGCGCCGTCATCGCTTTCGCCCTCCCT
>Ga0154379_134_pt1 | contig 17171 bp, 21 predicted proteins | sample RifGroA2_FD_105623 | JGI IMG/M metagenome (GOLD analysis project Ga0154379, IMG submission 105623) | Candidatus Kaiserbacteria bacterium GWA2_50_9 | reverse complement strand
CATAGAATCGGCAGATATCGTGGCGGCACTTCATCCGATTTTCGAAGTTGTGTGGGAGAATGCGAAGGAAGTTAAATAGAAACACAACGCGGCGCCGAGAGGCGCCGCGTTACGTCTCGCACAAAAACCTACTTAACTGCGTCCTTGAGTGCCTTTGCGGCGCGGAACTTCGCGGTGCGAGAGGCGTTGATGTGAATCGTCTCGCCCGTGCGAGGGTTCCTGCCCTGGCGCGCTGGGCGTGCCTTTGTCGCGAAGATGCCGAGACCGGCAACCGATACTTCATCGCCGCCCTTGAGGCCGGAAACGATAGAGTCGATGACCGTTTCGACAGCACGCTCAGCGTCAGCCTTTGTCGTACCGAGAACGCCGTGCACCTTGTCTACGATATCTGCTTTGTTCATAAATATCTGCTAGCTGCTAATCCCGCAGCCTACAGAGGGCGGGTTGCAAGGAAGTATAGGAAATGCGCCATTTTACGCAATACCCTTGCCAGAGTGGGGTGGATAGTGCAAAATCATCGCGCAAATTCTACAACCCGATTTTCCCTAATGATATTCACTTTGATTTCGCCCGGATATTTGAGTTCTTCTTGGATGCGCTTCGCAATATCGCGCGCGAGCTTGTGCATCGCGAGGTCGGTCACCTTGCCTGGGTTTACGAAGATGCGTATCTCGCGGCCTGCCGCAATCGCGTATACCTTTTCTACGCCCGGGAAAGTGGTCGCGAGGCGCTCGAGGTCGCCGAGGCGCTCGAGATAGCGGTCCACGGTGTCGCGGCGGGCACCGGGGCGCCCGCCGGAAATGGCGTCTGCCACCTGCACGATAACTGCCTCCGGTGTTTCGTACGGGTGTTCATCGTGATGCGATTGCATTGCGAGGATAACGCAGTTATCGACGCCGAACTTCTCGAGGATACGGCGGCCAATTTCTACGTGCGTGCCCTGTACTTCGTGGTCAACCGCTTTCCCGATGTCATGAAGAAGGGCGGCTGTGCGCGCGACGGTTGCGTCTGCGCCGAGCTCGGTCGCGAGCATGCCCGCGAGGTGCGCCATTTCAATGGAGTGTGTGAGCACGTTCTGGCCGAAGCTCGTGCGGAAATGGAGACGCCCCAGAAGGGCAGTGAGCTTCGGGTCGAGCCCGATAACGCCTGCTTCATACGCCGCCGCCTCACCTTTCTGCTTCACGATTTCGGCAACTTCGGCACGCGTCTTCTCAACCGTTTCCTCTATCTTCGCGGGCTGGATGCGACCATCGACAATAAGCTTTTCGAGTGCGATTTTCGCGATATGGCGACGGAGTGGGTCAAACGAGGAGAGCGTAATCCGGTCCGGTACGTCATCGATGAGGACATCGACGCCGGTCGCGCGCTCAAATGCTTTGATATTGCGACCTTCTTTCCCGATAATCTTTCCTTTCGTGTCATCCGAGGGGAGAGCAACCGAGAGCGACATCACCTCGGCGTTCACCGCATTCCCGAGACGGTGGATGGTGGTCGTAAGTATATCTCGCGCTTTGTCTTCGAGCCGTTCGCGACCATGTGCAGCGAGTTTTTGAAGACGAAGCAGTATTGCATCTTCATGTGCGTGCTCAATCTCGGAAAAAAGTTCTTCACGCGCTTTGTCTTCAGAAAGATGTGCTACTTTTTCGAGCTCCTTGGAACGCTGTGCGGTCAACTTCTCCGCTTCGCTTTTCGCATGTACCGCCTGTTGTTCACGCGAGCGAATCTCGACTTCCTTCTCATCCAAATCGCGCTGGCGTGAATCGATAAATTCCTCGCGCGAAGCAAGACGTTCCTCGCGCGTAGTGATTTTCTCTTCACGCTCCTCGACCGGCGCGAGGCGCTCGGTCTCGACAACGGCGCCGCGAAACTCTGCATCTGCAATAATCTTCGCCGCCTGCTCCTTCGCCTGGAGTAGTTTTTGTTTAATCTCGAGCTCAATGGAGCCGCGTTGAGCGAGACCGATAAGTACACGCAACACGTATCCAAGCGCAATGCCACCGACGCCCGAGAGCGCAAGCATTATCAATATGATTTTGAGTGACATACAACTTCGGATTACGGAACTCCGGCTACCAGATAGCAGACGGACTAAATACACAGTAGGGGACAAACGGTCGTTCTCTCGTATCAGTCATTCAGCGGAGCGGTATGAGGGGACTTTACCACTATTTGATCATATTTACACTTCTTACAACCGGTGTTCCATGATTTTGTAAACGAGCGAACGATGCGCGATTGCAAATATTTTCACCACTGCCGCTTCGATACGAAAGACTACTCTGTAATCGCCTATTCTCAATTTTCGATATCCACGAAGCGACCTGCGGAGTGGCTTGCCGTATACATCGGGGTGCATGACGAGCTTGCCTTCAATGGCTGACTTAATTTTCTTCTTCCATATTTCTGCAATGCGCGGAATGTCCTCTTGCGTGACTGCCAGCTGATAGACAATTTTAAATTCTAGCGCCATGCAAGAGCGTGCGATACAAACTTCGCTCGAGGCGTATCGCGCTTCGCTGCAAGAGCATCAAGTACTTGGTCTTCATCAATCTCAAGCGCGAGTGAAAGGAGGTGCGCAACCTTTGTCGCATGCGGAACACGGTCGCGCTTCGCGAGCAACGCCACAGCTGAATCAACTTCGTTTGAAACGCTGATATTTATCCGTTTTTTATTCTTGGTAATCATACTGTTCCAAAAGTGTATCACCTACCGCGCCACCGAGTCAAGCATCCCTACCTCCTAATCCTACTTGCTGCTAACTAGTTAAACACCTTATCCACCAAACCGTACTTCTTCGCTTCGTCGGCGGTCATGAAGAAGTCGCGTTCGACATCTTTCTCAATCTTCGCGATTGATTGGCCGGTATTCTTTGCAAGAATGCGATTGAGCACTGCGCGGAGCTTGATAATTTGCTTCGCGGTGATTTCAATATCAGTCGCCTGCCCCTCGGCTCCACCGTGCGGCTGGTGAATCATCACTTCGGCATTCGGGAGCGCGTAGCGCTTGCCTTTCTGCCCGGCAGAGAGAAGTATCGCCGCGCCGGACGCCGCCATACCGACACACACCGTCGAGACATTCGGCTTCACGTGATTCATCGTGTCTACCATCGCGAGTGTGGCAGTCACCGAGCCGCCAGGACTATTGATGTAAAGCGAAATGTCTTTCTTGGGGTCCTCCGCCTCGAGGAAGAGGAGCTGCGCGATGACGAGGTTCGCCACGTCGTCGTCAATTTGTCCGCCGAGAAACACGATGCGCTCTTTGAGAAGGCGCGAGTAAATGTCGTACGCGCGTTCGCCAAACTGGCTCTTCTCGATAACCATCGGGACGAGCATCGAAGAGCGCGGCTGTGTGTATTTCATAGATGAAAATTAAACTTTTTATTCTGTCGTTGCCGGGACGAGAAGTGCGTTTTCCTCTGCAATGCGCTCTCCCCACGCGTAGAACGCACCGATGATGATCATCAACACAATAACAACAATGGAGATGACCGTGCCCCAGGACTGCGCCTGGGGAGACGGGGCACCCGGGACGGAAGGAGGCATTGCCGAAGGATTCTCTGGTTTTGGAAGCGCCTTACTCGCCGTCGCGTAGCTCTGGAGCACCGGGAGCGCCGTCACTTCGATTCCTTCTTCGCCTTCGGGTAAAAGTTTTTCGCCTTCTATATTGTTTTCCATATTATTTTTTATCGTTATACATTTTGCGACCCTTCTCGAATGCAGCTTCTGCAGATGCCTTATCCTCAAAGCCGGTTACCTGCACTTCTTTGTTCTGTAATTTCTTATAAGTAGCGTAGAAATGCTCGATTTCCTTTAGTGTGTGGGGGTTTATATCTTTCAAATCCTGCACGTTCTTCCAGCGCGGGTCATCCACTGGTACTGCAATGACTTTATCATCCCCTTCACCACTATCAATCATCTTCATAAGTGCGATTGGGCGTACGCGCACGAGGATACCGGGCAGAAGAGGGTAGGTTGTAAGGATAACGACATCAAGTGCGTCACCATCATCCCAGAGCGTTTGTGGCACGAAGCCATAATCGAATGGAAAATCTTGCCCCGTGTGTGCAACGCGATCGAGTGCAATAAGACCAGTTGCCTTATCAATCTCGTATTTGTTGTGCGAACCTTTGTTGATCTCAACAATAACGTTCATCTCGCTCTTGGTACCCGGGTCGATATCGTGCAGTAAATTCATATGCCTCGAGTATACTATTCGTCTTTTGCTTTGTCGCGGTCTTCTGTCGCGTCAGCGGCAGTCTCGTCGCTTGCGGGGAGTGCCGTAAGTTCCTCCTCGGCTGGGAGTTCAGTAATTTGTGGGGTTTCGTTCGTAACGACCTCAACACTCTCGGTTGGCATGATTCCAACTGCTTTGGCAGATGATTCCTCGGCTGGGGCAATGGCAATCGTCTCGCCATCCGATTCAGCGATTTCGGAACCGCCAGTGGAGACGATGTCGATGTTCCAGCCGGTAAGCTTCGCAGCGAGGCGCACGTTCTGACCACCGCGCCCAATAGCGAGCGACTGTTCATCTTCAGCAACCGTCACGGTCGCACGATGGTCGGCTTCATCAAGTACCACCTCAAGCGGCGTAGCGGGGGAGAGTGCCTCCTTCACAAATTCTTTTGCATTGTCGTTCCACTCGATGATGTCGATACGCTCGCCGCCGAGCTCGCTCATTACGGTCGAAACACGCACACCCCTCTGACCAACGAGTGAACCGACAGGGTCAACGTGTGGGTCAAGCGAGGCGAGTGCAATCTTGGTGCGGCTGCCCGGCTCGCGCGCAAGCGCCTTCACCTCGATAGCGCCACTTGCAAGCTCCGGTGCTTCCATTTCAAAAAGCTTCACGACAAACTTTGGATGCGCGCGAGAGAGGCGTAAATACACACCACGAAAGCCTTCATCAACTGCATAGAGATACGCGCGGATTCGCTCGCCCATACGGTACCGTTCACCGGGAATCTGTTCCTCATAGGGGATAATGCCAGTCGTACGCCCAAGGTCGACGAATATCGCACCGCGCTCCATGCGTTGCACGATACCGCCCACGATCTGGCCCTTTTTCTCGCCGAATTCCTCCATCATCGAGAGCTTCTCCGCCTCGCGCACTTTCTGTATCACCACTTGCTTCGCGGTCTGCGCAGCGATGCGGCCGAAATCGTCCTGCGGCTCAAGCGGGAAAATAATCTCCTCGCCCACATTGGCACCGCGTTTCATCAACTTCGCATTCTCGAGGAGAATATGCTTTTCAGGGTCAAAGCGCGGCAATTCGCCCTCGGCAAGCTCCTCCTCATGGTCATGGTGCCATCCTGGATGTCCAGCCTCCATCCTCCGATTTCCGGTCTCCGTCTCTCCGTCTTCCAGAGTAAAACGCACTGTTGTGTCGTCCACAACAGTTTTCAATTGTTCAAAGGAGATGGTGCCGGTATTGAAGTCGAGCTTGGCGTGGACGACTTGTCCGCGCTTTCCGTATTCGCGCTTGTAGGCAGTTGCCATCGCGCTTTCAATGGCGTCAATCATTGTATCGCGGCTGATGCCCCTGTCTTCAAACTCCCCGAGCACTGCATTGATGGTTTTGAGGTCTATCATATGGATTGTGTATGTTGCACATTTTAATAAAAATGTCCGCGCACCGGACATTTCAGATGTTGTAAAGATATCAAATGTGCGTCAATAAGTCAACAAAAAGCACACAAAAAGAGCAGTGTGAGCACCTCAATTTTCCCCAAAAGCATCCAGTTCCAAATCTATGGCGACCCTGTCTTGGTATTCAAAATAAAAAGCGAACAAGTCGCACAGAACTATCGAACATTTTTTGAATCCTTGTGGGGGCTTTGCGAGTAATACGCAATTTGACTTTTATATACAAGTAGTGTACAAATATATGTGCTCTTTGCACAATGCTTTAAAGAGGAAAGGAGGCTCTGTTTTATGGTACCGAAGCTCATGGAATTCAGGAACTGTGGACCGACGCTTACAGATACAATTTTCGCCGACAAATTGGCGCGGTTCATGAAAGAAAATCCTGATGTCGCCGAATGGGCGTGCAGGAAATTCGAAACGGCACAAGGACGCAAAGAATTGGAGGCGTTGATGCATGTCGCATTACTGCCCCGTGACTAACTGTTGCGTTCTTGTCACGCCGCTTCTCTCTGAGGAGCGGCGTCTTCATTTTTAATCGCCTCGTTTATCCCCTGTTCGATCTCTCTCATATCACATTCGTCAATGATTGAAAGCAGAGAAGCCCGACCCCATTTATTCGACAAATCCCTCTTATGAGAACTGTCTGGACTTATTTCTGCACGCACGACATATAGATATTTTCCGGACTTTTTTTTGTATCTATTCAAGTAGTCTTCACTGTAATATGCCATCCATCTATTGTCTCGATCATCGAATTCGTTGCCTTTTATATCCCAAGCTCCGTTGTTCGCTTTAGGAATATGATGGTCAGAAAGATGATAGCCGACAGTAAATCCGTATTTTTTATTTTTCTGGCAAATATCGCGAACGGCATTAGCAACAGACGTCCTCCTGTCTTCGATATCTTCATGATACTTTTCGAACACTCGTCCCCTAAGTTCAAAAGGGATCGACAGAACTGAAAACTGGTCATCTTCATCGAGTTTCGCCAGCTCGGTTGTAAACACATCTACTTCGGATTGTAAGAATCCGGAGTCTTCCAGAGATTCTCGTATTGTATTCAATAGATGGGACAAGACAAGTGCGCGAAAATAATATTCCCGTTTCAACTCGGGTTCTCGTATTGGCAGCTTGTTGCCACTACCAGACTTTATCGTTTCTCCCGTTCGTGTAACTCCTTCACCAGATACCATGCTGGAGAGTATAGCAATCAATACTAATTGTGTGAAAAGCGTGTCCGGCCGTAGGCTGGGCACACTATACTTATGTGCATATGCACGTTTCGGAGGTGGAGCTGAAGGAGTTCATTTGATTTCATGGACAAGAAGGGTATTATATAGGTTATGGATGCGTTAATGAAAAAAGCTCAGTCTTTCAAACTCGGCAAGAGCCCGGTAGTGATTTTCCCTGTCTCGGCATGGGAGGTTATACGCGCGAGAGTAGATATGCTTGAAGAGTACTATCAGATGTCTAACTCCAATACATACAAGCGAGATATCGCTCGTGCACGCGCCTCTAAAAAAGAAACTCCTTCAAAAGTTCTGTACAAGAAGCTTGGGCTTGCGTAATACATGCAGTACGTTTTCAAGGGCAATTCCGTAAAAGAATTCTCAAAACTTCACAAGAAAGCCCAGTCACAGATTAAACAAAAACTTGACTTTTATATGTCAGCTCAATCACCACTTGATTTTGCTGAACATCTTACAGATTTTGAACTAGGAGAATATCGTTTTCGTATTGGTGACTACCGAGTCGCTTTTGATGTTGAAAATAATACCGTAAAAATACTCAAAGTCGGACATCGAAAAGATGTTTATAAATAGGGGCTCGTTATCCCGCATCCAGTTGTGGATTGGCAGTTTAAAGTTGGTCATTACGTTATACTGACGTTATGCACGTTTCGGAAGGGGAGCTGAAAGAGTTCATCATCGACTCTGGCCTCGTCGCCAAGAAAGATATCGATGCGGCCGACGAGGAGGCAAAAAAGCGTAAGCAGTCGCTCGGCGACATTCTCGTCTCCCGTGGTCTTCTGACTGAAGATGCGCTCCGACGTATCCAGGCATACGTGCTCGGTATTCCTTTTGTTAATTTGAAAGAGCATCGCATTCCCATCGACGTACTCGCGCTTATCCCAGAGCCAATCGCCCGCACGCACAACATCATCGCCTTCAAGAAGGAGAATGATTCGCTTGAGGTCGCAATGCTCGACGTCGAGGACCTTGCCTCTATCGACTCGATGCGTAAAAAGACGGGACTCAAGATATTGTCGCGCCTCACTGATACCGACAGTATCAAGCACGCGCTCTTGCAGTACCAGAAATCATTGAAGGATGAGTTCGGCGACATTATCTCGGCAGAGGCGGGGAAGATCCGTATTGTTGCGGAAGGGAACAAAGACCTCTCCGGAGACGATCTCAAGAAAATGGCAGAAGATTTGCCGATTGTACGCATTGTCGACACACTCTTGCGACACGCCATTGTACAAGGCGCGTCCGACATCCACATCGAGCCGATGGAGACCGAGGTGTTGGTACGGTATCGCATTGATGGCATCCTCCACGATGCGATGACGCTGCCCAAAGCAGCTGCGGCTGGCATCGTCGCGCGCGTCAAAGTGCTTTCCAATTTGAAGCTCGATGAAAAACGCCTCCCGCAGGACGGCCGTTTCAAAATGGAGACTGAAGCGGACCGTGTATCGTTCCGCGTATCTATCCTTCCAACGTTCTTCGGCGAGAAGACCGTGATGCGTCTTTTGCGCGAGACCGGCGAAGGATTCACGCTCGATGTGCTCGGTCTCCATGGGTACAACATGGAGCACATCCATCATGCGCTCAAACAAACGACCGGCATCATCCTCATTTCAGGGCCGACTGGCTCCGGTAAGACAACGACGCTCTACACCATGCTCGACATTTTGAACCAGCCAGACGTTAACATTTCAACCATTGAAGACCCAATCGAATACCAGATGAAGCGTGTGAACCAAACGCAAGTCAGTCCGCAAATTGGCTTCACTTTTTCTAATGGACTTCGTTCGCTCGTGCGCCAAGACCCCGACATTATCATGGTGGGCGAGATACGCGATGGCGAGACAGCCTCGCTCGCCATCAATGCTGCACTCACCGGACACCTCGTGCTCTCGACCATCCACACCAACAGCGCCGCAGGCGCTATCCCGCGCCTTATCGATATGGGTGTCGAACCGTTTCTTCTTGTTTCAACCATTCGTGTCATCATCGGCCAACGATTGGTGCGGAGACTCTGCGACCCGAAGGAATCATATGCAATAGACGCCGCCACGCGCGCGAAAATCGCTGACAACGAATCATTTGTCGCGGCATTTAAAACACTCCAAGACGAGAAGTTGGTGAAGGCGGGTTCAAAACTCGACGACCTTTCTTTCTATAAGCCCGTACCGAGCGCCGACTGCGCCGACGGCTATAAGAGCCGCATCGGTATCCACGAAGTGCTTGCGGTCTCGCCCGCGATACGCGACATTATCCTGCACTCAAGCACAAGCGATGCCATCGAAGCACAGGCAAAGAAAGAGGGGATGCTCACGATGCTTGAAGACGGTCTCTATAAAGCGGCGCGTGGCATCACCAGCCTCGAAGAAGTCCTCCGCGCGATATCGGAATAAAATGAAATATCGCATCACGGTACGGAAAGAAGGAGTGCCCGATGAAAAGAAAGTCATTGAGGCGGTATCACGTTTTGCTGTATACGAACAAGTGCAGAAGGAGGGCGGCACGGTCATTGCGCTCACTGAAGAAACAAGCTTCTTTAGACTCCCCGCATGGCTTTTCATTACCATCGGCACCGGTGTGAAGCGCGATGAAATCATCCGGATGGCGAAAAACCTTTCCGCCATGATTTCAGCCGGTCTCTCACTCTCTCGCGCCCTCTCGGTCATCGAACGGCAATCAGGCAATAAAAATCTCAAGAAAATCACCGCCGGTATTTCTGAATCGGTTAAAACAGGTTCTTCATTTCATGGAGCATTGGCTCTCTATCCGACCGTGTTTCCTGCAATATTTGTCGCAATGGCGCGCGCGGGGGAGGAATCGGGCTCTCTCTCCGAGTCGCTCGCGGTTGTCGCGCTCCAGATGGAACGCTCGGAAGAACTCGTGCGGAAAATCCGCGGTGCGATGATTTATCCCATCATTGTTATCGTCGCCGTCATCATCGTCGGTATCTTAATGCTCATTTATGTGGTGCCAACACTAACTAGTACATTTAATCAGCTTGGTGTAGAAGTACCGCTTGCTACGCGAGTCATCGTTGGAATGTCGAATTTCATGGTCTCAAATGTTACGGTCGTTCTCGCCGCCATCATCGCGCTTATCGTCGGTGAAGTCTCTTTCGTACGATCGCGGCTGGGAAGCAGAATTATAATCGCCATTGCACTGCATCTGCCGGTGATAGGCGAGCTCGTACGCGAGACCTATGTCGCACGTACTTCTCGCACGCTCTCATCATTACTCTCTTCAAGCGTCCCTGTGCTTGACGCACTTTCGATAACCAAAGAAGTCGTGCACGCAGAGGTGTTTGCTGCGGTGGTAGGAGAAGCAGAGGCACATGTCCGGAAGGGAGAATTGCTTTCGCAAGCATTTTCGACACATACGAATCTGTATCCAATTCTGATGAGCGATATGCTCACCGTGGGAGAAGAAACCGGCAAGGTCGCGGAGATGTTGCGGCAAATCGCAGACTTTTATGAGGGAAATGTAGCCCAAAAGACGAAGGACCTGTCGACTATCATCGAACCTGTTCTTATGCTCTTCATCGGTGCGGTCGTTGGCATCTTCGCGGTCTCAATGATTGCGCCGATTTATTCTCTCTCATCGGCGTTTTAATTATTGCGTAATTGCGTACGTACCGGGTACGACTTCCCATGACCCCCCCGGTCCATTAGAGAAACTGGCGTTTTGTAGTCCGTTTTCATAGGTGATGGTTGCATTATTTTCCAGTTCAAGCTGTTTCGCTGTTATCTGGTTTGCGCTTGCACCATTACTGACCTCTATACCACCGTACGGTGCATATAAAATAACCCCATCGGCATTATTCGAAAACTCAATCGCCTCTGACCCGGTATTTGTACTGATAATCATCGGAAAACTATTCGCGCTCCCGTTCCCTTCGACGACAACGTTGTTCGAGATGTTAACCTTGCCTTTTGTTGTTGTGGCATTTGTCGCGTCAGCGATGAGTATCGCACCGTTACTTCCCGTGCCCGATGAAACACGAAGTATTGCATTGTTTGAGAGTGTGATATTTCCATTTACCCATACCGGGCCGGAGAGTATGAGAATATTGCCATTGGTGACGGTGAGGTCTCCATTTATCTTTTTTGGTCCCAGTGTTTGTGTACCGGAGACAGAATATGGTCCCGCTATCGTACCCCCCGCGGTTGCAGTTTCTTCCCAGTCAGTAATTTGCGCATCAGATATTGGGAGTGGTATCGGTGCGGCGACAGCTGCTCCGGGGTATTGCGTGCCTGAAACACTACAACTTGAAATGGTTTGATACGATGCGTTTCCTCCAACTGAACAGCTCGAGAGGGAGTAGGCCCACGCATTGCCACCGACCGTCACTCCACTGAGTGTGGTGGGAACACCGCTTATGTACATCTTAAAATTGAGGTCGCCAGTGATGCTTGTCCAAGTCGGGCTTGATGCGTTCCAATTACTACTGTATTTCGCGGCACCTCTCGAATATCCGCCGCTACTATCTCGCCCCCAGATGAAATAATTACTCGCGTTCACAGATGCGATAGCAATAATCCAATATGTCTGATCCGCGGTAAGCGCGGGGGTGCTGTCGAGTGTAGCGTCAGCAAGACCGTATGCGGTCGTGACGAGTGACGCCGGAATAGTACCGCTCGCAAGTACGGTTTTCGACGGTTTCCCGCTATTGTCGGTCACAATCTTAATGGTGATGTCTCCCGGATTCCCTGTCTTTTTTATATTCAGACTTACTTTAGCTAGAGAAGAACTAACCGTGGGGTTGAATGATTGCGCGACGTTTGCATTTGCAGCTATGTCTCCTAGGTTGAAGCTACTGTTCTGCACTGTCCATTGTTGATTGGCAATCGGGTCGGTTCCCATAGCAACAGTCGCATCACCCGTAATAGTGCCGCTCCCGGAAATACTGCCGTTGACGAATATATTGCCCTCGATACGCGAGCCATTGCTCATCGTGACTCCCCCTTGTCCTATCTGGACTCCGTAATTAAACGACACAACGGACGCATCTATACCAATAGTCGCTTGTACGACTTTTTTCGCAGTTGGATTTGTGCTGTTTGGTACATAGCTTGTGGCGGTCACGCGTTTTGTGTTGCCATCGATGCTTGCAATCGACACATTGTATGTCCCGTTTCCGAGCGCGATTTCACTCTCTCCCGAATACCCGGCGCTCTGATTGAGTTCGTAGACCGCCTTATCTATACCTGCCTCCGCAAGAGCCTGTGCCTGCGCCGACGCGAAGGAAAAGCGCTCCGCGTGCACTGCGCTTCCATAATAATTGAAGAACGCGGTCGTGACCGTCATAATAGCGGCACTTACAATCAGAGCAAAAATGACGATGTATCCGCGAGTCGGGCGATGGAAAATTGTACTCATAGATTTCGAAGATATATGTGCCCGCGAAGATGTGTTTGTGCGGTTTCCCCCTGTACCACGGCGCTCGTTGTTGCATCGACGGTAACACTGGCGACCGCAGAAAAACTCGCGCTGTCATAGTTAAAACTAAGTGCGCCCAACACATCTGTTAATATTTTTGTTCCCGATACTCGTGAACTGCCGTCTGCAACATCGACAACGCGATACACTTGCGTGCTTGACGCATAGATGCCGACGTAATCGAACGTGCTCGGAATAATTGCGCCTGATGAATCAATGGAGGGGAGCTCAAAGATTACTGTCGTCGTCCCAGAGTTATAAGTTACCCCAGAAAACGTATGCGACGCGACAACGTGAGTAGCCTGAAGACCTGCATTACGAGCAGCATCGATAATAGCACCGCTGTCGAGCGCAATATCAATTGATGAACTTTGTTGAGTGATGATTCTACCGAACACAAGATACAGCTGAACAACGCCCAACATAACCACTACAAAGAGAGCGATGACGATTACGACTTCAATGAGGGTGAATCCGCGAGACATACTTATAAGCCACCTGACTCGACGATAAGTGTCGTGAGAGACACGACGCGCGTTTGACCATCCGCACCAAGCCAAGACACACCCGTCGCCACCTGCTTTGTTTTTGCATTCAGAGTAGTGATGGTGGTGCTTGCGAGACTTTGTGGCAAACTGGTGAGCTGGGAATCAGAAAACGAACCGTTCGCAGGAAGTGCAGCGTATCCGCCTGCCCGCAATTCATTTAATTTGTTCTCTGCGATATGGAATGCGACGTTCTCGAATGCCGAATCGCGCGTCACTTGCATCGTCCCGATTACCATCGTTGCAAACACGACTCCGACACTCATGATAAAGAGCGCAACTATTATCTCAACCAGTGTAAAGCCGCGTTTATTATTCGAGCGTATCACTGTATGGAGTATACCAAGCATATCAACCATCGAGACGGTTACCTTGGTATACTATGCATATGCTCATTATCGCCAACTGGAAAGCGTATGTGGAGGACAGTAAAAGGGCGAAAAAGCTTTTCGCAGTAAGTAAAAGACTCGCGCGCGCCACAGGTATTTCTATCGTGCTTGCACCGCCGGCGCCACTGCTTGGTGCACTTGCGGTAAGGAATAAGTCATCAGTTAGTTTCGCTTCGCAAGACGTATCTCGCACGACCGGCGGCGCGGCAACTGGAGAAATCACTGCTCAAACATATGCAGCAAGCGGCGCAACATACGCCATCATCGGTCATTCGGAAAGGCGAGCAGCGGGGGATAGTGATTCTGTCGTTGCAGAGAAACTCGCCCACGCGCTTGCACATGGACTCATCCCCATCCTCTGTATTGGCGAGCAAGAACGCGATGGCGAAGGGCAGTATCTCGGCACTATACGCGAACAGCTTACTCGTTCACTTGAGTTGCTCACTACAAAGGAACGTTCACAAATCATTGTTGCGTATGAACCGGTGTGGGCGATTGGGAAAACAGCTAATGTCGCTATCGGTCCAGACGATCTCGCCGAGATGATCCTTTACATTCGCAAAGTGCTCGCAGAACTTCTCCCCGGGAAGACTTCGCGAAAAAGCCTGGTCCTCTACGGCGGTTCTGTTGAGCCGAGCGATATACGCGGTCTTGCCGCAAATTCAGATGTCGATGGTTTCCTCGTTGGACACGCATCGGCCACACCAGAGATGTTCTCGCTCTTGGTGAAGCAACTTGCGTGAGCTACTCATGCGAAGCGTCCGTGACATACGACTGTTCGAGAATATCCCGATACTCGTACGTGCGCCGCTCAACGTCCCGATTAAAAACGGAAAGGTTGTAAGTGAGTATCGCTTGCGGCGCGCCTTACCGACCATTCAGTATCTCCGCGAGCGAGGTGCAAAAATAATACTCGCAAGTCACCGAGGACAGATGGGTACGGAGACACTCGCGCCTGTAGCGAGTGCGCTCGGAGAACTTATTCCTGATGTTTCTTTTTGCCCGGAAACTATTGGCGAACGAGCACGCGCGGCAGTTCGCGGGCTTTCGCCGGGACACATTTTAGTACTGGAAAATCTACGGCGTGACAAAGGGGAGGAAAGAAATGACCCTGTGTTCGCGCGAGAGCTGGCGGCACTCGCAGATATTTTTGTACAAGATTCATTTGACACCTGTCATCGCACACATGCGTCCATCGTCGGCATTCCGAAATTGTTACCGTCTTACGCCGGGCTTTTGTTTGAAGAAGAAATAACGGAGCTCTCGCAAGCACTTACTCCCAAACATCCCTCGCTTGCCGTCATCAGTGGAGTGAAGTTCAGCACAAAAGAAGAGGTTCTCACCGCGCTCCTTATGCATTATGACCACGTGTTCGTCGGGGGAGCGCTCGCCAATGACTTTCTCAAGGCAGCAGGACAGGAAGTAGGGAAGTCGCTCATCTCGCATGGAGATGAAACCGCCATACGGAAGCTGCTCGAGAATCCTAAACTGGTCTTGCCGCTCGATTCGATTGCTGCACGTATCGCTGGTACCGGATACACGCAAGGAGAGGTGCGCCGCCACACGTTCCGTGTCAGTTCAGCTTCGCGCATCTCGCCCATTGGACAAGTACTTCCAAATGAAATTATCCTCGACCATGGTCCGGGGACCGTAGCCCTTCTTGCCGACCTCGCGCAGAAAGCGAAATCAATTTTGTGGAATGGCCCATTGGGAAAGTACGAGGACGGATTTACTGCGGCGACTAATGCCTTCGCGCGCGCTGTTACTGCCTCAAAAGCGCATTCAGTCGTGGGCGGCGGCGACACCATCGCTACTATAGAAAATCTAGGTCTCCTGCCTAAATTTTCATTCGTCTCTACAGGCGGCGGCGCTATGCTCGACTTCCTCGCGCGCGGCACACTCCCTGGTATCGAGGCACTTGATCCTCACTGGAGAGCCTGACGTATTTTCTCGGCGTTCTGTTCAAAATCGTTTTTGTCTCCCTTTGCTTCATTACTCGGGAAGACCCAAATGTGTGCGTGGGCGACTTCGTCTCCGATGATTTTCGATAGTACCCAATCAGTACCAAACGTTTTTCTCTGTGCGAGAGCAATTTTCTTTACTACTTCAAAATACTCCCCAGCGTTCGGGACATCCCAGACCCATTGGTAGTGTTGTTTCGGAATAACCTGCGTGTGCCCCGGGGTTTGCGGGTGAATGTCGAGAAATGCAAAGAAATGTTCATCTTCATACACCTTGTACGAGGGAATACCGCCGGCAACAATTTTGCAGAAAATACAGCTTTCCATACAAAGAGTATACAATGCTCATCACATGTTCCCACTCCACGATCCGCTCGATGCAATAGTCCGTGCAGAACTCTCGCAGTATGACGACCTCACCGCCGCGCTCCTTGCGCGCCGCGGCGTGGTGACGAAAGAAGCTGCGGAAAAATTTCTGAATCCCTCATATGATTTGCATTTGCACGATCCATTCTTGATGACCGATATGCAGAAGGCGGCAGAGCGATTTGCACGTGCAATTCGCACACAAGAAAAAATTGCAGTGTGGAGCGATTACGATTGTGACGGCATACCGGGCGCCGTACTCCTTCACGATTTCTTGAAAAAAGCTGACGCGAACTTTGAAAATTATATTCCACATCGCCATGAAGAAGGGTATGGTATGAATATCGCGGGTATTGAGAAGTTGGCGAAAGGCGGCACGAAACTTATTGTCACGGTAGATTCCGGCATTACTGACGTAGAGCCGATTGCGCGCGCGAATGAACTTGGTATGGAAGTTATTGTAACTGACCATCATCTTCCTGCGGAAAATGGGTTGCCCCGGGCGTATGCAGTTCTAAATCCAAATGCCCGCCCCGATGAGACATACCCATTCCGTAGTCTCTGCGGTTCGGGCGTCGCGTGGAAGCTCGTATGCGCAACTCTGGCCATGGCACCAGAAATCAGAAGCCGGATACCAGAAGGGTGGGAAAAATGGCTCCTTGATATGGTCGGGCTTGCGACCGTTGCCGACATGGTGCCACTTATTGATGAAAATCGTTTGCTCACAACCTACGGACTCCTCGTGATGCGCAAATCCCCGCGCATCGGACTACAGAAATTACTGCGCGGTATGCGCGTCGAGCAGCGAAGAATTACTGAGGACGACATTGGCTTCATGATTGCGCCGCGCGTGAATGCGGCGAGTCGGATGGGGGAGGCGCGCGATGCATTCGAACTTTTTATTACCAATGATGAGAGCAGGGCTGATTTACTCGCAAAGAAACTAGAAAAATTAAACCGCGAGCGCAAAGCACAGGCGGGCGCCATCACACGCGCGGTGCACACACGACTCAAAGAGCGCAGTGAAATGCGCGATGTTATCGCGCTCGGTGACCCCGAGTGGCGCCCGTCACTTCTCGGTCTCGTTGCAAATACGATTTCAGAAGAATATGAACGGCCGGTGTTCCTCTGGGGGAGAGAAGGAAACAATTCACTCAAAGGTTCATTCCGTAGTGGCGGGTTCGCACAAACGATGGAACTAATGCGCACAGCCGAAAATATCTTTTCAGATTTTGGCGGACATGCAGCTGCAGGCGGTTTCACCGTACTTGATACTGAAGTATTTTTTCTTGAAGACAGACTCGCAGAGGCATATGCGCGAATAACTGCGAACAATGAGACTATTGATGTGCTCGCAGAGAGAGCAGATGCAATACTCACACCCGAAGAAGCAACACTCTCATATCTTACAAAAGTGGAGAAGCTCGCCCCTTTTGGTATATCGAACGAAAAGCCGGTGTTCATGCTGCGCGATGTCTCTGTGCGAGAGATTTCACATTTTGGAAAAGCACAGGAACATTTGAAATTAAAAATTGATTCGCACGAAGGAAATAGGAGTGTCGATGCCGTGACATTTTTTGTAAAA
>Ga0154379_128_pt2 | contig 18360 bp, 15 predicted proteins | sample RifGroA2_FD_105623 | JGI IMG/M metagenome (GOLD analysis project Ga0154379, IMG submission 105623) | Candidatus Kaiserbacteria bacterium GWA2_50_9 | reverse complement strand
GGAATTGGGGGCAAGAATTAGCACTATACATCTATGGACCACGGGAATATTTCTTTCTCCATCTCAAAAACAAGGTATCGAGGCTCGAAGAAATCAACACAAAATGAATGCGTTCATTGCTGGCGATGGGCACATATGTGATTCATTTTCTGAGAGAATCATTGACGACTGGTTTTCTAAACATAAAATTGTCCACGAGCGGAATGTGCGATATAGAAAAACAAAATTTACAGCTGATTTCAAAATAGGATCAGATACTTTTGTTGAGTTCTTCGGGCTTGCAGGAGTGCAAAAGGCTTATGACAAAAACATCAAAAAGAAGCGGTTGCTCGCGCATGAGATGGGTTATCGGCTCATAGAGATTTATCCGGAGGATATATACCCGAAAAATAAACTGCCAATACTGTTCGGAGCTTTTTATTAGCTCGTGCGAATCTAATATAAATCTGTTATCGTGCATAGGTTCGCGCGCTCTTAGCTCAGTTGGTTAGAGCGTTCGCCTCACACGCGAAAGGTCATAGGTTCGAATCCTATAGAGCGCACACGTGCACGAAAAGCAAACTGCTTTGCTTTTCGTGCACGTGTGCGAGCCACAGCTATGACGCGTCAGCGAGGCGGGGTCGCGGAAATTTCCGAGCGACGGCGAGGAAATTATCCGTGACCACAATACAAATCGGGCTGTAGTATACCGGTAGTACGTACGCTTCGGGTGCGTGAAGACCGGGTTCGATTCCCGGCAGCCCGACCAAAATGAAAAATCCGCCTAGGCGGATTTTTCATTTTGTGGACTGTGTAGGTTTTAGTTGGAACTCCCTAGTAGCGGAACTAAAGCAGTGGGCAGAACTTCAAGCCGAGATGAGGGTCTTTGCTACTGCCTAGAGAATACTATGAAGAAAGCTCTAAAGATAGCTGACTTCCTTTCCAAGAGAGCTAGCATAGCCCGCAAAAGCCCCGTAGGTAAGATAACGAGAGATTTACATACACCAACCCCAAAAGAAGAGCGAAAGAGCATACAGAGCACGCTAGCGGACAGCGGGAACAACACAGTAAAGAACGAAGAATTACTATTTTCTATTCAGAAGCGTTCGGATAAATCAAAGAAAAATGACGCGTCTGAAATCAAAAAACGTGTTGAATATGAACGGTTTCTTGAATGGTTGTCCCTACCCCACGATGCGAGAAATCCGAAAACGCAAAAAGAGTTCGCTAAGGAGAATGCTCTGACAGAGGATACGCTATCACTGTGGAAGAAACGGGACGGCTTCTGGAACGATTGGCGTAGCCGTGTAAAGAATAAATACCGCGAACGTATTCCTTCGTGCCTTGCCGCTCTGTATAGGAATATCCTCAAGCACGGTAAGGGTAGCGACTTTCTCGCGTTTGTTCAGTATGTAGACGACTTCAACCCAAAGATGCGTATCGAGGAGAAACAAGCACCCCTCGGCTACCTTCCAGATGATCAGCGCGAGCAATTAGTCGAGGCATTGAGACGTTCTGGTCGCGCCACAGCTGTAGCAATAGACGCCAAGTATCGTGAAGCGTTTCTCGCGGAGAAGGAAGAAGGGCTCAATGACAAAAACTTCTCATATTGAAATAGTGCTTGTCTTTGATAGGATATAGACACAACTGGAAAGGTTGTAGACCTAACCCTCGTAGTTTTACTGCAAGGTATGGTCGCAAATCGCGTTCAACGTAGAAATCCCGTCATTAGGGCGTTGAACGCGTTATAGGGAGAAATCCTTATAGAGGTCGCAAGACCTTCCTAGTGGCGGGATTTTTGTACTCAAAATCCTGTCGCTAACAATCACTTGTCGTAGTGGTTGATTAGTAGCCATTTAGCCAACCTTATGGAACAACAGGAGAACAAAAAGCCGTTCAACAAAAAATTGACTTGGGTAGTTCTGATACTTGTTTTGCTTTTTGTAGTCGTTATGTCGGGAAAAGGTACAGAAACCCCACCAAGTTCCACCCCATCACAGCAAGCACAACCAAAACGAATCTCTTACCAAATCACGGACAGATGGACTATTCCAAATGGCGGTGAAGGGAAAGTCATCGTTATCTCGCCCGATTATGTGAATGACGCCGATATGGTTGCACTCGGGGACAAACTAAAGAGCGATACGCAGAATGACCGCAACGCCAATATTTCCGTGTTTGACAACGCATCTGCTGCCGCGTTGAGAGATAAGGTGCTTGGCGATAAGGCAACTACAGCGGAACAGGATTTGTATGACGCGCATTTTGTCGGACAGTACAGCAAAAACAGCAACACTGGCTATCATCAGTTTGTTATCTACTTTGACGGTGTTATGGGCGCAAATCAGAAGACAATAAAGTACTAACCAATGGAAAGAATTTTCTCATCATTGGTCGCTTTTTTCACGGCTATCGCTTCTGTCATTTCTGGCTCCCCAACACAAGCAACAAACCCAGTTATCACTCCTGTCGTTGAACAGATTGCTCCTCGTGTAGAAACGTCAGTACCGACTACGGTTACCAAGCGTGCGCCAAAAGTCAAAACAGAGAATGTCGCACCATCTCCTGCTCCCATTTTAGAACCAGAGCAAAAAATGGAGTACCTACCTACCCCATCCGTGGTATCTACGACAGTAAACTCTACAGAACCAGCTCGTACCTACACAAACGAGATCGGACAAATCGTTACAGAGAACGGCACGGTACTCTGGTCGCCACCGAAACCAGTAGTTGCACCAACTCCCACCACCACGACAGAAATTGTTGACCAGTACGAGGCGTGTGGCTACGAACTAGCTTTAGGATTACCGTTAGGAAGTAAATGTCGTCCCACGACCGAACCGTTCCCGTGCCATCCGAACCAGCCGTGGACGTGTCGCCCAAGTGGTGGAGTACAACAGAATGACCAGATGCAAGGCGGGTCAATCCCAAATCTTTACGCACAAGATGGCTCGCTCAAAAAACCGTGTCCTGCCGATGTAGTAGGTCTAGGTCAAAAGTGGTGCATATAACTAAATCACTTCGAGTGTAAAAACTTGTGCAACGCATCATTTGCATTGGTAGTGGTACTTGATAGGTTCAATCCATACATCACGTATGGCAACCAAAAAAGTATTTACCGTAGCAACGCTGGGTCATAGCAACAAAACAATCGAGACCTTTCTTGCTGTCCTCGAAAAACACGAGATTGAGGTGTTAGTAGACGTACGCTCTTTACCTGTAAGTCGCTTTTGTCCGTATTTCAATAAAACTGCCCTCCACGCCACATTAGCCGAGCGAGACATCCAATACCTCTATCGTGGTAAGAACCTTGGCGGTAGAGCAGTAAACGTGGGCTGGGACGAAGCCATAGAAGAACTTATATGTCTGGCAGAGGATGGGAAACGAGTTGTTGTTATGTGCTCGGAAAGCAGCTACCTAAAATGTCATCGGTATACCACTATCACTCCGTCTCTTGAGGAAAGAGGGATACGAATTGTTCACATTCAATATGAAAATGAAACTGCCAAGCATAGTTGAACAATCGGCACACGAGAATATCTTTGACGGTCTTGATGTGTCGGAGACGACACGCAAAGAATACTCTGCTCGTATTGGTCTGTTTATTTCATACGTACACTCTCGCGGTTTCAATCAGCAGAGTTATTTATACTTCAAGCGATACCTGCAAGGACGTACGGACTATTCTGTCGCTACAAAAAATAAATACCTTGCCACCGCCAGTGTCTTTCTACGAGAACTTACGCGCAGAGGCAAATTGCCTTTTGATGTTACGCACGGGGTCAAACAATTTAGACAAAGCAAACGGCATAGACGCGATGGGTTATCCGATAAGGAAATCCAACTGCTGGGAGTGAAGCTCAAATATCTCCCAGACACGCCGAGAAACAGTCGCCTACGAGCGCTGTTTTCGTTATTGGCTTTTCAAGGACTACGACAGATTGAGATTGTTCGTCTTGATGTGCGAGATGTAGACCTCAACAAAGGCGTCGTCTATATACAGGGCAAGGGTGAGGATGATAAAGAGCTCGTCTATCTTGCCCCTGCAACCACCAAAGCTCTCAAGGAGTACTTGAAAGCACACAAGCTCACGGACGGCACTCTATTCCGCAGTATGGGTAATAGGAAAGCAGAGAGGTTGAGCACAATGACTATAAAGCGAGAGATCGGAGAACTCCTCGCCGAACTGGGCATTGAGAAGACCGTACACGGCTTTCGGCATTTCTACGTTACCGAATTACTCAAAACTATGAACGTACGAGACGTGCGGAAGTTTAGCCGCCACCGCTCGCTAGAAATGCTGATGGTGTATGACGATGAGGTGTCAGTCAAAGAGAAAGCCCAGCACGTCTTCAAGGCGATGGAGCAGTTCGCTTTCCTATAGCGTCTAAACACTCGTCAAATTGTGCCTCCGTAAGTACAAGGGCATTATCCGTTCTAAAGGTATTTTTCCTCACGCTCTTCAAGTAGTTTAGGTAAACTCGTTGTCGCAAGAAAACTTTAAGCGTCTTTTTGGAACGAGCAACCAATAGCCCAATTCTTCCCAGAGCTGAAGCATTTACCAAATCTCCTAAACAGTGCTTCCTACCTCCACTGTCCTCTATCTCGATACAAAGGAGACATCGTGCGTTTCTATTGAAACGTCCCACTCGACGAAAAGATGTTTGTTCATCATCATCTTCCACATTAGCATTATGCTTCTCTATCAGTCGGTCAATAAAATCGTGTGTCTCTGTAAGCAGTTCTGCATAGCGATTTCCATACTGCGCTTCTATCGCAAAGGGTCCCACGGCAATATCGACTATTGGGGCATATATACCCCGCCCTTCTCCACGGAAAGGACGCCACTGAACTTCTACCTCGCTGTAGAGGAGTTCCAGTTTTGCTTTTACGATATTCTGATATTCTGTTTCGTTCCTATGTGTCATAACTCTCATTACATTACTTTCAACTTTTTACGAGCCGACTACCTGTATCACCGACGCAACAAAAGCAAGTACCCCGAGGGCAATTTGGAATGCTCGACTTATTTTCTCTCTGGCACGAAGGATAAATCCGAGCAGTACAACATCTACGGCAACCGCTATAACTTTTACTATCTTGGGCATAGCACCCCACATATAGATGACAGCGAGAATATTCAATACTAGCCATAGAACAAGAAGTGCCCCGCACGCAAGATTTTTGTAGAACGTTATTTGTCTTTCTTGTTTCGAGCCCTCCCTTTTTTCTTCAACTGCTTCTGCCTCGGTCATTCTGCTCCGCTTTTGATTTTCGAGCTCTAATTGCTCAAGACGTTCCTTGTATCCACGCAATTCAGTGATGAGAACATTGTCTGTCTGGGTCTCAATAAGAGTGTTTAGTGCAACATCGTCGTCTCCCACCCCCAAGACGTTCTTTCGGAAGGATTGGTCGAGAATGATGCTAAGGGCGATTTCTGGCGGTAAATCATTGAAGCCAGACATTTTCGCTAAGATTTTTTGTGTCAGATTTGTGGGCAGTACTCCCTGTGCCGATTTTATTTGAGGTCGGGAGAAAAGCTCAAAAAAGACCGCATCGTAGTCCTGCGTTCTTTGTCCAAACGGACGAAGTATCTGCAATAGTTGATGTGGCAAGAGGACGAAAGGCATTTCTGCTTTGTCTCGCGTGTTTCTATCATAGGTCAGCAGTAAACTATCGAGAGACAAAAACCAATACTTATCGAGCTTTTGTTGTTGCTCCGCTTGTTTTCGGAGTTCACGAATAAGCAATCGGTGATAAGCATCGTGTCGCGCAACGTTCTCCGTTTTCCCTTGTGGCGCAAGAGAGGCATTGAGGATTGCAACTTCCTTCTCGATTACATCATTGGTGAACTCAACACCCTTTTCAACTGGTATATTTTTCGCCGCCAACAGTTCGGAAACGTGAGTTAGCTTTTCTATAAAATCCTCTTTAGAAATACCCGTCTTATGAAAAGCTCTCCAATACGCGGTAATAAAGTTCTCTTCTTCAGAAATGTCAGCGCCCACTTCTGCGAGCTCTCGCTTTATCGTGGGACTAGAAAGGAGCAAGCTCTTCTTTAGTGATATGGACTTTTTCATCTCCTCAACAGTTTGTTGAGAGACAGTTATTTTCATCCCGAAACTCTTTGCAACATTTATAGCTTTTTCTATTTTTGATGTACGGTGCTGGTCTTGCAGGTCAAATACCGCATAGAGAAGATTGGTATCGAGATACAGATGGTAATTTTTGTAGTTATCTCGAATTAGTTTTTGTGTGAGCGGATCAACCTGTATGAGGTTGTACACGAACGTCCCGTCAAGCATTCCCGCAAAATAGATTTTCTTTTCATTATCTATTTGACGAAGAAAGAGCGAAAACTCAACTCTTCGAATTTCTCTCAAGATATGGCTTCGGTCTGGGAGGATTTTATCCAGCGTTTCGGTTGAGTAGTTCTTGAGTAGCTGGTTAAGTTTTTCTTCTTCTGGGTAAATCAAGGTAACGCACTCCGCTCCGTGCTGTAGGAAAATCTTATTGAGATAGAGCTGTAAGTCAGCAACGAGATTTCTTTTGTCCTCGTCTGACAGATTTGGATACTTTGATGATATGACAACAAGCCAATCAGAGAAAATACGCTCCTCAAATGTACGCGCTTCAGTATTCTTCTTTCTTATTTCATCTGCACGGCTTATTTCCAAACTGTATCTGCCAGCGGTATAGAGAACTCGGCTAATTCCAGCTAGCTTCTCAAGTGCACCTCCAATTTCTTCCGCGGTAAAGTTTAGAAGAAACACTTGTCGAACTCCCTGCATAATTTCTCGCTGGGACTTGTTATTTCCAAGCTCGAGGAGGGTTTGCTCAATAAAGAAAGTTATCGCTGAACCAGCGACATCTTCTTCGTTCCCAACTACGACGTGAACAAGCCGTCGTAGAAGATGGTGTTTCAACTCATTTTCTTTCTCTGTAAAAGGTTTTTTACTCATTGTTATTATCACTAATGTTTTTTGTTCCGCGACAATATGGGAAGCGAGAACAACCATAGAATTTACCTCTGCGACCGTTCCGCAGTATCATTTTCGCGCTACATCGCGGACAGATCTTGTCGCTCAAGATGGGCGGGGGTTTCGCTGTAGTAACAGCAATCCTCTCAACAATTCTGATGTTCTTGCATTCGTGGCAAAACCGCCCGTAGCCCGTGATGAGCGAAGGGTCGCGGAACTCCTGTGTTGTCCGCAATTCTTTGCACTTCGGACATTCTTTCATCTTGCCGTTCTGTAACCCCTCGATGGTCTCGTGAATGTTATGGAGCAATGGATTGGTAGTCGGCTCGTCCTTCACCAACCGTTCTATCCTCCCGTTGAGGGTAGTAATAGGATTGTCGCCAACATTGAACCTATTTATTCTCAAGAACTTATACCCATAACTCTCAAGCACTTTCTGTCGGTACACATCTCCGTCAGAGTAGTAGTTCTGATAGTTGTAAGCATTTACTACATCGGCATCCTTGAAATGCTCTTGGAAACCGTCGTATTCAATGACAATCTTATTTTCCCTGCCTCTCTCGTCGCGGTACACAAGCAAGAAATCGACTTTGTATGCGGGGTGCGAATATGTGCGATCTAGTTGCTTGAGATACTTTCCAATCTCGAACTGCGGTATGAATTCTATTTTGTCTTTGTTTTCCTTCCAGAAAGACGTCTGGTAAAACCAGTTCAGCACTTCTGGCTCTTTCTTCGATTTCGCATCTACTTCCAAGATACTTCGCTCCTTTTTTGCTTCCTCAAGTGTGTAGAGGTAGTGGCGCAAAGCATCGCCTATCGAACCAGTGAAGCCGTCTAGTGGCTTGCTCAAGACAAAATGGATGCACTCTTTCGCGCGACTAAAGCCAACATTGAGACGCTGTGCCTTTATCTGCCCATCTTCTTCAATATCCACGTTCGCCAAATCTTTGATGAACACGCCCCAGAGTTTGTCGCTATGCTCGGATGCAACCATTGAATAGAAGATGATATCGCGCTCCTCTCCCTGACAGGTATCAAAGGTCATTATTTTGAGAGACAGTTTGTCAAAATAGTAGTCGCGTTCAGGTAGAAGATTTATTCGCTCGACAAGAAGTTTCTGCTGGTTGGTGTGGGGCGTGATAATACCGACGCTAGCCGAACCGTCAGCTTCTTTGAGTTTTCGGAGTTCCGCAATAATGAAATCAACTTCCTTGGCGTTCGTATTGGGATACACCTCGTCCGCCGCAGTAGGTTCGACATAGGAAAACTTGATAACCTCAGCAATCGCCTTACCCCGTATTTTCATTACCTGCAAACTGTCCTGATAGAAGAATTTATTGGAGTAGGAGATGATTTCCTTGTACCCTCGGAAATGCTTGATTAGCTGGGTGTTGTAGTTACTAATAAACTCGAAAAACTCAAGCACGGATGTCTTGATGTTGAACTTGCCGAGCCGCACCAGTTGGGTTGCCTCTTTTGATACATTCCTCTTGAACGAGGTCTCAAGCCCGTTCAAGTATTCTCGATTGGTGTCAGAACGTGCTTGTGCCGCCTTTATGTTACTAAACTGCTTTTTGTCTCCGAGTATAAGAACCTTCTTTGCACGAAGGAGTGCGGGGAATGCCTGCGCGACACTAACTTGAGATGCCTCGTCAATGATTACGAGGTCGAATATGCCTTGCTCAAGCGGGATATATTCCGCGTAATCTCTGATGCCTGCCAAAATGCAAGGGAATGCTTCCTTGAGCTTTTCAAACTCTTTTTTTGGAAACTTCTGCTTGCTCTTTATGATATTACGAAGTGCCTCTGCGTCGTTTTTGTTCTGCTCGTAGAAGTTGATGAGCCGACCATCTAGAAGGTACGTCACTTGCGTAGTGACCAAATCTTCTATGTTCTTCTTGCGCAGTGCGTAACTCAAATCTGGTACCTGACTGAAATCCTTTGAGACCTTCTGTCTCAAACCGAGATAGCGGAGTTGCTTGTTGAACAAGAGAGCATCTGTGTCCACAATTTCGTTATTGAGTAAGGTTTTGAACTTGTCGAGGTTGATATCAGCACTCTCGCTCGTTTTAGGGTACTGTGCCACAAAGTCCTTGAGACAAGCGACATCCTCACTGGTCTCGACAACCCCATTCAGGGTCTCTGAAAGCCCCTCATCGCGGAGTATGTAGTGAACAAGAGCAACATAGTCGAAATCTGTTGAAAGGTTCTTGTTTACATCCTTCCCAAGCACGGAGAGAAACTCGAATACTTTGACTGCCTCCTTTAGCCGCCCCAACTCCTCGTGGGGCGTGGCGATAGTGGTCTGAAACGTTTGCTTGAAACGGAAATCTATCTCTATTGCCTTATCCCTGCTGAAAAGATACCCGACAAGGAATAATTTTTGGTCTTCGTATTCTTTCACGTATTTTCGGAGTTCGGCTATCTCTGTCTCGCTAAAGGAGAAGAAATCACACACCACCCCGACATCTCCCTTGAATGTTTCATTGAGTTTCTTGATGCTGTCAGAAGTTGCGGCGAGGAAGCGTAGAAGATTTTCGTATTCCGCGAGCGTTTTTATGTCAGTGTGCTTGATGCCAACCAGAGCAAGCAGTTTGTCGAAACTCTCTCCGTTATAGGTTTGCTTGAGATGTTCGACCCTGAACCGAAGTTCGCTCAACTCAAGTGGTGAATGTTCATCCTGTAATGCCTCATCTAGGTCGAATACCAAATCTTCCTTTTTGAGCACGTTTTCCAGTCCAACTAACTCTTTGATTTCTGGGAGGTTTATATCTCCGTAGGCGATGATTTCTGCTTCCAAATCCTCTCTCAAGGAGTTGGTTGATTTCTCGATATTCTGTTCAATCATCTCGTGGTCTTTCTTGACAGCACGATAATGGGTCTTGATGCCCTCAATCGTGCTTTTGGCGAGTATCTGACCATAGGTATTTCCTGTTTTTCCGAGGCGAAGTATAGGGTTCTGGAAGTTCTTATCGTACCGAACTTTGTTCATCGTTTCTGTGATGTTTTTCTCAACTACATCAAGCGCTTCTTTTTTATCGGAAAGCACGAGTACGGATTTTTGTTTGAGTACCGCATCGAAAATTATGGCGGTGATGGTATGGCTTTTCCCTGTGCCAGGCGGTCCTTCTACGATCAGATATTTGCAGTTGTCCCTTCGTATAGCAGAGAGTATTTGGAGTTGTTCAGCATTGAGTGGAATGGTGCTAGGAAAAACCAAACGTTCTGGCGTTTCCGTATTGTCCCATTCTTCCTCAACAACTGGATTACAGGGTTCGGGGTTTTTCTGTAAGAAATCTGCAAGTAGTTGATTGAAAGCTCCCGCGAGTGCGCCACCTTCCTCACCGAGTTGTTGCAAGATTTCCTCGTAGTCGTTCACTAGTGCTTCGTCAGATTTTTCGAAGAGAGAGATATAGCACGAGTTGGAAATGCGGACACTTGCGCCCTTGGCGAGCATCTCTTTTCCGTCTGAAAAGTTGATTTTGCTAGTTATCTCAAAGAAGTTTCCGATTTCGGTTAAGATTTCTGTGAGCACGTTTTCTAAATCCTCGGAATGCTGTGCCAAATAGATTATTCGTTCCGATATGCTCTTGATGCCGCCTTTCGTACCTTTGAGTGTGTTGTATTCCTGCGCGATAAACTCAATAGCTCGTTTATTTATATAAACCTGCGCGTCGAAGTCAAAGAATAGAGTATCCTCTTGGCGAGTAACATTTACGGGGATATAGAAGATTGGGTATTTAACGTTCTGGAAGGATATATCGCCAAAGTAGAGATAGAAATCCTGTTTATCCAAGATGCTCCTATTGCGTTCCATCTCAAAGACCTCTGCGAACAAATCGGCGACCTGCAAGTTCTCAAAAAAGGACAATAGTGTTCCTTTCACATCCGCTAGGACAAGAGTACTCTTGAGTTCCTTTTCGAGATTGACCTTCTGTTTAGCTATATAGAGGTTGAGAATTTCTGAAATCTTGTTTTCAATCTGGCTCACAAGCACCGTCGTGAGTTCCTGCTCGACGAGATAGATGTCATCAGCGTCTCCAAGATGGAGATTTTGGAGGGTCTGTTCAATACTTTGGATAAACGGGTCAACAAATTCGCTATGTATGATGCTCGCCGCCGCTTCGATTGCTGTGGTCAAGGCAACATCGTACTCTTTCTCGTGAAGCGTGCCTGATTTTTCTATCTCGTTGGCAATGTCGGTGATGAGAGCATTGACCTGTCCTACTGTTATCTTGCCGACCTGTAACTTCACGAGGTCGCGGAGGTTTTTCGGCAAGTTAGTTTTATAGACCCCCTTCCCGATTTTATTGAGGACTTCCTTATCAAAGTTTTTATTAACCAGTTTCCAAACTAGCTTATTGAAGGTCTCATATTTTTGGAGATTGACCCCGATGAGGAGGTTATCGCTGTTCCGAAACTTGATGGTACGACGAGGAAACTTTCGTTTATGGAAATCCGTTTCGAGAAAGTCCATAAAATACTTGGCAACCTCCTTGAAGAACAGCAGACCCCCATCTTTTGTTTCCGTTGCAGGTGTCATTTTATTTACTTTTGCGCGAACGAATATTCGTTTGGTCAGCAATAAATCTATTCAGGTCGGCGTTGCTGATCCGCCAGTAGCCGATTTTAGTCGCACGTAGCTTGCCGTCGTGGATGTAGCGGAAGATAGACCGTTCGCTCACACCGAGCATTTTCTTCGCTTCTGCAATACGATAGATTTTCCCGTCCATTACGGCTAAATGTAGCACTGGTGGCTGGAACTGGCAAAAACTGGCAAGTCCCTGTTGAGCCGTCTACATATGCTCAACTCAGCAAATTGAGTTGTGCACACCAAGTCCTTGACCGCTCTCATTTTTCTAAATATACTTAGAGAGTTCCTTGCAAATAAATTTGCAGACGCAGGGCTGGCACGTTCGTACGGAGCCGCCTCTCAACCAAATAAGTCATTGAGAGAAAAACTGCTGAACGAATACGTTGGACAAACAACCATTGTCAGACGTAGCATCACCACCTTTGTTTTAGGGTGTTGGTTCTACTTCTGTCATTGACGCAAGAAAAACCGACTCCACCAAGGGTCGGTTTTTCCGTCTAAACAACAACAACCATTATGAGTAAGGCAAATATGAATAGCTTTATTCTTCAACTTTTTGGAGAGTATCCCGTGGCGTTTAATCCACTTCTCGCTCGCATTGTGGGGAACGCTGGAGCAGGTCTCTTTTTATCCCAAATGCTTTATTGGTGCGGTAAGGGATATAAGGGCGATTGGGTCTACAAAACGATTGAGGAAATGAAAGAAGAAACGTGTTTGAGCCGCAGTGAGCAAGATCGGGCAATTAAGAAATGGAAACAGCTTGGCGTGCTTGATAAAAAATTACGCGGAGTACCTCCAATGAGGCATTTCCGCGTCAACATTACTGCTCTGGTGAAGTTGTTGGATGCCACACTTCATACTGACAAATCTACCAATCTAAAAAGTCAGATTGAGCAAAATACTATTACAGAGAATACATCAGTGAATACTTACAGAGACAGATATCTCGCGCCAAGAAAGCGCGTAGTTCGTGTTGATCGCTTCTGATATGAAAACTCATACAACATCTTTTCACTGCGTCCTCGTAACCCACAGGTATAACGGCAATCTAGTAACGATTGAGCTGACTAGAGAACTGCTTGGCAAGCCAGAAATGTCGGATGAAGAAGCTACGGAAATCAGAGACGAGTTTCGTATGTTGGCAGAAGTGATATTTGAGAAGCGCCTTGCAGAGCGCAAAGCCGAAAAGGGTAGATTGCCGTCCGCGGGAGCTAATACTAAAATATAACTATGAAAGCCGTCATCTACACACGAGTGAGCTCTGACGAGCAGGTCAATGGAACGTCCCTTGATTTTCAAGAGGAGCAGTGTCGCAAATACTGCGCCGACAAAGTTGTTGAGGTTTTGACCGTTTTCCGCGAGGAAGGAGCATCCGCCAAATCTACTGACCGAGCAGAGTTTCTTCGCGCCATTGAGTATTGTAGAAAGAACAAAGGGAACGTGCACGCCTTCGTAGTTGCAAAGGTTGATAGATTTGCGCGCAATACCGAAGACCACTTCCGAGTGAGGAAACAACTGTTGGAATACGGAGTAACCTTGCATTCTGTGTCAGAACCTATCGGACAAGACCCTGTGGGTAAACTGATTGAGACAATCCTCGCGGGAACGTCCGACTTTGATAACGCGATACGCAGACAGCGTTGTTCCGATGGTATGGGTGCACGTATTGACGGAGGCATAAACCCTTGGCAACCGCCCGTGGGATATGTATGCCAAAACGCCAAGAAGCAGGGAATAAAGAAGACCATACCTGACGAGCCAAATAAAATTACTTTCCCAATCATTCAACAGGGACTTCAAGAGATGTCTGCAAGATTACATAACAAGATCGGTCTCGTTCGCCGTCTTGATGAGCTGGGGTTGGCAGAAGCTCGCGGAAAGAAGACGCCGTCGCAATTCTCAGACATCTTGCTAGAAGAGCACCGCCTGATGTTTTATGCGGGTTGGATTTGGCATCCGTGGAAGAAGGAGTACATACGGGGTCTGCATACACCGATGATAGATGATGAGTGCGTATATAAAATCCTTGACCACTTGAGCGGAAAGAAACACTCGATTGCCCACAATAGGAATAATCCTCTTTTCCCACTCCGTGGGTGGGTACTGTGTGGCTCTTGCGCCCGAAAGCTTACTGCAAGCTCGTCTAGGGGAAATGGAGGCATTTATCACTTCTACCACTGCTTCAACTTCAAGGGTAAATGCCCTATGAGGGGTAAGGGGATAAGTAAAGATGTATTGGAACAAGCATTCACTAAGTACCTGACAAAAGTAACTCCACGAGAGGGTTGGTTGGCAATGTTCAAGGCGAGCGTTGTTGACTACTGGAAGGAGAAAGGGCTGTCATTCTCGCAGGATGTGCTGAATTACGAACGCAAGCTCAAAATGCTAGAGGAGAAGCGTAAGCGTATCTTTGATATGCGAGAGGACGGCTCGTACAGCAAGGAGGAGTTTCAGGAGCGTAAGGCAGAGGTAGAAAACGACACCATAGCGACCAAAATCTCCCTAAGCGAGGCTAGGATTGAACAGTTTGATATTGAAGCCGCCGTAATCTACGCGACTGACTTTATACGTGATCTGGGCAGACAATGGGTTGATTTACCTCACCAGCTCCGCCCAAGGTTCCAAAAGCTCGTATTCCCCGATGGATTTACCTACGACAAGAAAACAGGAGTTGGAACCAAGAAATTTGGTTATATTTACAGGTTAAATCAGCAATCTACTCCTAAATCAAACGCTTTGGTGGACCTGACCGGTTTCGAACCGGTTACCTCCTCATTGCAAATGAGGCGCTCTACCAATTGAGCTACAGGCCCGAGCGAGGTAGAAAACATTGATGTTTCGTCATATGTTTTCTCGCCGAGCGAGGGTTTGTATCGAGTCTGCGAAGATACAGACCCATCGTCCTAATCTATCAGGTCTTCTTTCTTCAGTCGAGGTAACACGTCGTGCTCAAATATAGAGCCCAATTTTATTCCGTCCGGCACAAGAGAATTAATCCATTTAATCTCCTCTATCTCGTTGTTTGGCTGAATATCACCCTTCCAACGATTCACAAGAAATACATCCATCTGTAAATGTTTTTCGCCAGTCTGCTCCACCGCAAGTGAATGGAACGTACCAAATTTCTCTAAATCCTCTACCGCCACCTCAATCCCAAGTTCCTCATCCAATTCCCGTATGAGTGCTCCTTCGGGAGTCTCTCCCGATTGAATCTTCCCTCCTGGGCTGATGAAGAACTCTTTCCCTTTTGACCTGGACATCAAAAGTTTTCGGTCTTTTATCAAAATCCCAGCCGCCTTATGTATATCGACTTTCTTATCCATGTTTATCTCCCCAGTGCGAGATTGACTAGATGCGAGAGGAAATCACGAAGAGTCACACCGACCGCGGCGAGCGATTTTGGCAAAAGCGACTCACTCGTTAGTGCAGGGAGTGTATTTGTCTCAAGGTAATAAATACCTTTCGGGGTAACAATAAAATCGCTTCGCGAATAATGACGTACATTGAGGGTACGATGCATCGTTCTTGCGGCGTGTTGCAATTCTTCGGCAACGACACGGGAGAAATTGCCCGGGCACACGTGCTGGGTCGTGCCGGAATATTTCGATTCATAACTATAGAAATCATTAGTGGGTGGAATAATCTCGACCGATGGGAGTGCGTATAATGATTCACCGCGCAGTCCCTCCACAACACCGGCAGTCGCTTCCTTCCCTTTTATGTATTCTTCAATCAGAACACCTGGCGCGCCATCAGCAAATAACTTCTGGACTGCCGCGAGAACCGGTGCGTATCCGCCCACAATCGAGACGCCAACCGAGGAACCCCAGCCGACAGGTTTTACGACGACGGGTTGATGGAAACTGCGGACAGCATCACCCGCCCCCTCCGCACTATCTTCAGTGCGTTCAATGTAACGGAATTCCGGCGTGAGCAGCCCTTCCTCCTGTGCACGAGTCTTCGCCATCACTTTATGCATCGCAAAATAGGAACCGAAAGAATCCGCGCCTGCGTACGGTACACCGAAACGAGTCAGGAGCTTCTGCACTTCTCCATCCTCGCCGTATTCACCGTGAAGACCATTGAGAATAACATCAACTTGGCGCAAAATACGTTCGGGCGGAGTTGGGCGGCCACGGTCATGCCAGACGCCTTGGCGGTCTATGTAAATGTCGCGTGTAGAGTATCGTTCCTCCGGAAGATTCGCGAGGATGGCGGCGCCGGTCCGAAGCGAGACATCATGTTCTCTTGAAGGCCCACCTCGCAATACCCCAACGATGGTTTGCATGTTCGCAGTATACCAACTATTTTGAACGCAACTCCCGCGACCGTGCCCAGCGATGCCGTGCGAGTGAGAAGCGGTGCGCTTCGGCGTTTGCGAGGACCGCGTCTGCTTCAGAGATGCCTGCCGCCCGCGCGCCGATTACCTCGCGCGGGCGGTGTCGCTCGTCCTTCACTACCGCAACAACGGCGATTTTCAACCCCATTTCTGCGAGTACACTTTCGGCGGCTTTCCTCTGCGTGCGGCCACCGTCCACCACAATCACTTTCGGAAATGGCCATTCTGGATGATTTAAGCGGCGCGAGAGGATTTCTTTGAGCGATGCAATATCATCGTTCTTCGTTACCCCACGAATACGAAACGTCCGATATTCACTCTTCACCCGCACACCGTCCTGCACGACCGTCATCACCCCAATCGCATTCGTCCCCGACAAATGCGCCGTATCATACGCCTCAATCCGTATCCCTATCTCTAGCCGACCGGTTGTTGATAAGGATATTTGATTTTCATTTTTGATGAGCGAGACGTCTTGAATGTGGTCGAGCGCGAAAAGCTCCCTGCGCGCTTCCGCGGCGTCTTCAAAACGCTCTTCTTTCGCCGCGGCGCGCATTTCCCTCTCCAGCATCGCGCGCAATTCTTTCCCTCGTCCTGAAAGAAATAACATCACCTTCCGTATTGATTTCCGATACATTTTTAAATTTTCCTTATTTTGTCCTATAGGCGTAAATAAGGAACTTCGCGGATAATGACCGATTTGTTTATTGAACTCTATCTTTGCTTCCTGATGCTTACTTTTCGTTCCCACGGGTTTCTCGGTATCGAAGAATGGGAAGATACGGCGGATAAGCCGTAAGCCTTCCTTCAGTTGCGGCCCGCTCGGAAATGGACCATACATAGCAAGTAGTTTGCAGGAGGCAGGAGGCAGGAATGTAGTTTTATTCTTGAAATCGATGTCTTTGCCGCGGATGACGAGGACGCGCGGTATCTCCTCCTTCGTGATAACCGCGTACAGAAACGTCTTATCGTCCTTCCCGTCGACATTCCCGCTCGGCAGATATTTCTTGATAAGCGCGGCCTCGCGCACGAGCGCTTCGAGCACAGTCGGCGTCGGCTCGTGCGCGACTCTATCGGCCTTCGTCACCATATCGACTACGCGCGGGCCGCGCGTCGCTATCAGGTCATCGTCGAAGTACGAGCGCACGCGGTCGCGGAGACTTGTCGCCTTGCCGACGTACAGCACCCTATACCGACCTTTCAGGTCGGGCGGGCGAACATCCGCAGCGGATGTTTTAGCCTTTCTCCCTGCTTTTTGCAGAAACAGGTACACCCCCGGCACATCCGGCAGATCGAATTTAGCTAGATCGCTTCGTTGCATCCTTCAAATCCTTAGCGATTTCTGATTTTAATTTTTGAGCACTCTCCCTGAGAATCAGGGAACTCTCTTCAGTCATCGGCCTATCTTTCGCCATTTTCATGACAGTTGTTATCTCACTAACCTTCCGTTTGTATCCTTCTTCGTCCATCCAAGGCAGCCATGGGAAGAGCCAGACGTGGAAATGCGACGATGAGCTGTGCTCTTCTTGCACGAATGTCACTTCGACGATACCGAGTTGTGTCTTCATAGCTTTCCGACACGAGAAGAGGAATGACGTGAGGTCAGCCCTCTCCTCTTCTGAAAGTCCCAAAATCGACTTGACGTGCCGTTTCGAAGCGACAATGATGAACGCCTCGATCGGATATTCGAAATCCTGCTCCGCCACGAAGAATTCCGTCTCGGCGATCCGCTCCACCAGCAGCGTGACCTTCCCACTCTGTATCGCACAGGCGATGCACTCGATATCATGTTCCGCTCCTGAGGTATCTTTTATCTTCATGCAGCCAATAATATCACTTACGGCGCTTGTGGAGGTGCTTGGCGAGATACTCGCCGGTGTAGGAACCCTCAGTATCAGCGACGTCTTCGGGCGTGCCCTTGGCTACGATCCTTCCGCCACCGGCGCCGCCCTCGGGACCGAAGTCGATGACGTAGTCGGAGCTCTTGATGACATCGAGATTGTGCTCAATGACGACCACAGTGTTTCCGCGCCGCACAAGCTCCTGGAGTATCTCGATGAGCTTCTTAACATCTTCGTGATGGAGACCGACCGTGGGTTCGTCAAGCAGATATATTGTTTTCATCGGCATCCTGTGATACAGCTCGCTCGCTATCTTCACACGCTGTGCTTCTCCACCCGAGAGCGTCGTCGCGCTCTGCCCGAGCGTGAGGTATTCAAGTCCTGTCGCGTTTAAACTCATTAAACGGTCGTTAATCGCAGGGATGTCGCCGAAAAATTTCTCTGCTTCTTCAATAGTCATCTGGAGCACTTCGTAGATGTTCTTGCCATGGAAGGTTACTTCGAGCGTCTCTTTCATAAAACGCTTGCCCATACAGATGTCGCAGACCACATACACCGTCGGCAGGAAATGCATCTCCACCGCGATAGAACCGTTCCCCTGGCACGCTTCGCAGCGGCCACCCGCAA
>Ga0154379_136_pt6 | contig 18495 bp, 22 predicted proteins | sample RifGroA2_FD_105623 | JGI IMG/M metagenome (GOLD analysis project Ga0154379, IMG submission 105623) | Candidatus Kaiserbacteria bacterium GWA2_50_9 | reverse complement strand
ACAGGTCTTGCAAGACTCGAGTTCGGTGCCCGGCTTCGCCCCCGTACCATGGCAGAGCGAGCAGGTAGAGACCTTTCCAATAAGTACACTGCGGCTTGTACCAAATACCGCATCCTTAAACGAAATCTCGAGGTCAATAGAGATGTCGCGGCCCCGTGGCGTACGTGATTGGCCGCGGCCACCGCTAAAGATATCCCCGAAGATATCCCCGAAATCGAACTCCACACCGCCCTGTCCACCGAAGCCCTGTTGAAAGCCGCTAAAGTCGAATCCGCCAAATGGATTCTGCCCGGCGCCTCCGGCGCCGGGACGTCCGCCAGCAAATGCCTGTCCATACGCATCATATTCTCTGCGCTTCCGGTCATCACTCAAGACCGAGTACGCCTCGGTAATCTCCTTGAACTTCGACTCATCAGTACCGCCCTTGTCGGGGTGGTATTTGTGTGCGAGCTTCCTGAACGCTTTTTTAATATCGTCCGGACTCGCCTTCTTATCGACTCCCAACACGTTGTAATAATCCTTTGCCATTGTTCAGGTGATTATACTCTTTAGTTATTTTCTATGCAAAAAGTGACGAACGCTAGGTGTCTAAATGTAAAAACACATATTCGTTATTTCTCACGGTCGTATAAGATAACGAACACTCGATATGCAAAACAAATAGAGGCAACCGATTGGTTGCCTCCTTGGAATTGCTTTCGTTCATCCGCACCCTGCTTTCATATTGAGAGTCGTGAGAGCATTTTCAGCCACTTGGCGCACTGAATCGAATTCTCGGCCAACTCTTTCATTGCTCTTCACTTCTTCCGAGAGGAGGAAGGCCTTGGTCTTTCTTTCGATTTCTTCAAGGACAACGGGTGTCACTCTGCCGATTCTTTCGAGTCGGCACGGCTTGACAACAGACTTCAGTTCAACGGTGATCGGGAGAAAAATCCAGATCAATTGATCGCCAAACAGCATGCTCCTGTCAACGCTTGCATCGAATCTCGAGTCCGTGACAAACACGGCAATCGGATTCGCGCGGTGGTGCTCGCAATGCGACATCACGAGACCTTTCAGTTCTTCCCTGTCGGTTTCAATGACGAGGAAGTCCACGGAATCACTGTCCGGTCTCTCGAAGTCCACCTTTTCTTCCTCATAATCGAGGGACGCCACATCACCTACTTGTAATGCCTTCATTTTCGTTTCCTTTCGATAAAGGGTATGCCCAAAATTGAACTCTACCCAATGACAATTGACCCAGGATCTATTATACATGTATACAATATACTGTCAAGCCCAGCAGAGCGGGGCTTGGGTGCTAACTACTTTTGAAATGTTAGGGCTTCTCTTTAAACTCGGCGTCCTTCGGTCCTGTTGCAGGGCCGTCAGGACCTCCGTCTTCGCCTCCGGTCGGTGGGTTGCCTGAAGGTCCCGAGGCATTTTGCGAGGGATTGGCCATCGCCTCGCCTATTTTTGAGAGTGCCGTCGTGAGTGTTTCGGTCGCATTCTTGATGGTGTCAGAATCCTCGCTGTTACGTGCGACTTTTAGCGCTTCAATTTTGTCCTGCACATCTTTCACCACTTCGGCTCCCGCCTTCTCGCCGTGTTCCTTCACTGCTTTCTCCGCGGCGTACACGGCTTGGTCGGCATTATTCCTTGCTTCGACCAGCACTTTGCGCTTCTCGTCGTCCGCCGTGTGCGCATCAGCATCGGCTTTCATCTTCTCAATATCCTCTTTCGAAAGTCCGGTGGAACCGCTAATTCTGATTGACTGTTCTTTGCTCGTCGCTTTCTCCTTCGCCTTTACAGTCAAAATACCGGACGCATCGACATCGAACGTTACTTCCACTTGCGGCATACCGCGCGGAGCTGGCGGGATACCGTCGAGCATAAATTTGCCGAGCGACTTGTTGTCGGCGCTCATCGCGCGTTCGCCCTGCGTGATGTGGATTTCTACCGATGGCTGATTATCTGCTGCAGTCGAGAATGTCTGTGAGCGACTCGTCGGTATCGCTGTGTTGCGCTCAATGAGCTTGGTTGCGACGCCGCCCATCGTCTCGATGGAAAGCGAAAGCGGAATGACGTCTACGAGCAAAATATCCTTTACATCACCCTGCAGAATGCCGGCTTGAATAGCTGCGCCGATGGCGACTACCTCGTCCGGATTCACCGTCATATTTGGCTTCTTGTTGAAGAACTTCTCCACTGCCGCTTGTATTGCGGGCATACGGGTTTGACCGCCCACGAGAATGATTTCTTGCAAGTCGCCAACCTTAAATGGCGACGCTTCCATCGCGCGCTTCGTGATATCGAGCGCACGTTGTACAAATTCTCCGGCAAGGTCTTCGAGCTTCGCGCGGGTCATCTTGATAAGCATGTGGCGCGGACCGGACGCATCCGAAGTGAGGAATGGGATGTTGATTTCCGTCTCCATCGCACTTGAGAGCTCTATTTTCGCCTTCTCGGCGGCTTCGTCGAGGCGCTGGCGCGCGAGCGCATCCTTAAGTACGTCGATACCGCTCTCTTTCTTAAATTCCTCCGCGAGCCAGTTGATAATCTTCTGGTCGATGTCCTTGCCGCCCAAGTGTGCATCGCCATCGGTACTCTTCACTTCAATCACATCATCTCCCACTTCGAGCACCGAGATATCGAACGTACCACCGCCGAAGTCGAAGACCGCAATCTTCTCATCTTTCTTTTTATTAAATCCATACGCGAGCGCGGCGGCCGTCGGTTCGTTGATGATGCGCTTCACATTGAGTCCGGCAATTTCTCCCGCCGCTTTGGTCGCGCTCCTCTGGTCGTCGTTGAAGTATGCAGGGACGGTGATGACCGCCTCGGTAATCTTCTCGCCGAGCTTCGCTTCAGCATCGGCTTTGAGCTTGCCGAGTATCATCGCAGAAATTTCCTCGGGGCGATACCACTTCTCCGTCATTTTCACCTCGATGCCGCCGTTCTCCGCCTTGCGCATCTCAAATGGCACAGACGCTTTGTCTTTCTGCACGGGTGCTTCGTCAAAAGAGTGACCGATGAAGCGCTTGATTTGGAAAATCGTATTAAGCGGATTCGTCACAGACTGACGCTTCGCGAGCGTACCGACGATACGCTCGCCGCTCTTGCCGACCGCGACGATGGAAGGGGTCGTGCGTGAGCCCTCGGCATTCTCAAGCACGCGCGGCTCGCCGCCCTCGACGATAGCCATCGCGGAATAGGTGGTGCCCAAATCGATACCAAGTATTTTTGCCATAGTGATAATAAATTATTAGAAGTGCCCCACGCGCACCTTCGCCGGCCGTATCACAATTCCGCCCACTCGCCACCCCTTCTCGAGTATGGCAGTAATTATATCATCTTCTTCTGCCGTTTCAACTTTATCTTGGCCCAATGCTTCGTGATAGGTAGGGTCAAATTTCTCGCCAATCTTCCCTATTTCTTCAAGACCGAGCGAAGCGAATGCGGTCTCAAGCTGCTTCGCAATGGCGAGAAATCCTTCAGGGATCTCGCCGTGCTCCTTTGCGCGCTCTAAGGCGTCAAAGGCTGGCAGAAGCGTCTCTACGGCCCGTACCTTCCCCCTAAACTCCGTTGCTTTTGAATCGGTTTCAAAGCGCTTCAGCGCATTCACATAATCCGCCTTGGCTCTCTGCCACCCGTCCATATATTCCTGCTTGTCCTTCCGGCAACTAGAGAGCTCCTCGCGCATCTTCGCGATTTTTTCCTCTGGCCGTACTTCTCCCGTCTCGTCGCCTGTTTCGGGCTCAATGGTTACATCTTCCTTTTCTTCCCTCTCGTCTGACTCAGGGTCTCGTTGCTCGACATCCATATCCCCCACTATGCCCGAAAATGCACGAGGAGTCAAAAAAGAAGCCCCGCCATGGCGGGACTCCGAGTGAGAAACAGAAGAGTTTTCATTTCATTTTCTCCTGAAAGCGCTGGATTAATTCCTCGCATTGTCGCTGTACCGCTTGCTGAGCCCTCGCTTGCTCGGCACGATGCCAGCGATATAATTCTTTCTCGCGCTGCTCCCTTCGTTTTTTCTTGGACGGGCGAACTGCTTCTATTGGGCACCCGACGAGTGTCAATATCGCCGCCTGCCACGGGCTCTTCGCAATCCTCTTTCGGGAGATTCTTTCTCCCATTCCATTCTTTTTTGCTTCCATGAGTTCAACGGCGAAATCCCCGCCGCCCTGGGTCTTAACATTGAAGTCCATGATGATTCCCTCCTGGAACGGTGGATGAAGTGAAAGCGTATCGGTCTTTCCTTTCTTTCGCGGACGGTTTGTAAGGCTCAATCGAACATCCCTTCGAGACCAGCGAGGTCGCCTCCTCCGGGCCACTTTACAGGACGAACGAATTTCGTCTTGTGACCCGATGGGAGGCGAGCCCCGACATGGACTTCCGGTATTTTCTCCCATTTTTTGGTGTTAGGGTCAGGCGAGACGTCGCCCTCCTCGAGCTCTTCCCTGTCCTCAAGAAGCCGCCCGAAAATCCTTTCCTCGTCATTCTGTGGATGACGATGCATCTCATTTCCCGGTGGCGGTTTCAATTCCTCTGCACGTCGCACAACCACGGCGGCCGGCGTTTGCTCGAAGTGCTGTTCTATGGCGTGCCGCAGGTCTTTCGGATTTATTGAATCGTTACTCATTCCGAGCTCCTCATTGTTCGCAAGCATTGATGGGAACAGCTTGTACGTCTGACTGGAATAATAGTCTTTATAGACCGTCTGGTCAAATCCCCTCCACGCCTCCCATAGCCTAGGTGGGCGGGGTAAAAAGACAACTATGCCGCAACAGGAGTACGAGAAATAATTTCTATAGGGATACCAGAAATAATGCTCCTCGCCAGACTTTCTCTTGGAAATTGTTTTGAAGCATCGAGCATTTCGATACCGAGAATGTTTCCTTTCTTATCAAGGTCGACAATAACACTCTCGCTCATCTCCACCGTCTTAGCCACCTTGCCCTTACGCAAGGTCATATATGCTGCGTTGGCGATTTTGTCGTAGGTGATTTTCATAAGTAGTACGCGGTGATTATAAAATAATCATTTTTCCGGTCGCGAAATTCGTTTCGGGAGTATACCACCGTTATCTCTTTCCCGCTAATCTTTTTCCAAACCTTGGTCGCTCCTTCTCCTGCGTCGCGTTGTTTATTCGGCTTGAGAATCGCCTGTTTAATATGCTCAATATTCAGCGTTCGCTCTAATGGTGACTGTCCCCATTTCCTGCCTGCGGAAGGCTGGCGTAAAAAGAACGCTCGAGGTTATCGAGCGTTCTTTCTGTTTTACTAACGTTTGGACCATTGGGGCGCCTTGCGAGCTTTCTTGAGCCCGGGCTTCTTGCGCTCTTTGGCACGCGGGTCGCGCTTGATGAAACCGGCGGCTTTGAGTACGGCACGGGTTTTCGGCTCCACTTTCGTAATAGCGCGCGAAATGGCATGGCGAATAGCGTCTGCCTGCGCCGCGATACCGCCACCCGAGACGTGCGCGTGGACCTCGTAGTGTTTTGCGCTCTCGGCAGTAGCGAGTGCCTCTTCAGCAATCTTCGCGCGCTCGTCAGTCTTGAAATAGTCTTTGAGAGTCTTGCCATTGACCATGACGCTGTCTTTTGCCGCCTTGACCATACGCACGCTCGCGATAGCGGTCTTGCGGCGCCCAACTGCAGTGATGAATTTTTTGGATGCCATAGGTTAATTATTCTCACTCCGTGACTATCAAATTCTTCATTCGAGGGCTTCGAAGCTTGTTGCGCGGAATCATGCCGTCTACCGTCTTCTTCACTACTTCGACGATGCCCTTCTTCGCAATCATTTCCTCCATGGTCGTGAAGAACAGACCTCCCGGGTGACCGGTATAGCGCGTGTAGACCTTGCCCTTAGTGCGGCGTGCAGGGAGATGCATCTTGCCGGCGTTCATTACCGTGACCTTGATGGGGAGTGCCTGATTCTTGCTGAAATGGACTGACTTCTTGCCGAGGAGTGCACTCGCCGCCTCGCTACACACACGGCCAAGCGTGCGGTCGGTCGCGTCTATAGTGTAGGTCGTCGGAGCTGGCTTGGTGTTGCTGGTCATAACGATGTATGTGTACTAGACGAAAGCGATATACGCAAGTTTGCGCGCGTCGTTGCTACAGCGAAGCGTGCGCTTCACGATTCGGGTGTAGCCACCCTTCCGGTCTGCATAACGCGGACCGATGGTGCCGAAGAGTTTCTTTACGGCTTCTTTGTCGTGGATGCGCGAGAGCGCGAGCCGGCGGCTCGCGAGCGTGTTCGTCTTTGCATACGACACAAGGCGCTCGATGTATGGGCGAAGTGCTTTCGCTTTTGCTTCCGTGGTCGAGATGCGCTCTTCGAGTACAAGCGAACGCGCGAGTGAACGGATGAGCGCCGAGCGCTGACCAGTCTCGCGGTGGAAGGTTTTTGCTTTTTTAGTAAATGCCATGGCAAAAAATAACTAAAGTCATTCCGCTTTGAGCGTGAGACCGTGACCGGCAAGTGCTTCAGAAATTTCCTCAATCGCTTTTTCACCGATACCGTCAAGCTCTTTGAGCGCACTCGCAGTTTTACGCGCGAGGCCCGCAGCGCTCTTGATACCTGCGTCTTCAAGCGATGCAGTGACGCGCGGTGGGAGACCGAGGTCAGTAACCTTTATCTTTGTCGCTTCGGCGCTTCCCTCTGCCGCTTTCGTGGTTCCGGACGCGACAGATTCACTCTCTTGGAATCCTATAACTGCCTTGAGCTGATGAATCATCGTCTCGATGGACTGCTCAAGCGCCGTTCTCGGAGCTATAGTGCCGTTCGTCTCAATGAGAATACGGAGACGGTTGAAGTCTGTGCGGTCACCGACGCGCATATTCTCTACTTCATAATTCACGCGACGAATAGGCGTGAAAGTCGCATCAAGCGCGATAGTGCCGATGTCCACTTTGTCTTTCGTCAACACCTCGCGAGAGACGTAGCCGAGGCCGCGTTCGATAGTCGCCTCGACTTCAAGTGACGCCTTGCCGGAGAGGTCAGCGATGTGCTGGTCCGGATTCATAATTTCAACTTGGCTCGGCACATTGAAATCTTTTGCCGTAACCTCCTTTGTACCTTTTACGGTGAGCGAAATGGTCTGTGGTTCGTCACCGTGGAGCACGAAGTGTACACGTTTCAAGTTCAAAAGTATTTCCATGACGGTCTCACGCGCACCGTCAATGGTGGCAAACTCGTGCGGGACACCCTCGATCTTCACCTGTGTGATAGCTGCGCCGGGAAGCGAGGAAAGAATAATACGCCGCAGTGAGTTACCAAGCGTGTGGCCGTAGCCAGGGTACAGCGAATCTATCTCATACACGCCTTGCAATCCTTCTTCAGAAACGATACGAGGCTTACTGGGAAGTGTTATATGGTATTCCATAACTCAATCATTGTTACCAATTAATAATGTACTGAAACTATCTCGTGTAGAACGAAAGCACCGCGACAAGGTCGCCCGCCGGGTCGGCCGAGGCCGATGTCGGGCGCTCCTTCACGGAGCCCGTCATTAACTTTGGATTCCACGAGAGCCACGACGGAAGCGGGCTCTCGTGGAACCGCTCCTCGAACCCGACGAGCACCCCGTGCTCCTTCGAACCCTCGCGTACCGATATCTCATCGCCCACCGAAAGCGTGTGCGACGGGACACGCATCTTCTTGCCCCCCACCATTACGTGACCGTGTGCCACCATCTGACGAGCGCCACGGCGCGTCTTCGCGAGCCCAAGACGCCACACGACATTGTCGAGGCGGAGCTCAAGTAGTTCGTGGAGGCGGTCAGAGGGCTGCGCGCTGTTTGCAGTGAGCGCCTTGCGCACGTAATTACGGAATTGCCGCTCGGGGAGGCCGTAGGTGATGCGCACCTTCTGCTTCTCGAGCATCTGCTTACCGTACTCGCTCTGGCGCCCGCGCCCGCGACGCTTATTCTTGGCAGAGCGTTCGGCAGAAATAGCAAACTTCTGCGTTTGCGCTTTCTCAAAGACGGTCGCGCCGAGGCGTTTCGCTATTTTGTATCGTGGTCCTGTAATCATAAGTAATTAAATTCTTCGCGGTTTAGGAGGTCTTGGTCCATTGTGCGGAATCGGTGTGACGTCCTTGATAGATTTTATCTGCACACCTTTGCCAGAGAACGCGCGAAGGACTGACTCGCGTCCTGCGCCCACTCCACGAATAATGACCGTTGCCTCTTTGAGTCCAATCATCATACCCTTCTCGCCGAGGAATTCGCCGACTTTTGCAGCTGCATATGGCGTGGACTTTCGAGCACCCGAGAAACCGAGCGCGCCCGCGCTTGAAGACACGATGGCATTGCCTTTCTCATCCGTGAGAATAGCTTTTGTATTATTGAAAGTCGCGTCAATGTGGAGGATACCTTTCTCGAGATGATGTTTCGTCGCCTTCGACATGGCGCGCTCCTTCCGTCCCGCGTCGAGACCCCTACCACTCTTCTTGATGATGCGTTTTTTACCCATATTAGTTTAAAGTTCCAAATCCCAAGCACCAAGTACCAAACACGGAAATTCTGTGTTTGTTTGGACTTTGAGATTTGTAATTTGATTTCTCATGTCTAGGTTTTCTCAAGAGTACGGCGACCGGAAGTCATCGTCTTACGGACGTTGCCGCGGCGCGTACGGGAATTCGTCTTGGTGCGTTGACCACGAACGGGCATACCTCGTGCATGGCGGTCGCCGCGCTTCGACTTGATGTCCTTGAGCCGTTTTATATTCTGACCAATCTCGCGACGCAATTCACCCTCGATAGTGAATCCTTCTGCGAGTACGCGAATTTTCTGTTCCTCATCGCTCGTGAGCTCGCTGCCCTTCTTTACCGCGCTAACACCAACTTTCTTCAGAATCTCCCGCGCACGAGTTGGACCAATACCAAAAATAAGCGGCAGCGAATATGCAAGCTGCTTATTATCGGGAATGGTGACGCCAGCAATACGCATAGTATGAAAATTAACGCTGATTATCCTTGTCGCGCTTTACGACGAGGCTTCTTCTTATTGATACGATACAGACGCCCGCCGCGGCGGACGAGTTGGTCTCCTGGTTGCTGTACTTTTATCGATGCCTTGACCTTCATTTTAAAATCTCTTTTGAGTTTTATGTTAATCGGCGCACAATCCTCGCGCGCCCCCCGTACGGGTCAAGCACCATTTCCACTTGGTCGCCCATGAGGACGCGGATACGGTGCAAACGCATTTTCCCTGCAAGATACGCGAGTTTAAGCTCTCCCTCCCCGCCCTCTTCGGCGGCTGGGAGGCGAACACGAAAAAGCGAGTTCGGCAATACCTCTTCAACGGTACCGGTTACCGTCGTCTTAGTCTCTTCGCCTTCGCTCATTTCTGTGCGTTACCCATGCAGTACCTTAGTAATCTAGCAGGTATCCAAAATATCGTCAACCAGCAGTGCTATGGAGTAGCCACCGTGACCGTGATACTTGCTGGGTCTTGGGGGAAGGTTTGCCGCCAGAACGGCCGTAGGATGATGACCGCCCGCTTGACCTCCGGGTAGTTCGTGAGGGCTACCTCGGCAGCCGACCGGGTCTTCCCGCTCACTGCCGCTGCGATGCGGGTCGGGTCGACGACGTAGACCAGCGACGCGGTACCAGAAAGCGCGAAGGAGAATGAAGTGGCATCTATAGCAGGTATACCAGCGGGCATAGAGAGCTTAAGACTGCCCACAGATGAGAGATTCACTGGCTCACCTTGGTACCCGAGTCCACCCACCGACTGCGCAACAGCTTTCGCAAGCGCACCATTCGGGAACACAACCGCGGTGATGGTTCCCTGCTCTTTCACATCAACCATGCCGGTTGTGGCAGAAGGTGTGGGGGTAAGTTCTTCATAGTTTGTTACTGAAGCTCCTGGCACAAGTACGTATCCCGAAGGGATTTGCGCCTCAATACTCGTCGCAAGGTCAGCCTCGAGTGCCTTCACCAGCGCAGCACGCGCTTCTGCCCCGGCGGCGGTATCAACAACTGGCACGTTACCAGAGGCGCCGCCTTTCATTCCCGCACTCGAACGTGCATACACCTGACTTGCCTGCGGAGTACCGGCAAACCCAGGAATAGTGAAGGGGCTTGGGGCGATGTTATACGTATCACCCGCTTTGTCTGCGTATACCGTCGCCGTCACACTCCCCGGCTTTGTCGCACTACCGCCTGGAATGGTTACCGCGGCATGGATGCGGAAGATGAGTCCGCCAGCCGTGGCAAAGCGTGTGTTCGTGATGAGTTTCTGCGATTTTGATTGGGTATTGTAGATGGTGAGAGTACCCGAGGCGAACGAGCTCACCGCCTTCGTGCCACTTCCCTTCACGCTCTGCGACGCTATCTTCTGTGCAGTGATTATTTCATAAGGTAATACGCCGGTACTTTGATTGCCGGTGAAGGAGCTCTCCACGGCAGCCGAGACGGTGTTTGGTGTTACATCAACTTTTGCGTTTGAGAAATAAAAAAGGACGCCGATGGAAATCGCGATGACAGCTACGATCCCGACAAGCGTTGTATATGGGAATCTGGGCGACCGTTCGGAGAGGTTTAATGTTGGTCGACCAATAGGGCTACTAAGAGGTTCCATTTCCCTGCGGCGAGACGGCGGAATGATGTCATCAAGTTTGTTCATGGAGAAAGTATACCATCTCGTAAGACGTACTTGGAAAGGATTGTCCACTACAGGGCATCCCCTGTTCTCTGTTGCTGAAAATAGAGCGCCATGAGGAGTAAGGGGAGGTCGGGAGGTGCGGTGGCAGCCTGACGAACGAATGCACTTAGGTGGCTCCCTGCCACCGGAACTATTTTTGGAGGATTGTCGGAAAGCCAGAGTTTGCCGAAGTTCGTCGTGCCCAGCACCTCTTTAAGCGATGAGCCCTTCGATTCGGGCGCGAGCAGGAATATGGTACGCGGCAACGGGAACTGCTCGGCAAGTTTTGCAAATTCAGCGCTTACCTCTTTGAGCCACGCAGCGGCGGAAGCGGTACGACCTGAAGTCTCAACGACATCGGTGAGCAACCCCCTACGGATGAGCGCAACAGACGTCAGTGGCCCGATAGCATCGAGAATGAGCGCATCGCGTTCGTGAGGGAATACAGTTTGGATAGCCTGACAATGCAACGAGCTACCTGCAATAAGTATCATTTTCTTTGTGTGATACAGACTCTGTAGTGTTGCGCGGACATCTTTCGCGATACGCTCATCAATGTACGATGCAAGGACGGAGACTGAAGCGCGGTGCACCAATTTCCCATATGGTTCGTGCGTCTCATACCCATTAAGGACAGTACCAATAATGCTTTCGTCTGTGAGTATCTGTCCTGGGAGTGCGTTCTCGACCTTCTGGAGCGCCGAAAGCACCATGTGTTTGGTAAAGGTGAAGGGCATTTTCTGTTCAAAGCGCTCGGTGCGCACCGACATCTTCTGCCACGGTGCGTCAATTGAGACGAGAATGGAATCAGTGCTTCCGATGCCAGTTGCGCGGGCGAGAACCGGCGCGCCCTCGCTCACCAACGTGTCGCCGAGGAGCTTGAGCGCGCGGAGCATGGCGACCGCTTGTGCCTCCCCCTCGCGGGCTTCGACAGGAAAGCGGCGCGTGTACAGGACTTGCGGCAACGCGTCTCCAATAGCGCATACGTAGGTGCCGGCGACCGATTCGGCACCGACATCTATCAGTACAGCCGATTCGGCTCGCTTCTCTCCGCCAAAGAGGTTGTTGAGAAAACTCATTGCGTTTATTCTAGCACTGCTTTTGCGCAAAAAATTAAAAGGGCGGGCGTAAAATGATTTTGCAATCAGTTTACGTCCGCCCTCTCGGCATCACTTCTTCGCCCTCTCGTGGTTGTAGGCGTCAATTGCCGCGAGCCGCGCCTTCAACTCCCTCCGTGTTTCGGCGTGTTGCGGTCCACGAAGATTTATGGCGTCGACGCATTTCGCGAGAAAATCACGGTCCTCTGCCCGTATCTCGTCGTTAGACCGTAAAAGGAAATTGCCTGCCAAAGACTCCTTGCTGGAAACGTGGCCAGGGGCGACATATGATGACGCGACATAACTCCAGCGTTTTTGAGTGGGGTCCAAGAGCTCCAGTCGCTCAAAAAGTACCCTGAGGAGCTCTTCATAGCCGGGCATATTCAAGATGCCATAATGCGACCAGTACTCGAGCTTCTTGTATAAGGCCCTTCGCTTCTTCTTGTCTTCGGGGGGAACGAACGGACCTTTTAACCACTTCTCGCTGCGGAAAAAGCGCGGAAAGAACTTTGGATCCGCGACAACCTTTCGTACCTTCCTTGCCTTCGGAATTTCCTTCGCATTCGGAATGCTCTTCATTGCCGCCCTCCCTCTCGCCAGTTAGTTGATCGGTTAGTTACAAAAAGAACCACACGCACGAATCCTACAATAAAGTAGATTTATTGCAACACCGCCTTGATACGGCGGACGCCGGCGGAAGACGCTTCTTCTTTCAGTATTTTAAATGTCCCTTTGAGCTCACTTGTGTTCGAGACGTGCGGACCGCCGCAGAATTCGATAGAGAACGCATGGTCGAGTGGACCAACCGAATACACCGACACCATGTCGGGATAGGTCGCGCCAAACTCGTGTTCGGCACCAAGCTTTTCAGCCTGCTCTTTTTTCATATCGGTACGAACGACCGGAATGTGTTCTTTGATTTTCTCATTTACTATTTTCTCAACCTCGGCTTTCTGCTCTGGAGTCATCTTCTGTCCATAGGAGAAGTCGATGCGGAGACGCTCACTGGTAATATTGCTCCCGCGCTGATGAACATCTTTCCCAAGCACTATCTGCAAAGCTTTGAGAAGGATGTGGTGTGCGGTGTGGTAGCGCACAGTCTGCTCTGCGTGGTCGGCGAGCCCTCCTGCAAATTTTTGCGCTGCACCCCTGCGCGAAAGGGCTTGGTGTTCAACCATCTTCTGCTTCACCGCTTCCATATCGAGCGTGATGCCGCGTTCTTTGACTATCTCTTCAGTGAGTTCCACCGGAAATCCGTAAGTCGTAAACAACATGAAAGCGTCAATTTTCTCACCCATTTTCTCGAGTTCGTGCATGCCGTGTGTAAGTGTTTTTCTGAATTGTGTTTCTTCTGCATTAAATTGGTCTTTGCGTCCGCCGGCAATCTCGGCGAGAATTGGGTCTTGTATCCCGAGGCGATCCATCTCTCGTATTGCACGCCGAATGAGCCGGCGAAGGACATAACCCTGTTCAGTGTTGGAAGGTCGAAGTCCCGCATCAAGCATGACAGAAGCCGCTCGTGTATGGTCCAAAATGATACGAAATGCACGTGTCGCTTTGGAGTCGCTATATTTCTTTCCTGAATATGTTTCGAGCACCTGTCGAGGAGTATCGAAGACATCGATGAGGAACACATCCGGATTATCGAGGGTTGCCGCAGTTAGGCGTTCGAGTCCACCACCGAAATCCACATTTTGTTTCGAAAGTTTGCCAAAGGTTCCATCAGCGTTCTTGACGTACTCCATAAAGACGGAGTTACCGATTTCCATGAAGCGCCCGCAATCGCAATTCGGATGACACCCCTCTCCAAATGCCTTATCGTGCGGAGTCTGGAAATCAAAAAAGATTTCAGAATCGGGACCACCCGGCTCTCCTGCCGGCATTTTGTCAGGTGTACCCGAGCGACTCCACCAGTTTTTTTTGGCATCATAAAAAAGAATTCTTTCTTCGGGCATCCCGATTTTCTTCCAAATCTCCGCAGATTCAGTGTCTTTCGGCAAACCAAGCTCTTCATCTCCTGCAAAACACGTAACCCAGAGCCGGTCCTTGGGAAGTTTGAGTTCCTTGGTCAAAAATTCATACACCCACGGCAATTGTTCTTTCTTGAAATAATCGCCGAGCGACCAGTTGCCGAGCATTTCAAAGAATGTGGTGTGGCGGTTGTCCCCCACTTCTTCTATGTCTCCCGCGCGGAACGACATTTGCGAGTTCACAAGCCGATTCCCTTTTGGATGCGGCTCACCGAGAAGGTACGGGACAAGCGGTTGCATACCGCTACTCGTGAAGAGTGTGGTTGGGTCGTTCTCGGGGACGATAGGAGCACTCGGTATAACCGCGTGCCCCTGCTTCGCAAAGAAATCCAAATATCGCTTTCGTACCTCCGAGACAGTCATGAATAAAAAGATAGCACGAGGCAGCGAATTCATATACTATGCGAGCATGAAAAAAGGATGGGGATTTGATGTGCGAGATATGGATACCAAGGTGCGACCACAGGACGATTTTTATCAGTATGCAAATGGTGGGTGGCTCAAGTCGAACCCTGTCCCGGCAAATGAATCGTGGTGGGGTTCGTTTCTCATGCTCCGCTACGACACCGAGAAGAAACTCCGCGCTCTCGTGTCAAAAGTGTCGGGCACGAAAAAACTCAAGCCCGGTACTCCCGAGCAGATGATACGTGACTTCTATCGCTCCGGTTTAGATATGAAAAGACGCAATATGCTTGGATTGAAGCCGCTCCAAGAATGGCTTGACCGCATTGCGAAGATACAAGACGTAGACTCGCTTGTCACAACGCTCGCGCACCTCGAAAAGATTGGTGGCGGAGGTCCGTGGGGCGTGATGGTGGACCAAGATATGAAAAACAGCGAGAAGTATATTGTCTATCTCTGCCAGAGCGGTCTCGGGATGCCCGACCGCGATTACTATCTCAAAGATGATGCAGAGTCAGTGCGCGTATGTACGGCATACGAGAAGCACGTTGAAGCGATGTTCGCACTCATGGGCGTGGCCAAGGTCGAAGTGAGGCGTAAGCGCGAAACAGTGATGCGTATCGAGACGGCACTCGCAAAAGTCTCGATGACAAAAGAAGACTTGCGCGAAGTTGATAAGACATATCATAAGATGAAAGTGCCAGCCCTCTACCGTCTCACACGCAACATTAACTGGAACTCATATCTGCGAATTATCGGAGCTGGCTTCGTAAAAGACGTGGTCGTCATGCAGCCCGCGTTTCTTAAAGCTGTGGGCACAATGCTGGTGAAAGAACCGATAGAAGACTGGAAGACGTACCTCGCGTGGCATCTTGTGGGCGGAGCTGCGGGCTACCTCTCGGAGAGATTTGTAAGACAAAACTTCGTTTTCTACGGCACGACGCTCTCTGGAATGAAAGTGATGAAGCCGTTGTGGCGCCGCACGCTCGCTGCACTTAATGGTAGTCTCGGTGAGCCGCTCGGCAAGTTGTATGTGAAAGAGTATTTCGGCCCCGAAGCAAAGAAGAAAATCGTCGCGCTTGTTGCAGACCTTTTCAAAGCGTATGAAGCACGCATCAAAAATCTCGATTGGATGAGTGCGGCAACGAAGAAAAAAGCTCTCAAAAAGTTGCACGAAATCACGCGCGAGCTCGGATACCCAAGTAAGTGGAAGAGCTATAAAGGACTCGTCATCAAGCCTGATGACTTTTTCGACAACGCAATACGCACCAGTCTCTTCGAGCATGCTCGCGTGATGCGCCGCTTACACAAGCGTGTCGACCGCAAAGAATGGTTCACAACGCCACAAACCGTGAACGCGTTTTATAGCCCTGGATTAAATTCCATTAACTTCCCTGCTGCCATCCTTCAGCCGCCATTCTTCTCAAAGGATGCCGACGATGCGGTCAACTATGGCGCGATGGGCACAGTCATCGGCCACGAGATAACGCACGGATTCGATGACCAGGGTTCAAAGTTCGACGGTAAGGGCAACCGGAAGACCTGGTGGACGAGACAGGACCACGCACGCTTCAAGAGAAAAGCGAAGGTGATAGTGAAAGAATTTGATGCGTACAAAGTTGCGGATGGTCTTAAAGTAAATGGCCAGCTGACACTTGGCGAAAACATTGCCGACCTTGGCGGGACTTCTATCGCCTTTGACGCATACAAACTCCGCCTTCAGAAGACCGGGCGCAGAGATATTGACGGATTCATGCCCGAGCAACGATTCTTCCTAAGCTTCGCGCTCTTCGAGCGCGAGAATCGCCGCCCAGAGGCCGAGAAGACACAAGTGCTCACTGACCCGCACTCGCCCGGGAAATTCCGCATCAACGGCCCCGCTTCAAATCTCCCCGAGTTCTACGAAGCATTCAACGTAAAGAAAGGCGATAAATTATATCGAGCACCGAAGAACCGCGCAAAAATCTGGTAGTATTCTTACTACAATGAACGCTACCTCCCCCGTTGCGGCCTTTGATTTTGACGGTGTGCTCGCCTCCTACCACGGATTCGTTGCCAAAGACGATATCCAAGAACCACACCCTGAAGTAGTAAAAGCAATTCGACTGCTCAAAGGAAAGAACTTTAAGATTCTCATCCACTCAACACGCGGAGACGAGTTCATCAAGAAATATTGCGAACAATTTTCGATACCCGTTGATTACATAAACCGTCGACCTGATAAAGAGGGTGAGAACGCGGGAAAACCTATTGCGTTTGTGTACGTCGACGACCGAGCTATTTGCTACAAAGGTGAGTCCGCCGAAATGCTGGTTTCAGAAATCTTAAACTTCAAACCATATTGGCAGAAATAAAAAAACACCTCAGAAGTTTCCTCCCACGGGTTTGAGCGCGCTCAGCTGTCAAGCAGCGCGCGATCTTCGATAGTAATCGACTTCATCAGCAGTCCGCAGACGGACTGTTCCGTCTGGGAGTTCTTCAATCACAGTAAGAAGAACGGCGTTGCGCGCTCCTGATGTCGCTGCTCGACGAGCCTGCTTTTTGAGCGCGAGCACGGCTGTTGCTCCTTCGTTCTTGAGAGCTGTCGCGATCTCTCTGTAGATGCGATCGTACAGTTCTCTTGAAACAACCTCAATACCGCCATCGCACTCGGCGATTTTGATATGGTTCGAAATCATGTTCTCTCCTTTCTAAAATGAGCAGGCTGTACAATACCACATCGATTAAAGCCAGTCTATGGGAGTTTCGTTATGGGAAATGAGGTACTCATTTGCACGGCTAAAATGTTTGCAGCCGAAGAAGCCGGAGGCGGCAGAGAACGGCGAGGGATGTGGCGCTTCGAGTACCAAGTGCTTATTGCGGTCGATGTGCGCTCCTTTCACTTTCGCATAATTGCCCCAGAGCATAAAGACGAGGTTTGTGCGTTTTTCTGAAAGCGCACGAATGACAGCATCGGTAAATTGTTCCCATCCCTTTTCTTGATGAGAACCAGCGCTGTGCGCACGAACCGTGAGCGTTGCATTCAGAAGCAACACTCCCTGCTTCGCCCAACGACCTAAGTCGCCGCTCGTATGAACGAGTAGCGCGTGCAAGTCGCTCTCAATTTCTTTAAAAATATTCTGGAGCGACGGCGGGACTCTCGTTTCTTCATCGACCGCAAATGCGAGACCATTTGCCTGTCGCTCTCCGTGGTAGGGGTCTTGTCCCAATATCACGACTTTTACTTTCTCAAATGGACACAGGTCAAATGCTCGGAAAATGTTTTTCGGATGCGGATACACCGCCCCATCTTTATATTCTTTCTTCACGAACGCCGTGAGCTCCACGAAGTACGGCTTCTCAAACTCCCTCTCTAGATGTTTCGCCCACGATGGCTCTATCTTGACGTTCATCCCGAGAGTATATATCCGTTCTATAAAAAAGTATCGCGGGCCCTTTCGGAATCCGCGATTCAATACTTCCTATCGTTATTCCTTCGACTGAGTCAGCTCTTTAACTTTGCGAGCCGCTTTGTCCCGCGCATCTTCGGCTTCTAAAATCGCCGTGAGCCGTGCATGTTCGCGGCAGATGAGTTCGTGCTTCTTGAGAAACCAACCACTCAATGAACCGAGGTAGCAGGCTTCGTCAAGCGTAACTACTTGGCGTTCCTCGGAGACAGAATGCGCGTGCCCATGCAGTTTAGCTTGCAAGGCGATTTCCTTGAGCTTCGCCAGACACGGTGCATCCAATTCCCGTATCCATGGCTCAAGCAAGTGCAATGCGCGTAAGTTGACCAAGACCTCAACCATCCACACCTTCGCTCCGTCAACGCGGGTGCGCATCATTTTGTTTAGTTCTGCGATTTCTGCCTTATCCTTTTCGGAACTGAAAGAACTGATCTTGTACTCTCGCCACTCCCAGAGGAATTTCGGGAGCTTGAGCAGGAAGTCCACGGCGATTTTCTCGTTGTTGGAGCGACGGTCATCGCGATGATGGGAGAGATTGCGGATGCCAATATCGCTGAACTGCCTTTTTTCAATCCGAAAGAAATTCAGTACCGTCGGGAAAAGCGACCCTGATATGATACGCCGTACCCATTTCGTTTCCAGTGTCTCACGATCCTCGTAACAGCTTTCCTCCTTCATCCTGAAAAAGTTGAGGCAGAGCAGGTCAAAGGCCTTGAGGGCGAGCACTTGGCGCTGTTCGCTCTCCGTCCTCTTTATGCGGTTGCCGTCTTTGTCGTGACCAACTATGTACTCGGACTCGTCGGCATATCGGTCACTTCCGGTCTTGAGCAGATAATGATCCGCCCAGCCGTCGGCTATTCCGAAGAGTGTTTCAAGGCGGTC
>Ga0154379_126_pt3 | contig 21181 bp, 20 predicted proteins | sample RifGroA2_FD_105623 | JGI IMG/M metagenome (GOLD analysis project Ga0154379, IMG submission 105623) | Candidatus Kaiserbacteria bacterium GWA2_50_9 | reverse complement strand
TACTAGTATCGCTCCGCGTTTTGCCAAAGTAAGCGCCGCTGCCTTGCCGATGCCATCGGTAGCGCCGGTTATAAGGACAGTCTTGCCCCGGATATCCCAAGTCATACTAGTATATTAGGACCTTTCCGCCTTTTGTGCTTCAATCTCCCGTATGATGTGATGCATAAGAGCGTCTATACGGAAATAATGGATATAGGCGTCGCGCGCGTTTCTTTGCATCTGTTTAAAACGTTCTGGAGAAATAGCTTCATGGAACTCCGCAATCTTTTCCGGCAACCTTTCTATGTCACGAAAGTCAACAATGAGTGCGAACGAAGAGTAGTCGATTTCGTCGCTGAACGGAAAAAACCGCTCAGTGTCCACAACGACGGGAATGCGCCCAAGCGAACATATTTCAAATAGTCTCGCCGAGGTATTAGGGTCGCCGCGCACCTCAAGGCCGTAGTCGCTCGCGAGAAGAGTGTCTACAAACTCCTTGCGGAGCGTATGCAAGTCACCCATCGCCGTTTTCGTGCTGCCGGAGAAGGATGCACGAGCTTTCAGATTAAGTTCGACCTTGGGGGAGGCTTGCAGTACGTGGATAGCTCTCGCTCTCCAAAATACACCCTTGGTCATCGTGCGATATCGCTGATCGAAAATACCACGTAGGCGTATCGGCAACTCTTTAGCCACGGTTCGGAGCTTTTGCTTCAATGGAAGCGCGGCCCAACCCACAAAACCGACGATCGGCTTCGCCTCTGCTCGCTTTTCACGAACCTGCAGCTCCCCATTCATGCAGCGCTCAAGCAGATCATCCACCAGCGGCGGAATTACAATACGGCCGCGCTCGGGGATAAAACGATATCCACCAATACGAAGCACGTAAGCATTCGATGCATCGATCGGGTATTCGACATCTCCTGTTCCGTCTACTAAGAGCGGCAATCCCGCTTGCTGTGCCGTATCGACACATTCGCGCCACAGCGGCACATCGTGCCGCAAAAGCCATTGGTGCTTGTATGGGGGCAGCACCATATCGGCCTCTGCAATATTATCGGTAATGCTGTAAAGAGATCTGTCAAACGAATAGGTATCGAACATTTGCTTAGTAAGACTAACGGCCTCCTCATAGGGGTTACCCCACCACGAATTCAGGAGCGGGGAATGGATTCCTCCGCGACGCCAGACGGGATCAACATATAAGGTAAGATGCTTCGTCATGGTCATGTAACAGAATCTATCATCAAGAGCAGTGCTTTGGCAAAGGCTTTTGTCGTGTAGTGCGCAACAACCTTCGCCTGACCGGATTCTGCGAGACGGCTCTGTTTCCCTTCGTCACCCCAGAGTTCATTGATAGCACGTGCAAGGGCCTCGGAATCATTCGGTTCAATGACCACAAGGTCCTGGCCAGGAACAAAATAATCGGCTATCCACGAACGGCGTGTCGCGATGACTGCCTTCCCCGCTGCAAGCGCATCCAAAATAACAGTCTGCCCGGAACAGTCCGACCCATCAGACACACTAGCGTCTTTTGACGGAACGACGACGAGCCACGCGTGTGCATAGAGGTCCCGAACTTCGGTAAGAGGTTGGTCATAGAGTACGGAGATATTTGAAGGAGTCGATATATCAAGTGGGATATTTCTTTTCGAAGCGACCACGACAAATGAGTGTTTGGTATGCTCCGCTGCTCTGAAAAGCGTTTTATAGTCCCGGCCCGCATCTCGACCAACGCTCACAATAAGATTTTCTTCGTGAGGTTCGCTGGCTGGCTGGAAAAACTGCGCATCGATGCCAAACGGCACGAATACGAGATGTTCGCGCGCGATGCCAAGCTGCACTAAATCTTCGAGCTGTTCGGAAGAAAGACAAATGATGCGGCTGTAACTTGCCCAGAACTGTTTGAAAAGAAACAGACGTACCGGATGCGTTGCGTGGCGTCGTATGAGTGTTGAGGACGTCATAGTGATATAGAGCCATTTAGTCTTGAATCGAAACATCCGTGCACACTGCGAGACCACATACCCAAGGAAGAGTTCATCTTGTGCGATAACAATATCGAAGCGGAGAAGGCGCGGTATAAGAAATAACGACCATATCAACCCGCGTGGAGCAATAAGGTACTCAGCCCCTGGGATATGATTCATCCCGCGCAACGCGGTATCGGTTCCTTCTCCCGAACGGGCTTCATGCAGTATGCGTTCTCGAGAGCCAGAGAAGAGGAAGAGTATCTTTCGTTTCATGTATTAATACTCGGTGACGAGTGTCCCGCGATTGAGTGTCTGAGAGAATTGCGATGACTGGTCGGTGCGGAGCGCAATCGAGTCGCCCACTACAATCGCGTCAATGTGCGTCTTGCGGAAGAACTCAACAACGTGATGCGGGTTTTCTACAATAGGCTCACCACGGATATTGAGCGACGTATTGAGGAGTGCAGGAACACCGGTCTCCTGGTAGAAACGCTCAAGGAGGGCCCGGTAACGGGAATCATCTCGTGCAACCGTCTGCGGACGCACCGTATTGTCGACGTGGACAACGGCAGGGACAAGACGTTTTGCCACGGGAGTTGCCTCGAACGAAAGGACCATAAAAGGTGACGGCGCTGCGCGTCCCAGAAGTTCGTTCGCGTGTTCTGCAAGGATGGACGGGCAGAACGGTCGGAATTCCTCGCGAAATTTTATTTTTTCGTTAATACGGTCGCGCATTCCCGCGAGCCCCGGATGAGCGAGCACCGAGCGAGCACCGAGCGAGCGCGGCCCGAACTCCATTCGACCTTGAAACCACGCCACGACGTTACCCTTTTTGATGAGTGTGGCTGTCTCACCGATAACATCACTGCTTTTATGGAACACTATCCCCTCCTCGCGAAGAACTGCCGCGACCTCGTCATCCGAATAGCTCGGGCCAAGATAGAGATTCGTGAGCGGTGCCGGTCGTTTGTGTGTCAGTTTCGTATACAGAAGCGCCGCCGCACCAAGTACGAGCCCGTTATCCCCTGCCGCAGGTTGCACGAAAATATCGTCAAAAAGCCCACTCTCGCGGAGCACTTTGTTCAGCTTGACGTTGAGCGCAACGCCACCAGCGAGACACAGGTGTTTTGACGGATATTTTTTCTGCGCCATTTTTGCCACCGACAATCCTACCTGTTCGAGAGCATTCTGGAGTGCCCACGCAAAATTCTGATGTTCTTTTGATATCGGCATATCGCGCACGGCGGCGGGTCCGAACCGGCGCTCGAAATTCTGCTCAACACCTCGAAGGGGATAAAGTACGAAATCGGAATTAACGCGATATCCTACGCGTTCGTCCGGAGCAATAAGATCGCTCACATCGACTCCTCGCTGACCATAAGGAGCGAGACCCATGACCTTATACTCCCCATCATTCGGCGTGAATGCGAGATATTTAGTTGCGGCAGAATAAAAAAGACCGAGTGAGTCAAATATTCCCCGCCGTTCCTTAATAGAGAGGCCCGCACCCTGCCCGATTCCAATGGATAACGATGTCGCCTCTCCCTTGCCATCCCACGTGATGATAAGAGATTCCTCAAATGGGGAAAGGAGGTATGCGCTCGCCGCGTGACAAAGGTGATGGTCAAAAGACGTGTGCACTTTCGGTAACTTTGGAAACAGTGGGTAGATGCGTTGGTATCCAGCTCTTCCCCGGAACTGTCCCAAGGTACCGAGCACCTGAAGCTTGAGGTTCGCAAGCGCATACCGCGCTTCAAGTATTGTGCGCGGCGGACGACGCATGTAGTAGAGCATTACCGCGGCAAATGTCCGCAGTGGTGTGAGGCGCGCGTACACGACATAATCGACTTCTTCTTGCGTAATACCTGCCTGGCGCAGGCAAAAGGCTATGGATTCTTTTGGAAATTGCGATGGCGCATGCTTCACTCGTGAAAAACGTTCTTCTTCCACAGCTGCCACGATTTCGCCATCTTTCATGAGACATGCAGCCGGATCGTGCCCATCTTTGTACGCAAGAATATACATAATTCAGGAGAGTGTCCGTATGATAGCCGGAATAAGCTTCCGGAGCGAATGGTGTTCTCGCACGTACGAAACGAGCGGCTCCGTATCCATGATGCGGGCAGCCACAACTTCTTTTGCGATTGCGTTCGGCGTTGTAGACACTACCGTCACCGGAAGAGAGGCTAGGGCAGGATTGGTCGTAATAACCGGCAGGCCACAGGCAAGCGCCTCCAACACCACTTTATCCAGGCTTCCTGTTTCGCTCGTATGAACAAAGATGCCTGCGGTGCGGTAGAGATCCGGCAGTTGCTTTTGTGTCTGTGGTCCCAGAAGATGCACGCGTTTGGTGAGAGAAAGCTGCTTAGTGAGTTCTACAAGGTGCTGTCGCTCCGGCCCATCCCCCACAATCCACACATCGTAGGGAATGTGTTCTGCCGCACGAATAATGAGGTCGTGGCGCTTGATGGAGGAAAGTCTTCCGACAGAAAGTACTGCCGTCCCGTGCATTGTTCCGGGACCCGGAGAAAAAATCTCGGTATCAATACCGTGTCCCATAACGTGGACCTTTGTACTGCCCGTAAGACGGAAACTTTCTTTTGAAGCGGTGAAGATATTGTTTGCAAATAGTTCAGCGATACGTAATTTCAAATTGACGCTCTTGTGCATGTACCACAAAGAAATTCCCTTGCCCCACAAACGCCACAGAAGACCGCCGAGAACGACATACTCGGGATTCATATGTACAAAAACGGCATCATAGTCGTGTCGCAGGCTCCAGATGTAGCGATAAAAATTAACAACGTATGTGAGCCGTGAGACAGCCCGCTCCTTCCCGAGCGAATACACGTGCACGTTCGCGGGGAGTGCGTACTCCCCTTCTTTTAGGCAAATAATCTCAATGCGCTCCGCATACTTCGCGAACTCTGCTATCCAACGCACAAAGAATCCGAGGATCGGATCTTTCGAATCAACCGCCTGTGTGACGATAAGCAATCTCATGTGCGTGTGGACGTCTCCGCAAGGTCTGCGGCAACGCGCTCTGGTACATTCCCGACCGCCGCAAGATGGGCGAGGACGGTCGCCTCGGCGTGCGGCGGAAGTCCTTGCCGCACGGCATTGTCCTCGATGAGTCCGACGATGCCGAGCGAGAGCGCCGTCGGGTCGGCGACCGGTACCGACAACACATCTTCATATCCCACCAAAACTTCGCCGACAATGCCCACATCGGTCGTAATAATCGGCACTTTCGCGAGTGCCGCCTCTATAAGGGTCCGGCTGTAGCCTTCATATGCACTCGCCTGGATGAACGCCTGTGCGCTCGCCATCAGGCCCTGCGCATCGGATCGGTCCCCGAGGAAAATAACCTTATCCTCAAGTTCGAGAGAACGCGTCATACGCTCGAGCTTCCTGCGTTCACTCCCCTCACCAACGACAAAAAGCCCCACCATCGGATAGTGCGGTACAACGAGAGCGAGTGCCGCAAGAATATCCTCAATGCGTTTTTCCGGTTCGAGCCGACCGACGGTAATAAGAGCGAACGTGAACGAAGGGTGCGGAGGTAATCGAACGGGTTCAGGCACGGCAGAGTCCACAACAACTGGAATAACCGATGGTTCAGGAATGCGGGAACCATAGCGTTCAATAAGTGACATCTTTACACGCTCAGACACAACACGAATACCGTGTGCCGAAGGTAATACACGGTCGGCAATCCGGCGACGATACCGATTCAAGAGGGGCATACGCACCTGTGGCGAACGCCAGTTTCCTTTACTTACGAACCACGAAGAGAGGAAATCCGTGTGTACTTGGATGTGTAATTTCGCATTCGTACCCCGCACGGCGCGAAGCGCCGCAAGTCCGTGTTCGAATGGGTCCTGCGCTGAAACGATCTCGATACCGTACTGAAGAATCAGCGCGTGCGCACGTTTAGCGAGCGTACGCACGCGAAAAAGTTTCCACGAGTGTATTGGATGGAGAAACAAATTCCCTTCCTGTTCTTCATGCACGCTAAGATTCGCAGCAGAAACAATGTGTAACTCCCCTACAGCGGTAGCATACGCACGCATACGCGCACGCGCAGAACTGGTCGCATCAAATATCGTTGGGTCGTTTGAGACAAAGAGGACTTTCATAGCGATTTTAGGAGCTGTGCAGTCGCATCAAGCATGGATGAGAGTTCAAATCGCTTCATCCCCTCCTGCGCAACATCCGCACGTACTCGAGCAGTGTCAGGGTCCTGTGCAAGCGTTTCAAGCGCCTTCTCAAGCGCATGGTCATCCCCAATAGGCACAAGCAATCCTGCCTGTCCGTCTCCTAGAAGATTCCTATGGAATTTCGCATCCGTGGCGACCACAGGGATGCCAAGCGTCATCGCTTCAATGAGCGCGTGCGGGAACCCCTCGTAACTAGAATTAAGGACGAAAACATCGGCCGCCTTCATCCACCCAAGCGCCTCTTCGCGCGGCACATTTGACGCAATATGAACGCGCCAATTCGGGTGTTTCGGGTTGTTTTCTCCGACGCGCTTGAGGGCATCAAAATGTTTCCATGGGACATCCCTTCCCGCTGACACGATAAGAAATGTTCCCGGCTCTTTCCCAAAGGTCGGCAGGCGTGCGGGAATGTTGATGGCATTATTGATTACCTGGATTTCCGCGCGCGGGATGCCCCATGCGGAAACGATGTCTTGCAGATATTCGCTCGGCACGATGACCCGCGTCGCCGCAGCGGCGACGCGGGTCTGGATGCGCCGGAGCACGCGCACCGGAAACGGCACGCGCGCAGTCTTCACGAACTCGTCAAGATTCTGCGTTATGCCGAACCTCTGCCGCCCCTGCTCCCATGCATAATCGCCGACTATCTTCACCACGAAGGGCTTCCCCGCTCTCCGTGCCGCCCACATCGCCGGCAAACCGACCGAGACCGGGTCGAGTGCAAGCACCACATCGGCATTTCGCGCCGCCTTGAGTACCCGTCGGTAGTACATATAATGCCGAATAATCTTCGGCAGATGCCGAACGTCGTTGAACTTCTCCAAAGAAACCTCGATTCCCTTCTTTGGCAATCCCTCAACGAGGAGCTTCGCGTAGGTCGCCGGCCCGCCTATCTCGGGCGGATACAGGGGCGTGGCTATAACAAGTCGCATAGTCCTATGTTACCGCTTTTTAAACACTCGATTGAAAACCAATTTTGTATCGTTCGCAACGAGATTCCAATTATATTTTTCAAACACCAGTTTTTTTGCCTCTGCCGTTACGCGCAGAGTCTGCTCTGGATTTGCAAGTATCTCCTCAACTGCTGCCGCAATTTGGCTAGGTGAATCAACATCAACTGCCCAGCCGGTTGTCGGCGTATCAGGGTTTCTTTTCGCGTCGAAGAGAAAATCCGAAATACCACCCTCTTGTGTCGCGATGACAGGAACTCCCGCCGCCATCGCTTCAATAAATGAATTTCCCATGCCTTCAGAACGCGAAGGACGAATGAAGATGGTACATGCTTTCAGATAGAGCGGAATTGCTTTAAGCGAGACATAGGAGTGGAAATGGACCCGCTTCGAAACATCAATTTCCTTTGCAAGTCTTGCGAGCGCCCCTTTGTCGGTACCGTCACCAAGCATAAAAAAGTGCACCGATTCCGGCAAAAGCGGTAATGCTCGGATGACGATATCGAGCGCATTTTTATGCACTAATCGGCCGGTGTGAACGAGCCATGTTTCTCCCTCTTTCTTCCCGATTTCTGTACGAATGGTCTCAAGCTCACTTGCAGGAGGTGTCTGTGCAAACCGTTCAGCATCCATACCATTCGGAATCACCTCAAGGGGTCCTGTAAAGCCCATGCGACGTGCCCATCGCCCGAGGAATGTCGATTCCGCCACAACTTCATCAGCCTTCGTAAAGCCACGTTTAAAAAGGGGCCATACCGGTTTTGCAAGTCTTTCGATATATTCGAGTGGGTCTCCTTCTTGAAGAGTAAGCACGTATTTAATCTCCGAATGAAACGTCTTAAAAATGCCTGCCGGAATACCACAAGAGTGCGCCATCATTGCCCATATACCGTCAAAATGGTATGTGTGATGGAGCCGTGAGGCCGCAAAGGCAGTCATAAATTGGAACCAATATTTATTGAGAAAGAGCGGGAACTTTTTCAAGTCACCAATAGTCGGCGAGGGTCGTGAAAAACCGATACGGTGTACAAAAACATTCCCAATCTTTTCCGTCTTCGGTAGGAGTGAATCAAAACGGAGTGTTATCATATGAAATTCAAAATCTTCCGGAGAAATCCGGTCGGTAATCTCCTTTATAGCGACCTCTGCCCCGCCGACGAAGTTCGGGTAATACATGAGCGAGAAAATGAGAATTTTCTTTGTTTTATTATTTGACATTGTGTTTGCGCAAGATGGAAGAGTACGCGAAGAGGATTTGGTTGGCGAAGGAGTCGCCTGCGCCGAGCGACTTGCGGGCGCGCATGCGCTTCTCAAGCGAGATGAGCTTTTGTCCTTGCTCGGGTGTCGAAGTGTACACTTGGTCCGTCTGTGAGAGGATGAGGCTCAAGAAGAGCCGTTCATACCACGAGAGCGATTGGTCGGCGAGCGTCACGAGAAGCGGAATAAGCTTCCCTTTTCGCAGTATGAGAGCTGGGAGCGTGCCATAGCTCGCCATAATGGACCACGAGAAAAGGTATCTGTGTTTATTTGCAAGACGTAGTGCCTTGAATATACCAAGAACGGGCAAAAGGAACTTGTCAAAGCGGTTACCGAAGCCGACACGATAGACCGTACCATTTGCGACAATACAGGGAACATCAAGTGCCTCCTTGGCGTGTGCCGCGGTAATAATGTCGAAATGGACATCCGGCAACTTCCGCATAAGTTCGCAGAGTGCGTCCTCGGCGGGACCTGAAATAGGATGGAAAGTGGTTGTGAAGACGATAATGCGTTTCTCGGGTGCGGGCTCTGGCTTTGCCGTCTTCACAAATCCGGAAATATCATTTTTGAGCGACTGCCGCGGCGCCCATCCGAGCGTTCGCATCTTCGCTGTATCAACTGCCGCCTGCATGCGATTCCCCTGCCGTTCGGGAAGCATAATGATGTCTTTGCCAAAAAGCTTTGCGAGTCCGAGAATGGAACAACTGTCCTTGCTACCGATGCCATACCCATCGCCCACCCCCTTTTCTCCCACGATGCTAAGACCATCAACAATATCGTGCACATGCGTGAAAATGCGTTCTTGGGTCCCGGGAGCAACAACGCCAAGCGGAAGCCCGCGTTTATATTGTTCTTTGAAAATAGCAACGACAGTACCCATAGCACCCGCACGCTCGCCAGGTCCATACACGTTATAGAAATAGGTAATCGCATAGTTAATACCGAACCAATCGCCGTAATTCCTGACGAGCTCTGTCATACTCGCCTTACTCCATGCGTATGGGCTTTGGTCGCGCCCAAGACCGCCATCACTGAACTTTGTCGAGGAACCTGCGTACACAAGCTTTGCACCGCGACGCCGAGCGAATTCAAGTACGGCGAACGTACCGTATTGATTCAAGTCCCAGACCTGCTCAACGTCCTCAAAACTTTTTTCAACACGAGCATATTCCCCGAGATGATAAATAAGACCGGGCTTTTCGGGAATATGTTTTTCGATATCTTTCGTATGACCTTCACGATAATCGACACCCGGCACATGATTTTCGCGAGAACCGGCAAAATAGTTGTCGAGCGAGATGACACGGTGTCCATCTTTGACGAGACGTTCGCAAAGATGCGAACCGATAAATCCGGCCCCGCCGGTCACCAGAATTAATTTTTTGTCCTTCATAAAGGGAGACTAGTATAGAAAAGGGGAAATGGCGAATGTTAAAGGAATATGAACGCACTTCCTGCAAGAGCAAGTACGCCAAGGAAACCAAGCGTCCAAGGGGATTTAAAAATCCCAGAAGAAGTTCGCGTGGCAGGTTCTAACGGTGCCGGAGACGAAGCCGCCCCCACAGCGGCGAGTTCAGTCGCTGCCGTGGGGGCAATTACTGCTTCTTCATGTGTTTGAATGTTCTCTTTCGTACTGATAATTTGTCCGTCTTTGTTTACTACGGGCGGGGGCTTGACCGCCTGTACTTGTTCATAACTCACCGCGCGCAAGGAAGGTTGCACCTCAACTTCTTGTACGACAGATGAAGGCGGCGCATACCGCGCGGCAATTGCGCCGTTTGCGTAGGCGAGCGTTGCATCAAACGGCATCGTGAGGTGTGTGATGGAGGACGGAAGAAATACGCTCGATTTTTGCAGTAGCGTCGTACCGCGCGGGATACGGAACTTCACGCCTCCTGTCGAGAGTTGCCAGTCTGAGAGATTAAGTCGCTCGCTTGCATCGTTTGCAAGAGTTATTCCCTCGCTCGATACCGAGACAATGCGCACTTGAGCTGGCCGCACCGCGACAATCGCTTCGTCGTGTGCGACCGCCAGACCATCCGTTGTGTCAACCGTGATGACATACGTGCCCGCATATCCATAGGTCTTCTCTACGACTGTGCCTGTCTGGGACGATCCGTCGCCGAAGCTCCATGAGAGTTGCGCCGCAGTGTCCACGGCACCACCCTTTGTAGTCACGCGAGCAGAAATGTGTAATGGCACATTGATGAACGCCTCTGTCACCGGACTCATCTTCACGGTAAGTGACATGGGCGGCGGCGTATATGGCGTAGAACCCCCTGACGGATTTGCTGGAGCAGTTTCCGAAGTTGTCGTCGTTGCCGTATCGGTCGAAGGGGTCTGGGGCGCGGACACACCTCCTACCGTGATAAGCGTTTTCAATTCGCCGTAGGTGCTTGGACCGATGCCGCTGACGTTTTGAATATCTTCGATCTGAGCAAACGGTCCATGCTGTGTACGGTAATCAATAATAGCAGTCGCCTTCGAGGGGCCGATGCCGGGGAGAGTATCGAGGAACGTCGCATCGGCGGTATTAATGTTCAAGAGAGCCGCATACGCATACACCGGAAAGAGGACGATGAGAAGAAGCAAACCGGCGATGCGCATGAAAATTATTATATATCGCCTTTGAGTACCTTTCGGAGTTCTTCTTCGGAAACCTCAAAGGGTCTTTCCCCCGTCGCGGTCGCTGCCAGTGGAGGATTTTCCCGTGGCGGCTGCGCCGCCATGGGTTTCTCTGCTGGCTGTTGACTGTTCTGTAGAACAGATGTCAATGCTCCCTTAAGTGATTGCTGATGTTGCTCCTGTTTGATTTCTTTCTCTTTACCACTCTTCGTGGTCATCGTGCGCAGAATAGCTTTCAAGTCTTCAGCAGTCTTTGTGGGAGGGAGTGGACGCTCAGTGACTGGGCGAGGTGGAAATTCTCTTCGTACTTGTTCTTGAGGGGGGCGATGAACAAACGGTCTGGTCCCGACTGGCGAATTCTGTACGGAGAGACCCGAGGACCTTTGCGGGGCGCTCGGCGATTCTGCGCTTATACGCGGCAGGGTAGGAATCGCGACACGCGGAACAGGACGAATCGGTTTCTTTTTCATTCGTGCATCAAACGGTGCTTCTGATGTGGCACTGAGAGCAAGCTCGTCTATAATCGATTTTTCAATACCGGCGCGTGCCGCAGTAAATTGTGCCCGCGAAGACTCAATAACTTGTTCTCTGTGGGACACGGGCGGCGCCTCAATGGGTGGAATGGTCACGGCCGAGAACGGTTGTGACCCGACCCCATCAATCATGAGCGTGAGATACACCTGTCGCTTATCGAGACCGACCACATCTTCTTTCGTGAACTTCGGCATAAAGACCGTCTCCAACACCTCGGCATCAAAAGGGCCTACGCGGAAGACGACGGTCGTGCCGACGTTGCCGAAGACGGCATCACGCACTTCCTCTTCCATCTGTTCGATGTACTGATGGGCAATAATAAGATTCAATTTATATTTGCGCGCCTCGGAAAGTATTTCTGCAAAAGTTTCATTCGCAAAGTTTTGGAATTCGTCGACGTAGAAATAAAAGTGCGGGAGCTTGGCAAGCTCCGGCGCAGAGAGGTCGGCGCGGCTCATCGCCGCGAGGAAGATACGCGTCGTGAGCATCGACCCTAGTAGACGCATGTTGGTCTCTCCCACAAGGCCTTTGGAGAGATTGATGATAAGTATCTTCTTCTCGTCCATCATCGTGCGTATGTCGAACGAGGACTTCGGCTGACCGATGATGTTCCGAATGAGCGGATTGCCGGTAAATTGTCCGACCTTGTTCTGGATGGCGGGTGTCGCTTCTTGGGTGTACCGGTCGCCGTAATTCGCAAATTCTTTCACCCAGAAATCTTTCACAACCGGGTCCTTCACATTATCGACGACTTTATTGCGATACTCTTTGTCGGTATACATACGATTTACGCCGAGCAGTGTTGCGTCCGGGTACTCAAGGAGTGCGAGGAGAGTGTTTGTAAGGATATATTCCATACGTGCACTCCACGCGTCTTCCCATATCTTTTTAAACGTCGCCATGAGACCCGAGACGACGAGGTGACGCTTGTCGTAGCCGACGTCCTCCATTACGTTAAAGGCGATGGGATGCTCCATGTCGAACGGGGCGAAATACACCACATCCTTTACCCGGTCTTCAGGAATATAATCGAGGAGCCGCTCCACCGTTCCGCCATGCGGGTCAATAAAAACGAGCCCCTCGCCGTTCCTGATATCCTGAATCGCCATGTTCTCGAGCAAGGTTGACTTGCCCATGCCGGTCTTGCCGATAACGTACATGTGGCGGTCGCGGTCCTTGGACTTGATGCCAAAGGGAATATACTTCCCGCGCGCGTCAGTCGCCGCGAAGTAGGTCACGCGCTCTGGATTTTCCATTAGGAAATAATACCACTCTGTTAGGCCTCTTGAATCGAGCCAAATACCTTAAGTTCTAAATTGTCCACTCATGTCTTCATTTTACGCGATTCATATGACAGCTCATTGACTGAATCCTGAACACGGTCGACTTTGTGTTCGAGCGTGCCGATGTGTGCTTCTACCCGTTCAAAACGATCATTCATATTCGAGTTCACTTCAGTAAATCCACGTGCGACCATACCCGCAAGTTCAGACACGCTCATCTCCTTTTTAGGAGAGGTTTTCTTTGTTGTCTTTTTAATCTGCCTCTTTTTCATAGGTCTTACTGTACCATGCGCCTAGACATACTCAGATTGGAGAAACACTTGAAGGTGGCGGTGGAGGAGTTTGGGTTTCAACTGGCGGTTGCATGCTACGTGCTTCGCGGGCGCGAAGCGTGAGACCGATACCGGCGACACACGCGCCGAAGATGACGGTGAAAAGCGTTCGAAACGCTATCGGCAACCCAGAAAAAGGGACAAAAATAGTAAGAATACCGAGAAGAATCAACGTGCTGTTGCGGGACATAGGAGCAGTATACAGGGAGTAGGTTGTAGTTGGTAGTGGATACAAAACGCCCCGTCGCACGGATGACGGGGCGTAAAGAGCCGGATTATTTGAAGCTAGCGCTTTATGCGCCGAAGCATGTTGTCCGCCTTATGGTCTAGTACAAGAAGCTCGTCCGCAAAAGCACGAAGTTTCTCTACATGCGGCTTGACACGCAATCCAACTTGATCCAGCAGGACGAGAGGAATATGCGGGTGCCGCTCAAAGACATTTGCTACTCGTCCGAGCAACGAATCTCCTTCTGCAAGCCACACGACGGTGGAGTCGGTAACAATCGTAAGGAACTCCAGTTCGCCTTTTGATTCATCCACCGATCTGCGGTATTTGAGTGTCCACATCGCCCAACTCACCAAGTGTCCGTATTTCTCGGAACGCGTCGCGAGAAGTACTTCGGCTGTCGTATGACTCCAGAACTTAGAAGCATTCGACAAAAGTTGTTCGCCCCCATAGCTTTCGTGTACGGGACACACACAAGCCATTGTATTGATCCCAAGACCCAATTCGAACTTGGTAAGACCATGAGGTACTGTGGCAGGCACAACGCGCCGATTTTTCATATGATTCGCGATCGTTTCGAATAGATCAGGGACTTTTGCCAATGCCGGATTCCCAAGCAGATCCGTAAGAACCCTATACCAGGATCCGGGCCGAATATCAGCGAGCGACTTCTTTTCCGTTCCTTCGAGAAAACCAACATCATTGATGCTATTGGACGTATCCATGTGCACTCCTTAGCAGTTGGAACAAAACAACCCAGACGTGTCTGGGACCATGAACGACTATACTCAAAAAGGATTTTGTTTGCAATAGCAACGCCAATTAGGGCGTCACTATCACTACAAATTCACCCCGAACAGTGTCAAGGTGCTCGGCAAAGTGCGCGAGAAGTTCGGCGGGAGTGCCGAAAATGACTTCCTCATGAATCTTGGTAAGCTCGCGGGCAATGGTAACGCGCGAGACGCCGGTCAATTCTTTCAATAATTTTAAAATCCGGTGCGGGGATTCGTAGAGTACAACGGGAAAGTCACTCGCGGCGATTTTCTTGAGCACAGTTTGGCGGCCCTTCTTGTGCGGAAGGAAGCCGAGGAATATAAAACTGTCCGTGTTCATTCCCGCGACAGAGAGTGCGGCCGTGAGTGCCGACGTGCCCGGTATCGCTTCTATCTTTATGTCAGACACCGAGTGTTTGATATGTTCGCGGACGGCCGCGACGAGCCGCGCGCCGGGGTCAGAGATGCCGGGTGTTCCTGCATCACTCACAAAAGCGATATGTTCACCCGTCTCAAGCCGCGCGATTATTTCATCTGCTTTTTTAATTTCTGTCGCCGCATCAAGCCGTTGTAGTGGTTTCTTGATTTCGTAGCGCGCGAGCAATTTTAAAATAACACGTGTGTCCTCGGCATAAATCACATCGCACTCTTTCAACGTCCGCAGAGCGCGAAGCGTAATGTCTTCTAGATTCCCGATAGGCGTCGCGACTATAGAAAGCGTTCCCATATCTCCACTCTACGCTAATTGACATATTACGGCAATGCGATACAATCAAATCCGGAAGAACCCACATCCATATGGAAGGAGATAAGCATGTATACGTATACCATTTCGGTCGGACAACCAGAAGTAACGATTGGCGTTTTGAGTCTCAAGGAGGTAAAGCAACATAGACTCAACCAGCTCCCCATGAAGAGCGGCGTGGAGGTGAAGCCATGCGACACGTTCGTGATGAATGCTGATGGCTGCCCTGTCATTATTGCGACTGCCGGACAGAAAATGATGGTCGCGCATGCAAGGCATGCGTATGTCGTCAATGCGATTATCGCCGCATTGAAACAAGGATCGCCCATCGACCGGATTTCGATATGTATGCAATTCGCGACTGAGGCACTTGAATCGGCGTGCATGGAACAAGCACGTCGCGTTGGGCTCTATCACATATGGGCGATGCACCCATTCTCTGAATTCCCAGCACTCGTGCGTACGCATCAGGGCAATGACAACCCCGACCAATGGAGTAAGATTATGGTCAGGCGCAATGCCTAATCGACAATGCAGAATCGCACTTCGAACGGCCCCTTCGGAGGCCGTTATTTTTTACCAATTCATCAGCAACTTTATAGATGTCGCCCGCGCCCATAGTGATGATGGTGTTGCCCGCTGGAACTTCATTCAAGACTTTTTCAATGGCATCAAAATCGAGTGCGGTCGCTTCGACGCCGGTCGCGCGGATGCGTTCGGCGAGTATCTCGCTTGAAATGGAGCCGTCGTCCACCTCGCGTGCGGCATAAATAGGCGCGATGAGAACCTTATCGGCATCACTAAAGGCGGTTGCGAATTCTGCAAGCAGGTCGCGCGTACGGCTGTAGAGATGCGGATGAAAGGCGACAATAATCTTCCCCGCCACTTTGGCGCGAAGCGCCTTGAGTGTTTCTCTCACGGCAGTCGGATGATGTGCATAGTCATCGTAGATCTCCACACCCTTTGCCGTCTTCCCTTTGTACTCAAATCGCCGCCAGGTGCCTTTAAATGATGCTAGAGATTCTGAAACTATTGAGTCAGAAATAGATGGGAGAACAGCGCGCGCGGCCGCCGCGGCCGCCCGTGCATTCTGTTGATTAAACTCGCCCGGCAGTCGTAGTTCGTATGCGGGCTCTTTCGTATAATCGACAACACGCGCTTTTGCTGCACTCAAAAGCGGCGCTATATTTTTATTGCTCGGGTCAGTAACGATGGTGCCCTCTGCCGGTACACGCTCAATCGCTTTCTGAAAGGTCGCCTGCAGCGCTTCAAGCGAAAGAAAGAAATCGGTGTGGTCCCACTCGAGATTCGTAATCACAAGTACGTGCGGTGAGAGCTCAAGCAAGTGGTCCTTGTACTCGCACGCTTCAACGACAAATATGTCAGAAGTACCAGAGAGGTAGTTCGAACCAAAATCTTTCACGATAGAACCGACAATCGCAGTTGGAGACGCTCCTGCATCTTTCAATATCTTGGCGAGCATACCGGTCGTGGTTGTCTTCCCATGCGTGCCCGCGACGGCAATTGTTCGCTTTTCTTTTGATACTTCCCCAAGCATCGTGAAATACGACTTCTGTATTATCCCAAGCTTGCGAGCTTGCGAGCGTTCTAAATTATCTTCCGGCACCGCATCGCTGTACACCACCAAATCTGCGTCAGCAGGCACGTTTTCCGACTTCTGTCCGATGACAACATTGATTCCTTTCTTCTTCAGCAGTTCGGTCACGGGGCTCGTATCTCGGTCCGAACCGGTTATTTCTGCTCCATGGTCGAGCATCAGCTGGGCAAGCGCTGACATCCCAATGCCCCCAATACCGATAAAATGGACCCTTTTCGCCTTGTATTCCATATATACAGCTAATCTAGCACCTCGACCGAGAACTCGCGTCCAAGCGAGAGCTGTGCCACGCGGGCACGAAACGGCTGCGAATCTTTGCTGATGATGAAATGAGTCGTCCCGTCGCCAACCTCGCGTGGCCACAAGGTCCGCTTCGCGCGGTCGGCGACCGCGAGCGCCGGGTCAAACAAATACAGCGAGTCGAATACATGTTTGAAAATATGCTCCACGAGCGGGTAGTGCGTGCACGCGAGGATGAGCACGTCAAAATCTCTCGGTTTCGTCTTCGCGAAAACGGTACGGATGATGCGCTCCATGTCTTCGTCGGAGCTCCCGAACTCGATAGCCGAGGCGAGGCCGGGGATAGCAACCGCTGTGACATCCTTCCCAATCATACGGAATGCGTTCTGATATATCTCTGATTGAATCGTTGCCGGTGTTGCGACAAGCAGGAGTCGAGCAGAAGAATTCTTAAACGAGCTCACGGTCGGACCGACCATTTCAATGAGTTGTGGTGGTGTAAGTGAGAGCGCATCAAACAGCGAGACGGCGAGCGATGCCGAGACGCTGTTACAGGCGCTCACAATGCTCTCTGCTCCTCGCTTCTGCAGGAGCTCTATCGCGCGCACCGTCAGCACCGAGAGCTCGCTGTTCGTCTTTGATCCATACGGGGCATTCTTAATATCGCCGAAGTAGAGGATATCTGCTGACGGCATCCGCTCCCGTACGGCTTTGAACACGGTAAGCCCTCCCGACCCAGAATCAAAGATACCGATCATACCGAGAAACTTACGACCGTAGTAAGACGCTCTTTGGTCTTGTCGCGGCGATAGCTCGGGAGCGAGAGATCCGTTGCGGTGTCCCGAGTATCATATTGCGTCTGCAATGGCAGGAGTGAACTTATGGCGTCTTTAAAATTGAAAATTAATTCCTCGTCTTTCTGCTCGATGAAACGCCCCCCAAACTTTTGTGTTATCTGCTCGTAGCAGAAATCTTTCTGAATTTCAAACGTATGGAGAAACGGTCCGACATACACGTCGAGCGTCGCCGTATCAAAATGCGTCAACATCTTTTCGATAAGTCCGAGACAGAGTCCCCGCCATCCGATGTGTGCTATCCCTATCATTCTGCCATCGCTGAAACAAATAGGTGAACAATCAGCCGTCCTGACCCCGAGCGATAAAGCACGGTTTCGGGTAATGAGAGCATCACAGTTGGCGATGTCTTCTTCTCCTGACACGATAGTAACGATATCTGAACCGTGCGTGAGTTTTGGAATGACGATGCCTTCTCGTATCTGCTCAGAAGGCAAAAAGACTTCGACGTTCATACCTGTTTCTTCACCAACTCAACAAACTGATCACCGCGGTCGTATTCGTTTTTGAACATACCAAATGACGTAAAGGCGGGTGAGAAAAGGATGGTGTCGCCGGACTCTGCGGCTGCAAACGCTTCGACAACAGCTTCAGAAAAGGTATGATATATCATACCCTTTGGTAATTCATTTTTAATGCGATCGGTGCCGGTACCTGCGAGCAGGATGACTCGCTTCACCTCTCCAAGCTTCGCAAGGAGTGCATTCATATCGAGATTCTTGTCGGCACCGCCCATGATGAGCACGGTATGTGCTGGGTCGAGCGCAGAAAGTGCGGCGAGTGTTGCTTCAGGTGTTGTGGAGGTCGTATCGTTGTAGACCTTCACGCCATTCACTTCTCTGATAAGTTCGAACCGCCCCGGTACGCCCATGAATGACTGGAATGCGTGGCGACTGACGCCGTCAGAAATGCCGAGTGCGCGAGCGACAGCGAGTGCGAGAGCGGCATTGTAGCGGTTGTGTATTCCTGGGATATGAAGCACCCACGTATCTGGAAGTGTAAGTGTATCGATAACAAGTGTTTTCGACTTAATTTTCTCACCATACCGATCAATGATGGTCGGCGCGCACTGCGCGCTGAGAATAAGAGTATCTTCCTCATTTTGATTCAAAAAAATATTCGCCTTGTCGCCAAGATACGCATCTAAATCGGATTTGTAATAGTTTAAATGGTCCGGATAAATGGTCGTGAAGACTGCGATGTGCGGACTCATCTTCGTTTCACCCCAGCCCTGGAGCTGCCACGAGTCGAGCTCAAGCACCGCGATGTGTTCAGGCGTTACTTCGTTAAGCAATGCGAGATTTGATACGCCGCGTACATTTCCGCCGAGGACCACCTTCTTCCCCGCCTCTTTGAGGATATAAAAAATCATGTGAGCGACGGTCGACTTGCCGCGTGTACCTGTGACACCAATGCACGTAATGTTCGAGATTTCTGCAAAAAGGTCTGCACTCATACGGACCGGTATGTTGTGTTTCTTCGCTTCTGCGATGTAAGCCGAATCGAGCGGTACACCGGCAGCTTTCAGAATAAAGTTTCTGTTACTAAAATCTTCAAGTCGATGTTCGCCAAGGACGAAGGTGATGTTTGGAAAGGACTCGAGCTGTGCCACCGACTCAGCAAGCTCCTCGCGCGTCTTCAAGTCGGTCACAATAAGTTCCGCCCCGCACTCTGCGAGATAGTGAGTATCACCAACACCTCGACCAAGAAGACCGAGTCCCATCACGGTAATCCGCTTCCCGCGAAAGTATGCTGACGTGTCCATTGGACGAATCCTAACGCATCTCTGTTATTTCGGACAACTAACTGTAGTCGAAATATCCTCGTGTGTGAGGTGGAGCGATGTAGTCGGTACAGTGACAATCTCGTAGGGAGACGCCGCTGGCTGTACCAACTCGCACGGGCCATTTGGCTTCGCGATTGCTATAGAAACCATACGCGTATTCGTATCTTCAATCTTCGCGACGGAAATCGAGGTACTCGATTCATTACCCGCAAAAACAGCAAGTACTGCATTCTTTTTAAAATCTACTCTCGGGGGTTTCCCGGGCGCATCAATCGTCCTCCAGAGTTCACTCAATTCAGTGGAAGACGTAAGAACATAATTCACTCGTCTTGCAACAACCGATTGTGTCCCTTGTGTGAGCTTCGTAAACGGGACCGCCACTACTACCGGAGGAACATCAGTGATAACAATTGGGGACGGGGTGTTCCGGGTGAGAAAGAAAACGGGTATCCCGATGACAATCAGAAGCGCAGTGCCGATAATAATGAGCTTTTCTTGCGGAACAGCCTGCAAAGCCTTCAGGTATGGCTGTAGGTTTTTAACATATCCTTTCAGGATCTTCGCGTATCGCTGCCACACATTACTGCGCCGCCGCATGGCTTTAGTATATCAATCGGATTCTGTCTTTGGGTGGAAACACAGGGAGATTTCTGGTAGTATCAAAAAGTCACAACTTGCAAGTGTAGCTCAGTTGGTAGAGCATTCGCCTGATACGCGAACGGTCCCAGGTTCGACCCCTGGCACTTGCACCAAAACAAAAACACCCTTCTGGGGTGTTTTTGTATGTGTGCGCTCTTTTGTTCCGCCTATTCGACCCTAGAAACCGGAAAAGGGGTCTCGAATGGAACTTTGGGGAACCATGTGCATAAGTGTCCTACGTAACGGTGGATGTGCAAAACTATGGATATTACCATATTTAATAAGAATCTTGCATATGCCACTTCAAAATCGTTTTGCGTTCTTTAACAGTAAAATGACGGTTATTGTAGTTGTTCTTGTTCTCATCGGTTTTGCTTTCTGGGTAGGTCGTTCTAATGGATACACAACTGGATACGCAAAAGCTCAAGACGATGTTAAAGCACTTCAAGAAGAAGCGACGCAAAAGGCCACAGAAGATGCTGCGAAATCCGCAAATCCATTTCAAGCTGTGAATCCTCTTGAGGGAGTTGAGGCGAATCCGTTTGAGAAAGTGAAGAAAGTCTTAAATCCTTTTGAAAACTAGTATGCAAAAGATACTTTCGTCCGCCGGAGTCATCTTGGCGTTCGGAGTTGCCGGGATCGCCTTTGCGCAAACCACGCTTCCAGAAGGAGTTACAGACATGCAAATGAATTCCGCACTTAAAGACCTAAGTGCGATATATGGTGCCCCCGTTGTGCGACTGGACCAGGCGAAGGCGATTTGCAATGAAGAACGGTATGTCGTTGATTGTGCAGAAATCGGCAAGAAAAATGACCTTTTCCCTGATGACAGGTCAAAACAAGTAGATACTCTTTTAACGGAGTTCAGAGGACAAATTGTTGAGAAGATGAAGCAATGCGAAAATGCCACTTGCCTTGTCGACGTGGCGACCTCCATAGCCAGTCGTTTGAGCTCCAGTAATCCATCGGTCGCGCGCGCCGTGGAGCTTACCCCCCAAAAGATAAAAGAAAAGCGCACAATCGTAGACACGGCAAAATCTCTTGGCGTTGATATTGAAGCGTGCAGAACTATGGACCCCGACACGGCATCAATAGAATTACTACGCGGATGCGCCCGGCTTGCGAAACATGAAAATATACAAAAGTA
>Ga0154379_125_pt1 | contig 21635 bp, 28 predicted proteins | sample RifGroA2_FD_105623 | JGI IMG/M metagenome (GOLD analysis project Ga0154379, IMG submission 105623) | Candidatus Kaiserbacteria bacterium GWA2_50_9 | reverse complement strand
TCCCGCGCCTCGCAGACCTCGGCGCGGACCCGAAATCGTTCGGCTCGGCCGTGACCGTCTCAATGGCACAACGCCTTTTGCGTACGCTCGATCCGGCAGTGAAAAAAGAGCGTAAACTTACGAATGAGGAAAAAAAGATGATAGAGAAAGTGTTTGAGCCGCTTGCCGACAAATCGCTCATTCCTAAAACAATAGAGACGGTATGGGACCCTGCTCCCACAAATGAGCAGGAGACCGGTTACAGAGGTCGTATCGGCATTCACGAAGCGATCTTTATGGACGACGAACTCGCACACTTCCTCCGCGACAATCCTCCCGAAAATGAGATCGCCAAATTGGCGGCGAAACAGGGATACCTCACGCTCGCACAAGACGGCATCAGTAAAGCGCTCGCCGGCATCACCTCGCTTGCCGAAGTCGCCACGACCATCGACCTTCCGCGATAATGTCCAAAACACGACCGAAACAGAAGTTGACAGAATGTTTTGAATGCTGTTATCTATCACTAGGTCTTAACCAGGAGGGGGAGTGCCATGAACACCATGGGTGATGTACGCGAAAGGGGGTCCGTTGATGGACTGGTCGCCGACAACCTTTTTATCGTCCCGGCGTGGGGAGAGGAGATTTGCCGTCGATATACTGTTGTCGCCGAGGCTATTGCTGGCGAGTTCGGTATCAGTATCGAAGAACTGTCATCAATACCGGCAAACAGGACACTCGGTCCAAGAGGTCAGGCTGCATTCGACGCAATGGAAACAAAATAGCCAAAAACAGGGCCTCCCAACAACGCCAGAGTCATCTGGCGTTTCCCTTTTCCCCAAAACAAAATCCCATCCTCAATTCTAAACAGAACTGGTTGCACGCAACACATTGTTGCCTGACATATCAAAACTTATATACGACCGTAGTATTGTTTTGATACGTCATAAAGATACACCTCAGTGAGAGCTTTAGGCGCTTGCCGACAGCACCTCCTTCTCTGAAGGAGCCATCGTCGATCTACCACGGTAATTAAATTGACTTATTTCTTTGTGGGTATATCCTGCCAGCAGGTAGACCTTTTGTTGTAAATCCGAAACACCAACCCCCAAAGGAGAACGACTTGAATACGCAGAGACCTGCAGTACCCAGTACCCCCGCACCCAACGTTCAAGAAATCATTGGAAGTATGCGGGCAAGCCTCGCCTCTGCCATCAATGCACAAGCGCGCGCCCTGCGCAAGCATAAAAGTGCAGAAAAAGCGTGGCGAAAGAGGGTAAAGTACGCGGAACGCTTGGCAGATAAACGCTTCAAGGCGAATCTGCGGGCGGCCGTCATCGGCGCCCAGAGGATCACTGCCTTCGCACAAGCGCCCGATATTCAGGAACTCATCCGAGCCGAGGGCGAGCTGCGTGCGACATACTCGACCAACACTTCCGAAAATTTTATCCCGGGCAGTGAAGGGGAAATTACCTTCTTCGCCGGCAGCCGTATCTCACCGAAAGATGGCGATGGGATCAACGATTCACATGTGGCCATCGTCTTACGACCAAACTCCCTCTGGTTGGTCGCCCACGACTACAACGACCATGAACTGTTTGAGATACCGTTCGCCACGCCTGGCAGGATAGAGACGTACCTCATCACAGAAGACTTCCCCGAAATCTTCGGTGGACCGCTCATTTCGCCGGAAACGCGCCGAGGTCGTATGGGCCCGCTACTGTTACGGGGATCGGGCTGGAGAAACAACATCCAGTTCGGGAACTTTTCTGATGTGTTCGGCAGGATGTTTATCGAATGTGCCGACCTGAAGAAGTTCAGTGCCCACTGCTCGACGGCTCTCAACTATTTTCCCCGTTGACACCAATATATCAATCGTGAAAGCCCGGTATAAGGAACCGGGCTTTGTTTTTGCTGCTACAACCACCCTCAGGTGTTAAAAACGATATATCAAAATTTATCTACGACCGTAGTATTGTTTTGATATGTCGACTAACCTTCTCATGTCAATCCTTTCAATAAAAAGAACGAAATCCAGTCCATAGTCCTCAAGGCAATAACCCGCATAAATGCGGGGTGGACGAGACACCTGAGGAACATCCCAGCGTCGTTACCGAAGTAACGAACCAGAAAATCCTTGGGGAAACGCCCGAAGCCGTCAAGCCTTGCCTAGAGGAGTATGAACAGGATCAAAAAACTATGATAGAATGCTAGCATTAGCGCGTTTATATGTCAAGCCTATCAAACATCAACCCGGCAGCCCCAACCTCGCTCGATTCGGCACTCCGTCCCGCTCGTTGGGACGAATATGTGGGGCAGAAACAGGTAAAAGCGAATGTCCGCATCTCGCTCGACGCCGCCAAGAAGCGCGGCAGTATGCCAGAGCACATCCTTTTCTATGGCCCGCCGGGCGTCGGCAAGACCACACTTGCCCACCTCGTTGCCACCACACTCGGTTCGTCATTGAAGAGCACCTCGGGAGTGGCGATAGAGCGCGCCGGAGACCTCGCCGCCATCCTCACCAACTTGGAGCCGAACACTGTTCTTTTTATTGATGAAATCCACCGGCTTTCAAGAAAAATAGAAGAATTGCTCTATCCCGCACTCGAGTCGGGCCATCTCGACATTATTCTGGGAAAAGGTCCCTCGGCACGAACGGTCGAACTCTCCCTTCCTCCTTTCACGCTTGTCGGTGCGACGACCCGCGTTGCGGAACTTTCGGGACCCCTGCGTTCGCGCTTCGGTGGCGGTGTCTTTCAGCTTGATTTCTATAACGACGAAGACTTGCGCGATATCATTCGTCGTTCAGCACTCCTCCTCAACCTTAAGGCGCCTGAAGAAGTTATTGAGCGTATCGCGGCGAGAAGCCGCGCAACGCCGCGCGTCGCGAACGCACTTCTGAAGCGTGTTCGCGACTTCTCTGAAGTCCATGAACGTGCTCTCTCTACAGAACTTTGTGATGAGGCATGCGAACTGTTCGGTATCGATGCACACGGTCTCACGAAAGATGATCGGCGCTATCTTGAAACACTTTTGAAAAGTTTTCGTGGCGGTCCTGCGGGCGTCCAGGCGCTTGCCGCTGCTCTCCACGAAGATTCCGACACCGTTGAGCACGTCTACGAGCCATATTTACTCCGCCTCGGTTTTATCGAACGCTCTTCGCGCGGTCGTATACTGACCCCGGAAGGCCGTGCTTATTTGAGTGGAGAAAAATCTGGTGCTATTTTCTGAATCATGTCCGGGCATAGCAAATGGTCACAAATCAAACGGCAGAAGTCGGTGACTGATGCGGCGAAAAGTCGCGTCTTCTCGCGTTTTGCGCGTCTTATTGCACTCGAGTCTAAAAAGGCTAATGGGATTCTTACCGTGCCGTCACTCTCTGCAACCATCGCACGCGCGAAAGCTATAAATATGCCAAAAGAAAACATCGAACGCGCTGTTGCAAAAGGGACATCAAAAGATTCTGGCTCACTTGAACAAGTGCTGTATGAAGCGTACGGCCCCGGCGGTGTCGCTATCCTTATTGATGCTCTAACGAATAATAAAAATCGCACAACGCAAGAAATAAAACATCTCCTTGTCTTGCGAGAAGTTGAACTCGCGAACCCGGGTGCCGCCAGTTGGGCATTTACTAAGACAGGTACCATGTATATTCCAAATGAACCGCTTATGGAGATCGCCGGAACTGACGAGGAACGATTGGGAGCTGTCCTTGAAGCTCTTGACAAACACGAGGACGTACAACAAGTATTCACGAACGCGCGCGGCTATGAGGATACTGGCGATTGACCCGGGATACGACCGTCTCGGTATTGCCGTCATTGAGGGAAATCCGTCACGCCCAATACTGGTGTGGAGTGGGTGTATCCTTCCTGATAAAGACACCCGTGAAAGACGTCTTGCACGGGTGTGGGACGAAGTTACTATTGCTATAAAAAAATATTCACCGGACGCACTTGCTCTTGAAACACTTTTTTTTAGCATTAATAAAAAAACAGCGATTGGTGTCGCGGAAGCGCGTGGCGCGATTCTTGCTGCCGCCGGCACCACCTCCCTTCCTGTAATAGAATGCTCACCCCAGCAGATAAAACTCGCGGTTACTGGTTATGGTGGAGCTGACAAGACGGCGGTTGCACGTATGATTCCACAACTTCTTATCCTTCAAAAAAAGAAACGTTTGGATGATGAACTAGACGCAATAGCAATTGGTATAACTGCCCTTGCGCGCGGATCTCTACAGCGTTAACCCACAGAAGACGAAAAATATTAAAGAATGTTAGCATGACGCTATGAAACAGCAGCACGCCCCGTGGCGTCACACTCTCCTCTCATCTATTCTCGCGCTCTTCGGGCTCAGTTTTTTAATTGTGGGGAGTGTTTTTGTCATCGTAGCAATAACTCCTGTCCCTGATATAAACTCCTTCTCTTCTCGTCAAGTCGATCAATCAACAAAAATTTACGACCGCACCGGGCAAATCCTTCTGTATGACTATAATCGAGACGCACGAAGGGAAGTAATTCCTCTTTCAAATATTTCGCCAAATTCCATTAATGCGACTATTGCCATTGAAGACTCTAGCTTCTACGAACATGGGGGAATCCGTCTTACCTCTATTTTTCGAGCTGTAATCGCTGATGTACTGGGGGGATCACTCTCCCAGGGGGGATCGACTATCACCCAGCAGGTCGTAAAAAATACTCTTCTCACAAGTCGGAAAAGCATCATCCGCAAAATCCATGAATGGGTGTTGGCAATAAAAATGGAACAATCATATTCAAAAGAACATATTCTTGAAACATACCTTAACAATATTCCATATGGGGGAACGCTCTATGGTATAGAGGCGGCTTCAGAGACCTATTTTGGCACCCCCGCGAAAGATCTTACTCTCGCCGAAGCGGCGTACCTCGCATCGATGATCCAAGCTCCGAGCTATTATTCTCCATATGGTTCCCACCGCGCTGAACTCGATGCTCGAAAAGATTTTGTTCTCGAAAGAATGCAGGCATTGGGTTTTATAGATGAAACAACGTACACACGCGCTAAAGCTGAAAAAGTCTCTTTTGCAACCACAGGTCAGAACGCTATCATTGCTCCCCACTTCGTCTTTTATATTCTGAACCAACTTGAATCACTATACGGCCCAAATGCACTCATGTCGGGGCTAAAAGTTACCACCTCGCTTGATGCAGACCTTGAAGCGAAAGTGGAATCAATCGTACATACCTACGCTCTACAAAATGAAGAAAAATTCAATGCCTCTAACGCCTCACTGATCGCTATTGATCCTTCTACCGGCCAGATTCTCGCTATGGTTGGTTCCCGTAATTTCTTCGATACAAAAATCGACGGGCAGTACAACGCTACCCTCTCACTCCGCCAGCCAGGTTCTGCAATGAAACCTTTCATTTACGCGCTCGCCCTCATGCGCGGGTACACTCGTGACACAGTCGTCTTTGATACCCCGACCCAATTCTCGACGTCCTGCAAACCATCTGACATATCGAACAATGTATCCCCTTGTTATGCACCGCTTGATTACGACAATACGTTCCGTGGCCCCATGACCTTTGAAACTGCTCTCGCACAATCCATCAACATCCCTGCTATCAAAATCTTGTACCTGGTTGGCATCCAAAACGCAATAAATCTCGCAAAAGCTTTTGGTCTCACCACGCTTGGCGACCCGAATCAGTATGGTCTTACGTTGGTGCTTGGGGGTGGTGAGGTCCGCCTTCTTGATCTTACGAGTGCATATGCGACATTCGCGAATGACGGCGTCCGTAACACTCCAACCGGCATACTTGAAGTCGACGATGCTAAAGGGAACGTACTTCTTTCGTTTGTTCCTCAACGTTCTCAAGTTCTTCCAGAAAATATCGCTCATGATATTTCTGCGATGCTCTCAGACGCTCCTGCTCGTTTGCCGGAATATCCCCTTGATTCTCCACTCTCTTTCAAAGGGTACGATGTTGCCGTAAAGACTGGTACAACGGACGACACGCGTGATGCGTGGGTTATTGGGTACACTCCTTCCATAGCTCTTGGTGTTTGGGTTGGAAATAACGACAATACTCCGATGGTAAAATCGGTTGCTGGTTTTATTGCGGCGCCGATGTGGCACGAAGCTATGGTGTATGCCCTTTCAAAATATCCAAAAACGTATTTCGGTGAGCCCACTCCCATCCTTCCTTCGGTACCTCCAATGTTACGAGGAAATTGGTATATTCCGGACTCCAAAGGGAAAATTATCCCTCATGATCTTCTCTATTGGACTGATAAAAATAATCCCCTGGGGTCACCACCAAATGACCCCACCAAGGACCCTCAATTCGACTACTGGGAATACGGAGTATCTATGTGGTACGGAAGCCATCCTGAACTTTTTTCGGGAGGAATTATGCTTCCTGTTCCTCTTTCAAACACAACCTCGTCGTTAGTCCCATAGTCCTACTGATTCATCGGGGAAACAAGATAAAGAAGAGAAGTGTCCCCCACTCCTTTTATAATAAGGGGTCTCCCTACTCCTGCCGCAAGGAGAGAAATACTTTCTGCGTTTGTGAGAGATAATGCTGCAGCAAGATAGCGATGATTGAAAGAAAGGTCGAGTGCACTTCCCAACACTTGTGCAGGAAGTGTTTCCGAAGACTCTCCGATATCAGTATTTCGTGCGAAGAATGAGAAAGTATTTTTCTTTGGGTCAAAACTGATACGTATCTTTTGAAATGAATCGGAGAATATCACTGTTCTTTTTAAGGCTGTTTCAAAATCTTTCCGCAACATAACAGCCTCAACGACTGATTCTTTTGGAATAATTTGTCGGTAGTCCGGATAGGTGGCATTTGTAAGTCTCGAAACAAGCATTCCCACATTACTCACGAATGCACACTGGTGGTCATCAAAAGAAACAATAATATCGTCGTCGGGGAGTGCTTGTGCTATTTCGAGCGCATTTTTTGCAGGGATAAGGAATTTTCCTTGGTTTCCTTTGTTGGTGAGCGGTACTTTCTTTTCTGTAAGTCTGAAGGAGTCCGTTGCAACCGCGGTTAAAACCCCTCCCTCTATAACAAGATAGAGACTGGCCAATTCTGGTCGTACCGTTGAAGCTGAGGCACAAGAGGCTACGGTGGTAAAAAGGCTACGGAGGAGGACTCCAGGGACGACAATTCTGTTTTTTGGGTTTTCGGGAAATGGGATTGAGGGAAAATCGTCGTACGAAACCGTTTTTATTGAACTTTTACCCGTACCACTCGTTAGCGTTACAATATCCCCAGTGTGTTCAAGACGTATATTCCCTTCATTCGTAAGAGAGCTCGCTATTTGCTGTAATATAACCGCAGGAATGGCGACAGCTCCATCAGAAACAACCTTTCCTTCAATCTTTATATCAATACCTGTTTCAAGATTTGTGGCACGCATCTTAATGCCTTCATCACCCGCAATAATAAGAATAGATGAGAGTGCGGGTAGTGTTCCACTTTTCCTTTCAGCAAAACGGGATGTGGTATGCACCGCCTCAGAGAATTTCTTTTTTTCAATTGAGATATTCATACAATGTCTATTAGGACTGTTAATAAGGGGAGAAGTAGGAAAAAGATATATAGATACATACTATTTTCTCTTCGATAAAATATATAAACTGTTGATAAGTCATTGAATGTAGTCATACAAGAAGTGTTCGTATATTTTGTATCTCCTTTGCGAGCTCACTATCCACAATCACTTCACGCTTTATTTTCTCACACGAGTGGATAACGGTCGTATGGTCGCGCCCACCTAATTTTGTCCCAATAGTGGGGTACGAAATACTAAAATCTTCCCGAAGGAGATACATAATGACCTGCCGGGGGCGCACCACCTCCCTTCTCCGTGTTTTTTCATAAATACTTTCTTCATCGATACCATAATATTCTGCAACCTTATCGACTATATTTTTTACTGAAATGTTCTTTTGAGGACGGGTAAATGAACGTAGTGATTGTCGTACTTCCGCTATATCAGGAGCAAATCCTTTTACTTGGGCATTACAGATAATACTGTTGACCATACCTTCAAGCTCACGTATCGATCCGGAAAGAGTTGTCGCCACGTATTCCACCACCTCATCCGAGAGAATCACCCCATGGGTTGCTGCCTTTTTCCTCACAATAGCCATACGGGACTCCGGGTCTGGCTCGCCAATGTCGATGGTCATACCACTCGCCAAACGACCCTTTAAACGCTCGGTAATATCGGGGATGGCGAGTGGGGCACGGTCGGAAGAAAAAACGATTTGTTTGTTTGTGTCATGAAGTGCGTTGAACAAATGGAATAGTTCCTCTTCACTACGCTCTTTTTTTGAAAGAAACTGGATATCATCGATGATAAGAAGATCGTAATGACGATACTTTTCTTTAAATCGGTTCGCCGTTCCCGCTTGTACTGAATCGGTATAATCAACCACAAATTTTTCCGACGTAAGATAAAATACTTTCCGCCCCTGGTACAGTTTTTTAAACTGATTTCCTATCGCTTGAATGAGGTGTGTTTTGCCGCGCCCCGTGTCACCGTAGATAAAGAGAGGGTTGTAGGTGATGCCGGGACGTTCAAGCACCGCTTGTGCGGCCGCATACGCGAGATTATTGAAAGAACCGATAACAAATGTATCGAATGTATAGCGCGGATTTAAATTATCGCTTTTATTTATATAGAATTCACTAAGTGGAAGTTCCATTACACCCCGCACATTCTTTATCTCCTCGGGTATTTTTCTATGGTCATCCTTTACAATCAAATATTCGATATTACGAAATTCGTAGGAAACATCACGAATGATCTTGAGAAGAAGTGAATGAAATTTCTTGAGGTACCAATCCTTGAAAAATTGGCTCGGCACGCCAATGAAGATAACTCCGTCTTCCATCTTTACAATGAAGCTGTTATGGAACCACGTATTGAAATTTGCGGCGGATATTGAAAGTTCAACCTGGGTAAGCACGTATTCCCATAATTCTCGTAAATTCCCTTTATCCATAATGTTCTGGAGTATACGCTGACTTTGGACAGAAGACACCAGTGACGTTTTGGGGAAAACCTGTTAATATCATGGGTATAACTTATTTAATATGGCGAAACAGACTTATCAACCAAGAAAGAAGAAGCGTGCTACTACCCACGGCTTCCTTGCGCGGACAAAGACAAGCGCAGGGAGCAAGATAGTACAAAAACGTCGTCGTATCGGGCGGTTGCGCCTTACACCATAAATCGCCCGTGTTTCCGCGCCGACAGAGACTCTCCCGAGAAGCATTTCCAGCCGCCCTTAAGGGTGGCAAGCACCTCTCGTCCCATAATTTCTCCATTCTTATTCCAAAGGATGCAAAAGGGTATGCCATTGTTGTGTCGAAGAAGGTCGTCCGCCTCTCGGTCACACGGCACCGGATAAAACGAAGGGTTCTTGTTGCCCTCAAAGGGTTTCTCCTCCCCCCAGCGCTCATCGTTTTTCCTCGAGCATCCGTCGGCGATATAAGTTATCAGGATATTCGAACGGAGCTCTCTAGGTTACTATCTACAAGACACACTTAATTTTACTTTGTGATATCCTCTTTCTTCCACACGGTTTTCTACGACCCTATCTACAATGTGCTCGTTGTGCTCGTTGCGCTCGTTCCCGGGGGCGATGTTGGGATTGCGGTCATTCTCCTTACTATTATCATTCGTCTTATACTCCTTCCCTCTTCTCTTTCGGCCGCGCGTACGCAACGTGCGATGAAGCTACTTGAACCCAAAATAAAAGAATTAAAAGAAAAACATAAGAACGACAAAGAAAAAGAAGCCCTTGAGACACTTGCACTCTACAAGGAAGCGAAAGTGAATCCCTTTGCGAGCATCTTGACTGTTTTTATTCAAATACCCGTTCTCCTCGCACTCTATTGGGTATTTTACTATGAACCGCTCTCAACAATTTCGACCATAAATATGGCACGACTGTATTCTCTCACTCCCATCCCTGATTTCATTTCGCTCGAGTTCCTTGGACTTATATCAGTTGCGGGGAAAAGCATAACCCTCGCCATTCTCGCGGGTGTGACGCAATATCTCCAAGCGCACATGGCTCTTTCGGGGACGATGAAACCCTCTACAGGCGGTGGTATGCAAGGTGACTTCCAGAAAATGATGGGGCTGCAACTTAAATACGTATTTCCATTCCTCATCGGGACTATTTCCTACACGACATCCGGTGCCATCGCGCTTTATTTCATTACCACCAACCTCGCAGGTTCACTGCAAGAGATATATCTTCGCCGCGCTCTCGCTGTAGAAGATCTAAAGAGAGTAACCCCAGAGTGAGAGGTCGTTTTTGTTAACGAAGACAAGCATGGAGTTAAGAGGGTCAATGGCGAGCGCTTCGGCGTCGAGTGAAGTTTCGGTCTCCTTTGTAAAATCAAGAACCAACTGCGCGTAACGACCAGATACCTGTATCTTCCATATTCTGTCGGAGAAATGAATGACACCCTGGTACCAGTCATCTGGGTAGGTTCCTGAGGGAGGGTCAACAGGGATACCACAGTAAATGGCCGAATCGTCATTTGTCCACACACATTTTTCGGTCATACTCGCAACAGGAAGAGAAAGGATTTCGTTTGTGGTGGTATTTACAAGTGCCATTTGGAGCGTGTTACTCGAGGTGTAACTCACGAGTACCCATTTTCCCGAAGGGCTTGCGAGCGCAGAGAGGCCGGTCTGCGGGCCAAAAACACGGGAGAATGTACCAGCGCTGTCGACAAGAAAGATGTCACCAAGAAGTGTAGAAGCCGGTTTGGGGTACATCAGGTACTGATTTTTTCCTGCGAACGAAACACGAACCGCAGAGAGTGGTGTGGTAAATACTTGAGACGCGTGGGTACCATCGGTGCGGACGAGCGAACCAATCGAACCATTTACCCCCGAGACAAGTGTCAGAACACTCGTTGAGGAAACAGCGATATCAGAGAGATTTTGAGAGAGAAAGAATCCACCGGAACCGCTTGCAGGCAACGCGTAGGTATTGATGGTGGAGAAGTCGCTCCCCGAGAGATAGCGCACAAAAGCGAGCGAGGCATTTGGCAGCCAAGAAGCCGATTGAATACCAGGAATTGTCTTGTTTGAAGTGCGGGTTGTCGTCTTTGTTTTTGAGCTGTAGACGAAGATATTGCCGCTTTGACGTTCGACATAACTCACCGCTGTTTCGGCTGAAGTGCTTGCGTTTCCCGCTTTTGTTACAACGACTTCACCAAGCGCGACTGGTCCGGAAGATATCTTTACCAACCGTGGTGAGATTGTCTCTGGGGTATTTGGAGTGTTCGGTCCACCTGTTGTTTCCCCGGGCTGTGGCGTCCCCTGCCCCGCTATTGGCAGCCCCGTACCTGGGGCAGTTGTAACTGAAGGTTTCGCGAAGAAAAGGAAATATATCGCAACCCCGATTCCGAGAAGAAGTATCACGACTGCGACGGTGGCGAGGGTGCGTTTCATAGTAGAAAATTATTGCAACAACTTTTTATTCTCGGGATTTTTAATATAATTTTTCTTCGTTACGATAGATCGATCAAGTCGTTTTTCTAATTTCTTTCTTGCACCGCCAGCAATATCGCCGCCGGCTTTTGCGAGCCAGCGCTTAAACGGTTCGGCTTTAGGAGATGTGATGGATTGGACGATGCGGAACATTGTCTCTGTATTCCCACAATCAGTCTCATAATATTTACCATCGGCAGACAACAGCTTCAGTTGTCCGATTTTCTCGGACAACTGAGTATATCCCTCTTGGATGAGTCTTTTCTTCAAATCAGACCAGTACTTACGAGGGCGTTCGCTCTCAGTCACAGCCTCCACCACATCCACAACCGAAAACCACCACTCATTTTTATGGAGTATTTTTCTGACCCCCTTCCCTTTAAAAAGAGTGATCTTGGTATTCTCTAGAGCGGTATTTTCTTTAGTGAGACCACGTCGCATGTGTGTATTCTACCACCTGTCCTCTCGAGGTATCCGCACAGAGTGCATGTACCTGGTATCAGGTACCTTTATGGCACCAGGACAATCGGCGTATTTGGCGTATTTGGTGTCAGGTACCTTTCTTTGGTCGTCCCCTACCTCGAGTCGTGAGGACTAATTTAAAACGATTCACCATTCTTTCTGTCCACTCCATTCCTCCAAATGGTGTTCCTTTGGCAACGGAAATCCGTAATTGCGAAAGTTCATCTTCTTTATCGGCCTGATTTACCCATGAGGAATAATTCTCTGGTAGATCAATGGGAGATTCGGACAGAAGTTTTTGTTCATACTGTGTTCCGCACAGTCTACGATAACCACTTCCCCATCTCCAATCCTCAACTATCTTAGAAAGTCCTGCACGAACTGGATTTCGTTCAACATATTTAATAGCGGCCAGGAGATATGAGTCTTTTTCAATTAGAAAAGACTTGTAGCGGCCTTGGTACAGATGCCCATGTCCTATAGTTTGAGTCTTTGCATGATATTGCTGTGTGTGAGTGAGTGTGAGCCACTGCATGAATGTGGCCATACCCTCATCTTCTTTTGGTTGCAAAACTATATGCCAGTGATTTGGCATAAGCACATAGGCGAGTATACGCATCGAAGTGCGTTGCGCAGCTTCTTCCAAAAGTCTTTCAAAATGTTGATAGTCTTCGGGCGTGTGGAAAATTTGGTGGCGATTATTTGCACGATTAATAACGTGGTATATCAAATCAGCGAGATCAATTCGCGGTGCTCGACCCATATTGGAAGTATATCATAAATGGTACCTGACACCATTATCCACTGCATGAATACTGCTATATCCCCATCTTCTTTTGGTTGCAAAACTATATGCCAATGATTTGGCATAAGCACATAGGCGAGTATGCGCATTGAAGTGCGTTGCGCTGCTTCTTCTAAGAGTCTTTCAAAATGTTGATAGTCTTCGGGTGTATGAAAGATTGTGTGGCGATTGTTTGCGCGGTTAATAATGTGATATATCAAATCCGCGAGATCAATTCGTGGTGCGCGACCCATATTGGAAGTATATCATAATGGTACCTGACACCATTATTCCTGACACCATTATTCATTATTCCCTAGAGCGATGTACAAATAGCGGCGTTGCATACTATTCTATGACAGTAAACTGAGGATTACTACTACAGCCGCCTGCTCCGGAGTTACCATCAGTGCATGAGAGGGATATATTCCAACAAGAGACTGACCCTCCAGAAAGAATCAAAGAGGCGCAAGGAGTTTTTATAGTACTCAAGCAAGTAGTTCCTCCGTCGGAAGTACACGCAGAAGCAAATTGCAGTACAGCATCCCCAGAACTTGCGAGAGGCTCGTATTCTGAGTACCCAGTGATCGTTGCCAGCCATCCGCTACTTGTATCTGCAAATTGGAATGGACCGGCCCCTGAAGTGCCACATGTAGCTTTGTGGTCTGTAGTGAAAAATGGAACATTTCCTAGATCAACAGCACATGCCGCCGCGAAATCCTCAGCGGCCTTTTGTGTCGGGCAGATTGCTGTTTTAAGCAGAGTACCTGTTACCGTACACCCCGCTGTGGCAGTACCGGGATCGACATCGGCTGTTCCGCCCCCCGCTATTGCGCCTGAAACGGTGCCGAGGGAGGGCAGAGCCAAGGAAAGATTCAGAATGCGCGGGTTGATGATGGAGAAGACGAGGACGGGAGAGAGGACGAGGATAAGGCCGAAGATTGCCTGCGTGATGCGCTCTCGTCCATTGCTTTGTTTGCTGACCGAATCTTGAGTTGAGATTTCAAGACCACCCCAGATAATCATAATGACGGCGAGCGCGGCAGCCAGACCGATGCAATATTTGTAGAGATTGTTGAAAAAGCTCGCGAAGTTATTTGAATTTAAGACACTCGTCGCGTTATCGGTGAGACCCGGGATAGGCGCGAGCGCCGTGAAGCCGGTACCACCACCCGGTGACGGTTGATCCAGTACTGTTGGCCGACAGTAGAAATCTCCAGTGTCGGGATTCTGGGCGCATGCACCAGGACTGCCGTTAATTGTGCACGACGCAGCAGGGTCGGCCGAACTGCATCCGTCAGCAGCTAACACAGCTGTTGGTGCGGATGAAAAGATGGTGCCGAGTAAGGCGGCGGCAAGAATCTGCGGAATTATTTTAGTGTGTCGGGTCATAAGCCGAAGAAGTTAGTGCTCGGGTTCGCGCCGAAGATAAGCGAGAGGCTTGCGGTCGCTATTGAGTTGTTGCCGGACGAGGCGGTGAGAGAAAGCGAGGCGTTTCCTGCACCGTCCCCGGTTGGACGGAGCGTTATAGAATTCCCTGTTTGTGCCGCAGAGCCGTTCAGAAACCACTGGAGAAGTGGGGCACCGTTTCCTGTCGGCACTGAGAACGGCGTCGCAAAGAGCGTTGACTCCGCACCAGTGATGGTGTACGTGCCAGAGAGAGCGCGGTTGAAGCGGATACCGAGAAGAGGATCGTTCTCGTATATGCGCACCAAAGGGTCGCGTGGAGAGAGGGTAAGCGAGTCGCCACCGACGAGCGCACCGTCTTGACTCGCGATAGCGACCGAGACCGTGCGCGCTCGATACGGAAGTGGCGATGCGACGAGGATGGCGGATTTACCGATGCCCGAGGATTCTGCGATGCGAGTATCATCGACAGTCCACGAATACGAAAGCGTGGCAGGGTCAACTTGCGCGCCGTCCGTGGTTCGCAGGTTCGCTACCGCGACAACTCTCGTCGTCCCTTCAGATGGGACCGATGGCTTCCCAGAGTAGAGCACTGGCGCCGAGGATACCGGCTCAGCAATGAGCGTTACGTCTTGAGTTTGTATAGAGACAGACTGATTGTAACTTTTACCGCCCGAAGAGATTGTGACGTTCGCTCGTGTGACACTTCCCGCTTTCCCGAGAGTGGCCGCAGTCGGGTGCACACTGCCGCGGTACACCTCTTTTCCAGCGACGGAGATTATCATCGTTGCGTTTGCGAGGTCAATGGAATCGGATGATGCCGAAATCATTGCCTGGCTATATGGTACGGGGTATTGAGGCTCCAATGAGAGAGAAAAAGACGGACCGGAACCCCCCAACCCCCCGAAGGACTGTGCCGAAGCCGCAAGCGGCAAGAGGAAAGCGAAAGCAAACGGGAGATACGTACGCATGCTCCTAGTATAGCGCCTGCGCGAGGTTGCTATCTGGCATTTTCTCATCTTCGGGGATTTCTTCGCGCACTGCCTCTGCAGCTCGTGTTTGTTCTCCCCCATACGCCGCATCGTTTGTTGCCTTTTGCTGCATAAACTGCGCCTGCTGGTTAGCTTGAATCCATGCAATCTGCTGATTGCGCTGCTGTAGTCGAGCCGCGGCTGTTTCTTTTTCCCATTTCTTATACGCCGCCCTTTCGAGCCGTATCTGGGTTCGGTACAGCCGCCATATTGTGAATGTAAATACGGGCAGAGCGCCAATAATAGGGATAGCACCCACTCCGGCGCTCGCTGAAAACTTCAATATCCCATTCTCGAGTGTTTTTAAGATACGCGCATTGGTCATAAGGATGAGCATGCCAAGCGTAAGATACCCGAAGAGACTGGTGGCGTTCGCCATGATGACACCGAGCGGTATGGTAATAGCAGAAGCAACAACACCGGTTTTTATGCCGATGACGGTGCATGCACCCGCAGTTAATCCCCACAAATCTCCGACCCAGCCGCTCGCTATTTTTGTACAGTACCAAGCAGCAAGCGCCGGCCCAAAGAACCAAAACATACTAAAGAACGTTCGCACTGCGTCAAAGACACCAGCGACCACAAGGACGAGGGAAGCTTTCTTCCACGTCATCACCGGCGGCGCGGCGGTTATTGCACTGCGACGACCTCGCAGGGGCGAAGCCGTCAAATTATTGTTTCTCGGCGGCATACCGTTTCTTCTCTTCTTTTATCGCCATGAGTTGTGAGGGGTCCGAAGTAATAATCTGGTCTTCGGTATAGCTTGCTACCACCTTGATCGCGACGTGCTTGAGGCCCGCGAAAAAGAGTCCCTCCCCCACTCCCGCTTCAAGCAGGAGATACTTCTCTTCATCCGTGAGGTTGAATGTTTTTTGCAGCACATCAATCGTTGTTGAGGATTGTTTCAGAAGCAATTGCATTGAGGAGTTGGTGAGAATCGGTCGGCCATAGGGGCTCTTTAAGAAGTCTTCGACGTCTTGAGTGATAGTACAGACGCCGAGATAATATTTGCGCCCTCGCTTCGCGAGCGAATAGAGGAATGATGCTGTGTCATCGCTTTTCATCATCCACCATGCCTCGTCAACAATGAGGAGGCGTTTTTTAATATCGTGGCGTACTTCATTCCAGACGTAATGAGTGAGGATATACATTGCAACCGGTTTCAGCTCATCCTCCATATCGCGCACAGAGAAGACCGCGAACTGCTGTTTAATATCGATATTCGTCGGTTGATTGAGGAATCCTGACCACGTGCCACGGGTGTATTTCGAAAGGCGTTCGAGAAGCGACGTACTCCCCTCCATGCCGGAGAGAACCTGCTCGAAATCAGAGAGCAGCGGCGGCTCTGCGCCGGTGAAGTCAGCATCGCCAGTGATGTCTTTGAGCGCATAGGTCTCGCTGATGGCGCGGTCGATGATAGCGTCTTCCTCGGGCGAGAGACCGGAGAGCATAATACGGAAGAGACCCACGAGTGCGATGATGTTCGAACGCAGGATGTCTTTCGGGTCCTCATCCTCCTTGACCGGTGGCAGGTCGAACGGATTAATGTGGTGTTCGGACGAGAGTGAAATATTGAACGAGCGACCGCCCGTTGCCTCTGCGAGCTGCTCATATTCTCGCTCCGGGTCGATAACAATGACTTCCACACCGAACATAAGGGTGCGGATAATTTCGAGTTTCGTCTGATAACTTTTACCAGAACCCGATTTCGCGAAGACCACCGAGTTGTAGTTCTCAAGCGAGAAACGGTCGAAGAGGATGAGTGAGGAGTTGTGGCGATTGATGCCGTAGAGTATGCCGCGGTCGCTCGTGAGGTCGAAAGATACGAAAGGGAAAATCGAAGAAAGCGGAGAAGAGTTTAGTTTGGTATTTACAAGAAGTTCGTCGGTCCCGAGCGGGAGACACGAACGAAATCCCTGCTCTTGCTGGAAGAGTGCCGGCTTCGTGTATACGAGCTTCGAGTCGAGAATGCCGCGGATATTTCCTTCCGTTTTTTCTATCTCCTCTTTTGTATCGCCATAGAGCGCGAGGTAGAGACCAACATCGAAGAGTTTCTCCTGCGCTTGTTGCAAGCTATCGCGAAGCGCCTCGAGGTCCTGGTAGCCGGTATCAAGGAGCGGGTCACGCACGAGCCCCTTCTCTTCCCGTTCGTTTATCTGACTCTGGTATTCAGCGACTTTCTTCTGGAATCCGCGCAATGCCTGTTCGGTGTCTATGGGATGGATGAATATAGAAACATCGAGCACCTTGTCGAGATTGATGACGGGCGAGAACCAACTATCGGAGAGAAAGCGCGGATAGGAGATAGTGTAGAAAGAACGAACAAATTTTTCGCCGAGCTCAAGCTCACGCGGGCTTATTTTGAGCGCTGTTGGGGAAATGGTATCGACAAGGTCAAGCGCACCTTGTTTATAGATATCTTTCGGTAAGACCGGCATCACCGATGGGGATTCTTCTTTTTTGCGATGGAGAAAGTCGAGGAGTGCCATGAGTAGGGTGTAGGCGCTAGGCTCTAGGCACTAGCTTTTGAAATCATAACATTCAGCATACGCATGATTTCATCGAGAAGCGTTTCTACGGGTACAAAGTTCAACTTTGCGGTTTTCGGTAGATGCTTTGCAATTTCTATCTGCGTCTCGAGTTCTCCTCCGGAACCGAAGGCGATACGCAAGAAGTGCGTAAATTCTTTTGACGAGCCGCGTAACTTCCCTTCCGCAATATTCGAGGGTATCGATACTGCCGCACGTTGCATCTGTGAGGCGAGCCCGAATCGTTCTTCCGGTGGAAATTGTTGTGTAAGGATGTATGTCCGCTTCGCGAGTTCGATCGCTTTCTGCCAAACAACCAGATCTCGGAACGTCTGCATATTTATTCGATGCTGCCACCGTGATACCAACAGCGGTACACCAACTCATTTTCCAGATAAATCCGTTCTTCACCAGAAAACCTATCGAGTGTTCCGTCAACTTGATTCTCGTACTTACTGGTTCCTTCAATATGCTCTTGGGGCCCGCGTACCGGTAGTATATCGCTGTCCTGCATCAATGCTGAACGGAGTATCGAATACACATCTTCTGTAGGGGTAGTAGGATTTAATATATAACCGTAATAATTTGCGCCCCACATAGGTCTTGCTGTTTTGTATATGATTTCTTCACCAATAAAATCGCGCGCGCCAAAATACGTATCATGATAAGCTAGATCTCCCTGCTCAAAATGAAAATCCTCCGACGACGGTCTCAAAGATGTCGATTTTGGAGCATCTTTATTAGCATACGTCGCTTTGTTCGCGACACCCAAAAAATCTGCTAATTCTCTGTGAGATATTTTCATATGTCTTTTTGCATCTGGCTAATGCCTAGCGCCTAAATCCTAATTATCTAGTCTTATAGGATTCTCGAGCTCGCCCGGATTGAAGGAGCGGTAGAGGAGCTCGATAACCTCTTCAGTACCAAGCGGTACCGCACGGACACCGATACTTGCGAGCCCGCTCCCAACCAGTGTCATACGCTGTTCAAGTTGCGCCTGCTCCTCCGCGAAAGAAGTTTCCGAGGTGACGTTTTTCGCAGTATCGGCGTGATGCAAGAAACCAACGCTCGTCGCAGCAGAAAAGTGCGGCGAATAGGGAACAACAACATAGAATGATTTTGTCATGATATTCGCCTGATCGGAGAAGGAACGGATGAATTCGATATATTCGCGCAATTGGACACGCATGAGTTCGGTTTTCTGTTCAGGCTCTTTTTCCGCAAGAAGTGCGAGGTACGGGCGCAGGTCCATTTTCCGGGAATTCACGACGATTTGGATAGAAAAGTCGAGCGTATTAAGAAAGTTCTGGAAACCGAGGATGATTGCATGCTGTTCTTCAGTGGACTTAAGTCCGAAGTTAATCGCGGAGCAGATAAGAACACCGCGATAACTATTATCTTTGAGAATGATGACACCATTCCGTATTTCTTTTACGGAAACGAATTGTTGTGTTGCGCCGGGAGTAGCAATTGCCATATCAGGTCAGAGACTGGGACTTGTTCGAGCTCGGGAGGGACTGGACATCCAAGGACCATGCGAGCTCTGAAAGCTTCCCTCGTGTTAATTTCGGAGTGGCGCGCGGTGCCTGCGGGGCGATTGCCACATCCCTTTTTGACGTTTTCGGCTCCTGGTGTTTCCAGAGGAAGAGTTTCCCGCGGATGTAGTAATTAAAGCCCGCTTCAACCATTTCAATGAACGGTTTGCCGTTTATTCTATAGAATGCGAGCGCCGCGACGAATGCAGCAACCGGCGCCGAGAGAAGGAATGCGACGACAGTGTTGAGATAGGAAAAAAATACGACACACAATCCAGCGCCTCCGGCAAGATAAATGAACTGCTTGAGGGTCAAAGGTCCGATTATCTTGTCCTCAACCCCGATGAATTGCGGAACCTGGTATTCCATTATCTGTAGTATAGCAGTAGTGCATAACCGAAATAGAGAATTATACAGGGTGTATCGTTACAGTGTGCAAGGCTCTTTTGGGAGGAGGTGATAGTATGTGGCGGTGCGCGCATTGTAAGACTCTAATCTTCGCGTACGAAAGGGTGAGAATAAATAAGGGGCCAATACAGCACTTCTGTATGCCTCCAGCTGATGGCACGAAGAGTTGCGCGAATAAGCGTGCAGACATGCTTGGAGCAAGACTGCGGCGGTATGAACTCATCGCTGTCATTTCCTGAGAGGTCTTTCCTGGCCTCTCAGCTCATTTATTCCCCGCTCCCTTTAATGTCTTTTGATTGGATTGGGCTTTCGATACCGGGCGACCACTTGGCGTTGATGGCGCCAAATTTCTTTTCATACTCTTCGACTTGGTGCGAGAGACTCTGTACAAGACGTTTCATGTGAGCTGGTGTGAGTGCATACGCGGTCGCAGTTTCCCCGACACTCATCAGCATGACGAAATTCTCTTGGGAATGCCCCGCAACGACGTTTTCGCAAAACTGTTTTGGTATTTTATTGAAGTCCATAAAAGTACTATATGCTCCCACCGGTGAGAAGTCCAAAGAGCCACACGACAAGTTTGAAGAACGGCCCGGCGAAAATATAGGAAAAGAAGAGAAGGAAGAGAATCAAGGAGAGCATTCCGGCACGGTGAATCTGCTCTTCAATGCGTAAGAGACCGCTCGCGAGATGCCACGGGAGTACGGTTCGAAGCGCGGTGAAGCCGTCGAGGGGAGGAAATGGGATGAGGTTGAAGAGGCCGAGGAAGAGATTGATAAACGCAATAGTTGCCGCGAGATACACCATTGCCGAATCAAATCCGAGCGCCGGGCCGAAGCGCACAAAGAGCCCAAAGATGATTGCGAGGAGGATGTTAGTCGCCGAGCCTGCAATGGCGACGAGCGTCTCGCCCCAGCGTTGGTTCTTGAGATTGTACGGATTGTACGGGACTGGTTTCGCCCAACCGAACATTATCGGCGACCCAGTAAAAACAAGGAGACCAGGTATGACGATAGACCCCATCAGGTCGATGTGCGGGAGCGGGTTGAGGGTGAGGCGGCCGGCAAGACGTGCAGTGGGGTCCCCAAGCGAGTTGGCGGCATAGCCGTGTGCCACCTCATGAACGATGATAGAGAGTATGAGGACGACCAGTGAGAGAAAGACAATCATAATTTGCTCGTTTAGAACCGTAATGGTACCATGCACTGATTATGGCACGCGCCTGCGAAATCACCGGCAAGAGCACGCAAATCGGCGGGCGGTACTCCAACCGTACCCGTGCGACGCAATTTAACCCGACCGGGAAGGTTCGTCGCAAGGCAAACCTCCAGAAGCGCCGTATCTACGTCGCCGAACTCGGCAAGACGATTATTGTGGATATTTCCGTAAAAGGTCTCAAAACCATCAAGAAGAACGGCGCCTTTGCCGCGCTCAAAAAAGCAGGGGCTATTTAATGTTTGTGGTATAATCGCGGTATGGTAACTGCGTCAATAAACAGAACGGACAAGCTACTCATGGAAGTCCTTCGCGAAGTGCGCGAGGTACGTTCTCTCGTTGAGCCCAAGTCTCGTACATCACGAGTGGGAAAAAACAACACAAAGAAACTCCCGAAATGGCTACAGGCGAGTTTAAAAGATGTGGAAGAAGGGCGGGTGTATGGGCCGTTCAATACAGTTAAAGAATTACGTGCGTCTCTTGAGTCGGATGGAGAATGAAACTGGAGCACACAAAAAAGATAAGGCGTGCATTGAGAGAATTCCCAAAAGAAACGCAAGAAGTTTTCTATAAACAAACTGAGTACCTCAAAAAAGATTTACGTCACCCTTCGCTTCGTGCGAAGAAATATGGAGGCATCACCGGCGTGTGGCAGGCAAGAGTTACAGATACGGTCAGATTTTATTTCCAGATTACCAGCGACACCTATTAACCTTCACCCAACTCCCTAGCATTTAATAACCCGGACGCCTTGATACA
>Ga0154379_116_pt1 | contig 28111 bp, 21 predicted proteins | sample RifGroA2_FD_105623 | JGI IMG/M metagenome (GOLD analysis project Ga0154379, IMG submission 105623) | Candidatus Kaiserbacteria bacterium GWA2_50_9 | reverse complement strand
GCCGCAAGACGCTCGTTGATATCGCCGCGGTCTCAAGAAACCCTCTCATCAACTTACTCTGCGACACGCACCACCCGACGCAGGCGATCTCCGATGTGATGACGATCCGCTGGCACAAGGGAAAGAAAAAAGTAAAGGTTACATTCGTGGGAGATGGAAATAACGTCGCGACATCACTGATGGACATATGCGCACTCATGGGACACGATTTCTCGATCGCATCGCCACAGGGATATGAAATAAAAAAAGATCTCCGGGAAAATGCGTCCCGCACGGCGGCCAAATCAAAATCGAAGATCGAATTTCTCCGCGATCCAAAAGAGGCCGTACTGAACGCGGATGTCGTCTACACTGACACGTTCGTATCAATGGGAGATGAGGGAGAGACAGCGCGGCGCGAAAAAGATTTTGTGAGATACCGAGTGGATGCGAAGCTTATGTCACACGCAAAAAAGGATGCGCTCTTTATGCATTGCCTTCCTGCACACCGAGAAAGCGAAGTTTCTGCGGAAGTTATGGACGGCCGCTGGTCCGTTATCTTTGACGAAGCCGAAGCGCGTCTTCACGTCGCAAAGGCACTTCTGTATCTCCTTTTTCGCTGATTCCGCTAAGTATTCGGGAAAACAAGATACATTACGGTCCCTTTCCCGAAAGTCGAGGCAATACTGACGGAGCCACCATGCGCCTCAGTGATGCCCTTTACTATCGAAAGTCCGAGACCTGTTCCCCCTCCCCCTTTATGGAGCTGCGTAAATTTGCTAAAGAGTTCGGAGAGCTTTTCTGCAGGAATCCCCGCTCCGGTATCGGCAATGGCGAGCACAAATCCATTTTCAATATTCCGCTGCGAAACGTCACGCGACACTCTATGCGCCGGCACACTGCACGCCGCCGCTCCCTCTTTCATAACGTCGCCGCCGCCCCTATGCATGAATGCATGCACCGTCACAGAACCACTGGACGTGAACTTGAGCGCATTCGAAAGAGCGTTGTTAAGCGCGCGGCTCACATAATTTTCGTCAAGCAAAACAGATTCGGGAACGTCACGCGATATGCATTCTTTCAAAAGCACCCCCCTCACCTTCGCGCTCTCCTCAAAGAACGCGATGCGCCCCTCGATGAGGCGCCGTATCGGAACAGCGGAGGGAGCGACCTCAAACTTTCCTGCTTCTATTTTTGCAAGATCAAGAAGATCGTTCACCAATTCAAGCATGCGCATCGAGTTGTCGCGCACCATATTGAGATATGGTACCCGGCGGTTTTCTTGCCCACCGTCTTTCCCCAGAAGCGCGTCCGATAATTTCCGTATCGCGTCGAGAGGCGCGCGCAAATCATGTACCATCATTGATATGAAATCCTGTCGGATGCGCTCGACCTCTTTCTGGTGTGTCGTATCGTGAAAAAGTACGATACTGCCGAGAGGAAGGCGCGTATCGCTCGAAGATTGCACAGGGGCTACGAGAACGGAATAGAAGCGATCTTCAAAGAGAACATCGTCGACATGCGCGGTCTCGCGGGAACGTACACTCTCTTCGAGGTGCGTTAAAAGATCAATATGCTTCGTGAGAGCATTCGCACACTGCCGGAGAATAAGGGTTTTATCGCTCGTTCTGAAGATTGACTGCGCCGCTTTGTTCGCAAGCCGCACGTTGAGCGACGAATCCACCATGATGATTCCGTCGCGCATGCTCTCGATCATCGAATCCAAGTATGTGAAGGACTCACGGATAGCTCGCTCACGCTCGAGCGCGGAGAGATACTGCGATGCGCTTCCCACGAGCGCGACGAGAGCGACACCGAGGACCGGATATAAAATATCCAGCGCAAAAAAGTTCGCGATGCTGAAGGCTGAGAGAGAGATGTATGCGCCCGCGATAACCGCAAGAAGAAGCACCATCGCAAAAAGGCGCCGCACATGAACGACAACGATAGTCGTGAGAAAAGTGATAAGCACGATCGAAGCAACTGTCGCCTCGAAGCTTTCACGGAAATGCCTCCCTGAAAGGAGCGAATCTGCGATATTCGCCTGGATCTCGATTCCGCTCATGAACCCGAACGGCGTAGGGCGGAAATTCTGCAGATCGCTTGCGGTAACACCGACGAGAATAATTTTCCCCGCAAAGTCTTCTTGGCTCGTCGTCCCGGATAAAACATCGACGAACGGCATGGAGGGAAACGAACCGTTCTGTCCTCGGTACGCAATGCGCGCGGTCTTCTCCTCTCCGGCGAGCGGGACAATTTCTAATCTTTGCGCGGATGCAGTAACGGCATATGCGAAACTCGGCTCATCTACTTCCCACACCATGCTCCGCCGTACGACGCCATCGCTGTCCGCGAGCAAGTCAGAAAACCCCTCGATCGTGTGAATTGCAAAGAGAGGCAGCGGACCTCCTCGCTCGTCCGGGTCTGCTACCGACGGCAAGATTATGGGAAAGGGCGCCTCTGCGAGCGCCGCTACAAAGGCGGCATCATCCACGCTTCCTGCGTGCGACGGCTCTCGAAATCCGACATCGATGCCAACTGCGGCTGCTCCATCAAGCTGTTTCAGGAATTGTGCGAACACTGCTCGTGGCCAGGGCCACTGCCCTATTTTGTTTAGACTTGCATCATCGATTTTGACGAGAATAATGTGGCCCGACGGCCGAATCGTAGGCAGGAGCATGTCCGAGAGCCGCGCGCGAACGCTGGGAAACAGATCTGCGAGAAACAGTGCTGAAAGGATCAGGGATATGCCGAGCCAGATGTATACATGTCGCCACTCCAGTTCAAAGATGGATTTCATGCCAGGTAATGACGGTATTGCACGTGCTTCGTGCAACCCTTTCTCTAGGGGCGATCGTCGGGAGCCAGAGATCTCAGAGAATCTGCCGAAGATGTGTCATCTTGCTCCTTTATTTCACCTGCAGTCGATGAGTTCTGTGAACCTACTGAAGACGTATTATCTTTCGTTTTTTTTTCAATGGAATCGGAAGATGGCACTTGGCTGGGCGCTGCTGGGTTCAACGTTGGTGTCGGAATTGGGACCGGAGTCGGCGGGACTCTAGAGCCACCTGATCCGCCGGGCTCGTCTTTTTGGATCTCTGGATTTGGGCGATCTCCCTGCGGTGTCGCCTTGCTCTTTTCTCCTGATTCTGGAAATACAGACGGACCGATCTCTCCCGGAACTTGGTTTCTCTGTGGGTATAGCTGCATCTGCGGAATCGCTTCCGGTCGGGGCAAATCTCCTACCGGCCGCTCCGCCTCTCTCTCCCTGACAAACTCTTCGGGCGACGCAGGCCTCTTTTCGTTCGGAAGCACTTTCTCTTCAGTTTCTTTCAGCACGCGCCGAATTTCTTCGCTTGCGGGTGGCGGTACCTCTCTTACCGCGGTCTCTAAGACAGAGCGATGCTTTGCGGTTGCCTCTCTGACAAGCTCGGTAACCGTGGTTGCGCCAGTGCGAAGACCCTGTGCGCTCGCTGCCATATCCCTCCCGAATGTCTCATAGACTCGATATGCTTCCGCCTTCTTTTCGATCAAGGCGCGCGGAGAGCTCGTCGCGATTCGATTCATGTCATCGGCATAGTGCTTCGCCGCCCTGTCGAACGCGATGGCGGCTCGCGGAGCATCAACGAGCATCATGTCGGCAATACCAGCGAGATGGCTGTTTATTGATCGATCGCGGACGCTGTCGACTGTATCCCCAATTCCCGGTGGTAGCTCACGTGCAACTGAATCAATCGTCTCAATTGTGCGCAGAGATCTCGTCAATGCCTCGCTGTACGTCTCCATTAGATCGGGCTGGCTTTTAGCGATAGCGTTGAGAGCTTGTAATTGCCTATCGTATATGCGCAAATCTTCAAATGCATCGATCGAATTCCCATTCGCGGCGCTCTCCTGCGCATCGGCGAGGAAATGCTTCTGTCCCCGAATACCTTGCGCCAAGCTCTCTTTTGGATTTTCTTTCGCGAGCTCTTGAATCGCACTTATATAATCTGCTCGCGCAACCATGATCGTTTCTTTTACGAACGGACGATCCTCTTCCGGAATCTCTGACAGAATTGATTTCAGAACATCGAGATGCGCAAGCGTTACTTGCGCGACGAGACTCCTCGTTTCGGGATTTTTTGAATCGCTTGCCTCTGCGAGAGCCCGCCCTATCAAGTCTTCGTATGAATAAAGGAGTTCTTGCACCGACACGCTCACCTCTCCTCTCTCCCGCACTTCGGCAAGGCGCTCCGCTGCCTGGCCAAGCAGGCGCCGCGTCTTTGCGTCCGGATCCCGTTCTGCCGCTCCCGCGAGCGACTCAATAAAACGTTCGATCCTGTGCACCGTGCGACTCGTCCCCCTCCCGGCGTCGGGAAGCGGCAGATTCTCTAGGAAGAGTACAATATCGCCAACCGCAGGCCTGCTCGCGAGTTGCGCCTGCTTGTTGATTTTCTCGGCAAGGACCGATTCCGTGAGCTGCTGAAGCGCGCTTTCAACTTTTCCGGTTTCATCAGACGTTAACGAAAGACGCTCGCCCGCGACGACTGTCGCTTCCGCGAAAGGAACGGAGCTCGTAGAGAGACCCGCCTCTCTTGCGATCGAAACGATATCGCTAAGGACAGTGACCGAAAGCCCTGCATCATTCGCACTCATTTCAAATGAGGTACCGCGAACCGACGTGACGATTCCCCGCGAGCGGACCTGAAAATAGTCTTCCGAATCAAGAAGCTGCTCAATGCGACTCCACATTGTTCCCCCGAGGAGCGAGAGGCGGGAGCGATTGCCATTTTCCCCGATTTCGTCGACAACGACGCTCGTGTCGCCTTCAAGAGCAGTCATCGTGCCGTTCGGATACAACAGAACCGCACTGCCGCTCCCGCTCGTCCGCACCGCGCTTCCCGAGCCGATTTCAACGGTTCCTTCGACAGGGCGTTCTGCCCCACCCTCTTGCTGCACGAAAACATTTGGCGAGAGGACAAGTAGTACCGAAGCGAGATTGGACTCTCTCGGCGGATACTCCTTGCGATATTCGAACGCAACCGCGCTCACGATCGAAAGTACGACGATTACTGCGGCAACGCCGACAATAAGCATGACAATACGAACGGGAAAATTCTGAGCTGTGGCAGTGGGCATACCGGGTATATTCTAGTGACCGCTCGCAAGGTAGTCGGCGACAGCACGAACGATTTCAGGAATCGTGTGCTCTGCTTTTACGAAATATCCGGCCGTGGAGCTTTCAAGCGCGCGCGCAATCGTATCCATGCCTTCTAAATTTGTCAGGATAAAAGCGGGTACAGAGGCGCCCCACGAGCCCGTGGCGCGCAAATTTTTCAGCATTTCCAGGCCGTCTTGCTTAGGCATTTTTATATCGATCACGAGAATATCCGGCCTCTTTTCCTTCGCGAGATTAAGCGCCTCTTCACCGTCTTGCGCTTCAATGACGCCGAGCCCGGCGTCAGAAAATCCATTCGAGAGAAGGGTGCGGAAAGTCGCATCATCGTCGGCAACCAGCACTGTCTTCTTGCCGTTCATCTAGGTATCGTAGCACGCACAAATGCGTCAAGGCCTGCTATCCACACGAACAGAAACAGGAATACGGAGCGTAAGCCGCGAAGCGATTTGTGAATTATCGCGCCGTGAATGTTGCAAACACGGCACCCTCGCCAGAGACGAGCATATCCCTGTGGAAGTCGAACAGCTTGTCGCCGTCATCTGCGTAGACAACTATCGTGTAAGCCTCTCCCACCACGGTTCCGCGAAGGAGCGAAATGGTCCCGCTTTCGACACTCGCATCAAATCGTGCCGCGCCCAGAATCCAGCCATTCTTGTCTTTAACAGCAACCCACGCTGGCCGCGATACGGTGACCGCGCCTAAAACCACCATCGAGCCCGCCGACTGATCTGAAACTGAAACCGCTTCGCCGCTCGGCGCAGTTGTCGGTGCGGCAGTGACATCAGAGTCATCTGCGCCTCTTGAACTCGTTCCCGCCGTATTACTGTCCGTGTCGTCCGAAGTAGTCGAGCTTTCCGCCGGCGCATTTCCCACGATAGGAGAGCCCGTCCCGCGGCTTGCATACCACCACACGCCAAGAATGACGAGCAACACAACGACCGCCGCTATTATCTGATTATTCTTGTTATCCATAATTCCACACTCTTATTGAACATTGATAATGCAGTAAGTATATCCCGTTTGTAAATGTTGGCGATGATTTGAATTTGTGAATTGCTGCCACTCTATTCCCTCATCCCCACGCCAAGCTCGTCCCAGATCTCCCCGGCCGCAATCGCGCCTTCGCGGAGAATAATTGGGCGCGTTCCCGTTAAGTCAATAACAGTTGAGGGCTCACTCGGCGGAAGCTCCCCCGCGTCTATCGCAAGATCGATCTTCTTCGCTCCACGACCGAGCTGCTTTACGATATCTTTCACCGAATGCTCTGGACTTTTCCCGCTCTTGTTCGCACTCGTTGTCGTAAAGGGCCTACCAAATTCTCTTGCGAGCGCCCTGCAAAACTTGTTCTGTGGAATTCGAACTCCGATTGTATCTATGTCCCGCGCGATTCCGGCTTGAATTTCTTTCCGCTTTTTTAGAACGAGAGTCAGCGGGCCCGGCAAATATCGCTTTGCAAGCATGCGTGCAAAATCATTCACTTCCGCATATTCCCCGACAGAATCGAGGTCGGCAAAAATCGCATGAATGGGCTTCCCATTCTCTCTTCCTTTTATCGCGCGCACTTTTTCGACTGCCTCGTCCGAAAGCGCATCCGCACCAAGCCCGTAAAGCGTGTCAGTGGGATACAGAATCACGCCACCTGCTTGTAGCGTGGCCGCGGCTTTGGCAATGCAATTTGCATCATTTATCTTGCACACATCCATATGTGTTATGATATGCCGATGATAAAGAAAAGGAAAACGATATCAACACAAGCGCCAAGCAGTGTGGATAAAAAAATTGATAAATTGACAGAACTTGTTCAAGAGGAATTTCATACATCGTATGACCGCATGACAAGTGTTGAACGACGGTTGACAATGGTGGAAGGCCGGCTCACAGATATTGAGGAGCGTCTTGGAAAGAAAATCGATGAGGGTGTCTCTCGCATTGAGCGCCGTCTTGATATGACGATTCAGCCGCAGCTCGATGAGCAAGCTCACCGGATCAAAGTTCTTGAACGAAAGGTCGCTTAAACGTATATTGTTCAGAGGGCGCGGTTAGCTCAGTGGTAGAGCATCGTCTTGACGTGACGAGGGCCAAAGGTTCGATCCCTTTACCGCGCACAATTACAGACTCGGATGTGCCGATGGCGGTTCCTGGCTTCCCTCTTTTTCCTCGCTCAGATCGTTCGGCGCGATCGGGCCTGTCTCGAAGGCGGCGGGCATCGGATTTTTTGTAAAGCCGCCCGCCTGAATGCTCCAGAGTTTTTGATAGAGGCCTTCGCGCAGGAGAAGTTCGCTGTGCGTGCCTTCTGCGACGATATTGCCTTCCTCCATGACGATAATCCTGTCCATTTTCATGATGGTCGAGAGGCGGTGCGCGATGACGATGACTGTCTTATCGCGCATCAAAACTTCTAGTGCATCTTGAATGAGGGATTCCGATTCGGAATCCAAGCTCGACGTTGCTTCATCGAGAATGAGAATTGGTGCATCCTTGAGAATGGCGCGGGCGATGGCGACGCGCTGGCGCTCGCCGCCCGAGAGCTTCACGCCTCGCTCGCCGACAAAAGTCCCATACCCTTGCGGCAATTCGGAAATAAATTCATGGCAATGCGCTTTCTTTGCGGCTTCGATTACTTCCTCATCTGTTGCGTCGCGCTTGCCATAACGAATATTCTCCATGAGAGCGCGGTGAAAAAGGACTGGTTCCTGCGGAACGTACGAAATCGCGTCGCGCAAACTATCCTGCGTGACACGCGCGATATTCTGTCGATCAATGTCGATGCCTCCATCTTTGATGTCGAACATGCGAAGCAGAAGTTTTGTCACTGTCGACTTTCCTGCTCCCGAAGGCCCGACGAGCGCAACGCGCTCGCCGCCGCGTATCACGAGGTGGAAATTCTTAAGAATTATCTTGTCAGGATTAAACGAGAAGTTGATGTTATTGAATGCGACTTCCCCGCGAGAAACGACAAGCGGGATTGCGCCTGCAGCATCTTTTACACCATGCGCTTGCTCAAGGATGTACACCATTTCACTTGAATCCGCGAATGCGTCATTGAAGCGTCGCAGTTCCCTGTTGATTGATAGAAGGCGATCAAACGTCGTCAAAAGGTATGCTTGTATGAGCACAAAATCGCCTATCATAAGAAGTCCCCGCCCCCACAGCACCGTGGCTCCTGCCATCAAGCCAACTTCGATGATTATCATAAAAATGCCGAGGCCCGCCCAGATCCACGCATCCGTGAACCACGAGCGCATCGTCGCCTTGCGCCAGACCTCGACAACAGAATTGAAAAGAGAGTGTTCATGCTTCGTTCCAGAGAAAAGCATGATGGTCGGATGATTCGAAATGGCGTCGGCGAGAGTGCCGGTTACTCTCGTGTCGGCCTCTGCGCGAAGAGCACGGATAGGCTGACGCTTCCGAGCCGCAAATACCTGGAAGGCCACAAAAAGAATTGACCACACCCCGAGCGCGACGCCGAGCGCGTGATTACGAATGAATAGAACGACAACTGCGCCAACCACAAACAGAAACGTAGGGAAAAATTGCAGAGCAATGCTGTCGAACATGACTTCGAAGGCGCGCGCAAATTTTGTGACTCGGTGTGTGAGCGATCCAGCAAAATTAGAGATGAAAAAATTGTACGAGTGCCTGATAAGATATTCGAATGCGCTCGAAAATAAATCTTTCATGACCCGTGCCTCCATGTACTGATTGCTGAATTCCTGGACTCGATGGAACGCCCAGTTCAAAATCCACACGCCGGCGACGAGGGCGACAATACTCAAGAGCTCTTGCACGGTCCCAGAATTCGGGGCGTTGTTCGCAAGAAGATTGAAGAAATGTCGCAAAAACCACGGCGCGGCGAGATCCGTCGCTTGAATCCCAACACTGCCGAGAAGAATCAGAAATATAAAAACAGGATACTTCGCAACGTGCCGGTAATAAATCCGGAATACTGATGCGCCACTTGCAAATTTTCTTTCGTAACCACCCTGCATATTTGGCTTACTTTAACGCATTTATCGGGTAGTATAAAGGGCGATGAAAGTACTTGGTATAGAGACAAGTTGCGATGAGACAGCAATTTGTCTTATCGAAGCAGCCGGCAAGCGAGAGAAGGATTTTACATTCCGCATTCTCGGCAATGCACTCCACTCGCAAGCGTCGGTCCATTCCCTCTACGGAGGCGTATTTCCCAATCTCGCAAAGCGCGAGCATGCAGAAAATCTCGTTCCGCTCCTGCAGAGCGTTCTTGAACAAGCTGAAAGGAGCACTGAAAAACCTAGCGATATATCGCTCTATGCGCAAAAGCTGAAAGAAATCCTTGAACGCGAAGCAGGACTGTACGAGCAGCTCGCGAAATTTCTTGAAAAGTGCGCGCGGCCAGATATTGATGCGATTGCGGTAACGCATGGGCCAGGATTAGAGCCGGCACTGTGGGTCGGGGTGAATTTTGCGAAAGCGCTTTCTCTCGTGTGGGATATACCTACTGTTGCAGTAAATCATATGGAAGGACACTTCCTCATCTCGCTTTTGGAAAAGCGAGATGAGGAATTTCAAATTTCAAATTTCAAATTTCCAATACTGGGTCTTTTGATTTCGGGAGGGCATACGGAATTAGTGCTGTCGCGCGAGTGGATGAAATACGAAATTCTGGGAGAAACGCGTGATGATGCCGTGGGCGAAGCATTCGACAAGGTCGCACGCATGCTTGGGCTTCCCTACCCCGGCGGGCCTCACGTTTCCCGTCTCGCAGAAGGGGCGCGAGCACATGCTTTTCCATCGCCCGTAACACTCCCAAGGCCCATGCTTCTCGATAGCTCCTATGACTTTTCATTTGCGGGTCTCAAGACCGCGGTGCGGCGGCTCATCGGGAGTCGTGAACTGTCGGAAAAAGAGAAGGCAGAGATTGCGCGCGAATTTGAAGACGCAGTAACAGATGTGCTTCTGGGAAAAACTCGCCGAGCAATCGAGGAATTTGGCGTCAAAACGCTCGTAGTCGGAGGAGGAGTATCGGCAAACAAAAATATCCGACGGCGACTCGAGTCATTTTCGGAAAAGGATTGTGCAGTTTTCTTTCCCTCGCCTGAGTTCGCAACAGACAATGCCGTTATGATCGCCCTCGCCGGCTATTGCCACGCCCAAAATCGGGATTTCGTAAATCCCGACATGCTGAGAGCTGATGGGAATCTTCGTCTTTAATCTCAATTTGAAGGCTTCATACAGGTACAAAATCCTGCTACGATGCCTCTAATGGCAGTTCCTGAAAAATTTCTCAAGCCCTATAACCCCAACGAGAACGAAAGGGAAATCCTCAAACTCTGGGATGAAAGCGGGCTTGCGAACCCTGATGTTTGCATAGAAAAGGGCGTTACTGCGAGTGATGCTCCTCCATACTCAATAGTGCTTCCGCCTCCGAATGTCACTGGCACGCTTCACATGGGACATGCCGCGATGCTCGCGATTCAAGACATTTTGATTCGGTATCACAGAATGCGAGGAGACAGAACGCTTTGGCTTCCTGGGACCGATCACGCCGCAATTGCCACACAATCCGTCGTTGAAAAAGATTTGACAAAATCAGAGAAAAAATCGCGGCATGACTTAGGGCGCGAGGAATTCCTGAAGCGTGTTGAGAAATTTGCGAAAGAAAGTCATGACAGAATAGTCAGCCAGATTCGGGCCATGGGAGCATCGGTGGATTGGAGCCGCGAAGCATACACGCTTGATGAGAAGCGTAATCTGGCGGTGCGTACCGCATTTCAAAAGATGTACGATGCCGGACTCATTTACCGCGGCAAGCGCATCGTGAATTGGGATCCCGCAATGCAGACAACCGTTTCGGACGACGAGATCGAATACGTCACGCAGAAAGACCCCTTCTACTATTTCCAATACGGCCCGTTCGTTATCGGCACGGTGCGCCCCGAAACGAAATTCGGAGACAAGTACGTCGTCATGCATCCGACGGATGAGCGGTATAAAAAGTATCAGCACGGAGAGCAGTTGGAGCTCGAATGGATCAACGGACCGATTGTCGCAACAGTCATAAAAGACGAAGCGGCCGACATGGAGACCGGTTCGGGAGTAATGACGATCACCCCTGCGCACTCCGGCATCGACTTCGAGATCGCGCAGCGTCACAATTTGGATATCGAACCCGTGATAAACGAGCGCGGCATCCTCCTTCCGATCGCCGGCGAATTCGAAGGACAGCACATCAAGAAAGCCCGGCCCCTCATTATTGAGAAGCTGAAGGCGAAAGGTCTCGTCGTCAAAATTGACGAGAGCTACGAACACAACGTCGCCACGAACAGCCGCGGCGGTGGCATTATCGAGCCACAGATAAAAGAGCAGTGGTTCGTTGCGGTCAATAAGAAATTCGCAATGCCGCATTCTCAAATTCCGAGTATTTCTTCTGGAAGCGAAACGACGCTCAAAGAAATAATGCGGAAGGCAGTCGAGTCAGGCGCAATAAAAATTGTTCCCGAACGTTTCGAGCGTGTCTATCACAACTGGATAGATAATCTGCGTGATTGGTGTATCTCGCGGCAAATTTGGTACGGGCATCGAATTCCGGTGTGGTACTGCTTAAGCTGTAAACAGGTAGTTGTTAATGCCGAAGTGAAGTCGAAATGGTTCATTGTCAGGCATGGCGAGACGGAATTGAACGTAAAAAAAGTGTATCCACTGGACGATAACGACACTTTAAATGAAAAAGGAAGAGCCCAAGTTGGAGCAGCCGCCCAAAAATTGAAAAGTCAGGATATCGGGCTCATTATTAGCTCCGATTACGCACGCTGCGCTGAAACAGCTCGAATCATCGGGAAAGTAACGGGTGCCGAAGTCGTCTTCGATCCGAGCTTGCGAGAGCGCCAGCTCGGCGACTCGGCGGGACTCCCCTTCGACGAATCAAAACGCAGGTTTGGTTCTTGGCTTCAGTCATATGACAATTTGCCGGGAAATATTGAAACTTCACAGGCCTTGGAAGAGCGACTATCAGAGACTTTCAAAAAGCATAAAGGCGTTAATGCGCATAGGAATGTCGTGATCGTCAGTCATGGAAGTGCGATCAGGATGTTGATAAAGAATATTCGCAGATTATCGTTCGAAGAAACGAAAACGCGGCCAATGTTCGGAAATGCTGAAATATTCTCCCTTGATATCGTGCAGTCTCCCTGTTCGAACTGCGGCAGCGACTTGTTTGAACAGGACCCCGATACGCTCGACACGTGGTTTTCTTCAGGCCTCTGGACATTCTCGACGCTCGGCTGGCCGGAAAACAGAATGGGCTTTGCGGCAGACATCGTCCCGCAAGTGCTGAATAACAAAAGAAAAACGTATCGGATCCGAGACCACGAACTTGAAGTCGGGGATGTCGTAGCACTTGAAAACAGTTATACGAAAGACATATTCGGATATGGAACAATCACCGACGTAACGAAAACGTCAATCAAAAACATTGATCTCAATGATGCAGCGCATGGCACCACCTACGAAACCATCGACGATCTGATCGCCGCATTCGAGCGGCACCATCCCGATCGCGAGATTACTCCAGAAAGCACCGTGCGGATCTACACGTATACGTTTAGCGAGAGCCGCCCGAAAACCGACCTAGACTTGTATCATCCAACCGATATTCTCGAAACCGGCTACGACATTCTTTTCTTCTGGGTCGCACGAATGATACTTATGACGGGATTTTTACTCGGTACGATCCCTTTCCGTAATGTGTATCTTCACGGGCTCGTGCGAGACGCGCAGGGCCGCAAAATGAGCAAATCGCTTGGTAACGTCCTCGACCCATTAGTCATGACTGAAAAATATGGCGCCGATGCCGCGCGTCTTTCTCTAATAATCGGTGCCGCTCCAGGAAACGACGTCAAGCTTTCGGAAGACCGCGTGCGCGGCTACAAGCATTTTGCAAATAAGTTATGGAATATTTCCCGCTTTGTGCTGGAGAACGCGGAACTGACGCGGAACAATGCAGAACTAACGCAGAAGGATAAAGAGCTCGTGGCAGAAGCACGAGAAATTGCTAAAAAAGTCTCTGATTATATTGATTCATTCCGGCTCGATTTGGCGGCAGATGCGATCTATCATTTCGTCTGGCATCGTTTCGCCGATGAAATTCTCGAAGAATCAAAGTCAATTCTGAAAGGAAGTGATCCTATAGCTGCCGAATCTAGACGCTATACGCTATACGCTATACTGGATACTTCTCTGCGGGTGCTTCATCCCTTCATGCCTTTCGTCACAGAAGCTATCTGGCGAGAACTCCCGAAACCCGCCTCCGCCGAAGGCTACGTCGAGGCGAAGAAAGATTCCGAGCTTTTGATGGTTGCAAAGTGGCCCATATAGCATATGGATTACGTATCTATCGCCGCGGCATTTGCAGGAGGAATTCTTCCGGCGCTCGCGTGGCTTTGGTTCTGGCGGCGCGAGGACGCGCCGCATCCGGAGCCGCGGCGGCTTATCGCACTCGCCTTTGCAGCCGGGATGATCACTGTCGCACTCGTTATCCCTGTCCAGAAATTCGTCGCGCCGTTTTTGATGACTACTACTGCTATTTTCACCGCGTGGTCTGTTATCGAAGAAGTTTTCAAATATTTGATGGCACGTATCACCGTACTCTGGCGACGCGAAGATGACGAGCCTATCGACCCCGTGATTTATATGGTGGCCGTCGCCCTCGGATTCGCGGCGGTAGAAAACGCCCTTTTCCTTCTCTCCCCACTTGCCGGCAGCACGTTCTTGCAAACCCTCGAGACGGGCAACCTCCGATTCATCGGAGCGACGCTCCTGCATGTGCTCTCGTCGGCAGCTATCGGTGTTGCCCTCGGACTTTCTTTTTACAAGTCAAAAGCAGCAAAACGAATGTATGCATTTTTCGGAGTTATCCTCGCCATCCTTTTGCACAGCGCATTCAACTTCCTTATACTGAATACGCCAGAGGAGCATCTCTTGCGAACGTTTGGCTTCGTCTGGATCGGCCTCATTGTGCTCCTCGCCGTGCTAGAATACGTCAAAAGGATACATCCGAAAGTCAAAAAAATATTTTCATGAATCACACGAAAAAGCCCTCTTTTTTTGCCCGGCTTACAGGCCGCACAGACGAGTACGAGGATGACTTTAGCTCAGGAGGTGAGCGCGCTGTCTTTGTCGGCGAAGGCGGCGAACGGCACGCACACATTTCAACGCGCAATGAAGAGTGGCAGGCGAGTGAAGCTGACAGTGAATTGGCGGTTGATGTGTATCAGACCCCCGACGCGGTCGTCGTGAAAGCACTCGTTGCGGGCGTCCAGCCGACCTCGATTGATATTTCGCTCACGCGCGAAATGTTGACCATAAGCGGCGCGAGAGAGGATGAGCGGGAAGTCGAGGAGGACAATTATTTTCAGCGCGAATTGCACTGGGGCACCTTTTCGCGCACGATCCTTCTTCCCGAGGAAGTTGATGTCGACATGGCAGAAGCGACAGAAAAGCACGGGGTCCTCATGATTCGCCTTCCGAAGATCAATAAGAAGCGGCAAACTAAACTAAAAGTGAGAAGTCGGTAATGTAATATACTTCCGCAATGCCAAACGAAACAACCGCGGGTTCTGAAAAGGATTTCATAAAGGAATACGCAACGCCGCTGTCGATTCTCGGTGCGGGCCTTCTGATCGCATTCGGCGTCTATTTTGCGCTGTCAGGCGCATCTACCAGCACGGGTGGACAAAAAACCGCAACTGCTGAAATCACGCTTCGCGGCGTGCAGCCGGACGATCACATCCGCGGAAGCGCTGATGCGCCCATCATCATGGTTGAGTTTTCAGATACCGAATGTCCCTTCTGCAAATCATTCGATGCGACAGCGCGTAGCGTCATAGAGAAATACGGCGCCGATGGAAAAGTCGCATGGGTCTACCGCCACTTCCCTATTCCCACGCTCCACTCGAAAGCGCAGAAAGAGGGAGAGGCGCTCGAATGCGCGGCCGAGCAGGGCGGAAACGAAGGATTCTGGGCCTATTCGGACGCGCTCTATTCGACGACGAAATCAAACAATTCTCTGGATATCGGCGTGTACAATACCGGCAATCAACCGCAAGGATCGCTCGATGCTGGCCAACTCTCGGATTTCGCCGCGCAAACGGGCTTAGATAAAACTGCATTTGAACAGTGTCTCGCGAGCGGGAAGCATGCGGAGCGCGTCGAAAGGGATACGATCGAAGCGGGGGAAGCGGGCGGCCAAGGCACTCCGTACATCGTCTTCATATCAAAGGGAAGGGTTCCCAGCGAAACTCGGGAGCTCCTCGATTCGCTCATCCCCTCTGTCGGCCCGAACACGTTCGCCATTTCAAAAGACGGCAAACGTATCTCTATGAGCGGAGCACTTCCTTTTACCATCGTCGACCAGCTGCTCGCGACGTTGCTTAAATAATTACTCTTCAACGAGGCCAAGGCGATAAATATCGAAAGAGTTCTCGCCTTCGAACATATCGGAAGGGTTCGGCAGATAAATGCGCTTACGGGAAATCTCTGTCGTTGCGTCTTTGAGAAGCTTTTTGAAAAGAGTGAATTCATCCCGGAGTTTCGAGAAATCTACTACATACCTGCGAAGTTGGCAGGCGCCACTTGCGTTCTTCGATTTTTTACATTCATACACGAGAAAGCGGCGCACGGGTTTCCCGTACTTTTCCTGCACCGTGTAGTAATTAAAGAGGGCCTGTATGACAAAAAGCGTCTTCTGTCCTTTGTCGCGGCTGAAGGAGTCAACGAACTTGTGATCAACAATGTCGAGCGCATTTCGATCAATCCGGGAGACTACAACAAGATCTGAAATGGCTTTAATGGGAAGCGGCACTCCTTCGACACGTGCCGTCGCTGTGACTTCTACGCCGAGCACTCTATGCTTCGGCGGCCGCTCGAGATAGAAAGAAACCGCGCGCAGATATTCATTCTCCATCTGCTTTCGCCTCCTCTTTTTCGCGGTACGTGTTTTGGACCTGCCGAAATTAATTTCGAAATCGGAGACAGAGCGCAAGTATTCGAGACCCAGATCGATCGCTCCCTGTTTTGCTATCCCCCCATAGAAGTGCTGGAGCGCCACATGCGCTGCGCGGCCAACAAGCGACGAGGGAGATGTGGGGGTGTCATACACATTCTCGACATAGCGTTTGTACCACGCGAGAGGGTTGCGCAAAAACGCCATCAGAGACGAATGGCTCCAGTGCTTTATTGGAAGCTTCACAGCCATGCTACGCGAGTATAGCAAAGGAGGATCAGCCTCTGTTAATTGGACAAAAAAAAATGGTTCAGATATGATCCAGCCCAGCCACACCCAAAAGGAGAGCAGGATGAAACCGATTGTCGTTCCGTCGATGGACATTCCGTATGCCGCATCACACCTCGGCCAATGCTTGAGGCGCCACCAGCCTGCAAAACCTCTCGACCGTGCCGAGGTAATTTGTGTAAAAATTGCGCTGGAATTGGTGTCCAAGCGCGCAGCGGCCAATAAAGAAATGACAGAGGTGTTCTGGAAAAGCGTCGATAAACTGATTTCATGGAACGTGGTCACCGAAGAGCAAGTGGTGACCGCGATCGAAGCCAGCTCCGGCCATTTCTCATAAGCGTGATTGCGGGAAACGGGAAAATGGACAGGTTCCCACATGGAGGAAATTCGCATGTTTCCACTACCGTCGAACCGGAATTGGGACGAGGAGGCAGTAATGACGCTGCTGCAGGGCATTCTCGATAGACAGCAGCAAGTGACGCCCACGATTCGCAGACAAATAATTGCCCGTATCAAAGAGGGAAATGCGAGACAGGTCGCGGAAAAAATGATTCAGTACAGAATCATCACTCGACGATACTGGGATGCAATCCGAGAACGAGCGGGAACGCGTTCGTGAGCCGGCAGCTGGGTATCGCCCAGCTGCTTTTTTTGCATTCAACGAGATTCCAACAGCTTTTTTCTTAACCGAAGGACAATACCACTATGAAGCCCGGGATTTGAAAAACTGCCTATCAGATTTACTATTACACACAGCCGGTAATCCGCCGGAAACCAGAGGAGAAGGCAATGGCTGCTATCGCTTGGCCCATTGGGCTTCAGGCATTCGCATTTCTGCGGCGCGAACTCAGCAACAGAGTGACACACGCGAAATTCGTCGTCTATGACGTGCGTATGTGGCTGTGCGATCGGTTAAATGCGGCGACGAATATCGAGGAAATTCATGAAATCGCCGGTGATGCCATCACGAAAGGCGCAATTTCACGCCGCGATGTCGATGAGATGCTCGACGAAGGCTTCAAGCTTGATAAGCGGCACGGCTACGTGTAGCCGATAACGCGGCCGGGGACCTAGGAGACCCCGGCCGTCGCTATTTTTAATAACTGCGTAACTGCTTTGCACGCTCGTGGAATCGGATGCGCTCTAGTGCTTTTGCTTCGATCTGGCGAATGCGCTCGCGAGTGACGCCGAATTCGCGCCCGACTTCTTCAAGCGTGTAGCAGATGCCCTCATCGGTGAGGCCGTTGCGCATCTCAAGAATTTTTCGCTCCTTCGGTGAGAGCTCATCGAGAATGCCCATCATCTGCTCAGTGAGAATGCGGCGCGATGCGTCCTGGTCGGGAGAGGCAATCGTCTCATCCGCGATGAAACTCCCGAGCGTCGAGCGTTCGTCATCGTCCTCTCCGACTGGGCTCTCCAACGAAACGGTATCCTGATTGATTTTCTGGATGACGTAGACTTTCTCCACGTCCGTTCCCATTTCCGCCGCAATTTCCTCAGGCAAAGGGTCGCGCCCAAGGTGCTGCGAGAGCTCGCGCACTTTCTGCTTGTACTTTGCGATAGTTTCAACCATGTGAACTGGTATGCGTATGGTGCGCGACTGATCGGCAAGAGCACGCGTAATCGCCTGGCGAATCCACCACGTGGCGTACGTCGAAAACTTATAGCCCTTTGTGTAGTCGAACTTATCTACGGCTTTAAATAAGCCCAAATTCCCTTCTTGGATAAGATCCAAAAGCGTTAAATCCGGCGAGCGGTTTACATACTTTTTTGCTATCGAAACGACGAGGCGCAGGTTCGAACGTGCCAGAATATTGCGCGCCTCGTCATCCTCTTGCAGAATACGCTTTGCCAATTCCTTTTCCTGATCTGCCGTAAGGAGCGGGTACTGCCCGATCTCACGCAGATACATTTGCACTGAATCGTAGCCGCTATCCGCGCGGCGATGCTGCAATTTCTTTTTCTCAAGTACGCTCGCGGCCGAAGTGTCTTCAAGCATGCCGCCACCTTCCAGAACGTCGATACCAGCTATCCCAAAGCGTTCATATAAATCTTCCAAGAGAAGCATATTGTCCTCAATGGTGGGAAATTCGCGAAGTATTTCGTCATATGTGATATATCCGCGCTCTCGCCCAAGTTTAATGAGCGCATCTACTCGTGCTTGCTCTTTGTCTTTCATTGCAAGAGTCTTGCGCGGGACTTTCTTTCCGGCGCGAATCGCTTTTGCGGGCCTCTTAGTCGTTCGCGTTTTTATTTTTTTTATTTTTGATTTTGCACTTTTCTTGCGTGATGCGCGCATGCGTGTAGAATGAGCCGCGGCTGGCTTCTTTCTTTTTTTGGTTTTTTGTGTGCGTCTTTTTGCCATACAACAGCAGACTACCGCCGCAGGAGCGGCGTTATTTTAGGAATCTTATACTATCTTCCAAGTTCTGCAATCCTGGTTGTCAACTGTTTACACTGTCGCATTATCTCCCCTATTTTCCCTTCATCGCCCGTTAATTCGGCTTCTTTGAGCTCTGCCGTGGCTTCGGCAAGCTCGCCCCGAAGCCGATCAAGCTCGATTGCAGTAAGCAGGGCTCGTCCCTCTTCTTTAAGCGTCATGCTTTCGCCATGGAGGTTCTCGGCAGAGAAGCGCAGCCCTTCTTTTTCGGAATCAGGCAACGCTTCCAGAATTTTGAATGCATCTGTCCCGATGGCATCCTTAAATTCTCGCGCGTAACTTTCAGGATCCAAGACAGGCTTCTCTCGGCCTTGTGCCCACAGAAGAAGCGCGAACGCCTGACGCACCCTATCAGCAGCGCGAATAGCATTTTTTGGATCGCGCATAACGTTTTCGCCCGGAGTGGCAGTTGGCATCTGTGCGCGCGGCAATCCTTCGAATGCTTCACCCACAGCTTGTTCGCGAACACCGAGCCGCTCCGCTATTTCATGAACATACTGCTCCCGTAAGATGGGACTCTGCACGTCGGCAAGAAACGGTAGCACCGCCGATTCAACTCCGCGGCGGAAACGCTCGCGCGCGAGCGTACTCTTCGGGTCCGCGAGCAGGTGTTCCTCGAGAGCATCCAAAAGAAATGTAATGATATCTTTTGCCTGCCGAATCGCTGTCTTCCACGCATCCGCCCCCTCCTCCAGGATCAGCTCTGCCGGATCTTTGCCTTTCGGGAGCCGCGAAACTTTGACATTGAGTCCCGCTTGAAGTGCCGCTCGCGCGGCACGTCCCGCGGCCTTAAGTCCCGCCTCGTCCGCGTCGAGCGCGATGACAAGATTGTCGCTCATCCGCCGGATCAGAGATGCATGTTCGGGCGTAAACGCCGTCCCCGATACTGCCACGGTATTCGTCCATCCGGCGCCATGACTCGCGAGTAAATCCATCTGTCCTTCCACCAAAATAGCGCAATTGTATTTGCGTATCGCCTGCTTCGCTCTGTCAAAACCATAGAGGATCTTGGATTTTCTGAAGAGAGCGGTTTCCGGACTGTTGAGATATTTCGGCGCCTCGGATTCCGCCTGCGACGGCTGTTCTCCCGATCCTAAAAAAATCCGCCCCGAGAATCCGACAATGCGCCCTGCACTGTCCGCAATTGGAAATATGATGCGCGAGCGGAATCGATCATAGAGGCCGCGCTCGCCTTTCTTCGCCAGCCCTGCGTCGAGGATCTCTCTTTCCGAAAATCCCTTGCCGCGGAAATAGTTAGAAGCTTCGCTCCACTCCTCTTTCGCCTCTCCGATGCGGAACGACTGAACGATATCTTTCGTGAGCCCGCGTTTTAAAAGATACTCGCGCGATGCGGGCGTGAGATGCGAAGCGTAGAAAATCGTGGCTACCTCCAAAAGCTCGAAGAGACGCTCTCTCGCGTCGCGCGTTTCTTTTTTTTCATACACGATCGGCACGCCGGCTTTTTCTGCAAGGATTTTGAGCGCGCCTTTGAAATCGAGTCCCTCGATTTGTTGAACGAAGCTGAAAATGTCTCCGCCGCTCTGACATCCGAAACAGTGGTATGTTCCCCGCTCGGGAGAGACGAAAAAGGACGGGGTGCGCTCCGCGTGGAAAGGGCACCGTGCGCGCAGCGATTGTCCTGCCCGCTCAAGTTTTACGTAGCCGCTTACCACATCCACAATGGAAAGTCTGTCTTTCACGTGCTGAACGGTATCTGTTGCCATGAAAGTATTATGCCCCGAAATCCGCCGACGGGGTATGCGCAAAGATCAGAAAAAAGACGCACGCTCAAATGGCGTGACGTTCGGTGCGCGCAAGTTCGTGCGTGAGCGTCCTACCTCGGAGCTGCCTCTTCGGTGGGAGATGTTGCGATTTCCTGTGCTCGAAGCTGCGCCAACATGTCCTCTACCATCTTGTGCTTAGCGCTTCCCGGGAAGCCTGTCCCCGCCGGGATAAGTCGGCCAAGAATGACGTTCTCCTTGAGGCCGACGAGACGATCCACTGCGCCCGAGACAGCCGCTTCTGCGAGCTTGCGAGGCGTGTTCTGGAATGAGATCGCCGAGAGGAACGATGCGCGCGTGAGCGAGACTTCAGTGATACCGAGGAGCAGTTGCTTTCCTTTTGCGGGCTCTCCCTCCGTTTCTTTTTGCGTCTTGTTGATGCGCTCGAATTCGAAATCTGCGATGATATCGCCGGCCGAAACCCCCGTCTCGCCGCTTGAAACAACCTGAACGCGGCTGAACATCTGCTTCACGATAATTTCCAAGTGCTTGCGAGCGGTAGAAACGCCTTGCAATTCATAAATGCGTGTAATTTCGCTGATGATATATTCTTGGGAGCGCTCCTTGCCGGCGAACGCAAACAACTCTTCGAGGTTAGCGGAGCCGTCAGTTAGGAAATCGCCTTTCTCGACATGTGCGCCTTTCTTGACCAGAATAATCCGCAACGGGCTTACGCGGTACTCCGTTTCTTTCTTTGCCGCTTTCCCCGTTTTTTGTGATGCTGTTTCCGGCACAATAGTGATAATGGTCTCGTCGCCCTCCATAATGAGGTCAGAGACAATTCCCGACACGCGCGCAATAACTGCCGGCAATTTCGGTGTCCGGCATTCGAATATTTCCTCAACGCGCGGCAGTCCCATCGTGATGTCACCTCCTGCGGTCGCAACGCCGCCCGTGTGGAACGTGCGCATCGTAAGTTGGGTTCCCGGCTCGCCGATTGCCTGTGCAGCAATGACGCCGACTGCTTCTCCGACATCGACAAGTTCTCCGGTCGTAAGGTCGGTCCCGTAGCACTTCTGGCAAACGCCGCGAGCGACTTTGCAGTCGATAGGTGAACGAACCTCTACCTTTTGTGCGGTACTTTCTTCAATCGCTTTCGCATCGTCCGTCGTTAGAAGATGCCCGCGCTTGAAAAGCGCTGCGCCCTCAAGGACGACATCTTCCGAGAGAATGCGCCCTGCAATCCTGTCCGAGAACGAGCCGCCGATATTTTCTTTGCCGGGACGATGTATGGTGATGCCGTCTTTCGTGCCGCAATCACCCGTCAGAATAACGACGTCATGCGCGACGTCAAAGAGCCGCCGCGTCAGGTATCCCGCGCGCGCGGTATTGAGCGCCGTGTCGGCAAGCCCCTTGCGCGCACCGTGCGTCGAAATAAAGTACTCTATCGGCGTCAAGCCCTCTTTGAGAGACGAGGTGATAGGGAATTCGATAATCTCTCCGCGCGGGTTTGTGATGAGCCCCTTCATGCCAGCCATTTGGTGAAGCTGAACTACAGAGCCGCGCGCGCCGGAGGTAATCATGTCTGATACTGGTCCATCAGGATCGAGTGATGCCGTCACGTGTTTGCGAATCTCCCCTCCAACTTTGCCCCAAATTCCGACGGTCATTCGATACCGCTCGTCTTCCGTAAGGAGCCCGCTCATATAATTCTCGCGCTCACGGGCCGCCTGCTCACGCCCTTCGGCGATGAGCTTTTCTTTTATTTTTGGAACGGTGACGTCAGAGAGCGACCACGTGATCCCCGCATACGTAGCATAGCGAAATCCGAATGTCTTAATCTTATCTAGGATCGCTGGTATGCCGTCTAGTTTGTAGTGCGCAACGAGATCATCCACCAAAGCGCCCATCCGTCTATTGGTGATTTCTTCGTTGATGAAAGGGAAGTCGCTCGGTAATACTGAATTAAAGAGAAGCCGCCCGATAGTCGTCTCGAATACTTTTCCGCCGAAGGCAGCATATTTCTTGTTTTCGGAAGGAAGAACTTTAATGAGCGCGCGCAAATCAACAGCACCGAAATCATGAGCAGTGATCGCCGCGTTCGTCGAGGGAAATGCCCTCCCCTCACCCTTGGCCCCCTTTATGGATTTTGTCATCCAATAGCAGCCGAGAATAATGTCGAGGAGTTTCGATGCGACGACCACGTCCCCGCTACCGGGCTTGAGTACATTCTTATTGGCAGACATTATTTTCTCCGCCTCGAGCTGCGCGGCTTCGGAGAGCGGCACATGGACAGCCATCGCGTCGCCGTCGAAGTCGGCGTTGTATGCGGGACACACCAAAGGGTGCACTTGGATTGCGTTCCCTTCTATGAGAACAGGACGAAATGCTTGCACGCTCTGCCGGTGCAATGTAGGTGCGCGGTTGAGGAGCACATATTTGTTTTGAATCGCCTCTTCAAGAATCGGCCAGACTTCCGGCGCCCCGTCTTCAACGAGGCGACCCGCGCCGCGGATGTTGTATGCGAGTTCGCGCGCGAGAAGGCCCTGGATAACAAACGGGCGAAAAAGCTCCAAGACCATATGTTTGGGAAGTCCGCATTCGTCAAGCGCGAGGTCGGGGCCAACGACGATAACAGATCGCCCCGAGTAATCAACGCGCTTTCCCAAAAGATTCTGGCGCAGGTATCCGTGCTTCCCTTTGAGGTAATCGGCGAGCGATTTCAAGGCACGCCGACGGCTACCCAAAATTCCAAGGACGCCGGCGCCTCGGCGCATCGAATTGTCCAAAAGCGCATCCACTGCCTCCTGCAAAATGCGCTTCTCGTTCCGAAGAATGACTTCCGGCGCGTGGATCGCGAGGAGCCGCTTCAATCGGTTGTTTCTGTTTATGACGCGGCGGTACAAATCATTCAAATCTGATGATGCGTGGCGTCCGCCCTCGAGCGCGACCATCGGCCGAAGCGCGGGCGGAACGACAGGAAGGCGAGTCATGAACATCCATTCAGGCCGCACACCTGCGCGCCGAAGCGCTTCCGCGAGCGCGAGGCGCTTCCGGAGCTTATCGCGATCAGCAGCGCCCGACTTTTCATATTGCTCTCGCACTTTCTTTATGAACGTATCGAGGTCAATCGCCTTAAGGAGATTGTAGAGTGCCTCCGCTCCAATCGCCGCTCGAAACAGTGCTCCATACTTTACGGCAAAGAGGTGGTACGCCGCTTCGTCCAAAACGACTCCCTGTTGAATCGCTTCGATGTCTTTTTTCGCTTTAGTTGCCAGCTCCTTGAGACGTGTTTTTTCTTCCGCGCCATTGGCCGCTTTTGTCTTGGTCTGGAATTCCTGCTCGAGCTCTTTGAGGAGCCGTGTCCGCTCGACTTCGACGACTTGCGTGACGATGTACCCCGCAAAATACACTACCTTCTCGACTTCAGCAGCCGAAAGGCCAAGCATGAGGGCGATCCTTGAAGGGATTCCGCGCAAAAACCAGATGTGCGAAACGGGAGTCGCTAAATCTATGTGGCCCATCCGCTCGCGGCGGACGATAGCACGAGTGATCTCGACGCCGCACTTCTCGCAGATAATTCCTCGGAAGCGGATGCCCCGATATTTGCCGCAGTAGCATTCGTAATCTTTTTCCGGGCCGAACACGCGCTCATCAAAGAGACCATTCTTTTCAGGCCGCTGGGTGCGGTAATTGATAGTCTCGGGTTTCGTGACTTCTCCGTATGACCAGTCAAGAATGCGCTCAGGCGCCGCGAGCTTCATGGCGACAGCGTCAAAATTCTGCGGTATCGTATCTTTTCTTTTTTGCATGTCTTAGATTTAATTAGTGAGCGAAGGGATTAAGAAAATCATATTCGCTTCGCTCATAACGATTTCTCGATAAACTCCATATCAATCCCGAGGCCGCGAAGGTGCCGTACCAATACACTGAACGTGGCCGGCGTATTTGTTTCTTCAATCCTCTTGCCGGATACGATGGCATCGAATGCGGCCGAGCGGCCTAAGATGTCGTCCGATTTGATAGTGAGGATCTCACGTAAACTGTGCGCGGCGCCGTAGCCAAGAAACGCCCAGACTTCCATCTCTCCCACGCGCTGCCCGCCATTTTGCGCTTTTCCTCCGAGCGGTTGCTGCGTCGTGAGGGAGTACGGCCCGATAGAGCGCATGTGGATCTTGTCTTCAACCATGTGATGAAGTTTTAATATGTACATGACGCCAACGGAAACCGGCTGCGCGAAGGGTTCCCCCGTTCGTCCGTCAAAAAGAATCCGCTTGCCATCTTCCCTAAATCCTGCAGTTTTGAGCTCGCTCTGAATCTCCTCTTCGGTTGCCCCTGCAAATGACGGCACGATTGCCTGATACCCTAATTTCTCCGCTGCTAACCCGAGATGGAGCTCGAGGATCTGTCCGAGATTCATGCGTGAAGGCACGCCGAGCGGCGTGAGGATGACGTCCACCGGATTTCCCTCTTCATCAAACGGCATGTCCTCTTCCGGAAGGACGCGCGAAATGACTCCCTTATTGCCGTGACGGCCGGCGAGCTTGTCGCCCACGGCAATCGTACGCAACTGTGCGACTTCGACGTGAACGCGCTTGATAACGCCGCTCTCCAAACTGTCTCCCGTTTCTCTCGAGAAGACCTTGACGCCAATGATGCGTCCGCGCTTTCCTCCTTCCATCCGCAGCGACGTGTCTTTCACGTCTTTTGCCTTTTCTCCGAAAATCGCGTGCAAGAGGCGCTCTTCGGGCGTGAGCTGTGTCTCTCCCTTCGGCGTCACTTTTCCGACAAGAATGTCGCCGCTCCGCACTTCCGCACCGATACGGATGATCCCGTCTTCATCGAGGTTGCGCAGTTTGAATTCGCTCACGTTCGGAATGTCGTGCGTCGTCACTTCTGGCCCCAATTTCGTATCGCGGACGACGCAGACGAATTCTTCCATGTGAATGGAAGTGAAGCGCGCATCCTTCGCGAGCCGCTCCGATATGACAATCGCGTCTTCGTAGTTGGCTCCATACCAAGGCAAAAATGCGACGCGCACGTTCTGCCCGATGGCAAGCTGCCCGCCGACAGATGTTGACGTATCGGCAAGCATCGCACCTTTCTTCACATGGTCGCCCACAGATACCGCCGGCCGCTGATGGAATGTCGTGAAGCCATTTGTGCGCATAAAATTCACGAGCTTATATTCTTTCGTTTTTCCTGCAGAATTCTTCACGGATACTTTTTCTGCGTCGGCGTACGAGACTTCGCCCGGCTCTTCAGCAACAAGGAGCCGGCCAGAGTCGCGGGCCGCCGCCTGCTCGATTCCCGTTGCGACAAGGGGTGACTCGGGTGAGACGAGAGGAACCGCCTGTTTCTGCATGTTCGAGCCCATGAGGGCGCGGTTCGCATCGTCGTTCTCGACGAATGGGATGAGAGCGGTCGCGACGGAAAAGAGCTGGTTTGTCGCCACTTCCATAAAATCGACGCTGTCGCGCTTCTCGAGCGTTGGATTCCCCGCCCGCCGCACCTCGACGAATTTCGCCGTAATGCGCCCGTCTTTGTCGCGTGCTGTCGCCGCGTGTGCAATCGCATATTGCTCCTCTTCGAGCGCGTTCAGGTACACGATTTTATCGGTCACTACGCCTTTTTCTACTCGCGCGTATGGAGTCTCCACTATTCCGAATTCATTCGGGCGCGCATAGAGCGACATGTGGAGGACGAGTCCGATGTTTTTTCCTTCCGGCGTGTGGATCGGGCAGGCGCGCCCATAGTGCGAGCTGTGCACGTCGCGCACCTCTAAGCCTGCGCGCTCCGAGGTGAGCCCTCCGCGGCCGAGCGTCGAAAGCATTCGCAAGTGCTCGATTTCATCGAGAATGTTGTACTGCTGCATCAGCTGCGAGAGCTGGTCGGTCGTGAAAAATTCGCGGATCGCGGCTTGGAACGGGCGGGGATTCACGAACTGGACCGGCAGCGTCGTATCCGGATCAACCATCGCCATCCGATCCTGAATATTGCGCTTCATGCGCGAGAGGCCGATGCGCATGCGGCTCTCCAAGAGCTCGCCTGCGAAGCGCACGCGGCGGAAGCCTAAGTGGTCTATGTCGTCCGGCTCGGCCGCAGGGTGCACGTTTAACTCCGCGATGTGAGTGATTATCCTCGCAACATCGTCGAGAGAGAGTGTCGAGGCAGCGAGATCTTTTTCGCCGATGGGAAGACCGAATCTTCGATTGAAATGGAAGCGCCCGACGCGCGAGAAATCGTAACGCTCTGGACTCAAAATCGCCTTCACGTGTTCGCGCGCACTCTCTGGCGTCGCGATGTCGCCGTCGCGAAGGCGACGATAGATCTCAACATTCGCCTCTTCCGGAGTGTGAGCATTGTCATGTTCCAATGTTTTTACGATCGCATCTTTCCCTGCCGCCGACTTTTCAAATTTGGAGAGAATTTCTTTTTCTGCTGCGAGTCCCATCACGCGCAAAAGGGAAGTCACGGGGAATCGCCGCTTCCTGTCGATTTTCACATATATGCCGCCGTCGGGATCCGATTCGATTTCTATCCAGACGCCACGGGCGGGGATTATCTTGGCTGCAAAATAATTTTTTCCCTTGTAGGGGACTGATTCGAAGAAAACGCCGTACGAGCGCGCGAGCTGCGGCACGACGATGCGTTCAACGCCATTGACGATAAACGAGCCGTGCGGAGTCATCCACGGAAAGTCCGCGAGAAAAATTTCCTGCTCTTTTTCGGTACCCGTTGTTTTGTTCTTGAGTCGCACGATCATCGAAAGCGGCGCCTCGAATGTCCGCATCGTGCGCTTCGCGTAATGCTCGTCCCAGCGCAGATCGCTGAACGAAAATTTCACGAGCTTCATTTCGAATTTCTTTTTCGCGTGATCAGTGATGGGAAAAAATTCCTTGAAGACGCGCTCCGCGCCTCCCTCAACGAATTCACGGAAGGACGCGAGCTGTGATTCGACCAGATTCGGGAGCTTTACCAAGGGCTCTCGAAAGCGGCCGAAATATTTTTGCGGACGTGCTATGCGCGTTTTTGCCATGTTAGAGTTTTTTATGAGCGAAGCGAATTAGAAACTCTTACACCCCGTCGCACTTTTGCCGCAATACGTTTTTCAACGCGCGTGGCCGAATAGGCCACTCCTTGCCGGGCGCAGCGCGTTGCCTCTGAATGCAGAGACAAAAGCAACACACGCAATCGCTCGACTATGTCTCGCAAAAGTGCGACGGGGTTTGTTCTATTTCCTTCGCACCCACCTATTCAATTATTTTGTATAAAAATGCATCTTTCGATGCGAACCCTTTTACTAAAAGCTGAAATCGCAACTCAATCGAGGCTTTAGCAAACGTCGGAGGATTTTACCGCATTCCCCTCCCCCGTCAAGCTTGACATTGTGGATTTAGCATCGCCTAACAAAATGTGCGACCTCGTAGGTCGAACATATCAAGTCGAGACCTCGGCATTGGCGATTACTTTCTTCGCTTCGCTTTCCATTCGTTTATTTTTTTATGGTGACCTGAGAGTAGAATTTCTGGGACGCGGTATTT